>Ga0307981_1000112_pt1 | contig 83483 bp, 57 predicted proteins | sample OrgLakmetagen987_FD_201849 | JGI IMG/M metagenome (GOLD analysis project Ga0307981, IMG submission 201849) | Saline water microbial communities from Organic Lake, Antarctica - #987 | ecosystem: Environmental > Aquatic > Non-marine Saline and Alkaline > Saline | place: Antarctica: Organic Lake... | reverse complement strand
AAATAGGGCATACCATTTGGGATAACTCTTCGTAAGGTTGAAGGTTCAATTGAAGGATGCGTCTGGAAAAGGAAACTCGTTCTCGGATAACTATATTTTCTTGCGATTGTTGAGAAATAACTGATGTCATCTTTGAAGCTGTAAAAGGGGAAAAGTACAAATAACATATATCTGTATCTGGAAGTTGCAAACATTTGTATTTTCAATTTTTTACGGTGTAATATGTCTAAACATAAATCAAACTTTGAGCAATTATAAACTTTTGATGTTCCTAAGTCATTTATCACGTTTCCACAATTACTACATATTTTACTCCTTCTATATTCGCTCACTTCATTTATTTTAACTCCGAACTCTTTACTCATCGATATTTATTTCATCCTGAATATGTTCATGTTCCGAGACCAGGGTCAGAGAAGCACATAGTAGATGACGGGAAAGCTTTCGGCGTAAAATAACTCGATGAATTACTTTAGAACTAATTAGTTATCTCTTAAATAATTTGCCATGATTTCTTCAAATGTAACGTGACAAATATCATTTTGCAAAAACTGTTCTTCCTCTGTTTGTTCATACTCCATTTCGTACTCTATTTTATCTTCTAATTCATTCTCTAATTCATTTTCTGGTTCATTCTCTAATTCATTCTCTAATTCATTCTCTAATTCATCTTCTAATTCATTCTCTAATTCATTTTTTGGTTCATTCTCTAATTCATTCTCTGGTTCATTCTCTGATTCATTCTCTAATACGTATTCCAATGCGTTCTCTAACCGTTCATTTATTTGTTCATCAAATAAATGATCCAAGGAAAAATCGCTGATAACCTCAATGTTGTAAAAGTAATATCGCAAGCTGTACTTATTCATAATTAATTTATGCTGTAAAAAAAATCCATTATTAACATTCTATTTTTCAATTTTTCAAGTGCATTTTCTTGAACAACTTAAAAAGATAATATTTTAATTTTTATTCCAAATTTTATATATAATGACTAAAAAAAATACAGCACCATCATCTTTCACGAAAGTTGATTATGAATTTAATGAATGTTACAAATGTGGAGTGTTCCACAGAAAAGTTGACAAATGTTTTAAAAGACAACAAACGCCATTTGAACTAAATAAACCATCCACTGTTCCTGCTGGACAAACTTTTTTCGTTGAAACGTCTTTGACTAATAACGGACCAACAATTATTGGGCCATTATCAGTTTCCAAAGGTCAAACTATTAGAATAAATAGCAATCACATAAGTGTAAAATAGCCATCAAATAATTTTTATAAAATTTAATAAATTAATAATTTTCTAGCAATTTATTATCATTACCGTCAACAAATATTTTATCGACAATATACCCTTGGTCGATAACGTAAACAATCGTATGGTTATCAAATGTTATTTTTTTAATTTTGTTTTTTTTAACTTTAAATATTCCCCTTGATTGGAGATCATAATAAACATATTTTAGTTCATTTCTTTGAAAAATTTCCATTAATTCAGATATGCTTGAATTTTTACTAGTATGGTCTACATCTATCACTCTAAATTTTTCCAAATAAATGTCATTTACATGTTTAACTCTATTTGCCAGTTCATTTAATTCAGAAGCGAATATTTTATAATAAAAATGATTTATCTTTATCATGGCCGGAGCAGAATTGTTAATCCTGTTATTAATTATGTTATTAAAATTTATTAAATCTGTTCCACTTAAAATGCTGCACTTTAAATACAATTTTTTTAAATTATCTTCATCTTCTTTTATTATAATATCAGATAGTCCACCATAATTGCATTCTGGAAAATTATTATGGCGACAAGGAATCATTTCATTTTTCATCGAAACCAATTTATCAAATTCCATCATGTTAAACTCATTGTCCACCGACATTATATAGTTATTTACGTATATGTTCCTATTATTATTGTGGTATTTACATATAATATCCATAACTAAATATTGACATAATATTTCAATGGTGTTAATATATTTTTTATTTACATTGTTTTTGCACATTATATTGTGGATGTAAATCATATTTCTATAAAATATTCTTAAACACTTCAGTGATTTAAACTCATAATTTAAATCTCTTGAGTCTACGTTTTCTTCTTTTAAAAATAATGAAATGTCGCATAATTTTTCAATATTCGTATATTTATAATCATTATACATTTTTTTAATCTTCATATTAACTTTTTTATAATCATCAACGACGTTTAAACTATTTTCACCAATTAAACTTATTTCGCAATTATCAATCATTTCTGAAATGATGCGTTTAATATATTTTGATTCGTTGTTTTTGTTTCCATTTTTTACCTTCAAATTTAAATTAATCATTTCCAAAAGATATTTTTTACTTCCAGAAGTAACTAATTTTTCGTCGTCCAAATTCCAATTTATTCCATCACAAATAAATTTTGTAATTAATTTGAGTTTTCTGATTGTTTCTTCATCTTTGTACAACCAATATATATTTTGATAATACAAATATGTCATATCATTTTTTTTTTCATTTAAGTTAATTTCGGATTTGTTTTTTAATTGATCTTCATCGTCAAAAACTTCATCGTGAAACTTTTGATATTCACAGAGAAAATAGGAGGTTTCAACTGACAATTTTTCAAAAAAGTTCATAAATCGTGATTCTTCCATGTTATTTTTGCAAAAATAATTGTTTTAAATAAAGTAATATAGATTTTTCACGCATCAAAATTTATTTTTTCGATTTTTTTTAACGATTATTTTTAATAAACAAGTTAACTTCTTTTAAAGGTCCTAGTTATTTACAAATTAATTCCATCATTCAGAAATTAAATCTGGACCAAACTGCGCGATAGAAAGGAGGCACAATTATTAATTTTTTCAACACTAAAAATATTTTTGAATCTTTGTTAAATAACATATTTCTTTGTTCAGCATTTACATTTTCATTAAACACTGCAATTGTTATTCTGTTATTTTCATCCAATGGAAAAGATATTGCAATAAAAATGCTAAATTTCACTTTTGAACAATAAATATTTTTTGAACAATGAACATTATCATTACAATCGTGTTTTAATTTATGGTAATTGCATATATCTCCGCGCATCATAAAACTATAATACAAGTTTATTCTTGAAAAAAGTGGTGTTAAATATCCATCATCCATAACTTTTAATTCATCAAATACTGCATATCCACAATTAAAATATTGTTCCATATACATGTGCATATTGCTTTTTAAACTGCATTTTTTCAAATCATTATTGATCGCTAAGTTTATTTCTTGTTTATAAGCATTTAAATTTGCTCTATTTATTTGAAAATATTCAAAAATTTCAAGCACTCCACTTTGCAATAATGAAGCAATTTCGCAATCATAAATTCCTATAAAAACAATATTGATAATTTCTTCCATTATTTTAAAATACAAATCGTCATTTTTAACATTATTAATAACTGACAATTCGGGAATGTGAAATACACGTTCATTATATTTTTTAAAAGCTTTAAATAAGTCAAATTTATTTTCTAATTCATCAACGTTTTTTTTAAATAGTTCTTGATTTCGATAATAGATGGAAATCATAATTTGCAATATTAAAATAATAAATTCACCAGTTGCGCATTCTCGTATTTACAAATTATTTTCAATTTTTTTAGTGTTTTTTACGAGTTAAAAACATCATCAAAAAATTTTAAATAATTTATTTAAAAAACATTATTAAAATTTATTAAATTAAAGATTTTCCTAATTCTGTTAAGTTAGGATGATTTATTTTTTTTATATTTGGAACTGGTTTTCCATATGTTCTTGGAATTTTTGGAAATAGATGAACTTTATGAGGCCAATGGTTCGTCGTTCTTAAATTGTCAAATGCGTTTTTTCTCTTTGCCAACATTGATTTATTGCACAAACTTTTTGGAGTATAACATAAATAGATCACTGCTCTATTATTTGATTCTTTTCTTCCTTTAATTGGTTGATAACCGCAGTGAATGGTTCTCGAATCACAAAAAACCATGCTTTCAGCTTTACACTGTATTAACACTTTTTTGCATCCTTTATTTAAATAATATTGTATTTCATTTTCATTCAATTTATACCAATCTAATTTATTTGAAATTTTAAATTCTTCTGAAAAATCTTTGTGATATTTATTACTTCCTTCTAATATCGCCAACGTCGCATCTCCTTCATTTACATCTAATCCTGTTGCCCAACTTTGAATGCATTCGAAACTATTTCTCGTATAACTTTGATCTGTGTGAAACCAATCATTATTTTGCCAACCTCTTTTTGTTACTTCTGGACTTAGACCAAAACTCAAACCATCAAATGACACTGCTAGTTTATCAGTATTCTAAATTTTCGAAAATATGTTGATTATTTTTTGATTTTGCCTTAAATTCCAACATGCTTGACAATGACCAACTTCAAAATGTTGAAATAACATTGAATGTAATGGAAATAAATCATATATGCCTTTCCACGATTTTTCATTATTTCTGTCAATTGGTGTTTCACATTCAAATGTTATGTGTTCAAAATAATTCCACATTTCACTCACCATTTGTTCACATTCATCTTCATTTAATACATTTGGTATTATAGCAACTCCATATTTATCAACTGTATCTTTTAAATTTTCTTTAGTCGTAATATATTTGTCCATTAATTACTATTAAAAAATAATTTTAAAGATTATTTGAACAATGCAAAAAATAAAATCAATATTATTATTTTTTCTTAACCATTCTTATAAAATGATGGGAGAAAACTCCAGAAATGAGAGCGAAACAAAAGATGATGATTTTGATCTGTCGTTCGAAAAAAGAATAAATACATATTATGAATTAAACACTAATTTAAACTATTTGAGCGACGATAAAGTATTAAACAAAATTAAAAAACAAAATTTCATAAAAGGATGCAGAAATAATTTTTCCATTATCGTGGATGATCATAAAGTTAATTTATCGTTTTTCCCAATTCCCAAAAAAATATTCCAAAATATGAATTTTTCAAAAAATATTTATGAACTACCATTTATCGCTCATTACATAGATGAGCCTGAAATTAATATTTACAGATGTTTGCTCCTTAATATTAAATTAACTAATTTTGTTTTATCTTCTGAAAAAATAAATTTTCAAATGCTCTATCATTGGAGAATTATAAATTTAAAAGATATCGATAAATTGCTAAAAATAAATAACGATAAATGTTTGACCAGATATGGGGAGACAAAATGGAATTATTTAGATAATAAAAATATTGACGAATATTTAAATGACAGACAAAACGCAAAACATTATATGTTATTTTTCAACGAACATTTTGACAATCATTTGGGAGATAAGCTTCATTTAAAAAATTTTATTAAATATGATTATAAATGTGAAAATATTTTAAAATTTTTAGAAAGTAAAAATATTATTTATTTTGACATTGACTTGTTCAATTTTAAAGTAGATAAATTTGGAGAAATATATTTATCGAATTTTATCAGCATAATCGACAAACAATTCGAACTCAATAATAATGAAATTGCCTATTTGGAAACTCACAAGTTTTTCAGGAGCATATATGACAAAATTTTTAAGGTTAACAGCGTTATTAGGACTAAATATATTAGAGATTATAATTTCGGAGAAAAAAGGGCTGAACGAAAAAAAAAAATTAAAAAAAGAAAAAGATTGATAGCATTGTTTATTTTCATAGTTATTTGTACTTCCGCTTACTATTTCTTTTATAAAAAGGACAAATTCAATGAAGGGATCGATAATTTGCTCAAAATTATGGACTATAAAGATACATTTGATATTAGAAAAAATTTGAAAAATCTTAAAAACTTAGATTACAAGGATCTGTCTAAATTTAATAAAATAATAAAAAAAATAAATTAAAAATTTGCAAAATCATTATAGATAGATAGTTGTCGATAATTATAGAAGTTTATTAACAGAAAAAGTAAATTCTTATAAAAAAATAACTTCACTGTTTTTCGGAACTGCAGTTAATCAAGCTTTAAAAAAGACAGCATTTTAGAAAAAAGTCGACCATCTTTTTTCTCACAATCATCGCATAATCTTTTGATTTTCATCTTAGGATTGTTTGAATCGTCTCGGATGTCACCTTTTCCAGTCACAACCACAGTTAGATATGTTTCTCTTTTTCCACAGGAGTCACAAGTGTTATCCATTTGTTGAGAAAAGAAAAGCAATTTATTTATTTTATCCTTGGAATGTCTAAATAAATAAAATTTCAATTTTTACAACTGTCCTTCCCAGGACAGTTGTAAGTGGTGTAATTTTGACGTATTTCAATTTTTTCAAATACACGTCCAGGTAAAGATTAAAATGTTTTACAATGGATTTTTCTGTTCGATCTAACTGCCACATCTTTTTTTTATAAATCTTCGTTTTCATAATTTGTCATTTTTAATATCAATTTTTCATTGAAAGCATCCATCTCTTCTAGAATATCGCATTTGTCCATAACTGAATCGTACCATTCTATTCTGACGATGGCGTATTTAAAAATTATGTTTATTATTTCAATATAATATGATCTTAGTTCATCTTTTTTCATTAACTCTTTAAGAGCAACTTTTATAAAATCTAGATAATCCAAAAATTCTTTTTTCAAATCCAAAAATTCTTTTTTCAAATCCAAAAATTCTTTTTTCAAATCCAAAAATTCTTTTTTCAAATCCAAAAATTCTTTTTTCAAATCCAAAAATTCTTTTTTCGGCAGCTAAAGTAGAAATAAATAAATGAAGATTATTTATTTATTGACAAGACGTTTTATAATAATTTAACTATATTTCTTACTTTTCGTTTTTCAATTTCTATGGGTTGATAAATTGTGATGTCGCGTCAATAAATAAATAATCTTCATTTATTTATTTCTACTTTAGTCGCCTAAAAGAATATTTTAAGATTTTGGATTATCTTAAAAATATAAAAATAGAAAAAACAGAGGAAACAGAATAAATAAGAAGAACGCGACTCAGATAGACACAATGAGCTGAACGACATGCATTTCAGAGCCATCTAAAAAAGAATGGACATATTCATCTTCAACAAATGAAACGAAATACAATGATCTGAGATGTTCCTTAAAGATTTTACACTTTAAAGACATCTCTTCAGGACTTTGTTTTGTGGAGTTTAAAACTCCAAATGCTTTGGAAACTGGCATCTTACACCATGAAAATAAATTTTCAAGTACAGATAATCCATCATCTCCTTTAATCGAACACAATTTTCCCAAATAATCGATTTTTTCAGATGAACTGGCTCCACGATTTGGGGTGATAATTTCATTCAATGATTTATAGAATTGATTTGCGGACATTTTTGTTCGATTGTTTGATTGTTGAGTAGCAATTTAAATATCTTTATAATTCGAACTTTATGACAGTTAGAATTTAAATTTTTTAACATTTTAACTTAATAGTGCCCATTAACTTACGACCAACCTATACTTATAACCAACGCCATAAAACTTATATACGATAAATTACCACTTTTATTTTGTAATACAACTCGAAAAATTATTTCGCACAAATTTTTAACATAAAATAAATAAAAGATGATTGATTTTTTATAATTAAGAAAAATGAATGCCGAACATAATGTATACGACGCATCTAAAGTGCAATACTGTTGCAATATTTGCAGCACAGCTAATATGAAATTAGGCGCACTCAGAAAACACATTGCGACAAAAAAACACATGGAGTTTTCTGATAAAGTAAGTTTTGTTTTCAGATGCGTTTATTGCAATAAAAGAATTCAAATGATTGGCGAGTATATAGATCATTCCCAGTTATGTTATGAAGAATCAATGTTCACAAACAATGATAAAAAAATCAAAGATCTCGAAAATAAAATAGCAAAGTTGGAAGAGCAAAATTGCATTTTAAATGAAAAAGTTAAAATTATTGACCAAAATGAAATCGATAAATTTAATTATATTCAAAATGTTCTTAATTATTGTGCCGATAGTTTTGAAAATATTAATCAGTTTACTATTTACAATTTTAAAAAAGCTCATCATTATGATAAAGATGAAGACAATTTCCATGTAATAAGAAAAATAATACCATGTGAAATATTTAGAATATCAAAGGACATCATCAATTATGATTTGAGATATGAAGATGAAGTGTTTAAATGTATAAATAAAATAGATACTTATTACGAAGGGGGGAAACTTATTAGAGATAGAAATTTAACTTTAGATAAAGAAAAATATTGGGATGAATTCGCAAAAAGAGAATCAAAATTCGTTAAAAAATATTATACGCGGAGAAAAAATATGCTTCCTTCTATTGTTTTTATATCATCTATTAATGATGAAGACGGAGATTTTATGATAAGGACAACTAGGAAAAATGAAGATGTTTGGATTTTTGACCCAAATTCTAAAATAATAAAAAAGCACATAATCGATAAAATCATCTATTTTATAAAAGAAGATGGCATGAAGGCGTATAAAAAAAAATTAATGGAATTATTCAAAGATCCTAAATTTTACAAAGATGACATCCAAGTCAACAAAGCTAATAAAAAATGGCTAGTTTATAACACTTATCTTGATGGAATACAAAATGGAATTATCCAGAAAAAATTAAATTATGAACTTCAAAAAGTGTTTAAAATATGATAAATTTTAGCTCGTGATTTACTTTAGAATAATCACGAGCTGGATATGTTAAAACTTTTGAAATATTCAAAAGTTTTTCCTTACTATATCTGTATTTTTGAATATTTTAAACACTTTTTGAATTTTATTTCTTTTTGGTTCTCTCATTGTATTTATTTTAGTAATATACTCATATGTTTAAATTATTATTGTATTGATTGTTCATTTTCCTTTTTTTGTAATTTAAAAATTGAAAAATAATATACTGCACATTATCACCACTAAATAATTCTCTAACTTTATCTGTTTCTATTATTCATCAAATATGAATATAAAAGTTTTGATCATTGGGGGAAATAAATCTGAAAAAAATAAATTCTCAAAAGTTTATCCTGACTCAAAATATGAACTTTACTTCCTAACGCTTGGAGATAAACACGTTGACAATAGATCAATTATGATTGATTTTAATTTAATCGAAGATTTAAAATACGTAGTGGGTGTATTTTTTAAATTTTTCAATGAAATATGGTTGGATGTAGGAGTCAGTTATTTCACTGAGTGGTCCAAAAATCACGTTAATCTCATAATGAAAATGATCGCCGAAAATGGTCATTTTTATTATACACTTCATTATGTTATTCTTAAATATTACAATCGTCAGATAGAATATGATTGGGGTAAACCGGCGACAAGTGATCAATTGTTTAATGGTAAATTTGAATTTATGTTAAACATTGAAGATATTCACAACGATGATTTAAAGAATTATTTGCATTTTAGAGCTGAAAGGTGTATCGAATATGTTAAAAAAAATAATTTAGATAGATTTTTTGAAGTTGTTGGTGAGCGTGTTAACTTTATTTTCGGAAATAATTTTAAAGGAGAATTCATCAACGTTTTTAAATATTCACCGCAATACAAATTATTGTAATTTAAAAAATATGCACATAATCATAATTATCAATAATAATATTTCCGCATTTGAATTTTCATTCTGCACTGTAAAATTTTCTTTTATTTTTTTACCATTGCTCATTTTCTTTAATTTTGATTCTACAGGAACTAGATAAAAACCACAATGTTCTGATTTTTTAGGATATATTTTTTGAGGATCTTTTATTTTTCCCCCATTTTTATCTTTATTAGTTGCTTTTGTCCCTCCGTATTTATGGCTCCAATATCCGGATTCATCTTGCCTGTAAAAATGATAATCCTTTCCATTATTATTAGTCGTTAAAGATATTTTATAATATCCAGTTGGAGATATGTCGTCTTTATTTGATATTTTTATAAATGGATTATCCGACAATAATCCACCTTGAACTTTCTTACATTCGTATCTCTTTTTATTTTTGTCTGTATTTATTATGGAATTCTTCGAATACATCCCTGGTTGAGGTTTAATAACAGAGCAATTTTTTTTATTTTTGTTTATCATGTAATCTTCACATTGTTTTTCATATTCAGGGTAAATTAAATTTAACGCATATGCATAACAATTATGACTATTTTTCACATACTTATTTTTGTTCCATTTGTTTGGATCATATCTTGGTGGTTCATCACTCATAATTATATATTATATAAACAAATCATTCTTCATCTAAAATTTTTTTTATTAAATCTCCTTTTTTACATTTTGAAATATATGTTATTTTTTTATAATCCAAAATGGTTTTTAACTCTGGGATTGTTAGCTTAGTTAACTCATCCTCACTCATTTTACCACGGTCATTATCTAAAATTTTATCATCAATTTTTAATTTTTTATCAACCTTGTCTAATTTTTTTGTTTTCTCCATCACACTTATCGTTTTTTTTGATTCTCCATTTGTATTTGTTATTTTGTCTATTAAATCTTCTTTTTTGTCATTTAATGAATATTTTATTTCATTTGAAGATAAAATAGTTTTCAGCTCAGGGATTGTCAATTTTGTCAGCTCAATTTCACTTATTTTATCAATATTGTCACTTGAAGTTTTTTTAGTCTTATCAGAACTTTTAGTTTTTTCAGTCTTATCCGAACTTTTAGTTTTTTCTTTTGGATCTTTATTTTTTTTGGATTTTTCATTTACTCCTATTATTTTATTTATTAAATCTTCTTTTTTATCTTTTGATGAATATTTTTTTTCTTTTGAAGATAAAACGGTTTTTAACTCTGCCATTGTTAATTTTTTTAATTTTGTTTTCTCATCATCAAAGGTTGATTTATCTTCCGTACATTTTTCAATCATTTCTCTGTTCTTAGTTATCTCTTAAAATTACATATTAATTATTATAATTTTAGATTCCCAAGTGTTATTATTTCAATTTTTATAGCGTTATAATTCCAATTTTTATATGCACCTTTGTCCAATAGGTGCTTGCGAAGTAAGGATATTTTTTAAATATGACCAAATATTATTTAAAAAAATGTTGTGTTTTCTTAAATGTAAATATGAATCTTTGCAAATTCACTAATTATTTCAATATTTGTATATCTTCAATCGGGATGATGTTTATGTTGTCTGTTGGAATATTGATGTTAAATACTGCTGTTCAGTATGATAATGAACATTATAAGTATAATTGTTATAAAGTGTGGCATTTTATGTTGTTCACTTCTATTTATAAATTAACTAATTCAATATTCATGTTTTTTAAATTAGTAAAAAATTTAAAAAATGTAATTCATGATGATTCACAAAATTCTAAAATTGAAAATTGCTTATTTTTCACAAATATTGCAATCGTAATGTCAACTTTCACTGCATTAATTTGGGGTTTAATTATTAAAATGAACGAAAATAACTCATGTTTTAACAATTACGATGACGAATTTATGAGTGAATTTGATAAATATTTTATAACCATCATATCACAATTAATTATTGGAATTATATTCATCGTCATCTACGTATCGATTGTTTTCATATTTTATAAAAATGAATTTAAAATTAAATATTCCGTCATTGAAAGCGAAGACGTTTAAATAAAATTTATATATGTATATATGTATATAAATAAGAGCTTTGAAACACTCAAATTCGTTAAACTAAGTTATACTAACTTAAATTAAAAACATTTTAAATCAACATTTTAAAAATTATCTATTTGTATAATTTTTATGATTATTGTATTTTTTCATAAAAAGGTACGTCCAAGTGCGGATCACAATCAAACACTTCAATGAATTTCAAATTTTTCAATGATTCTGGGAACTCCATAATATTATTATTTTTTATTTTTAGTTTTTCCAAATATTTTAAATCGCCATAATAATCGGGAATTTCTCTTATTTTGTTATTAGTTAATGTTAACTCCATCATCATTATCGATCTATCTATTACTGGAGCATTCACTAAATTATTATCATCGGCATATAAAATTGATAACTTTTTTAATTTTTCAGTCAGATTTGGAATAGTGGACAATTTATTATTTTGTAAGTTTAAACATTGCAAATTTTCCAGTTTATTTATTAAACTTGATATTTTTAAAAGTTTATTTTTATCCACATGGAAAATTTTTAAATTAATCAAATTATAAAATTCGTCTGGAATTTCGCTCAACCTATTTTTATCTATATATAACTCTTCTAAATTATCAAGATTTTTTATATCTTTGGGAATTTCCACCAATCTGTTATCGCATAAATATAGTCGCTTGAGATATTTCAGTTTAGTCATTGACGTGGGAATCTTTGTTATTTTATTATTACTCACATTTAAATATTTCAAGTAAGATAAATATTCTAAGCAATCCGGAATGATTGCAATTTTCATATCCGTCATATGTAATTCTTTTTTATGCTCTAATTCTTGCAAAGTATATCGCTTGCTATTTTTTAATAACCAACTTTTAACTGTTATTAACTTTCGATAATCTACGTATTGTTCTTTAATCAAATAATCAACATATTTACATTCTATATTAAACGTTTCGCGCATGTATTTTTTCCATATTTGATTATCGGAACTTAAATAGTTTAATTCACTGCAAACCTTTGATATTTTTGCCAAATTCGTTAATTTCAAATTTTTTAAAATTAAAATCCAAATTTCATCGGCAAAATCAAACATTTTTAATGTTTCAATATTATTTAATCCTTATATATGATAATTTACTATATTCAATATTTTATAACACAAAATATCGTAATGTATTATAAAGGTAGAAAATATGAAATTGAAAATATGAAATTGGAAATAAAAAATAGAAAATAGAAAATATGAATATTTCGAGCATCAATAATGCCTTATTATGTTATTACTCGATCTTAAACTCCAAAAGATCAATTTGTCTAAATTTATAAAAGTCGTCCTCAATAATCATTTATATTATTACTCTCACTTTAAGGAAACAAAATCATGTTTTAGGATACAACTTCATTGCATTAAGTGAACAAGTTGCAAAAATTAAAACTGAACAATTTTTTCGGCGCTAAAGTAGAAATAAATAAATGAAGATTATTTATTTATTGACGCGACGTCGATTTAGTATTACACAATGTTGGGTCTAAATATATTCGTTTTGATACCACAACTACAATTGATGATTTGAAAATTTTTTAAAAAATTTATATTAAAGTCGATGATAACATTGTTAATGCGATTCATTATTTATCTTTGGACAAATATGATAAATTTGGAGGAGATTATTATCGAGTATATGAAGAAATATGCGACAAATTTAGTTTCAATTATCCATCTTTTAACCAAAACTATCACATGATTTTATATCTTGATGAAATCGCCAAAGGTAAATGGATAAGAATAACCATGCTATATCTTTTATTTTAAATGTTATAAAATAATTAATATCGAATCATTTTAAATTATCATAAAAGAGCTTCACTTTACTATTAACTTTTATTTTATTTTTATCAAAAGATTTTAAATATAATCCATCAATGCTCACCACTCTTGATAAAGCTACATATGTCTGACCAAACTCGAACACATTTGACCCTACATCTATCTCAGCCATTTCCAAAGTAGCCCCCTGTGCTTTATGAATTGTTAATGCCCAAGATAAAATTAAAGGAATTTGCTCTATTCCTATACCTGGTATATTTTCACTCTTCCATAAATTAGGGCCCATTTCTCTGATGTGTCCATTGAAATAACGAACGATTGGATAATTATTCTTACTAATTCCGCTCACAATTCCTTGACTTCCGTTACTTATGAATAATACATTTTCATCCTTAATGTTTATAGTGCACATAACTTGAGCACCTATTTTTAAGTCAATCTTCTTATCGCAACTTATATTGTTCGCTATGAATTCTAACTCTACGTCAATATTAATTTGGTTATAATTTTGTCTTAAAATTTTTTCACCATTATTCATGCTTAAATCACATCTTTTATTTACTTCATATGAATACACTTCAGATGTTAATTTTTTTATCTTTTGTTTATTGATTTCCTCTACTGCACTTTTTATGGGGCACAAAAACGTAGGAATTATCTCACTACCTTCTGGAACTTTACGATTTATTTTACCTTTTAATATTTTTTCATTTTCTTCGCTCAAATTTCCCTCTCTCACTTGATTTAAAATATTTATGTAACTCTCATCTGTCTGTCTAAATATACTCTTTAATTTTATTTGCCTTTGAAATAATTCACTCCATGTTTTGCTCTCAAAACAAAACGACACATCTTTTTTAGTTTTGTCAATGGGAGGAAGTTGATAAAAATCCCCCGAAAATATTACTTGCATTCCTCCAAAAGGTAAATCTTTTTTTTTTATTATTTTTGCTATGTTGTTTAACAATTCCAATAAATTTTTTGACATAATGCTTACTTCATCCACTATTAGAATGTCTGTCGATCTCCAATTTTTGAATTTGTATTTATTTTTTCTTATTTTATTTGACAATTCTTCAACAGACTCGGTCCCTAAACCTATCCCTGCCCACGAATGGAGTGTTTTAGCGCTACAATTTAATGAAAAGGCAGCACACCCTGTTAATGCACACACTTGAATTTTTTTTTCATTGTTTTTTGAATGATTATAGATCTCCTTAATTAAATAAGATTTTCCGCTCCCTCCAGGACCTGTGACAAATACGTTCTCTTTTTCAAGATACAAATCGAACACTTTTCGCTGATCCTCTGATAAATTCATTTAATTGTCTATGTTAGTAATATTAACAGAATTTTATATTAATTAATATTTTTTTCAATTTTTGCAATGTTATTTTCAACCATCAAACACCACAGTAAAAACACTTTAAAGATATAATATTTTTACCACAATCATCATCAATCATCGATGTATATATATTCTATATATATATAGAATAACATGCCAAATTTAACTGATACATCCGTGATTATCGGATTGGGATTTATCTTTTGTTGTTTATGCATGCTAATCAGCGTTTTCGCTGGATTGTTTGGCAATTATTATGTTAATTACAAAGATAAAGTATGCGAAGAAAATGATTCATTGCAAGAGTGTGATGATTGCGAAATGAACAATAACAACGAACAATGTTACAATCCTCCTCCATCAGAATTTCTGAATATTGATGAAAAATTATCCGAAGATAATCTCTATTTTGAACACGATATTCTCCCTAATTCATATTATCCTAGTGGGGGAGTTATTAAAGTTTCATGCCCAAAACCTTATGAATGCACCAATGATCAAATTAAATGCATTCAGCCAACTCCCACAACCAAAACTAAAGATACGATTCAAAAATCAGTATCCATCGATAATCCCAGTTATCCAAATTATAAATACGATATCACTCCTGGATCTTATTTTCCAGAAGGAAGAACAATTGAATTCTCTTGTCCACAGTGCCCAACTCCCACATCTGCAAATAAAGACATCATCGAAAATTCTATATCTGAAAATAGTTCAGAGTACCCTTATTATACGTACGATATACCTAAAGATTCATATTTCCCAAAAGGTAGAACCATTAAACTTCGGTGCCCAACTATCCCAGATGACACTTGTGAATTACCAACTCCAACTCACAGAGGAAGAGATGTATTAACAGTTAAAGCAGATAGTGATAATTATCCATATTATACACATGAAATCCCATTTGGAACTTATTATCCTTATGGAAGACAAGTTATTATAAATTGCCCATCTTTAAACGTTCAAAAAAATGTGACTACTGAAAAAACTATTGGATTAGGTGATGATTATGAATTTAATATTAATGCTGGATCATACTTTCCTAATAGGGAAACTATAAAAATTACTTCCGATAAGTCTAAATTAAAAAACCCACCTACCATTAGTCAATCACCTTATCCTATTCCACCTGGTGGTAATCATGGCTTGAATATTCCATCTGGAACGTATTTTGAATACGATAAAGTATATAATTTTAAATGCAATAAAGGTTCTTCTTCTAGTAACAGTTACGTTAATGATGCAAATTAAAATGTTGATTCAACCTATTGAATTTAATTCTAAATAAACAGTTTCCAACTCATATAATTGTTAACTTACGACTTTTGATATTTTGGGTTGGCAAAGATGGAATAATCCCTTCCACTTATGAATAATGTCCTTATTTAGAGCGTTGCAAATTTAATTAGAAAAATATCTTATTTTATTTGTTACAGTCCTAAATCACCCATATCAATATAATGTTATTGTTCTATTAACAGAGAGTAATAAATATTATTATAAAATACAGACTGATGTCGCGTCAATAAATAAATAATCTTCATTTGTTTATTTCTACTTTAGCGCCGAAAAATTGATACATTTTTTTTTTAAAAATTGAAATTCCAACGTTAATGGTAATTAAAAAATAAATCATTATTAACATATTTAAAATGGCATCTAAACTTCTTTCTGAATTGTCTAAATTAAATGAAGAACAAAAAAAATTATTTTTTTCTGAAATAAAAGAAAACGAATATGAGTTTACTTGCAAACATGAAGATTATTTAAATAAATGCATAAATAAATCATTTATGTACATTTTTAAAACTCCAGAAAATTATCCAAAATACACAATTGACTCTTTAAAATACACTAAAGGAGTTCAATTTATAGATATAGGTGATTATGGCGAACGTTTTGAATTTTTAACTGATTATCAAAAAAAAGAATTAGTTGATAAATTTATTAATAAAATTAACGATGTTAAACTTGAAGTCACAAAGGATTATAATCTTTTAACTTTCAAAGTTAATGACATATATTTTGAGTTTAAAGGAAGACATTCAAGTTCGATGATATCTAGTTATGCATGTGCTAATATGTTCGTCTATGACGAAATTGAGAAAATAGCTATTTTACCTAAAAAAAGGAGATATTATGAAAAGGAAAAAATAACGTTAATGTGCTTTTCAGGAATGCAAGGAAGTTTATTCCTGAGTTCTGAAAGTAACGTCCTTAAACATTTTAAAACACTTAATCTTAATTATGTTAATATTAAATTATTCTCTAATTTTCTCACATTTTGCAAATCAAGTTTTTTCACTTTTACTCCTATGTACAATGCAATCCACTCTGTTCACTATAAAATGTCAAATATTAAAATTGCGAGAATGCTATGTTCCTGTGATAATTACAAAAAAAAATATGCTAATAAAAGAATATATTCATAAACTCGGGCAATCAAGATTGGTAAAATGAATAGAAATGAATAAAATCAATAAAATAAACAGGACGATTATTTTAAATTAATTTTTTCAATTTGTTTTTTTATTCCCGGATATATTGTGTCTATTTCTTTTATTTTGTTCAAATTATTTATATTTTCTTTTGTTAAATTTAATGGTTTTTTACCATTGAAATTTTCAAGGAATAATTGATTTTGGTATTCTCTATATTTATCATGTTCAAACACGCAATCTGGAATAACTTCTGGTAATTTGTCAGACTGTTCGAAAATTAATGAAGAATACCGCAACCCTAAATAATTTATTATATTTTTTATTTCTTGGTAATTATTTTTAAATAAATCTTCATACTTTATACAATATATATCGTGTCTTGGCTCTTTTATTAAATTTGTGTATCTTTTTATCGTACCATAATAATAATCAACAGTGTGCCCTATTCCTAAATTAGAATTTAATCTTGTATTCAAAGATGAAAAAATATAATAGGGATTTCTAATTATAAACACTTTTTTCACATCTTTATACTCATCGTCTTCGAAAAATTCATTCGCAGCAAAAGGCCATTTTATCAATATATTTTTTTCTTTTTTTTCGTTTATTTTCATCTCATCTGTTATTTTCCAAGTTTCATGTTTATATTCATAAATATCCTCGCATCTGCCAATTATTTTTCTCAATATGGTCGTTCCAGAATGAGGAAATCCAAAAATTAATATTATATTTTTTTTCATTTTTTAATTTAAATTAGATTATTAACTGCTTATTTTAAACATAACTAATAAACTTTATTTTATCAGTTATTATTTTATAAACAAAACATATACGCGTTTTTCAATTTTTTTGACATTGATTTATATCAATGTGCGTAAACTTATAATCACGTATTTTTTTTCATATTACAATGAAGTGATCTTTCTTCACAGTTCGCCAGTTAAACCTACTGAATAGGTTCCACTGAAGCTCATTGTATTATTTAATTCTGTGTTAACATTAACGGTGGAATGATTTATCATATCATAACGCACTCTATGACGATGATGCATCATTTGATCTTCGCGAATAAACATTTGATTATTTTCGTCATTTCCGTAATATGTAGGTAGAGGAATATCATTTGAGTAAATATTTGTTTTATTATCTCTTACTCTCCCGTTAAAAAATGCATCGCTTTTAATATTTATGGACACGTTTTTTGACGTCCTTTGTATTTCCCTTAAATTTGGGAATGGTTCTGTATCTTTAGGAGCAAAATAATAATATTTCGAAAATAATGGATTATTATTTTTTTCATCATTCATTCTATTGTTTTTACTATTATTTACACCATCTTTTGGACTCAACTTTCGGCTATTCGCTCGTTTGCTAGAAGCTGATATTCTCGATGCCATTTTTTATTTTTTTGTTTATTATGTGTAAATATCACCAAGTCGATCATAGCATTGTCTGCATCTTAAAATTTCAATTTTTAAAGTGTCATTTTAAGGACACTTTAAAAAAATGTAATCGCGAGAAACACAATTAAATTGTGTTTCTCGCAGGATTTCAATTTTTAAATTTAAAAAAATGTATCAATTTTTAAAGTGTCCTTAAAAGGACACTTTAAAAAAATGTAATCGCGAGAAACACAATTAAATTGTGTTTCTCGCAGGATTTCAATTTTTACGATGATAATATTGTGTTTTTTAATGATATTTTACTGTTTGATGCATTTTGCTGACCACATATACGCATTTTTATAGCTACATTGAATATGATTTTGCTAAATCTTTTTAGCATGGATTACAAAAAACTTTAATTAATACAAATACTTAACAGTGAATAAAAATTAATGTAGATGATAATTACGAGATATGATAAAATGGACATAACTAAGGCTGTTCCCTAAAATGCAAGTCCAAAATCGTGAAAAGTATATATAAAATTAGGTTTGCTTCGCAACAAGACATTATTTTTGTTAAAAAAGTGGGAGTCCATCAACTCATCAAGATGAGTTGAATGACTCGAAGATTAAACCTATCAGGACGTTTAGTTCTTCTGAAGTAAATAATTATTTTATATTTATGAATACGATTTTAGACATTTGACGTCTTTGGTACCATTTTTAGTGAAAAATATCATAATAAATATACTCAAAAAAATAAAGATCTACACACAAAACTGCGGGCCGTATACAGTGAGCTGTATATAGTAAGTTATATATAGTAAGCTGTAAAGATAGGGATACACCTTACGGTATAAAAAAACTATAAGGTATACGTATTTATACACTTGTGAGATTCGAATGTTATTACTCCAAAAATGGAAGCGAATAATGCCATCTTAACTTCTATATTCCTATTAATTCTACCAAGAATGTATTTGGACTATTACAAGCTTCTCTATTTGTCACAAGTTTCTTTGGACGAATTTTTATAAGTTAAAACATGAAACGTTTTTGTTTTTATATTCAATGTTAATACTTTATGTTCGCAAATAATAAAAATTGAAATTTTTATCATATCGATATTTATATTTTTTTCTGTTAAATAACTAAAATTATGCAACAATACAATACAATCACTAGTCAAATTATAGATAACTTTAACAGCGGTAACTTCTCTATAATTAATGAAGTTCTTGATTGTTTTACAAACGAAAGAAACAAAATAAATAAAATTACAAATACGTTTAATTCTCATTGTAATGGTTCATTGTATAATATAGAATCACATTGCGAAGTAATTGGCGATAAAATTAAAACAAAATTCACTTTACATTTAAAAGAAAATGGAATTTATCCGTATAAATGGACAGTCAGTATTCAGTTTATTTTTTCGCAAGTGCAAGAAAATATGTTTATTTTAACCAACATAATTGAAAAAGATTTAAAAAATACATATAATTATTTTTTCCAAAATGATGACGCGAGATTAACTTTATCATTATCAAAATATGTAAGTGTCACAGTACCCACTAATAGTAAGTTAATTGTTTATTAAATAATTTATCTTTTTTATTGATCAATATTTATTTTTTTTATTAATTAATTGCAAACTAACTCATCATCATTTATTTTTAAATCCTCATTGTTTGAAATATCTAACACTTTTAAATTAATCATTTTTAACTTAAATATCTTTAAATCAGCATATTTAATATTATTATTACACAAATATAATTCTTTCAAATTTTTTAAATTTAAAATTGACACTGATATTTCAAGGATTAAATTATCGTTTAAATTTAAATATTCTATTTTACTTAAAGAACACATGTTTATTGGCATTTTTAATATTTCATTGTTGTTCAAATCTAAATATTTTAAGTTTTTAACTGATATTAAAAATTCGTTTATCGAATTGTTGGATAGGTTTACGTGTGTTAATTTTGTTTGGAGTTCGTTATTTATGTTAATTTTTTTTATGTCGTTATTTTGGAAATCTATTTTCTCTAAATTTAACAAACTATTTATTGAACTTGGTATTTCGCGAAGACTACACGTATTTATCGCTATTGTTTTTAGATTTATAAGATATTTTATGTTACTTGGTATTTTCGTTATTAACTCACATTTATATTTTAAATTCGCTCCAAATTCAATAATTTTTATATTTTCTACATCTGATATTCTTAATTCTTGATCCTTATGTTTTCTTTTTTTTAAGCTCGCGCATTTTTTTAATAAGTTAATCCAATTTCTTAAGTCTTCATATTTATAATGCGCTAAACATTTTTCCCTCCAACTTAAGCATTTATTATCTTCATCAAAGTTAGAATTAAAATACTTTTTTAAAAATATTTTTTTCCACAATTTTGCATCCAACGATATTCCATAATTTCTATCATCTGTCATCCCAAAAAATAAAATATTTATCAATGACATATTTAAAAGGATAATTGTAATAATCTCATCCGGATAGTTCATTTTTTCTATTTTTTTGTTTTCGCAGTTTATCTAGTATCATAGTTAACTTATTTCAATTTTTACAACTGTCTTTCCAGGAAGTTCAATTTTAACACAGTCCAATTTTAACGCTATTTAATGGCCCCATTTAAAATTGACCTTGCTGTAAAAGATCATTTGATTTATTTATAAATAAATTCATTTGATTTGAATTTAAAGAATCAACCATAAATTTATAAAAAAAGTAAACGTTATCATTATATTTTATTTTTGCGGAGTTCATAATGCTAGAGATATAATTTGACACTAATTATGAGTCATTCATTATCATTTTTAAACGTTGCGAATCTTTTTTCTCGTAACATTTTAGAATTTCATTTAGAAGAACAATATTTTTATCATCAAATTGATCGATCATTTTCATCATAACTGTTATTATAGGTCATTTTAATGAGTTACATTTTAACTCATTAATAGAATATTTTAATTTGTTGATAAAATAATTAGCCGCTTGAGCAATGTTTTAGTTAATATTGTTTCAACTGATTAAATCACATACGATTTAAAAGTTAGCGTCGATACAGAAATTGTAAATTATTGTAAATTTACAATTTCTGACATTTACCAAGTTTTTAAATTTTTATATTTTAACTTAGTTTTTTACTTAATAATCGTTATCTTCTGGTAAATTAAAAAAATAAAATGTTTTTGCACTAATAAAAATTGGAAACTATCGATTACTTATTAATATATTTCTTCATATTAAGGTTAATATATATATTCATATTTGTATTAATAAACTCTTAAAAATGAGTAAACGAACTTATAGATGCTATATTGGAAGAATACAAATTGCATTTACCATCTAATGAACTATCTTGAAACATATGAAAAAAATTATGTTTGGAGAATTCGCAAAGATGAAAACTTAGTTTTTACCTTGCGAACGAATTATTTTTTTAGAAGTGTTCTCGGAAAATTTTAATAATTGTTAACTCATTTATTCATTCGCATAAAAAAGAACAAACATATGTAATTAAATGAATATTAAAAATTTATTGTTTGCGTTTGGAATTACTAACTCTATTTATTTTTTTATAATTTCCTCATTTATGCTAAAATTTACGATTGAGAATTATGAAGATAAAAATAAATGTTATTTTATATTGGAATATTACATTGCTCGTTGCATTGTTGATTTTATTTTAGGGGTATCCACTTTAGTGTTGTCTTTTTTTTTAAGATTCGACAAAAAAATATGTTCCAATTTTAAAGGACATTATTATTTTGTAAAAATAGACCTGTCGCTATCTTTATTAATTTATTTGGGGTTATTTTGTTGGATGTGTGTCATTAAAGGAGAATTTAAAAATGATTGTTTTCAAAATTACAATGATAAATTAATTGACTATTTCAATATTTTTTTCTATTTGGATATTAGCCAAATAGTGTCGTTATTTATTCTGTCATGCATTTCATTTATGTATTTTACGTATTTTTTCAATAAAAAAATGGTTAATTATGAGAGTATGGGAGATAAAATGCTCAGATTACAAAGAGACAATTTAATATAAAATTTAATATTAAATTTTGCAGATGTCCCTTTACCACATTGCGCGTTATCTCGCGTTATTTACACTGTTTCATATATAAATATTTAAACAAATCCATTCATTATTAGTTTAATTTTATTAATTTTTTTTTTCATTACATATTATAAAGAATGTTTTCTTATTTTTGTAACTCATGTAAAAAATGTATTAACGATTTTGGGATAGATAAATTTGTGACTGTGGTTTCTGGAATTATATTAATTGCTGTTCTTTTTTGTATCGCATTGTTATAATATGATTTATCAATTATTTATCAATTATTTATGGTAAAAGTGAAGAAATAAATTATAGATTATAAACTAATTTTCTCTAAATTTGTATGATATTACCATCCATATAACGATATTGATGAGTATCACACAGACAAGAATAGAAAATTTAAAAATAAAAAACTTATGCCAAACTGGCATTTATAATTACAACATTGAATTTATTCAACATAATCAAAAATATTATACGCTTTGACGAGTATGATATATTAATGTCCAATAATTTGTAATTTCGTTAACTAATTATTACTTTATTCACATTTTCATAATTTTTTAGTCCATTTTCCAATAATTATTTTCTATCTTTTACACCTTTACTGATTTAAAACGCCGACTAGTCAGCATAAAAAATAAGAAAAGGTTTGAGGTTTTACCCTCCATTAAAAACAACTAATGGATCCCGTTTTACCTCTTCTAAAGAAAAGTCAGGATCTGAAGTTATAACAGAACAAAAAAATATAAACCACCCAAATCAAGAGCAAAACCTTTAAAAATATATAAAATATATAAATAAGTCGGCGTTTTAAATCGGTAAAGGTGTAAAAATCACTTTCATCTTTTAATTCCCATAATATTTTTTAATTTTTTACGAATCAAGGATTTGGGTTATTTTTAAACATCCAAAGGTGTTAATCAATTAACGTTATTTACTCACTATAATAAAAGAAGTTGCGACCATCTTGATAAAATTTTATTTATATATTTTGAGTAAATGAACGACACTGTCATTTTAGAGAAAATTAGTAACTTTTTTAAAGACTCTTTTTCTAAAGTGTCCAAAAATAAATTGGCCATTTGTTCAGATAATTCAGGAGAATTAATAGATAAATTAAATAGTTACATTTATGAAAATTCTTGCATATTATTGTTTCCTAACAAAAAAGAAAATATGAATTTTACGTCAATTAAAGAACAGTTGTTGAACATTGATAAAGAGCATCAATACGAAGTGTATTTTTTCTTAGGATCATTATTGTGCCATGATAATCTTGATTTTGACGAGTTGTTCGGAAATATGAGAGATAAAAATAAAAATTTTTTGTCATTTTTGATTGTTTATCATGTTACTATTTTTGATGAATGTATGTCATATATTGATAAATTAAAAAAAAAGTGTAAATTAACAAAAAATGAGCAAATAGACCTCGATGAAATGCTTGAAATTAAAGTAGCAAACATGTATAATGAAGATCGAACTACAAAAAGAGAATATGATATTATAGAGAAACAAGATCAATTTTTTTGTGATTTCTACGAAAACAAATATAAATATGAGTCACGAATTATGAGAGAATTGTGCGTTTGCAAAGATAAATCATTTTATACAATGGTTATTGTATTTTATAATTTGAAAAATACTTACATTAACAATTATGAATTTGTGCATGAACATGAAAAATTAATTATGGATTTGTTTAAGAAATACAATTTATCGTTCAAATTTAAATAATTTTACTCTTTATTTATGATTTATCATTTTAAGCAATATTTGCTTTTATTTAATACTTATTCTTCATTGTTTATTTAACGTGTATTATAGTTTAAATTTTAACCTTCACTTAGTTACTTATTAATTTTTTTTATCATTTTAAATTGGTGATTTAACTTTCATTATCTAAGTTTGATCTAATCTAAAAGTTATTGTTAACTATTACAATTATAATCACATAATATTATATTTAAGGATTTTTAATTAAATTTTTTATCAAATTATTTCCATTATAAATAAATGAATATAATTGACGAATATAAATTATCGTGTATAAATGCGCTGTTTAAATTTAAAAAATACGATCCTTTAGAATATAACAATTTTGTTGATTACTTCCTTGGACTATCTAAAAACGACGATGAAATTAACAAATATTTATTAATTTTTGATCTTAAAAAAAAATTGTCAATGTTCAAAGATGAAAATTCTGAAAAATTTGTTAATAAGTTATTATCTAACATAAACGTGTTAATTTCAAATTATCGATGTAACTTTTGCCATTATAAAATAATTTTAAATGTTTATGATTATGGTATTAACAAAATTTTATTTACTCACTATTACAATAAAATTGAAAATTGTTGTTACTTAGAAGTTAAAGTTGACGATGATGTTGTTTTACATAATTCTAATTCAATGGGTATTTTTAACGTTCACAATAACGCAAATGGCCTAAAAAAAATGTTTAATAAATTTGAAAAATGCAATTGTCCTGAAAAATTATTTTATGAAATTTTTATGAATATTTTTTCCCACAAATGGAGTATAAATTAATATTTTTGTTTATAATAATACGTAAAACTTTGTTCATAATGATATATAAATCACCACACGTTATAATGAACTATGTTGGACAAATAATTTCACTATCATTCATGTCTTTATTTTTCCTTATATCGAAAAAATCATACAAAGAATAATGCTTTAAAAAATACCAATGTCCTTGTTTTATTTTAGAATACAAATGATACTCACAGGACAAGGACAATGTTATTTTTTGTTGATTCTATGCATATCTAAAAATATTTTAATTTAAAAATTACATATATACTTCCATATCCTCGTTAAACCTACTTTTTTCACTATCTTTGCCATATTATTAGTATATTATTAATTAAATCAACATTTGAGTTTTTAAATTTTCCAGATATATTAAATCAAAAATCAGTACAAAAGTACATTATTAAAGGTAAAAATGGCGAGAAATAATAGTAGATATGGTGTTACCGGTCACTATTAAATTATCAATGTGCCAATGCGTAGTATCATTTTTTTGCAGGTGGCGGATATAAAAATATGAGAGTATTAATTACATTTATGAAAATAAAAAGTGTTCGAAGCTCACAAGTATATAATATTATATACCTTATAGTTTATAATCTCGAGAGAGTAAAATTATTAATGATTTAACCAACAATATTCCAAAATTGGAAATAAGTTAATAAGAATCGTCTTGAATTGAATTTGCGTCTACATTTTGGAAAACAGTAAAAAATGTATTAACTGTGTCGTTCTTATTATAGTAACAATAAGATGACATAAATATTATTGTTAACAAAATCACTGCAATTATCATCCATAAATTATTATTGTTATGTTTATTATTTTCTAAATTTTGTGTTTGACATAAACTTGAATTATAAGTTAAAAATGAGTGTAATGTTGATGGAATAATAACCCATAATGCGACTAAAAACATTAACCATTTTGGTGAAATGAACATAGACAAATCATCATTATTTCCATTTTTTGTAAGACATTTAATGGATGTTGTTAAAAAATAAATTAAAGTCAATGAGACCCAAGATATTAATAAACTCGACATATCCATTAAAATTAACAATATTGACACTAATAAAGAAAACGTTGTAAATAGAGCAACTTTACTCACTTCACAAGTGAGTAAATCCATTATTATATATATCAATACTACATTTATTATTTTATTATTTTAAATTAACATTGGCATTTTTTTAGATTAATATTACATTTTTTAAGTCAACATTGCATTTTCACAATGGCGTTAAATTCTGCATTTATTGTTCCACGTGGTGCTGAATGGTCAGTTATGAATATTTTAATTTTTCCTAATGTTTTATTACAAGGATCACTTGACTTTACATAAATTGCATCTAAATTGCATTTATTAAAAAAAACTACTTTTATCAAAAAAACATATTTTTCACATTCTATGGTCAATTTAAAATGATCTATTTTGTCACTGTTGCTCTTGTATTTTTAAGACTGGCATTTAAAATTTGCAACGCTCTAAATAATCCTGAATCAATTTCAAATAAGTCTGAATCAATTTCAAATAAATCACAGTCACATTTTAAATTTATTTTTTTCATTTTTTTTTAATTTGTACACTGAACTTATTGTTATATAGTTTTTAGTCAATGTTACGCTATCGAATTATTTTAGCCATGATGCCAACTTTCATATATTTTTATCCTTGGAAAAATGAATATAGTCGAGAATAAATTGGTCAACTATTTTTTCCTTCCTTTTTTCCTCATATATTTTTTTATGTGGGTCCTTAAAAAAATGACTCATGATAAAACAGATTTACTACAGCCTAAATACGTTAAATACGCTGTTGCTATGTCGCTTATTGTTGTTATATCGTCAAGTTCTAACTTGGATGGAAGGGAAATATAATTGTTTAGTAGTTACGAAAAAGCTATTATAATATCATGCATCACACCTGGGTTCATATTATTTTATTACAATCATTCTAATAAAAGGGTTAAAATAGAAATATTTTCTTTATTTACAGCTTCCATGATTTATTATCTCGTCACTTATGATTTATACTGTACGCTATTTTTCATGTTAATAACTTTTTCCTAATTTAGAGCGTTGCAAATTTTAAATGCCAGTTTGACACAAAAAAATTACAATTACCGCTTTGCTTATTAAAAAGCACTAAATTCTAAAATTAACAGGCTTATCTAACATATACTTTTTTGGTAGATATATGTTATCCTGTCAGCAATTACTTAATTACTACCTTAATTAAATAACTATTTGTTTTTTATTTTTTGATTTTGTTGTCAATTTTGTTTCTTTTTTAACAACTTGTTTTTTATATCTTTGAAATTCTATTGGTCTTGATTGATTTTTTAAATAATATTTACCTAAATATAATATATTTTTACAAGCATTATTATCTCTATTTACAAAAATACGCTTTTCAGTTTCCTCTTTTGGAGTAAGTATTTCATGTAAATGTTTTGAATATTTTCCTTTTTTAACTTTAACGTTTATCATTTCTTTGAAAGTTTTATTATATAATTTGCTTGTTTTAAATTCATCTGTTTCTAACAAAATAAATTTTTTATTTATTAATTGTTTAAAATGTTTATTAGGAGTAGAAATGCACCCCTTAAGGCTATTTCCTTTACTCCAATTCCCAAAAAATACAACAAGTTTCTTATTATTTTTTTTGTCTGATTTTGTTAAAAATTTATTTTCAATTTCATTCAACATTATTTCTTCAGATTGTTTAGTTTTGATATATCTTCTAAAATTAAGTTTTCTTAATAATATCTTGTTGTAAAATGTTTTAATATTATCATTTATTTTATTTTTATTTATTATGTATTTTTTATATTCATCAATTTTTAATGTTTTTGAATTAAATTTAGATAATTCAGTTTCTTTTTCAATGATATTATTTTTTTTCTTTTCATTTAAAATTATCTGATTAGTTCTTTTTGAATAATTTTCAAATCTTCTTCTACATCCTGAATATTTATAATAATTATTATCTTCATCTATCATTGATAGAGGCCTGTTTACGCCGGGATCGACCGAGCAATATTTATAATTTCCATCTAAATATTTTTTACATTCTTCTTTTGTTAAATCATTTAATTTTATAACATCATTGTCTTCATCTTTATATTTAGGTATTTTATCCCCATACTCTTTATTTTTATATTTTTTAAGAATAAATAATAAACTACAACTAAAACCATCTGTCATTATTTGATTATAAAATACATAATCTTTATTATTAAATATACTTCTTTTTTCTAATTTTAATATTTTACTCCAAATGTGAGACTGATATTTTTTACAATTTAATACTAATTCACTTTTTGAATGATTAAATAAATTTTGACATTTTGAACCAATATAATCAGAAATTCCGCTTGTATTCAAAATAATATTTTTTGGAATTATATTATTTCTTTGTGGTATAAAAGCTTTTTACAAAGAAATTAAAAAATATAAATTGGATAATATAATTTCAATTGATGAAACATCAATTAGTACATCATTAAGTGTTAATTATTGCAGAGAAGAATTAGGTAAAAGATGTATAATAAAAACTGATAATAATCAAGTTTTCAAAAAATATTCATTAGTGGTTGCAATAAGCAATAAAAAATGTTTAGGATATAAATTATATGAAGATGGAGCTGTTAATTCTGAAAGATTTAATAAATTTTTAACAAATATATTAAAAAATACAAAAAATAATTTGGTAATATTAGACAATGGTCAAATACATAAAAAAGAAGAAACAAAAAATATCATTAAAAAAAGTAAAAATAACTTACTGTACACGATTCCGTACCATCCAAGGCTCAACATAATAGAAAATTGGTTTAATCAAGTTAAACATTATATGAAACTTGATAAATCAACAACTTTTGAACAACTAAAAGAAAGTTTAAAAAAATCAATCAAAAAGATTAAAAAAGAACATTATGAAAATTATTTTATTTATGCTTATAATAAAGAAATTTATAAAAATAATAAAGAAAAAAATAAAAAATCAACTAAACAACGAAAATTAAAAATTTATAAGACTGGCATTTAAAATTTGCAACGCTCTAAATACATTAATGCTGTTACTTTTATAATTATGCAAATAAAAAAATAATGTTTTAAACATGTTTAATTTATAAAGCGTACATAATTTAAAATATTTTTGCCAATTTAAATTAAAATGTTAAGGGAAATAACGGCGTATATCGATAATTCCAAAGGTAAAAAAAATGATAATATCGATTCCAATTTAGATAAAGCGGTTATAAAATATGAAGGATTGGTCAATTCAAAAGATGATAAACAAGCATTTATTGTTTTTAAATATTACGACACTATACTGAAATTATCGAAATTTCCAAAAAATATAAAAATCATCAAAAGGGATTCTTATAAAATAATTGAAAAAAATAAGGTTAACTGCTATCTTGTAAAGAATTTTAGACTTTCAATGAATTATTGTAATTTTTACCTCTACTTTAGCATTATTGAATATGATTTTTATAATAATAATAAAATTAGATCATCGTTGCTTGTTAAAGTTAACAAATGTAATGAAATTGACTTGAAATATAACGAATGTTTAGTCCAGTTTGTATCAAGTCAATATTTTAAAAATGCAATCAACAGATGTTATGATAAATACGAATTTATATGTGATAAGATAGAATTTGAGTTGTTTTTTAAGTCAATTGTATTATTCAATTGGTCAATATAATTATTTAATTAGTTAATATTATTATTTTTAGGAAAATTTATTTTATTCAATTTATATTGTACCACTCATATAACATAATAAATTATTTTTTAGTGTGTTAAACATTTATGATTGATAATGGAAACTAATATATTATGGAGGACCAAAATATTATGGGGGATCAAAATATTATGGAGAACCAAAGTAATATAGATGAATTAAATATATTTAAATATATCACCAACTGCGCAAGTGAAATATCTTGGACAAGTAATCCACTGTTAATTGCCATCGTTCTTCACGAATCTTTTTGCATTAAAAATATTAATAATGAATTAAAAAAAGGATGCAAATTGTTTATTATTGACAATTGTGAATTTGCCACTTCGTATTATTGGGTTGAAACAAATTTGAATAAATATGATGTTATTAAAAATATATTGATGAATGGTAATGATAAATATGGTGGAAAATTCAAGAGCATAGTTGATACGTTGTCATACGTTGTCCCTAAAAATGCAAAATTAATCGAGGATTTCAACAAAGATGAAAAAGAACTTATAAATATTAATGATGAGCTTTATGAACTATATCTAAAGGATGTCGCTCCACAGAAAAATTTATTTTGGAGTTCGAATAATGTTAAATCTAAAATTAAAGAAGATATGAATGGTATGACCTTTGACTCTATTAAATTATTCAGAGATCTCGTAATTGAAATTATAGACAATGGTAAATATATAGATGAACTAAATAAACAGTTGAAGTTATAATCTTTATTCTTCTATGTCATCGTAAGAGTCATCAAAATATAAAATATTTTTTAATTTTAATTCATGCGCTGTTTTTTCAATCCAACATTTGTCCAACGATAATAATTTAAGGGAACTCATTTTATTTAATCCATTTGGAATTTCTTCAATGTCATTAAATGCTGCCCTTATTTCTCTTATATTTTGGTTTTTTATTATATCACTTGGCAGACATTTTATTTTATTTCCCCTTATACACAATTCATCCAACGAGTCCATTTCTCCTATCTCGTTCGGCAAGGATTCTAAATTGTTTTGATCTATTATTAATTTTTCCAATTTTTTCATTTTCCCAATCGTTGATGGAAGACTTTTTAATTTATTATGATGCATGTTTATTTCTTTAACATTTTCTAGGTATCCAATACTATCAGGAAGTTCCGTTATCTCATTATTATGCAATATTAAAACTTCCAATTTTGTAAGTTTTCCAAATTCATTGGGTAAGGACGATAATATATTACGGTACATAGATAACTCTTTTAGATTTAATAATTTGCTGAACGTTAATGGTAATTTTGCTACTTTGTTGTTTGAAAAAGTAAAAAATTCCAAAGATGATAAGTTTCCTATTTCGTCTGGCAAATATGTTAATTCATTGTGATCTAAGTGAAGCTCTTTCAAATTTAATAATTTTCCCATTTCAGGAGGGAAAACGGTTAACTTGCATCTCATAATATTTAACTTATATAATTCACTCAATTCACCTATTTCGATGAATGGACATGTTGCTTTTCCGCTTGATAAATTAATTAATAAAGCATCATAGTCCTCTAAATAAAACGTTTTATTCTTTGTGTCGAACTGTAATCTTTTTAAATGTGGAAGTTTATCACTTGTTACGTTTATCGACGTAGTTTTATATATCCATTTTTTTAATTTCGATATATTTTGATTTTTATTCATATTATACTGTTTTTTATTCACAGTTACAATATTTTATTCTTATTTTGTACGAATTTACTTATATTATTGCAAACGTTTTATTCGTATAATTTTAGTGACCATTTGCTTAAATGTTATAATTATGAGCACTTTTAAGGAGATTATTGATGCATTATCGTCAAAAAAAACGTCCTATGATTAAAATGATCTTATTTTTATACGTTTATTTTCTTGCGTTAACGTATAGTTATGCTTTTTTAAATAAAATAATAAAATAATAAAATAAAACTTCCTCTACTTCATCCACTAAAATAAAATAAAATGTCCTCCACTTTATCCTTCTCAACTTTATCCTTCTGCTATCTCCTCTAACACATATCCTCCTGATATCTCCTCCACTTTATCCTTCTCAACTTTATCCTTCTGCTATCTCCTCTAACACATATCCTCCTGCTATCTCCTCTAACACATATCCTCCTGCTATCTCCTCTAGCACATATCCTCCTGCTATCTCCTCTAACACATATCCTCCTGCTATCTCCTCTAACACATATCCTCCTGCTATCTCCTCTAACACATATCCTCCTGCTATCTCCTCCACTTTATCCTTATCTACTTTATCCTTCTCAACTTTATCCTTCTCCACTTCATCCACTTTCCGAAGCTTACAAGCGTATAAATACGTATATTCCTATATAAAAATACCAATGTCATTGTTTTATTTTAGAATACAATGATACTTATAGAACAAGGATAAAGTAGATAAGGATAAAGTTGAGAAGGACAAACACAAACACAAAGTAACGGGGGGTAGTGTGTTGTTGTGTTTGATAAAAAAATTTGTTGATGATATGTGTTTGAGTGCTTTTCTTCCAGACAGAAAAAATTCACCTAACTGTGTCGGGGGCTCTAACCCGGACTGCGTGGTATTACTGGGGGAAAAAAATAAAACCCAGACCATTACTAAAACTAATACTAAGACAAGACTGATACATGAAAAACAAGACTAACGATGTGACAAAAACCTGACTGACGTCAAGCACTCTTGCACACATTATCAACAAATTTTTTTATCAAACACAACAACACAACACCCCTTCCTCCACTATAAAACTTCCTCGGCTATAAAACTTCCTCCACTATAAAACTTCCTCGGCTATAAAACTTCCTCCGCTATAAAACTTCCTCGGCTATAAAACTTCCTCCGCTATAAAACTTCCTCCGCTTCCTCTGCTTCCTCACAATTTAGTGATTATAAGCGCATCTACCCTCTACTAATAGTCCACAATTTTCACCATTTTTGCAATGTACATTCGGTATTTGATGAACACGAGCACAAGTTTTCCCCTTGTTTTCGCAGCTTGGTCCAAAGTGGCAAACTTGTGGTCTAGATCCTGTAACTAATCCTCCTCCTCTTCCTCCAATTGATCCACCTCTTGTTGATCCACCTCTTCCTCCAGTTGGTGCTATTACTCCTCTAGTTGATCCTCCACCTCTTGTTGATCCACCTCTTCCTCCAGTTGGTGCTATTACTCCTCTTGTTGATCCTCCACTTCCTCTAGTTGATCCTCCACCTCTTGTTGATCCACCTCTTCCTCTATTTGCTGCTATTACTCCTCTTGTTGATCCTCCACTTCCTCTAGTTGATCCTCCACCTCTTGTTGATCCACCTCTTCCTCTAGATGATCCTCCTCTTCCTCTCATTGGATAAACATTTGCGTTGGCAAAATGACGTTCATGTGATACAATTTGAGAAAGATTAGCAAAAACTTTGATCGAGTGTTCAGATATCTTACCATCGAGATTTCCTAAATTGGTAGTCCAATCAATCATCTCTTTTGCACGATAGTTTCCAGCCTTCAAAGAAGTGATTGTCTTATCTATCGAAATAATAACAGTCGCAGCATCTTTAATTTCCTTCTCTGACAAAAAAGGATTTTCTGATGGTTTTAATTTCAAAAGCTTTTGGATGAGAGACTTTTTAATTTCCCTCATTGTCAACCTTTGATCTTCTTGCTCTTCTTCTTGCTCTTCTTCTTGCTCATCTTCTAGCTCTTCTTCTAGCTCTTCTTCTTGCTCTTCTTCTAGCTCTTCTTCTTGCTCTTCTTCTAGCTCTTCTTGCTCTTTCTCTAGCTCTTCTTCTTGCTCTTTCTCTAGCTCTTCTTCTTGCTCTTTCTCTAGCTCTATTTCCTCCTTGTGGTTTCCTTCATCTTCACCAGTTGCTTGTGTAACGTTTTTTTCACCTTCCTCTGACCATCTATTGATAGTTTCGATTTCAGTGAGGGTGTTAGCGTTGTTGTTTTCGATTTGAGAGTTCATTTTTTCGAAAATTGTTTCAGCTGTTAAAGATGATGACGATTTCGAGTTATTATTAAATGGAACTACTTAATATTTCAGATTTCAATTTTTACAACTTTCAATTTCTTCATTAATTAAGAGCATATAGACCTACATGCACATATATATATATAGATATAGATATAGGCGACAAATAGTTAAACTATGATTAAACGGACGAATGGATCAGGGAGATGATACTCATCGCTTTTAAAATTTTTAGGAGTGCGCATCCATATATATATATATATGTACACAGATGTGAACAAGAAATGTTGACCCTAGAATGATAAGTAAAAAAGATAAGTAAAGATGATAGAAAGATAAATATATAAGTAAGACAAAGAAAGTAGAGAATATATAAATATAAAAAAAAGTAGAGAAGATACAAATATTAAAAAAAAATAAGAAGAAAAGAATAAAATTAGAATAAAATTAGAATAAAATTAGAATAAAGTTAGAATAAAATTAGAATAAAGTTAGAATAAAATTAGAATAAAATTAGAATAAAATTAGAATAAAATTAGAATGGATGAGCAAATTTCACTTCTCTAACTCATCTTCATATATTACTCAACATATACAAAATATCAACAAAAAACGCATTATTGTTTAAGATGCTATCGTAAATGATAAAAAGATTTAGAGGAATCTTTAACTTTTTCATTTCGAATTTTTAACAGCATCTTTCCGTGATTGTATTTTTTACATGATTCGTTATATGTCGAAATTACGATTCCATCCGAAGACGTTTGCCGTCTTCGGAGTGTGTGAATTTAAGGCCTACTATATCAAACTAACCGTATACATCTAACTATATACGGCTCGCTGTTTTTTTGTGTAAAATTACCTTATAAATTGTTATTGATAATTGACATTCGTATGCGCGCCAAGAAACACATAGTGTTTCAGGATTATCAATGCAAGGATTTTACTCTGTAGTGGATATCCTTATATTATGAGATTCACTACAGTATAGTACTATCATTATTTTTGTTAAGTATATTTATTATGCTATTTTCCACTAAAAAATGGTACCGTCTCTTTTCATAAAGAGTCGAAGAACATTCTTTTAGATTGGATATTTATTTATTGACGCGACATCGTTATTTTTTCTTTTTTTTGATCGCTAGTTAATGTTTTTCAGGCAACTCGGAAGTATTATTTTATATCCAAAAGTTAAGTTTAAACATTTCATTATTGACAATGTTTTATAATATTACTAAATATGTAAAACTATAATATTACTCAATAATCGAAACTGTAATATTAATTTTTCACATTACCTTTGGTATTTTGCCATTTATCGTTCTAATATTTGAATTCCCGATTTCCTTTGTATAAAAAAAAATATTTCCCTTTCTAAATAAAGTTTCGTTTCTATGAGACCCGACATCCTCAAATCCGATGGATAGTATTTTTTCTTTAAAATCATTTTCATTCAAATATTTAACTATTTTTTTTGTCACACTTTCATTTGATATTAAGTTAAACGTTCTCACTGGAATATTTTTTTTAAATTGCATTTTTAAAAATATCACTTTCCCCAAATTTACGTCCCATTTGACAGTTATTTTTAAAATTACGTTATCGAATACGCATAATTCACAATTTGAACTAATCATTTCATTTTTAGAAATATAATATTCTAATAATCTCATGTGAGATTTAATCACATTTATTCCATTCATACTCATCAATTTAAAAAATAATGATTTTTCCAAAGTGAAAGTTTTATCCAAAAAAACCCCGAAATAATTTAGCTCAAATTTAATATTTTTTTCAATTATTGGGTATTCATCGTTTCTTAAATAAGACAACAATATTTTAAATTTGTTATAATCGCAATCTATAAATGAAGACTTGGTCCCTTCTTTTGATTTGTCAAAATTATTTTTCGAAGAAAAATATGAACTGTTTAACAATGTTTTTTCTGTCGTATAAAATATCCCCATCCCCATTTCAAGTCTCACAAATTTATCCTCAAATATAAATGTCCCATCATTAATTTTTTCAATTAGTTTTTTGACATGATAAGGTGGCTTCTCACCTGTTCTTAAATATTGTAAAATATCATTAACAGTTTCAAAATCCATGTCTAACAATATTTCTTCATTTTTTAATTTTCCGTCAATATGGTTTTTAAAATTTGGCAAAGTGTTAAAATTACTTTTATAAGTTTTATGGGTCACATTATCTGTTTTTAAATATATTATTTCCATCTTAACACTGTTTATATATTAATTTCGACTTTATCTAAAAATTAGATTAACTAATCTTTGATTAACTGCACCATTATTTTAAAAAAAATTGTATAATAAGTAAACAATGAAACTTCGGAAGTTTTTTATGATTAAAGTTTATTTTTAAGATGGTCGAGAATATAAGGAATTTTACTATAAAAAAAATTCTCCACAAAATCGAAACATGTTTTTTGTGTGGATATAAATGTAACATTTTAATTAAATCTTAAATTTTTTATGATTGTTATTATATTTTACTTAATTTTTATCATATGTTCACTGTATTTTTACCTAAATGAATGCATTCTATAATTTATTTTTTGTTTACTTTTATAATATAATGCACGACAGAAAAATAGAAGTTAAACTATCGTTTGACGATAAAATGTTTTTTACATCCGAAAAATTGGACTCATTCTTGAAACTTGCAGAGTTAAAAATTCCAAATTTAAAAATAGACAAAAATGATTTAATTTATTATTTTATGAATTGGGTTGAAAAACCATGGTGTTATCTTCCAGATGATTTAGATAAATTTGACAATGAAGTTACTACTGTTAATCGAATATCTATTAAAGAATTGCTGTTTAAATCCTCACAAAATTTTGAAAATCTAAAAGTTTGCGAAATCATTTCTGTTTCCCAATTACTTTCGAACGTATTTATTGAATTGGGTTTTGAAGTTAATGCTGTTTTATTCGAAAAATCAAGTGTATTAGGAGATGACACGTACATAATTAAGAACACTAGAAAAATTAAAATTGTTGAATATCATCTTGAAAACAATAAAAAAGAAATCCCTATTAGACTTAATTATCTTAATAAATTATTTTTTTGCAACAGTTCACACTACATTGAACAAGTTGGTAAATATTATAAATCTATTTTTGAATCATACAATTTTGATGATTGTACAAGTGATTTGCATTTATGCGTTTGCATGAATTTATGAATAAATAAAAAAAATTAATCATTATTTTTTCATCCACGTTATTATAAACATGGCATTTAAATTATGCGAATACTCGGATATTTTTGGAAATCCAAGTGAAGGAATTCATAAATATAAATTCATGGACATAGCAATTGTTGATGTTATTGCAACTTTCATTTTATCATATGGGTTGCATAAAATTTTTAAGGAGATTTCTTATTTAAAAATGACAGCTATATTGTTTATCGTTGGAATTATCCTTCATGAACTTTTTTGCGTAAAAACAACAGTTAATAAATTCCTATTTCACGATTAAAATAAATAAACTTTTTCTTTAATTTTTTCATTGAATAAAATAACTAATTGAGAAGAAACGGCGACGGTTGATTCGATGGCCATTTCTTTCTTTTGATCAATCTAATCTGAAAGCTTGTTTTCTCAAGATTCCGCACAAGCTTCTGACTGCAAACTTATAATCTTCGAGTTCATCATCTTCAAATGTTAAAAACAACTCTCTTTGTTTCGCATCTTTGTAAGAGATCCAATGTCTCGATTTTTCAGCTTGTTGAGTGGGGAATTTGTCGGTAAAATCAATTATGTACCTAATGGTTGCCATCGCTCTTTTTTTCTCTTCATCTCCATCCATAGATACACCATAGACGAAACTTGGCTGATCATAAGCTGTTCCGGAAAATTTAAAACCATTTTTGGCCTTTTCAGTTTCGATTGATAACTTTTTTGCTTCTAAATCACTGATCTTTTTGTTGATCGAATCTAAAGTTTCGGGCTCATCTATTTCAGCAGTTTCGTTTGTCTCTCTTTCAGCTTCAGCTTCATCTTTTTTTTTTTTTTTAGCTTCAGCTTCATCTTTATGTTTATATTCCTCTTTATATTTCTCAACTTCTTTTCTATTAGCTTCATGAGCTTCATTTTCATTATTGAATTTTTCGAATTCTTCTTGATACTCTTGAATATCAAGCTCGTTTTCATAAGCTTCATAAGCTTCATCAGCTTCGTTATCTTCATTCTTAATTTTTTTGAATTCTTCTTGAATCTCTTGCTTCTGGATTTTTTCTAATTCTTCTAGAACCTCTTCAAGCTCTTTCTCATCTTGCTCATCTTGCTCATCTTGCTCATCTTGCTCATCTTGCTCATTTTGCTCATCTTGCTCCTCTTCTTCGTAATTGTAAATCTCTTCTTGATCTGAGACAGATGAAGGAATTCCTTCAACATGAAAAAAGGTACAACTGGGATTATTACACGATATACCATACTTACAAAAAGGATGAAGGGAGTTCTCAGTTGTCCTTAAATCATCCCTATAAAGCTCAATTTTATGATCTTTTTCGCAGCCTGGAATTGGACAGATCATCCCAAAATGACAATGTTCGTTGGTAGTTGGATTTTGATGCCTGAAAATGCAATGACTTCTTGGGGTTTCGCATCTACCTCCTTCATAATCGTTTGAGCAATAAGGGACGTACTCGCTTTCGAAAAAGTGTAAAAATTCGCAATTAAAATCGAAACATCTTCTGCTTCCTCGGAAACACACTTTTTTGTGTTCTTTTTCACATTCTTCAAAAAGACATTGAGTTCCATAGATGCAAAAATCTTGAATGTTTACAGATTCATGTAGCATCTTGTGCAATTTTTTGCAATTTTTTTCATTGCAATCACAGTATCTATCTTCTGAGCAAAGTTCTGTATGGTGACCATTTGCACAAGATTGTTTGTTACGGCAATTAGCTTTTTTTTGGCAGAAGTTTCGTTCATAGTCTTCGCAGTGGATGAAGGTTTTTCCATCTTTTGATGTTAAAATGAATTCTTGCAGTGAGTTCTTTGATGTTTGAGTGGATACCATCTTGTTTTGGGAGTTCATCTTTAGAATAGAATGTTGGTTGTTTTCTTTCAGTGTTTCCAAATAGATAGTGATTCCTGAAATATATAATATGCAATACTCTTACATTTCAAATTTCAATTTTTTAAAAAAATGTATCAATTTTTTAAAAAAATGTATCAATTTTTTTATCAAATAGATTATTATTTGACTTATAAAAAGATAACCATATTTAAGAAGCTAAATATGTTAATAAACAATCTCATCTTATTTATTAATGATTATCAATTTTATAGCTGGGTACCGCCGATCATCTATTTTATAGTCGATGTTGTTAAGGTATATTTTATGGCGATATTGCAAGATATAATATGATATCATATCATATCACATCATATTATGATGTGCATATATATATATAGATAAATAGATAAATAGATAAATAGATAAATAGATAAATAAATTTTATTTATTTTGAATCATAATATTGCACCATCGAATCTATATACATAGATAATCTTTTAAACTCATCATTGAACAAGAGTTTATTCAGTAGAAAAATTAAAAATTTTCCTGCAGGTACTTTCTTATTATTTTCATCATAAAGAACTCCAGTTCTAATTAACTTATACAAAGAGTCTACACTAAAAAATCCCAAGTTTGTTATTTCCGAATAATGATCGTCATTAATTTTTTCAAACAATTCATAGTTCGAATTTATTCTGTCTAAATTTATGTCCTTGAATATTGGATACAATACAGTTTTAATTTTTCCATTTTTCTTGTAAGAAAAATCATACGAATAATGTTTTTTTATTGAGTCTACTGTGTGAATAAATTTAAATTCAACTCCCATTTTTTCTAATTTTTTAAAATTTTTATTTTTTCTCGTAGCGAATAGTCCCAATGATTCTTCTGTGCATTCCCTTAAAACGCAATCTTCACCTGTTTTATCATAGCTTTCGCGTCCTCCTCCTATCAGTGTCCAAGCTTTTTTGTATTTATCAAATGCCAATATAACGGACGATTTCTTCGTTTTTTTATTTATTATTATTGGTAATATAAATCCACCTTTAACATGTTGATCATATTGTTTTTCTTGCTTCTTTTTATTCATCTCTTTATAATATTATTTTTAAAATTATAAAATTGCCAAATTTATTTTTTATAATATACTGATATATATGCACTAATTTATTAATGCCTATTATTTACAAATAGAATTAAAATATTGTTAAAAAATTAAAAAAATAATTTGAATCTGTTTAATTAAGCGATTTTATTTTTATTTAAATTAACACGTTTTATTTTATTCAAACTAACATGTTTTATCGTTAAAATTCTTTTTCAAAAAAAATAATTAATTTATTCACGGCTTTTTCTTTTAAGTCATCGTTATCCAATCTCAACAAAGTTTCAAAATATTCTTCATGGGAAACTGAGCTTAAAAACATTTTATATTTTTCATTGGGATATCCTCTTACGTATTTTTTCATAACATTTTCCATATCCCTTATTTTCATTTCAATTTTATTATCACAACTTCCCTCATATCTCGCTTTTACCATTTCGTAGTAAGGATCCATTGATATCTTTATTAAATACAATAATCTCTCAAAATGTTTATCATTGTAATAGATTTGATCATAAACATTATTTTCACCAATCCGGTAAAAGGATAAATTATTTGTCAATCTGTCGTTAAATTTAGAACTTAACAAAATATCAATGTACCTTTCTAACTTGTAGAATAAAGAAGAATCTTTGTTATAAATTTCATGTATAAAGTTTAAATCCTCAAATATGTTGCATTCTCTTTCTAATACTTCTAATGATTTTCCAAATAAACTTAATATGTTGTCTTTTCCTATAAAATCATCCTCAATTTGAATTTTCTTCTTAATCGATTGAAATATAGACAATATACTTTTTTTTTCAACTCTTCTTAAATAATCACTGTTTTTAAATCTATTATTATTGTATTTAACACTGTAACTTAGAAATAAATTTTCCAGTTTTAATGCTAAGTCTCCGATCTGGGTAAAAACTGGGAGCTTTCTATAATTTGAATCTTTGCAATTTGATTCTCCATTATTTAATTCTCCATAATTTGATCTTTCGCAGTTTGACTTTTTAACATCAATTATTGATCTCGTAATATCATCGATGGAATCGACAATAGTTTTGTCATTTTTTAATAATTTATTTAATTCTTCCATTAAGTTATCTAATATCATTTTTTTCAAAGCATGGTCATTTAAATTATTCGTTTCTCCATTGTTATCCTCTAAACATTTTTTTAATATATTTTCAAATACAAGATTTTTATCATTATTATTTTTATCATTATTATTTTCATTTTCGTTTTTGTCTTCATTATTATCATAATTTTCATTCTTTTCGTATTCGTTTTCGTCTTTTTTATGATCTACTTCGTTTTTGTCATAACATTCATCATCGTCATCTTCTTCAACATTTTCGTCTTTTTTATGATCTACTTCGTTTTTGTCATAACATTCATCATCGTCATCTTCTTCAACATTTTCGTCATCTTCATCTTCATCTTCAACATTATCGTCGTCATCTTCATCTTCAATATTATCATCGTCGTAATCTTCATCTTCAATATTATCATCGTCATTTTCATCGTCGTCATCGTTTTCATCATCTCCAATATTATCATCGTTTTCATCTTCATCATCATCGTTTTCATCTTCATCATCATCGTTTTCATTATCATCGTTTTCATCTTCATTATCATCGTTTTCATCATCGTTTTCACCATCTTCATTATCATCGTTATCATCGTTTTCATCTTCATCGTTTTCATCGTCTTCATTATTATCATCGTTATCATTGTTATCATCTTCATCGTTTTCATTATTATCGTCGTTTTCATCGTCTTCATTATTATCATCGTTATCATTGTTATCATTATTATCGTCGTTTTCATTTTCATCTTCTTCATTATTATCGTCGTTTTCATCGTCTTCATTATTATCATCGTTTTCATCTTCATCATTTTCATCTTCATCGTTTTCATTATTATCGTCGTTTTCATCAACGTCGTCCTCATCATTTTGATCATCGTTATCATCATCACTGCAACTTAAACGGATTCCAATGTCTTCGTTATCATCAATGTAGATTGTCAGTTTTTTTTTCATCGAACTCTTTTTTTCTGTATTATCTAATTTTAATAATGAATAAATTGATAATAAAAAGGCAGAAGCTATTAATGTTGGTACAATATAAATGTATTCCATTGATTACTATGTATTTTTTGTTTATAGTCACTATATGTTTTTGTTTATAGTCACTATATGTTACTTATTTTTAAGCTTTTTTAAACCATAACTGTATATGGCCTTATTTTTGGAACATTTAATTTTGAATTTTTAATATTGTCAAGCCACTCGTCTTCATCAAAAGTTTTTGCCATAACACTGACACCTAAAGATTTTTCTCTTAAAAATTCGTTAACATACTTAAATCCAAAATTCTCATACATCCTTATTAAATTTCTTTCATCCGTCATTACATGTAAATAAGCATATTTGGCTTCTGGAAATTTTCCATCTATGTCATCAAACAAATGGTTAAATAATCCGCTTGCTAAACCACTATAACTCTCAACATTTCCGCACACATTATTTATATATATCCCATCCATGTCTTGTCTTATTCCTTCGTTTAATAGATAGAAAGTTATATCAAAATAAGTTTTTTCGAAATTTTCTCTGTATTTTTTTTTTGCGAAATCCAAATTTGAAAATATGTGTTTTTGTATCATTGTTTTTATTTCTCTCGAATCACTCACAGATAAAAATCCTTGAATGCCGTATTCGTTCTCTCCAATTAATATTTTATCTTTTTTGTTGAAAATTACTTTCTCTTCGTCAGTTTCCCTAAAACATCTTTTATTTAAATATGATAATCTCCCTTCTACATCTTTATCGTTGGCTATTTCATTCGGTGTTAAAAAATAAAATTTAGTATAACCAACATTTTTATTTTTTTCGAAATATTTACCAATGTTGCTGTATTTTTTCTTGTAATCCTCAAATTGCTCGTCTGTATCTGAATTATATTCGGTTGAATTCATTTATTGTTGTTTTATATTAAATAACTTTGTGAAATATATTTTCCGATTAGAACTCTTAAAAATTAATATTCACATAAATAAATAATCGCTCATATTATTTATTTTATATTATCTTGTGATTGCAATTATGTGTGGGATTTTTTTATATGTTAGCTATCATTCAAATCGAATCTATAGTAAATTAATTGAAGATAAATTTGAAAAAATTAAACATAGAGGGCCGGATACTTCGAGTTTTAGATGTTTAAAAGGTGATGATTATGATATTTACATTGGATTCCATAGATTAAAAATTAATGACTTGAGTAATTTGGGTGATCAACCGTTTGTGAATGATAATGATAAACAATTTTTTATTTGCAATGGAGAAATATATAATTGTCTTGATTTAATTGAAGAATATAAAGAATCCGTTAATATTAAAAGTTCGTCTGATTGCGAAATTATTTATGAATTATTTAATAAAAATGTTAAATCAAAATATGACATTTGCAATGATATTGATGGTGTATTTGCGTTCATTTATGTAGATTTAATAAAACAAACAATAACTATCGCGAGAGATCCGATTGGAGTTAGAAGCCTGTATATAGGTTATGATTTCGAAGAATGGAACAATTTTGGAATTTGCTCCGAAGCAAAATCATTAATTAACATAACCGATAAAATTGAGTATTTTAAACCTGGAACAATTTCAACATTCGATTTGAAACAAAGATGTATTGTTGAAACAATTAAATATTCAAATTTAACAAATTTTAACACCATTTACGGCTCAAAAATGTTTGATTATAATTTTTGTAAAAAAAATATATTTGATGTTTTAAATAATGCCGTGAATAAAAGAATGCATTCTGATCGAAACATCGCGTGTTTATTATCCGGAGGATTAGATAGCAGTATAATTTGCGCATTGGTTGCTAAAAATATGAAAGATAAAAATATGGATGTTAAAAAATTACATACTTTTTGCATTGGAATGAAAGGCGCTACTGACTTAGAGCATGCTAAAAATGTTGCTGAACATATTGGAACGACTCATCATGAGGTTATTATCGATAAAAATGATTTATTAAGGAGCATTGATGATACAATTATACAAATTGAAAGTTACGATATTACGACTGTCAGAGCATCTACACCAATGTATTTTCTTTCTAAATATATTAAAAGTTTGAGTGATTTAGATATCGCCGTTCTATTTTCTGGAGAAGGTAGTGACGAATTATCTGGGTCTTATTTATATTTTCACAATGCCCCTGATCATAAAAATTTTATTGACGAAACAAAAAGACTTGTTAATTCACTCTATAAATACGATGTTTTGAGAGCCGATAAATCAACATCAGGAGCCGGCCTAGAATTAAGAGTTCCGTTCTTGGATAAATATTTTGTGAGCTCATATATAAATATTGACCCATCATTTAAAATGAAAAATGGCATTGAAAAATTTATTTTAAGAGACACATTTAAAGAATTTCTACCTCACTCTGTCGTTTGGAGAACAAAAGAAGCATTCTCAGACGGTGTTTCGAAAATAGAAGAATCTTGGCACACCATTATTCAAAATTATTGTTCAAATCAAAATTTAAGTGAAGAAAGTTATTATAAAAAAATATTTGATTATCATTATCCTAATCAAAGGCATCTTATCCCTTGTTACTGGATGCCTAAATGGACAATTGCTAAATGTCCATCTGCAAGAGAGCTGGATATTTATAATACTAAAAAATAATGGAAAAAATGATGGAAAAAAATAATTTTAGATAATGCAAATGGTCATATAAATGAATAAATAAAAGAATTACTAAATAATTTGCGCATTTTAAAGTAGCAGTTTTACACCCTTGAAGATTTAAAATACTGCTGTTCCAAATTGTTTTATCGCCAATTTTTTAATAATTTAAGTTATCATCTGCAATGTTGATTTATCTATTATGATGGGACATTTTATATTGCAATCTATATATTATGAATGTTTTTATGCTTATTAATTATTATGATTTTTAAATATTTATGGCAAATTATATTATTTACTATTTTATTTGAGTATATGGTGCATAATATGTATTTCTTCCACCTATTTTCTCAAAGATTACATCATTACCTTCTTGATCTTTAGTTTGTTTATAAACATGATAATTATATGGAACTTCTACATTTTTTGGAATAATTGATTTTATTTCGTTTGGTATTTCTATTTCTTCTCTCTCTAAATGAGTTAACAATACTGAAAATGAAACTAATTTTATCGCATCGTATAAATTTTTTATTTCTAAATAATTAAGCTCGTTAGTTTTTCTTTTTGGATGTATTTTTGATATATACAAAGATTCATTCTTGATATAATTTCCAACTCCTGATAAATATTTTTGATCCATCAAAAAATACGTCAAACCTATTTTTTTAGATTTTATTTTTCCTTCTAAATATTCAAATGTAAACTCTTTGGACAAGATATCTGCACCCATTTTTTCTAATTCTTTTTCATGATCCATTGTGTTTTTCAATATATTTATTGATGACAGTTTTTTAGTGTCATTTAAAAATAATGAATAATTTTCTCCAAAATTTAATTTGTATTTAACATTTTGTAAATCAATCATGCTTGTATTATATGTCGCATTATTTTTATCATCAACGTTTATTTTATTCATTTCACATTTATCGAATAAAAAACCTGTTAAACCCATTCTGAGATGCAAATAATAATCATTTGTTTGAATGAATAATAATTTCCCTTTACAACCCATTACAATAATTGGACTTGGCTCTATTATGTTATCATTTTTATTTTTACCTAATAATTCAATCGAGAATATCTTTTTTTCGCTTATTTTATCATTGAATTTTTCTTTTAATAATCGTATTTCTGGACCTTCTGGCATTTATATATATTGTTTAAAATACACATTTTTAAATAAATTAATTACACATATATATTACAGTTACTCGTTACATATTTTGCAATTAATATTAATAATGGTGGAAAAAGAAACAATTTTAACAAATTTTATTAACTCTGCTCTTAAAAAAGAAAGTAACCTTTTAAACAAAGAATTGTTTAATGATATCGATAATAAAACTTATATTGAAAAATTAAGAATGTATCAAGATTATATAGAATTATTTAGATTAGTGGATAATAATTTATTTAATAAGCATGAAGTAAAAGAAAAATTTAAATTTGACGCCAATTATGAACCATCTTCTTTGAAAAATAAATATTTTAACAATAATATCACACTTACTATTTCTTACGATGATGAACTAAAATGTCAATTTGATTGTGGACCAGAACACATTAAGATATTGAACATGAAGTTGTCCACTGATAATAAAGCTCAAGAATTTAATGAAATTCTTGAAAAAGACTATGATTATGACATTATTGCGGTTCAAGATTGCGAACAATTTAAATTGGAATATGGTAATTTAACTAATTTAACTGATAAATGTTGTGCAATTTTATTTAATGATAATAAATTTGGGCTCCATCTAAATACCTATTATGAAAATACTTACATGAAAGTTCAAATTGTTATTTTTGGAGAAATGATATGTTTAATAAACATTTACCAAATTAAACAATCTGACCAAATAAAAAATGATGTGGATAATTTAATTCTTGAAATTAATGACAGTTTCAAAAGTAATTTGAGTAAGTTAAGAATTATTATATCTGGCTATTTTATTAATGAAGTCCAATTTTTAAATTCAAAAACATTGTGTGGAAAATTAGAAGTGTGTGTAGATAATGAAATTAATTATTCGTGCAAAATATTTGACGAACACTCTATAACCCACTGTTATTATTTAACTAAAAATAATAAAATTCCACCGATTGTCGCATTTTTAAAACCCAGACAAATAGAGTTTGTGCATATAAATAAAGATACTTTCGCAAATAATGATGTAGATAAAAAAAAATACATTAATGGCGAAATTAATAATATATCGAAAGAGTGTAATTGGGAGAATTATTATTCGTCTACAAATTATAGTTCAGGGAGTCATTTTGCTCATTTAATTAGATTCAAGGATACAAAAGAATTTATAGGAATGATCATATACACAGGATTTAGAAATATTTGGTTAAACAATGAAATTAACAATATTTATCATTCTGATAATTTAAAAGACAAACTCAAAAATGCCAATGAAACTTCTTTTGTTTGTATTATAAACAAATATAGAGGAAGAGGATATTTCGATATGTTGTATTATGATTATATGAATAAATTGATTGACCTTAAAGTTACGACAACATGGCTATGGACAGATAATGAAAATATATCAAAAATTTTTTTTAAAAAAGGATGGGAGTTTTTGTACGAAAATCAGCATGATGTTTTTAAAAAAAATAACAGATTTTATATGGTTTATAGATTTCCACAGTTTAATGATAAATTTTCAATAGGAAATATAACCAAACAGAATAATAATGGAGATAATAATGCATGTGGATTATACATGTTACTTTATTCTTTAAAATTTATGACTAAAACTAAAACTTCCAATGATGTTATTTTTAACAACGACGGATTAAATGAAATTAAAGAATTTTTATTTTATCACATTTTCGACAGTGGAAGTTACATAGATATCTTAAATTTTGCGTTATCAACTGGAGATAAAAAATTAATAAATAAAATAACCGATATTAAAAGTGGTCAGGAGGATAATGTCAAAACTAATCTTTCTATCAATGATATTAAGGATTTAAATGAGTTAAACGGCGCTAGCTATGTTTTGGAATATCTTTCTGGCATAAATAGTTCGAAAAAATATATTTTCAAAAATAAAAATATATTATATAACACTGATCTTTATCAAAATTATTGTATCGCAGTTAACGTTGATACCCCGGAAGAATGTAATGATAAATATTTCCCAATTTATAAATTTACGCCAATTAAAAATTTTATTAAATTAAAAAAAAGTACAATGAGCATATTGTGTGGAAATTACATTGGTAAGCATTGGTACACTGTTGGACTATTAAAAGATGAAGGGTGTATTCAAAAACATGTAATTAATTCTAGTGGGGCTGAAAAGAAAGATAATTTCGAAGATATTTTTAGCTTTAATTATGATGAATTCATAGTTAAATTAATTAAGTGTCCAGATAATCATATTTTAAATGATTTAAAAAATTTTTTAGGCAATAAAGAAATTATGAATCATCCTAAAATTAATATTTTTTTTAATAATTTGTGCAAAAAAATTAATAATGATTACGATGAAACCATAGAATTAATAATAACATTTAACAAAAATAATGTAAATATTATCGAATATGTTGAGAATATTATCCAGTCGGGGGATAAAATTAAAATTAAAGAATTTAAAGAAAAAAGCGGCATTTGTCAGATGGAGAATTTTGTATCCATGTTTAACACATTTAAAAACGAAAAAAATAAAAAATGGTTGAATTATTTAATTAATAATTGTTCATGCATTGAGAAAGATTGTTCAAGATATAATATAATTGTTGAATATTTAAAAAAATATCTCAACAGCATCGTTAGTTGTGGACATAATGGAAAAAATGGAAAAAACGGAAAACTTTATGAGCAATTACACAGTGATGTAAATAGACTTAATAATGATATTGTTAACCTTTATAACATATGATAAACTGTTTTTAATCCATTAGTTTTAACTTGTATCTTTTTTTATTCCCTCCTTTCATTTCCTCATTTTGACCTTGCAATGCTATTTCATTTACATTATCTTTGGTAATTTTAGAAATTGTTTTTTCCAAAATTTTAATTATGTCATTGTCATCCAATTTTAAATCTCCTTTATTGTTTTTGCTTAAAATGTGCACCAATTCATTACCATTAATTATTTGTTTTAAATATTCTAAATCAACATCAAAATGATTGCTGCCATAGTATGTCTCTGTGTAATTTAATATAAAATTTAATTTCTCATGTAGTGTTATTTCTCCATTATCATGGAAAATAAAAGGTAAATAATAATATTCCAATATATTCATTTTTTTCCCGCATATTAATTGCACTAAAGTTTCCTCTGGAAATATTTTGTCAATTTTTTTCATGTTTTGACTAATTATGTTCCCATTTTTATTTTTAACTATGTAATTATTTTTATCATTTGATATTATATTATCTCCGAGCAATTCTGTCTCATCTGGAGTTAATATGACATAATTATATTTTTCACCATACTCTATCTTAATATAGTAAAAATTATAAGTTCTCAAATTAAATTCTGGATTAAGATTTTCATCTACATTTTTCATGTTTTTTAGATGAAAAAATGGAGAAAAATATATTCTAATCTCTTCAGTTAACCGTATGAATTTTTTATAATTAGGCATAATATTTATATTATCAGGTTCAATATCTAAATTATAATTTTCACGATTTGTCCTTTTTAAATTATCTATGTTTAAATAATCTTTTTTAGTACTTGAAGATTTTTTTACATCATCGTTTAATATTTTATTAAATTTTGATAATTCTTTTATTTTGTTTTGGGTAAATTCTATTTTTAAATTTTTTGTTTGTTGAATATCTTTTTCACTTTTTTTTTCGCTTTCTTTATTGTTGACTTTTTCTGCGTAAAATGAGTCTTCCTCTGAATTTTTCATTTTATTGATTAAATCATTTAATTTATCTTTGATTTTTTTTCCCAAATCCTCAAATTTTTTTTTAACTTCAATATTTTTAATATAATCTTCGATTGTCGATTTATCATATGGATTATGTTTTGTTAATAAATATGAATTAACGTCACCTTCATTTTTTTTTAAAAATAAAATATTTTGTTCCAATTTTTTTATTTCAACTGCATTTTCCAAAAGGTTTTTATCTTTTTCTTCAAGATGAGAGTATAAACTTGATCTATTTTTAATGTTCATTGATTTCAATATCATAAAATTTATTTTTTGGCCATGTCCTAAATGTCTCAGTCGATATATACCTTGAGACACATCTGTTAATTTATTAAATGAACTCACAGTCGCTAAACCTTTTAAATCATAAACTTGAGGTATATCTATTCCAACAGTGTGTTTTTGGTCATAATATATGAATACTGAATCTTTTTCCATTTTTTTTCCATCATAAATTTTTGTTCCTTTTTTCGTTTTATCATATATGAGCTTGTTATCATCTTGATCTATAAATATGTAATATTTTTTCGATAAGTTTTCTGCAATATTTTTAATTAAATCAAAAGAAGACACATTTATGAAAAATGCACCTGTATCTATTAATACGTCGCATCCGTTTTCTTGAAGTTGTTTTATCGTATCCTTCAATAATACTGTTAAATTATTTTTTTTTTCATCATCTAAATAAACAAGTTCATCACCCGTTTCAATCACTTTTTTTATATTATCATTGTCTTCAGCCATACTCTTTATTGAATTAAATTTATAGTTATATTCTATTGATTCATGGGGTTTATCACTATCATTATTCAAAGAATCATTGTTCAAATAAGGAAGTTTAATGTTTACAGTCCCTGAAAAACCACATTTATAATTTATAAAGTCGCCATACAATATATCGATTGCATTAATATTATGGTACGTTTTTGGAGTTTTTATTTTACGATATACGTAATTTTTAACATAATATTTTTTATTTTTTAATTTTGTTTCATCACCAAGAGCATTTAAGTTTTCCACGATTTTTTTAATTTCCAAATTATTTTTTTCAGTGTCAAAATTTAAAAATTTATCTAAATCTTTTTCATTTAAATAATTCAAATCATCCGCAAAAAAATATTTTAATGAGTTAATCATTTCTAAACTAAATATTTTTTCAAACATGTTTATTTTATCTTTAATATTATTCACGACCTTTTTTACGTCGAATTCCCTTATGTCATTTTTTAAATATGAAAAAACGGTCAAAATAAATGTGATGTCAGGATCTGAAAAATTTGAGTTCATAACTGGACTATTTACAGCATTGTAAGGCACAGCGAATAAACTTTCGTTATGCGTCATTGACGTTTTTTTCATTTCATCTATTATCATTAATCTTGGAAATCCATAATCTTTATTAAAAATCATTTTATCACATTTTTTTAGAGTATTTTTTATCAACTTAAAACTATCTTTTAAATATTCACCTATATTGTCACCTATTTTTGTTTGATCAATATGATCAAAAATTATTTCGTCATCATTAACAGCTTCAAAAATTAAGTCGACCATTTTTTTCAATAAATCATCACTTATATCTTCATGTATAAATGAGTGTGATTTATCATCATTTGTTGGATAATTTAAATTACTTGTCATTGGATCGTAAATGCTATCGATCTCGTCAAATATTGCTAGTGTATTATTTAATAGACTATCCTTTCTTATGTTAAATGGACTGCAATAATTACCCTCTTCAATTAAACTATTTAATTTCATAGTTTTTAAACTTGCATCGTCGATTACAAATATTCTTTTTTTATTTTCGGCCTGACTATTTATAATGACATTATTTGATCTGCTTGATGATATTTTTTTTAGGATTGATTTGGATATTATATTATAATATTTTTTTGAAATATCTTGATACGTTTGCCTCAATAAATGATTCGGAACAACCAATAAAATATCCTTTATTCTACCACTTTTTAAATTGTAATAAAAAGTTATTAGTGGCATAATGACAGATGATTTACCTTTTCCCATTAACAATTGATTAACTGGATAACCTCCAATATCAGTTTTATTTAAATTTGAATCTATGCTCGTTTGTATTGTTTTAAATATCTCAAATTGTTGTTTTTTTATGAAAAAACCAGAAAATATTTCAACTATAATCATTTCTAAAGAGCGATCATCAGTGTATATTATTTCACTGTTTATTTTTTCAAATTCTCTCAATAATTCAAGCCCAATTGCATCATTTTTGTTTACTTCGTTTTTTAATTTTTCATTAATTAACTTTAAATTATCGTTGACCAATTTGCTTTCAATAACTTTGTAAAATTCTTCATAGTTATCTGTTATTAAATTAAGAATATCATGAGTAAAATTTAATTTATTGAATAATTCATCTAAACTTACGTTCATATTAATAAATTTATTTACTTCATCAGTTTTTGAGAAAGTTCCTTTTTTATTATCGTTGTCGAAATATATTTCCTTTATTGAAGTTGTTTCTTCTAGATTTAGCATATTAATTTTTACAGATAAATTTAATAATTTTTCATCCAATTTCGGCTTATCATATTTGCCAAAATAGGAAAACCTTTCTTTTCTCCTTGTATAATCTACGCAAGGGGTGCCATGTTTAAATAATTTTATTTTATCCATATAATAATGGAAAAAAGGACTATTACATATGCCATTTTCCAAAAAAGTTAACACTAAATTATCATTTATGTGATCATTTGATATTTCTTCATTGCAACCGTATATTTTATCATCTATTGCGAGCAAATAATTGTCTAATGTTGAATGCAAGCAATCTTCTTTTCCTAATAATATGCAATAAAATAAGTACACTGATTGCGAATTTATTGTTTTAAAATCTAATAACATTCCATTATAATTTATGTCAACTGTAAAATAATGTCTGTAATTTTCTCCAATTTTTATTTTTGACCTTTCCTCAAACTTTATCATCAAATCTTCGCTCATATTTTTTGATAATCCCCATGGACTATTTTTTAAAATATCTTTAGCATCGTCCGCTTTCATAATATCTAAATATATTATTTTTCCATTTTTTGTCATAAACGAGCATGGTATATTATTGATCCATCTGTTGTGCATCGCATTGTTTTCATCCGTTAATATTTCTATTTCATCGTCTTCATCTATATATAAAACTTTTTTTATTTTATTGTTATGAGTTTCATTTTTTTCAATATTAATCATTATTAAAAGAGGAACATTTCCGACTTCTGATACATGATAAGGGAACGAAATTATTATGTCACCTATTGTCGCGTCATCATTGTTTTTTTTCATGTACATTTCAAATTCAACATTATAACTTTTGCAATCTTCCACTATGCTGTCAATTATTCCAAATTTTTTAGAGTTAAGCAAATTATAATCAATTAACTCATACTGTTCATTGTAATATGTCATATTCACTAAATGATATTCATTTTCAAAAAAACTGTTAAATGAAACTAATTGAATTTGAAAGGGATCATCTTTATTAATATTTACACCATCAAATGTTAATTCGTAATATTTATTTTTGTATAAATCGTCTTCTAAATCGTCATTGTTGATTTTGGAATGTTTAAAGTAATGATTGCCTAAAATGTTGTTATTTTTTCCAAAATAGTCATCATTATTACTTATTTTTAAATAATTATTATTTAAATATGAACAATCCGGATAATGCAAATAAATACCACTTTTTTTGGGATAATCGACTCTCCCTGTAAAATCTGATAATTTTGCCAATTGGGAATTATCATCGCTGATGGATAAATTATAAATTAAATAATTATAGTCTTCATTGATAACAATTCTAAACAATAATAATTTGTAATAATTCATGTACAATGATTCATAATTTTCAACAATTGCATTATTTACGCTTAATTTATCATAAACACTTTTAATTTCACTTATTCCATCTCCAGCTACATCTGTTTTATTAATTATATAATGCAACATTTTATAAATTTTTGAGTAGTCTGATAAGCTCATTTTTATTTTAACAAGCTCTTTAATATCGTCCGATAACTCATTTTCCATCTCATAATATATTAGAGGATATATTGTGAATAGTATTACGTCATCGTCGCACACTTTAAACAAATCGATTTTTAGTAAATTAACTATTTGTTCACATTTTTTTTTTAAATGATGAGATAAATTTGGGTAATAGTTTGGATAAATTATTCCTCCTTCATTCACAATAATTTTTTCTTCTGTGTTATATTTTTTATGAAAATAATTAAAATTCCATTTATTCGTAATTTGTTTTTTAAAACATGAGTTCAAATCCTCATAATTATTATCTTTAATAAACATGTAAATTAAATCCAATTTATATTTTAAATCATCATCATTAAAATATTCGTCACCCACCTTTGAAATATCAACTGTTCGGTTATTTTTTCCAGCAATGTTTCCTATTTTATCTTCAATATTTGCCCTATTATTACTGTAATCGTCATAATTTACCACAATATAGCTGTCATTGAAAGCAAAACAAAATAATCCGTTATTTTCTATAGTTGATCCTTTAAAATATTTTTCATTCAATTGTTCACTAATGAAATTGTAGTTAACGATTTTATTATGTGTTATATCTTTTGCATTTTTAACATGAAAAGTTGGTACGTATTCCACTGGAAAATGGTTAAGCATTATGACCATAAATGATTTTTGATCAATTTTTAAATTTTTTAAATTTTCTTCGTTTTCTGTAATTAATACTTTATTAAATATATCCATTCCAATTGAACCATTTTTATAATTTGTGGACGTGGTTTTATACTGATTGTAAATATTTTTAACTTCTTTTGGAAGTTCATTATACTTATCTAATATATCTGTCATTTCATTTTTATGCTTTTGATTTTTTTCTTCTCGTTTTTTTTTTATTTCATCTGTTATTTTTACTGAATTTTCACGCATATTTATCATATACTTATTTTTTTCCATTATTCCATCGTATTTATCCAAAATCTTTTTATTTTCATTTGATATTTCATTGTATTTATTTACAATATCCGAGTCATCTAAATTAAACATATTTTTACATCCTTTTATGATTACGTTATGCAAATCATTATGTTTTATATCCGCTAAATCGTCATAAATTAAATTTCCCGACAAATTTAAGTTTTCATAATTTAGATTAGATGCATCTATATTTTCATTCCCATTAATATTATATGTTCCATTGTCATTTTTTTTCAAAGGTTTTTTCATATAAATATTATTGTATTTTTCCATTTTAATAAGCATTATTCTTGTCAATATAAGAATAAATAAATTTTCATTTTTAATTTTAGGTCCAACAATCATGTTTTCATTTATTGTAAATACGTTCACTAGTAAATATAATAAAGCCACTGTGATTTTTCTGCGATCATTTTCATATTTAGATAATTCTTCATATTTTTCTTCATCCAAATTTAAAATATTTATCAATAAACTTTTTGCTAATTCACGCACAGTCATTCTGAACACATTCTTAATTTCTGTAAAATTATAATTGTTGTAGAGCTTAATAATGCACTTTATTAAATTTAATATTTTTTTATAAATTATGCTTCCTTCTTTTTCGAGAACTATTGTATTATTTACGTTATTTACTGATTTATCATTTAGGAGCACTTTTACTTTACAATTTTTATTCACTTCATTTTCAATTATTGGATCATATTTGGTGCAAAATTTAATTTTATTTGTTCTACCAATTAAGTAATCTTTGTATTCGTCGTCACCATTATTATAATTATTTAACATCAAATAATAATAATTATGAAAATAATCGTATTCACTTTTATTTTTCATAAATGTCAACAGTTCATTTTTTGAATAATTCGTGATACTTTTATCCAATATCTCAAAATTTAACTTATTTTTTTTGTGCAAAAACTTTATTGCATAATACAATCCATAATATGCACATGAACCTGATAATTGATCATTAATGTAATTACTATCTTTAAAATATTCATACTCTTCTTCATTTTCTATTTTTAACTTTTCTCCAAAAATTTTGACTATTTCACTATAAAATGCATCTTCTGCTTTCTCAATTTGGTAATAAAATGTTCTAAATAATGACATTTTGCAAATTAAGTCTTTTAAAGTATCATATTCAACATTTTTTATTAAATAAGTGACGCTGTATTTTGTTTTATCTTCTGAATAAAAATGTTTATTTATTCCGGAGCCACTGTTAAAAAAAATTACATTATATTCATTTTCTTTTTTTTTGTGGTAATACATTGTTATTAAATGTCCAGATGGAATAGAATTCCATCCTGTGCATATTAATCCTTCAGATTGTATTTCCACCATTTCAAAAAATACTTTATTTTTAAAAAATTCGGTGACTTCATTTTGATAATTTTCCACTTTATTTTCTGTTAGATTTAAGTTATTCTTTGGGGTAATTTTAAATTTGTAAGATTTTATACCATAATTATCGTGAAAATCATGACGACTTTGACTTTTACTACTTTTTTTAGTCAAGTTTTCCACATAAATTTCTTTATATTGGTCACTACTATTTAGCTGTATATTGTTCGTGCTTACATATTCTATTTCTCTGAGTGTTTTAAAAGGATAACTTATTTTTAATTCTTCATTTGAACTTTTTATTCCTTCAATTTTGTTCTCTAATTCTATGCATTCGCCTAAAATATTTTTCACCGCATCATCTGTTACTTTTTCATTAAAAAAATTTAAAACATCAAGTATTACTCCAGATACATTTTCATTTAAATAATTATCAAATAAACTATGATGAACGACATTTGGATTTCTCGATATCGATTTATGGTCAAATATATTTTGATCAGATGAAACAGGCGAATAAAGTGAATAAATAATCTCACTTTTTTTATTTACACTATTGTTCATTGTTATACTTGTTCGTATATATATTATATTTTTTTTAATTCATATTCAGTTAACTTGCTCATAAATATTTTGTTACTGTCACTTATTTTTACATTATTTTTTTTATTTTTAAACAATAAAAAACTTTTCAATAATTGATCAGACATTCCATCAACATTTATTTTTTCGGTATTTATTGTTCCCATAGTTATTTTGCTTTTTTCATCAATGTTAATTTTAATTTCTTTAAATAAATGTTCTAAGTTAATTATTTTACTTTTGTCGTCTATTTCATAAATGCAATTTCCGTTCATTTCAAATGAGCCAATTTTTAATTTATCCATAACTTTTTTTATCACATTTTCGTTATTATCTATTGGCCCTTGAAATAATATTGTTTTAATATTTTCATTGAAATGACACAATATTCCGTTTAACAATAAATACGAATAATGAATAAATTCATTATCACTTAATTCGTCACTATTTATTATTTTTTTTAAATTTTGAATTTTTAAAGCATTTACATCTTTTGTATAATTAGCTATTGTTTCACATTTTTCTATTATTATTTCTCCAGTATTATCATCTTTATTTATTTTATCAATTTTTATTATTTTCATTATTTGATTGACTTCGGAGTTGTGTTTTATTTGAGGTAAGACTTTTAAATATCTCTCATTATCATCAGTGTCAGTTATATTAAACTCATTTAATTCATTTTTTACATTTTCATCGTTCATAACTGATATAATGCCTATTTTTAAATCATGAAAGTTTGAATTATAAATAAAAGGCCTTTCTGCTTTGTTATTATACACAGATTTATACGGATTTTCAACAATTATGTTGAATTTTCCATTGTTCAATTTAATTTTATGGAAAAAAGGTAAATCTGAAAAAAAATTAATGTGTGTGTCAACTACTTTATTTATTACTTCGTTCAGGCTTTTTTTTTTGACGTATAATTTATTGCCTATTTGAAATCCTTCAAGATCGCCACCATTTATGTCAAATAATTTGTCAATTTTATTAATTAATTCATCTTGCTTATAATGGTTAAGATAAAGATGAATAATTTCATCTAATAAATATTCTAATAAATTATTTTCAACTTTTTCCCACTTTTCATTGTATATTAAATTTCTTATAAATCCTGATCTTTCAATCGTTTCTTCGTCCAATTTAACCATTAATAAAGAGTTAATAAAGTATTTTTTAAAAACTTCTTTTATTTCACTGACAATTTCATCTTTTTTAAATTTATTAAAAATTGTAATAGTTTCATCATTAGATTCTATTAACTTATAATTTTTTTTAATTTCATAAATATCATCATCATTCAATTTTGATATAATATTTGGATTAAATTTTACTCTCGTATTGTCTTTTTTTTCTATTTTATAGAGAGGCTCTAATAATGATATTTTTTCACTGTCATTGAATTCATATTTTTTATCATAAAGAGTGAACATTGCTAATTTATTTTTTGAATTATCAAACCAACCACGATCATCAACCATCTGCATTATTTCAACCGTATCTTGATAGTGCCTCATCTTTTCAAGTTCGTCACATTTCCACAATTCTTTTCTAATTTCATCGTAATAATCTTTATCTGTTTCGGTATTTTTTGTGACATAATTAAATGTAATAGGCTTATTATCATTTATCATTTTATAATTAAATGATGCGTATATATTAAATATTACTCATAAAAATTTAATTGTTGATTAAATTAACGATACACTTAATATTGTTTATTTCATTTTTGTCAATTTATATTTTTTTCCACCATTTTGTTCTGCTAAATTTAATATTTTTTTTAAAGCATCTACAAAAAACTCATAATAATTATTTTTTTCACTTATTTTTGAATAAACACTGATGAAATTTTTTAAATCATTTTTTAAATTAATGTCTTTTATTTCATTTAAATATTCAAAAATGCGTAAACCATAGCCTATTTCGAAGTTTTTAATTGCAATTTCAAATTTTTTCATTTCTCCATGACAATCAGCCATGGCAAATAAATTTAATTTATTTCCGAGCAATAATTGCACCATTAATTCTGTTTTTGTTATGACATCTTTTTTTTGCTCACCAAAACTTTTTATAACATGACCTTCATAATTTTTTATTTGGAGTGCTTTATCTATATCTTTGTTATTTTCGTTAATTTTGCCAATAATCATATCAAATTCCTCTTCTGTTATTATAACGTACTTCACATTTGAGTCATATATTTTTATATAATAATGGCCAAAATCCATGGCATTTATATCCACTTGTTTTCTTATGTGAAAATTAGGACCATAATATATATCAGAATCGTTTAATAATTTATTCAATTCATTATAAGTTTCAATATTTATCGGTGATAATTCGTATTTTGCCTTATAATGCAAATTCATTATTGGATTTAAATAATTTTTAATGGTAATGTTGCCTTCGAGGTAAACATAGTCGGTCGCTCTAAACATATTTTTATCGATTTCAAAATTTTTAGAGTGTGCCTGATCCTGTTCCTGTTCTTCTTCTTCTTCTTCTTCTTCTTCTTGTTCTTCTTCTTGTTCTTGTTCTTGTTTTAGTTCTTGCTCTTGTTCTTTCTCTTCGTCGTCACTGTTTTTGGACACTGTTTGACTATCATATAATTGGAGCCACTTTTTTATTATTTTAATAATTAAGTCATCTTTCTCATCTTTCTCATCTTTCTTATCTTTATTTATTTCTTCTGTCAATTTATCATTAATGTATTCTCTATAATAATCTTTTTTAATTTCTTCGCTGACATTAATTGTCAAATCTAAATTATTTATTTTTTCATAAATGTCAAATTTATTTATTTTATATTTTTCTCCATTCCTCATTTTATCTAAGTAAAATACATTTTGCTCTAATTTTTTTTCCTCAACAGATGTAATTAATTCATTTTTTTCTTTTGTCAATAAACTTTTTACTACATCAATTCTTTTCGAAAAATTTTTCATACTTTCGTTGCTTTTATCATCGATGAAAAAATCAATTTTTTGACCATAATTTAAATGCCTTAATCTAAACGCAGCTTGAGAAACATCTGTTAATTTGTTACTTTTACTTATTGTTAAAATGCCAAGTAAATCATATGTTTGTTTTATATCTATACCCACTGTGTTTTTGTTATCATAAAAAACAAACACATCTTCTTTTGGAAATATTTCATTGTTGTATTTTTTAACATCATAAAAATATTCTCCATTATTATTCTTCACTTTGTGAACAAATTTTTTTTTTCCGTTTTCGATATAAATAAATTTTTTTTTATTCACTGCACCTTCTGCAATTTTTAATATAATTTCAGAAGGGCTTCCTAAACCTATAAATAGTGCTCCACTATCTATCATCACATCGTACCCCATTTCGTTTATTAAATAAATTGTAATTTCGATCATATTTTTTCCATCATGACTTGAAACGTAATGTTTTTTTTTCGTTTCATCATTTGCATTCATTTCTTCATCATCGTGAATCAAAGCATTAAAAATTGAACCATCGTCCTTTGGATCATTCTTAATTTCATAAAAATTGTTTTTATATTTGTCTAATTCATTTTCATTTATACTTGATATTTTTCTTTTATCTTTATAATTATTGATCGTTGATTCGTGTAAATATGGAAGCAACATATTTACTGTTCCTGAAAAACCACATTTATATTTTGAAAAATTGCCATCTATTATGTCCATCGCTGATGAGTTAAAAAAAACACTTGAAAACTTTAATTTTTTCAGTATTTTTTTTAAATAATTTTTTTTAAATTTTAAGTCACTTTTTTTTAATTTTTCATTGACATTTTTGGTCATATTAATTACCAAATTATCATCTAATTCTAAGTCAACATTAATTAATTCACCTAAATTTTTACCAATAATTTCTATATCATCCTCACATTCATCCATGACAAAATCTTTTCCTATAAATTTATAAACGTTTGTAAACGAGTTCTGAATATCTTTCACTATTAATTTTAAATCAATTATTCGAATATCGTGATAATAAAAAGTTAACATTGTTAAAATAAACAATATGTCTTTTCCAGAAAAGGATGATTTTTTTAATGGAGAATCTAAAGCAGAATACGGAACAGCCATATATAATCCATTTTTACCGTGAGATTGCTCATTCGGCATCCCATATTTTACAGAATAAGGCAAATTAAAACATTTGGTTAATGTTTTATAAATATTTAAAAAAATTAAATATGTTTTAAATGATTCAATGACATTATCATCTTTAAACTTGTTTTTAAAAATTTCCATATTTTCATCATCATTTTGATGGTTTGTATAATAGGACAATATTTTTTCCAATTTATTAGAAGTTTCACCGTGTTCCATTACATATTCTTTTAAATAATTATTTATTTCCTTTTTTTTGTAATTTCTAATATTTTTTTTATTTTTCATCAGCACATATTCTGTAAAATTTAATAAAAAGTTTTCAATTTCTTCCCCAAATGATATATTTTCTATTTTATCCATCACCGGAAAATTTAAATCACTCCTCATTGGATTATAAATGCTGTCTATTTCGTCATAAATTATTAAAGATTGAAACGAAACTTCGTATTTCGACAGATTACTATTGCAACAATATTTATTAGAATTTTCAGATTGAATTTTCGTTATGTTGTCTTTGTCATTATCTTCATACACTTTTGTGTTTAATATCATTGATTTTAAAGATGTGTCTGTCGCTACATATATTCTTTTTAAATTATTTTTAGTAGGATTATTTAGTTCTGGATATCTTTCAGATTTTATTATTTTAACTTCACTTGCTCCAAACAAACGATTAAATTTTGAACAAATGTCTTCATGCGTTTGTACTATTAAGTGATCGGGCACACCAATAATTATGTTATTTAATTTGGTATTTGAAATATAATATTTAAATAGTATAAGTGGTACTATTACTGATGATTTTCCCCTACCCATTAACAATTGACTTATGCTGTATGGCTGCTCATGAGAACCAGAACCATTTAAATTTTTATCTATTTCTTTAGTTATTCGTTCATACACCGAATGTTGTTCTTTGCGTATAAAATAGCCTGATAACAATTCTATTAAAACTATTTCTACATTTCTACTGCCATTAAATAACAAGTTTTCGTCAATCATGTCAAATTCCCTTTTACATTCTTGCACGTTAATATTGTCACTTTCTTTATTTAGTATTTTATTGTGTATTTTGCCCAATACTGATTTTAACAATTTAAATTGCATTAATTTGTAATATTCATCTTTATTTTCAATTAAAAAAGATACCTCATATTTATTGTGATTATTTAAATTATACATATTTTTCAGTGCTTCTTCTTTTATTTGATCTATATTTTTTATCCAGCCTTCATAATTATTTTCAAATATTTCTTTCTTAAAATTAAATTGTGTATATGAATTTTTAAACTCATTTAAGCAGTCTATAACAGTGTCATCGTTTACAGTTTTCAGTTTCGAATTTTCAGTGGACAATCCAAATTTAATTGAGTTTTTTGTTTTGTCCTCATTTATGGGGAAAATATCATTTTTCAGTATGTTTCTTATTTCAAGAAATGTTTTGTCATAATTCAACTTGATTTCTATGGGTAATTTTTGTACTTTTGATTTCACTTCATATACATTGTATTTATCATAATAATGGCCTCTGTAGAAACGCTGCAAATATTTATCGCTCTTTTTATTTTCATAATTGGTTAATAAAATATTTTGATAATAATACACGTATGGACTATTTATCCATCCATTGTTTACAAAATTAACAATTATATCATCGTATTCTTCCGCATTATCATCCTTTTTTTTAGAATTTGAGTGTTCGCATTTATACATTTTTTTATTCATTTTATACAAATATCTCACCAATACATAATGCAAACATTCATCTTTTCCGAGCAACATACACAATATTATGTACAATTTTTCACCTTTTTTCGTATTAAAACTTATGTCCAACCCATTTTCAGAAATTTTTCCAACGTAATAATTTTTATATTTTTCGCCTAATTTATGCATCATTGCATATTTACTTTTATTTTCTGTCATGTACTTATTAAACTTTAGACTATTTATTTTAGACCATGGACAATTTTTAAAATAACGACTGTAAATTTCATCATTTAGAATATCTAAAAAAATAATGTCATAATCTGAATCATTTTTTTTTAAAAAACATAATGGAATGTTTAATATCCATTTATTTACGGCATTATTCTCGTTGGCACTTGTTATTATTTCTTCATTATTCAACAATAATTTGTTATTTATGATGGAAAAAGACAGCGATGTGCCTATTTTTTCCTTTAAGTGATAAGGAAAAATTATTTCGCAATTATTTGATTTTGAATTATTTGTCATTAACATTAATATTTCATTATGTTCGCAATCCTTTTTCATTTTGGAAATTAAATGTTGATTTCCTAATGATATTCCATATACTAAATATACTAAATCATAATTTTCGCCATTTTTTACATAAAACATTCTGTAATTTTTACCTGCATCGTTATCAACTAAATTATACTTTTTGTCATCTTTTTTATTTTTTAAAAAAATTTCATATTCACAGAAATCTTCACTTTTCTTTTTTAAAATGCAATCGTTCGCCAAATAATTATTAACATTATTGCGATCACCAATTTCGATGAATAAATCATTTATTAAAAAAATATATTTTTTGCTCGTTTTTTCATCTTTTAATGTTAGTTCTTTTTCATTTTGTTTATCATATGATAAACTTTTATTATAATAATTTATTATATTGCCAACATCTTTGATTATTTTATTATTGAGATTTCTTTCCATATAATCATTTATTTTATCATTTTCATTCAATTTTCTTAAATATAACTCATTAAATACATTCACCATTCTTAATTTTTTATTTACGTCGGCATATCTTTCATCATAACACGATAATCCTTTAAATTCGTCTTTTAATAAATAAATTTTTTTATCAAGTTCAACATCGCTATATTTTTCATCGTAAATTAAATAAATTAAATTAAAACATATTTTTATGTGATCATTTTCATCCAGAAATGTGTTGTCCTCTAATACATGTTTTGATAAATTAGACAATTTTTCATTTTTCCCCATTTTCATTCCGAAATATAAAGACAAATAAAATATGTACAATACAGTGTCATAATTAAGCATTAAAAACATATTTGCATCTATTAATTCTATTAACTGATTAATTTTATTTTTATAAAAATCATAATAATTTGGATCATAAAATACTTCCCTTTTAAATGCGTCCATGTTTGTAAAATATATATTTTCACCACTTTTGCTGTCCATTTTAAAGAATGAATTATTATATATTTTAAATGCAGTTAAATATGGCTTTATTAACTTATCTACATCACTGTATTTTTTTAATTTTAACAAATTAATTATTTTTGATAAATTATTGGTGTTATTCCCTTCAAATGAATATTTATTTTGACATGTACTCAATCTTTGACATCCTATGTAAGATTTTGAATCATCTGAATTAGGATGGTTTATCGATTTGAATTTATATTCTTTGGTATTTTTATCATACTCTACTATGCCATCTAATATTTGTTCTAAATCATATTTTAGTGAAGATGATTTAGAACAAATATTTGTCAACATGATTAACAAAGCTTTTCCATAATTAGATATTTCATCTTTGGTGTTAACTTTGTCGATGTTTATGTACTTATTATTTATTATTTTTTGAATATCTTGGAAATTGATCGTAAGTTTATTTTCTTTTAAATATATGTAAAATTTATTAATCATCAGTAAATACTCATGATTCAAATTTTCAATTATATTATTATCGTTGTATATATCACAAATTTCTTCTTTGTCAATATTTGTTTCTGTAAATTCACCAACATTAAAATAGCAATTGTCATTTTCCTCATTTATTTTTGACAATATTAAAGTTACAAATAATCTGGAATTTAAAAAATTTTTATTATAAACTCTCGAATAATCATTTTCGTAGAGTAAACGTATTTCAAATAATTGATATATTACTTCGTCTCGATCATTTTCGCTCAACCGTAGTTGGTCACTTTTAAATTTAGTTAATAAGTTGTAAAGCAACAATATTATGTAGGTGTATAATAAAAAATTTCTATTTCTGGAATAATTTTTTTCCATGTTTCTAACTATGTTAACGATCATATTTAACGTATCCATAAAATTTGAATATTTAAAATCTACATTAAAATTGCCACTTTCACGTAAAGCAATTTCCATATTTTCATTCATAAAATCAACACTTGTCGTTGTTATCTCGCATTCAGTTATTTTTTTAAGTTCACCATGATATTTTTCCTCAAATGATAAAATTAAGTCATTTAATTTTTTTTTTTCATTATCTTTAACATTATCGCCATATTCCTTCAACACATCTTTTCTGTAAAAATAAATTTTTTTAGATAAATAATAATAAGTGCTAAAGTATTCGTTAATTTGATTTTCATTTTTTACAATGGCAGTTAATATTTTATTAAAAATATATGTATCTTTCTCATAATTTACTTTTTTAAACATTTCATCGCAATGATTTTTACCAATTATTTTGTAAAATAAATATTTAATTACATAGTATATTCCGAAATAAGAACATGTTCCTGACAGTTGCCCTAATATTTTATTTTTTTCTTTAAAATGTTCTTCAACAATTATGCTATTTTTTTTTAACTTATTTAACCTCGACACTACTAAATTATGATATAAATAAGGGGCAATTTCTAAATTATCTATAATATAAACTTCACTAAATAGAAATATATTGTAAACTAAATCTATTAAATCTGTTCTTTTTACATTCGTAGATCCATACGATGCTGATTTTAATTTTTTTTTTGATTTGTCAAAAAAATAATCACTTTGAGTGTTAATATGATTATCTGTATCTGGACCATATGATGTGGACCTTAAGTTTTTTTCATTAAGCTTTTCAAATTTTTTATCATCAGTTAAATTTAAATGTCTAGATATACCTGCACCACTATTGAAAAAAATAACATCGTATTTATCTTCCGTTTTTTTTTCGCAATAAAATGATATTAAATGTCCTCCATCTTTTTCAGACATCCAACTGGCTGGTAGTATACCTATGTTTAATTCGTCAACTTTGTCGGCAAATCTTTTTGCTAATTTAAGTATTTTTGGATTTATATTATTGTATATTTCTCCAATTTTATCATAAAATTTTTGTTCAGCTAATGGGTAATTATCACTTTTTAAATTGTTTCTACTAATTGTTAATGCTTGTCTACTGTAATTTGAATTTGAATTAATTATTTTACCCGAATCATCATTAATCATTTTTTGAATTAAGTCATTCAAATCAGTCCCTTTATTCCCAATATTTTCATAACACTCGTCAATATAATTATGGTTGTGAGAAAGTTCGCTCACTTTTTCTTCATCCACGAATTTAGTTATAAATTCTCCAATGAATTTTGACCAAAATAAATCACTATCGTCATCGTGTTCCAAATTTCTTAAAATTGTTAAATTATTTTCTTCAAATTTATACATAATTAACTCTTTTGAATTATTTTTTTCATTAATAAATTTTCCAATTTCTTCTTTAATTCCTTTTTTATTTTCATTGTTATTCGCAATGACTTTAATTTCACTTGGAAATTGCATTTCTAATCTTTTTTCGTGAAATATTGGTATATCTATTTTAAATTTATCATCATCATCATTATCCTCATCCAATTTACTATTTTTTCCTAATTCATCATCCATATTTATCGCAGATTCTATTATTTTAATTATCTTTTCCAATTTTGATATTAAATCAAAATTAGAGTAGTATTCGTCTTTAAAGCCTTCGATTATTGTTTTAAAAAAAGATAACGATTCTTTTCTATCTCCTCCTAACGAATCATGCAAATACGAGTCAAAAAAAGCGTGATGCATCGCATTTGAATATTCTCCAAATAAATGATTTATTTTTATTGATTTTATGGAATTATTCATTTCTCAATTTTTTACAATTTTATATAATGATAATAAAATAAAAACAATATAATTATTTTACTTCAAATGAAACATTATTTTACTTCAAATGAAACATTATTTTTTTTAAAAATTTCCTTTAAATTTTCTTTCTTTGATATTAGCGAGTCTATTTCTATTTTCACTGGCAATTTGTAAATTGATAGCACTTTGCTCACAAACTTTTCTTTTTTTATTTTTAATTCATCATCATAGCTTATTATTAATTCAAAAGGTAATAAATTGTTCATTTTTAGCCCATTTTTTATTTCAATCTTAAATTTATCGAACCATTTTAAAACATCATCGTCGATCGTTGATAATTTTATGAAATCTTGGTAAAAACGCAATTTTTCTAAATTAGATTCTCCAAGTATTTCATTATATGTTTTACTTTTTTGTGGAAAAATATTATAATTCATTTCTGAGTATGCCAGCGCAAATATTATTTCAAAAACAAATTCGTTTAACTTGTTTGATTCATTTGATTCACTTGAATTATACCCAGAGTAAAATTTTTCAATTTTATTTTCAACTTCATTTTCCTCCATTTTAGTTCCAATTACATAATCAGGACGAGGGTGTACATTTTTATGATGTTCACTTATTTTTTGTTTTTTTTTTCTTCCATGTGTTTAAATATTTCTTTTTTAATTTCAATTCTCCTCCTGATCGATTTTATTTTCCCATCTGTTATCAATTTGTTTCCGTATTCATCAAGACTCTCATAAGGATATCTTCTTCCTGTTAAGTGATGGTAAAAATCGGGGAAATTCCTGCATTCGTACTCTAACAAACTGCCGACAATATCCAATATGCCGTCCATTTTTTCTCTATCTTTATTTACTTTAGCATCCAGTAATAATTTATTCACATAATTATCATCATTTTCGTTATATTTATAATTAAATTTTTTATAGTTTTCTGATGCAATAACTTTTTTAATTAAAGATGGCATGTACTCAAGTTCGCAATTTTCAAACACTGAGTCGCTTTTATATTTACCTAAATCGAAATCTTCTAATTTGAACACTTTTGATTCATTTGGATTATTCGGGTGGATTAAAATTATTCTTTTTTTACTTGCGTCTAATTTATTATTATAGTTGTAATTCGCAAAATCAATTTCATTATTATCAATTAAAAAAATTAACTTAGAGTTAAACTCATTTTCAATGTATCTTAAATTTTTAGTTTTTTTTAATTCTTCCATTTTCTCTTTAGTATTAGTATCTGATTTTTTTTTTAATTCACCCAAAATTCCTTCAATTTTCAATTTATCCCCATTTTCATTTTCTCCTTCTTCTTCTTTTCCCTCTTCCTCTTCTTCTTCTTCTTCCTCTTCTTCCTCTTCTTCTTCCTCCTCTTCTTCTTCATCTTCCTCTTCTTCATCTCCTTCTTCATATTTATTAATATTTTCGTCTTCACTAAAATAATTGTTAATAATTAAATTATACTCTTTATCAGCTTCGGAAATTTCATCTGAATTATTAAATTTTTCGATAAATTGTTTAAAACTTTCAAAATTTTCTTCATCGTTATCACTTAAACTTAAACTTAAACTTAAACTTAACTTTACAAAAATCGTAACAATTAATTTATCTTCATTAAATGTTTCAACGCCAAATTTATCCCAAATATATTCACTTGATAACTTATTATCCATAATTAACGACCTAATATATTTTTTAACACTTTCTTTGGCTTCTTCTTTATCTATTTTTCCACCACCTTTATATTTTTTAGTTTTTTGAAATGAGGCACTCCCTCCTGATTCATTATCAAAAAAAATCTTCAATGATTCCTCCATTTTATCTTTATCAATGGATGAATATTTTTTATTTAATCTTATTTTATACGTATTATTTTTAAATACAAAATTTTTATCTTTTAACAATTTAACCAACTCTTTATTATCAATTATTTTTTTAAATTGTTCTTCAATTTTAGAATCTTTTTTATTTTTATTTTTTTTTATAGATGTCTTATTCGTATATACTTTATCTAATAAATCTAAAATTTTTATCACTGAATCATAATTATCATCTCTTAACAATTCATTTTGTTTATCAATCACGGCAGTCAGTTCAGACAGTGTCAAACTTTGTTTATCTAAACTTATTTCCTTATCTTCGTATTCATTTTCTTTTCCATCTTTCTTAACCTTTATACTTATCGTATTATCGAGCGATTTAATTGTTAAACCATCTCCTAAATCATAATTTTTCAACTTATCCAGCAAGTCCTTCACATTATATTTTTCATCATTTAATTTAACACTGGCCAGTGTTAAATTAAATGATGACGGGACAATCAAAACTTTTATATCGCCTATTTTTTTTAAAATACTGTGAATCATGACTGCATTAAATTTATCTTCATCTTTTAACAGTTTTACCCTAACTGCGTTATTATCACTTTTACTTTTTTTCATAATGTCACCGTAAAGTTTTAGATATTTTTTATATCCTTCTTTGTTTCCAACAACATCACTAACATTGCTTTCATCGATAACTATAAATCCTTTTGTTCTGTCTGTTTTTTCATTATCTTCACCGTTGATTGTGTAAAGTTTTAAATCTTCTTCTTTTTTAATTAGTTGTCCTTCTTCCATTGAAATATGTTCTTTTAATTTTTCATTAACATTGTCGACTTCTTCGAATGTTATCATACTTACAATATTTAAATTACTATATTCTGAGTTAAAGTGTTCGTCACCATCTTCCTTAATTATATAAATATCACCGTTATTGATATTTGCTAAATTTAGTTCTTTTCTTTTAATTTTATATTCGTTGTTTTCAACTGTAAGTGTCTCATTATATTTTTTCAATAAATTTTCTTTATCTTTTCCTTTTTTTAATTCTATCCTATTTTTCACATCACTTAATAAACCTCCAAAATTATTATTATCTAATTTAGTATTATCACCATAAATTGTTTCATAAACATGTAAACTTTCGTGAGCATAATCTTCTAAAGTACTTTTAAATATTTCCAGTAATTTATTTTTTTTTTTGCCATCTTCATTTTCTCCATCAATCAAACTTAATCTTTTTAAACTTTTTAAAAAGTTGTCTGTTAAATCATCTTCGCTTTTATCTCCAAATCTATAATGTTTTAAAATTAATTCATCTGAATTCGTTTCTTCATCTCTTTTTTCAATGTATTTTTCAATATATCCTTTGTAAAATTCTATTTCAGAGTATTCTGGGACATTTTTAATATTTTTATAATTGTCTTTTAAAAATTTATTAAGTTTGTAATTATTCACGACATTTCCTCCATCTATTACTAATGCAACTGTATCTTTTGCATTATTTTTTTCATTGAAATAAAAATGCATCATATCGTAATCGTTGCCATTTTTAAATATTATTTTTGCGTTTAGGACTGACTCTAGAACTTTCAAATTATATGGGTTATTTAATATGTTATCTTTATTTGCTTTATCTTTTGTTACTAATGAACTTAAACTATGTCCTTCACCGATAAATTTTAAATAATTTTCGTTTTCTGTTTTATTGTAAACGGCATTTTCTTCTTCATTTAAATTTTTTATTATTAATCCAATTAATATATCTTCGTCTATATCATTATCATTATCATTATTCGCAACTCTGTTCATATTATCTTTTAAATATTTTGTTATATTTTTAAAAAGTGTTTTATGATCATCCACTCCAAATCTATTTTTAATGTTTTCACAATAATTTTTTATCAATGAATTTTTTTTGTTTATTAGCGATTCAAGTCCAAGTTTTATCCCTTTCTTACCAAAAATATATTTTTCTTTTTCTCCTCCTCCAAACTGAATTTTTAATTCTCTGACAATGGGCAATGGTATTTTTTTATTTTTACCGTAAAATGATAATTTTTTACTCGTTGTAACTATAGGTAAAGGTATTTTTTCACCGCGAAATGAATAATTATTATTTGTCCTAACTATTGGAAGAGGTGTTTTCCCACCTGTTGCTGCCGTGCCTGAAGATCCAGCAGATAGGACAGATGGAGTATCTGACTTATCCGGTAAATGATCAACTATTTTTTCAGATACTTCGTAAAAATTTGACCTAAGATTATTTATATAACTTAATCTTTCATTATATATATATATATCTTTGTTCTTAATTTTTTCAAAATTTTCGCCTTTAACCTCATCAATTTTTTTTTCAATACCGTCTTTATCTAAAGTCCATTTTTCGTCATTCGAATTATAAAATTCGATAAATTCTAAAATAATTTGATCCCATCCTAAATTAATATCTCCTTGGTATAATTTTACATTATCCCAGTTTAACTTATCATATTCTTTTTTTTCTTTTGAAACAATGAATATTGGAATCCAATAATTTTCAATTTTATTTTTAGCTTCATCACTTTCATTGTGAAAATGAAGATAATAATTAGTTTGAATCGTTTCTGTTTCATTTTTAATTTCTAATTTATGCAATTTTTCTTCACATTTTAAATTAAATTTTTTCATGTTATCATTTTTTAAAATTAAATTAATAAGTTTAATTTGTTCAGTAACTTTGGATGATTCAATTTCCATATCATCTTTAAACAAAAGTTTCCCAAAAGTTTTATTCAAATAAATGGGGTTGATATTGTCATAATTTAAAATATTTCCTAAACCATCTACGTCTATTTTATCAATCGGGTAAAATAAATTATTTTCAAATTTTTTATGTTCTTCAGCATTAACAGGCACTAAATTTATAAGATTATCAATTTTTAATTTGCTGTCTTGACTTGTCGCCATGTGTTGCGATTTATATTATAGCAACATAATTTTCCTATATGCAACTGATCATATTAAATTAAAAATAAATATTTTTGTTTTTTAATTGTATTAAGGTGACTAAAATTTTAATATAAAAATAATTAAATATTAAAATTAAAAAAAAATATGGTAAAAACTTAACTATTTAATTTTGAGTTTTATAAACTTTCATGCTTTCTATCTCATCTCTATCGCCAGTTTCCAATTTTAAAATGTAAGGACCAACTATTTTTCCCATTGAATCATCAAAATTAGCATTTTTAAATATTTCCACTGTGAAACCTGGATTAACTTTTATGGATGATATATTTTTATTTATTCCACCGTCTGACCCTGATAATTTTCTGTAATTTCCCGTCACAAATACTACAGACGATCCCCCAAAATTAGTTGTTTCGTCGCCCACTCCTTTAACATCTACGTTTCCTCGAAGTGTTAAATGTGCTTCATCTTCACCACGCATTGCCACACAAGCTGGCATAAAATCCATAATATCCCATCCATTAATTCTTATTTTATTCCCAATTTTTAAATTTTTACTGTTGATTTTTGGAGCAGTTAATTTAGCCCTTTGTCCGCCAGATAACAGTGAGAAAGTCACCATTTTTAAATTATTTTTAACATTCATTTTATTCACTTCTTTCATGTTTGCATTTACTGAAACATTATTGTGAAATGTCGTTTCTCCATTTAATTGTGAACTATTTGAGATCTCTAAATTTTTAGCAATGACGCGATCATCGTTCATTATATCTGTTAAACTAGACACCGCTTGATTATCCATCTTAAAATTTTCACGAATCTTTGATTTAAAAATACACATTGTGAGTAATAAAACTAACGTCGCGCTGCCTAAAAAAATTAATAAATAAACGGTATTCCTCATTTATATATTATTAGCACATAATATTTTACATCTAACACAGTTAATTCTTATTTAACAACGAAAACTTAATTACATTGTTATTTTATAAATTACTTTATTCTTCTTACTTTTAAACTTTCAATTCCATTTTTTATTTTATATTGATAAGGTCCTGTTATTTTTGCCTCCAAATTTCTAAAATTTGTTTTTTCATAAATCTCAACCTCATATCCTGGAGCAACCCTTATCGAATTTAAACTTCCTCTAATATCTGATTCAAGCATTTTATAATCTCCTTCTAAAAAAACATATGGGGATCCTCCAAATTCAACTTTATTAAAGTCATTTAAATCATTATCACCGTCAATTCCTAATTTAGAATTATCCTGTGAATAGTCTATTTCTTTTTTTCCATGTAAAACTACACAAGGAATTAACCAATCACGTATATCATGTCTTTTAAATATTAATGTGTTTGATATATCCATATCATCGGCTGATATATTTGGAGCATTTAACTTATTCTCAACTTCGTTTAAACCTTGGTATCTCGTTTTTTCTATCTCAAAATTATTAATAACTTTCACTTCTCCTGTAAATTCAGAATCACCTTTCAAAAATAAATTATTATTAAATCTGACATTTCCGTAGAAATCGCTATTTTCGGACACTTTCAAATTATTTGAAGTTATTTTATCATCATTGTACATTTTAGAAACCATGGCTATTTCTTTCTCATTCACTTCAAATTTTTCACATTTTTTTCCAGTTTTTTTACATGCAAATAACATAATAATAAATATTATGAAAAGCGTTAAAATATACATTTTTACGTTATTTTGAATACGAGCAACTAACATTTATATACTACCTTTATAAATTAATTTATCTATTCCATTTTACCATTGTTTCAACTGCTTCTGTTCCAATTTTTATTCCTATATACTTTTAAACCCGTTACTTTACCGCGATCACTATCTGGTAGTTTAAAATGATATGGACCTGTTATTGTTTTCATCAAATTTCCATTGTTTAAATTTCCATTTTCATATACTTCGACAATAAAACCAGGAAGGGCTCTCACTGAGTTAATTCCTTTGTATCCTCCACCTCCTCCTGCTAATTTTGGATAACTCCCTTCTAAATAAACATACGGAGTTCCACCTAAAGTTAATCCCGTTGTTCCTCCTTCAGTGCTTTCAGATGCACCGTCATTTATATCACTACCTTTACCGTACATTGCTAAACATCCGGGCAAAGATTGAAGTAAATCATAACCATTTAATGTTATTTCTTCGCTTACATTAATATTGTCTGTGTTTACTAATTCTGCCTCTAATATATTATTTTCCTCAATCTTTGATCCATTTTCGTCATCCACTTTAGTTAATCTTTTTTCTTCTATGATTACGTCCTCACTAATTATGGGTCTGTTTAAATAAACTTCATCCTTAAAAATAATTTTTCCATTTATTATTGTGTTTCCTTTCAATACAGAATCCCCCACAACTTTCAATTCTTTTGTTTCTATTTTTCCTTCATTATACATTTCTGATATTTTAAATATTTTATTTTCATCAACTTTAAAATTTTCAACTTGGTTCCTACTTTTACCATATTTACACACACATCCTACCATGAAAATAGCTACAAATAATATCAGCACAAAAATAATTTGATTACAATTTCTTTTCATTTATATATACTCATAATATTTATTAACATTTTCCATTAAGTTGGTGTTTGTTCTTCATACAATTCTGCTTCGATTACCATAACATTTATTTTACTATTATCTTTATGAATGTAATTTGCAATTCCAAAATTATTAATCTTCATCGTCCCCCCGGACTTAATCAAAATAACAAATTCTTTTTTTCTATTTGTAATCTCATCGGAAAAATGTAACGGTTTCCATTTTTCATTATTTTTTTTTATTTTTATTTTTAGAACATATTTGGGTTTATTTAATCTATCAAGTTTATTTTTATCATCTACATTAAATTCACTTGAAAATGTTGTAACTAACAAGGAGTCAATTTTAATTTTATCATCTTTTTTCCAATTTTTCGGATGTGAAAATACGCCCTTTGATTCATAAAATGGCTCAATAAATGGGTAATATACGTAAAATTCTTCTCTTATTTTATTTAAATTATCTGATGATAATCTATCTTCATTAAATTTATTATTCATTTTATTAAAATTATCTTTTTTGTCATTGTTTTTGTTCAAATCTTCATTTAATTTGCAAATGTTATAACTGTCTTCATTTTTATTTTCCAGCAAATCAGTTAAAGCATTTTTAAATTCTTCGTTGTTTAATTCTTGTTTAATTTTATCGTAACTATCGTGATCGATAAAAAAATTTGAAATTGATGATGATTCTAATTTTTTCCAATGTTCCTTTATTTCTTCTGTTATGTCTCTATGATAAAGAATAGTTGGATAAACATCATTTTTATCAATTTTTTTTTCATTTTTATTTTTATTTTTATCCAAAACATTCGAGTTACCGATTAAAGTTGGAGCTGAAATTGGAGTCCCTTTATCCACGATTAAATAATTCGAATGCTTGAATTGATTTTCTTCCGATTTTAATGGAAGGGTTTTTTCTCTTCCAATTATTGTTTTTAATTTATCTTCATTTTTGTTAATCCAATTATTTTGATCTAAATGTTTAAATATCCAAATATTATTTAAATACCATTTATTTGGATCATCACTCTTTATTTTATTATAATCATCTTCATTAACTAAATCTTTATCATTAATAATTTTGGAAAGAATAATTATGGAGCTTGATAAATTTTTATTTTGGAAATCATCTAAATCTTTAAAGTCATTGTTGATAAATCTATAATGTTCACTGGGATTATTTTTACCATCTTCTAACATTTTGCTTAAAACGTCATAATCTTTTTCCTTTAATATTTTATTTTTATCAGTTGAAGAGAACTTGGATTTTATATCGTTCTCATAATTGATCATTTGTTTCTTAATATTTATTCTGTGAATAATGTCTTTATCGATATCTTTTCCAATAAGATCAGGTTTTTGTTGATATTCAAACTGAATATATTCTGACAAAATTCTCTTTACAGCATTGTTTACGACATTTTTTGGATCTTTTTTATACTCCATCAAACTATAAAATATGTTATCCTTAGTGTATTCTTTAAAACATTTATTTTCCTCATGTTCTTCGCTGTACATATAAGAGCTCGAAATTATATTTTCTTTATTACCTTCACATTCTCCCTTGCTGTTTTCAATCATTGATTTTAAAAATTTAGGATAGTACTCTAATTCACCATTTTCAACAAAGGGTATTTCTTCAGCCATTTTTTTTATTTTATAATTAGTCAGATGCTTATACATTATGATATTATCCACTGTCGCATTTTCAGATTCATTTTTCACGAACACAAATAATTTATCATCAACTGAATTTTCCACATTACAATAAAAATTCATTATTTTCATTGAATCAGTCCCAACAAACACAAATTTTATATTTAAAGCATCCTCAATTATTTTTAAATTATATGGATTCTTAAAATATTCAGATTCCGCAAGAACATCTTCTTCATCGTGATTTTTTATTTTATTTAATTCAATTCCTTTTTCTTTAATTGTTATCAAATATTTTTTGTGTTTTTCAATGTTACCATTATATTCATCTTTATATTTTTCTATTTTATCTTTAATACTGTCGCTGGTTACAAGTTCTCGAGTATTAAACAAATATCCTTTTTCATTTAATTTGTCAGCCAAACTTTTAAAAAAATTATTTTTAAATTTAATGTTAAATCTATTTTTAATATCATTGTTGATTCTTTCATATTCCTTTTTTAATTTATCTGATATATTATCAACTATTTTTACTAGTTTATCCTTTGGTTCCTTTGGTTCCTTTGGTGATAATATTTCTTCGATCTCTTCGTCGGTGAATAATTTGTTGTCGGTGTCAGCTCCTCCGAAAGTGTAATTGAGATTAATAATTGGTAATTGAATTTTATTATTTAAGTTTTTTCCTCTTGTGTCTCTAGTTCCATTTATCCTTTCCGTTGCTAATTTCCCTCTTTTTCTTACTTTCTCCCATGTTTCTCTTGCTCCTCCTGTTCCTATTTTCCTCCCTGTTTCTCTTGATCCTCCTGTAGATTCATTTTTATCATCAACATTATCTTTAACAAATTTAAAAATAATTTCAGCTGCTTCTTTTAATTTGTCAATTTTATTTCCATCTTTATACTCTAATTTATTTAATTTATCTTTCAATCCATTTAATTTTTCATTAATTTTATTTTCATCTTTCCATGATATAGGAATTGGAGGAATTATTCTTTCACTGTGAACTCCGCTGTTATTACTATCGTTTTTTGTATTATCATTCTTTACATTTATTTCATAAGGTGTATTTTTTTCCAGATTTAAAAATTTATTAAAATCAAAGTATCTCGATTTTAAACCTTTATTTAAATCTCTGAATATTACAATGTTGTCTAAAACAAATTTAATTTTTCCATTCTCATCCATTTCACTGATTTCCTTATCCAAGTATTTTAAGTTTTTAATGTCACTTTCATTAATTGTTTCATCTTTTTTAATTTTATAAAGTAAATATTCCTGCAATTTTCCATCTTTGTAACTCACACTTGTTTCATTTTTATAATTTTTGTACATCATCTTCCATTTAGGAGAATCTTCGTTAATTAAATTTTCATCAACATTTAATTTATCAGCTGTCATAATTAATTTTGCATTCACTCTTGATTCGTGATAATTATGTTCGTCATCTTCACCATATATTTGATTCAATACATGCAAATTTTGTCTATATTCATTTTTTATAAATTCTTTTAAATAATATAATACAGGATAATTGCTTTCCAAATAGTTTAATAATTTTTCTTTTTCATCTTTTATGTTGTTGACCAATTTTTGAATTCCTGCATTTTCATGTTTATTTTTGAAAAATGACATTAAGTGTTCAAATAAATACACACTCTGATCTTCTGAATTATCCTTTGAAATATTTTTCTTAAATTGGCTAAGTATACCTTCTGGCTTATTAAATTCATACAAATAATTATTTAATATTATTGCGCGTTTTATATTATCTTTGTCAATATTTTTAATATAATCAATTCTTTCAATATGTTTTTTCAGAAAACCTCCAATATATTCCAATTCGCAATTTTCAAACCAATTGTTGTCTAAAATATTATAAACATCAACTATTGATAAACTTTCTATTTTACTAATTTTATCAATAGTTGCGTCATTTTGAATAAACACGTATAATTTATCATCATCGTTGTTAAGATGATTGTAACTGAAATTCATAATTTTAAAATTTTCATTTACTTTGAACACAAATTTTATATTTAATATGTGCTCCAATATGCATAAATTATATGGGTTGTTTAGTTTATTTTTGAAATTTTCAATGTCTGATAAATCTTCTTTTTTTGTTATCATTTCATTATCGTCTAAATTAAACGCATTATTTATTCCTTCTACATATTCCGAAAAATTTTTAATTTTATTAAAATTAACCAAGTCTAACTTTTCTTTAATTAATTCAAAAATAGAATTTTCGCTGATATCTTCATCATTGTTTATTTTATATTCTTCTTCATTCAGTTTATTTGATAAATTAGCAAATGTTCTTTTTGCGTCAGTTATTTTAAACTTTTCTTCAGTTGTTTGTTTAACAGTTTGTTTAACAGTTTGTTTAACATTGTTTATTTCAATTATTTTTTCATCTATTAAATCTTTGAACGTTTTATATTCTCCAGATATGATAACGCCATCTGTTTCTAAATAATCACTTGTTGGTGATAATTTATCAATCACAACTTTAATAACTTTATCACTATTATTCAATTCTGAAATATTGGATATAATTTTTACATCATGTGTCGTGTCTCCTTGAAGGTTATTATTGACAATATCATCTTTAATCAAATAAGGTAATTTAGTACTTCCATCCTCAAATAAATTTTTAATATAATTTTTATTTGTCATAATGTCATTTTCATTAAAAAATGGCAATATTGTGTCAATATAAAAAACTTGAGCTTTATTGTCAGCTTTTGTGTCTAATTTGTAAGGTTTTTTTTTGTGCAATTCACCATCAATTTTATCAGGTTTAGTTAATTTATGTTTAAGAGATTGCAAATGTATTTCATTTTCATAATTTGCCCATCCTATTTTTGCATGTGTTTTTAATTTATCGTACATGTTCCAATTTTTTACCATTTCTATTTCACATTCTACTTTATTAAAAGCTAAGTATTCTAAATTATCATTTTTATTAATCAAATTAATTAAAACATCGTATTTGGTTTTTAACAGTTCGTTTATTTCGCCTTCATTATATTTAGAATCTTTATCACAATTAAAAATTGATTTATAAAATTTGCTTAAATTATCTTCATTCTCGATTATTTTTAAGTGACTGTCCATAAACTTTTTTGTTTTTAATAATTCAGATGATTGATTACAATTGTGTATCAGTAATTTTTTAATTATGTCTTTTGGTAATTCTGTATATTTTAATATTTTTTCAATTGTTATGTTATCTTCATTGCCTGTTTTTCCTTCATTTTTAACTTTTACAAATATAAATCTTGTATCGTTAGTGTTAAGATCATCGTTGAAGTAATAATCAATTATTTCATAAATCGGGTCATCATCATCGCCATTAATGAAAACAAATTTAGCGTTAAATGAAATTTCTAACTTTTTAATTTTTTTTAAATTTTCATCTTTATTATCATAGCTGTACAATTCACAATGTTTTTTATAAAGTTCATCGTTAATATTTTCTAATTTGCCATCTATATCTTCTTCTTTAATATCCTCATTTTTGTATTTATTTTTTAATTTTGATAAATATTCGATTGTGCTTTTTTTTAATTTATCATAATTTTCCAATTTAAATATTTTATTAATTTTGTTCATGGTTGTGTCAATTTTAATTTTTTCAACCTTATTTTCATTATAAGTTTCATTAAATATTTCGTTTAATTTTTTAATGTACTCATCAATTTTTTTTAAATATTTTTCATGTTTTTCCAGTGAAATAGTTTCTGATGTTGGGGATGTTGCTGGTGTAATGTCTCCAGTTTCTGAAATTGTGTTTAAAATGCATTTATCCAATGTATCTTTTAATTTTGATAATTCTTTTTTTGATTCGTCTACAATTGTTTTCGTTGTATTCAATATTTTTTCAAGTTCATCTTTTTTTGTTTTACTTGTTGTGTCATCCTTTAAATTTAAATAATTATTCCATCCATGACCATTAATGCTTTTTAAATCTACACTTTGTAATTCGTCAATTTTTTTGTTATCTAGAAAATTAACGGGATGATTGGTTTCAACATTGTTGTCTTTATCATTTATTATTTTTTTAATTTTATCAGAAGCATCATTTATTTTTTCGTCACTAATTCCCTTAATTTTTTTGATTAATTCTTTAATTTCTGAAATTTTGTCTTCACATTTTTTTTCCTCATCCTTTTTATTTTGACTTGCTAAAATACTTTTTTTTATTTTAAGATTATTTATGAATGGTTTTAATTTTTCAGATGATTCGTTGATTGAAATAACACTTTTGCACAATTTTGCGGAATTTTCTTCTTTTTTTAAATTCTCAATATATCCGTCAACTTCTTTTTCTAGTTCATTGACATTTTCAAAATTATTTCCCAACTGTTTATTTAATATTTCAATTATTTTATCCAAAACTCCAGTATATGCTTTTTTACTTTCTATGTATTGAGTTTTATCTACACTATCTTGATCCGCAATTAATTTGATTTTCTTTTTTAAATCAGTTTCAAAATGTGTTAACTTTTTTACATTTTTTCCAATTTTATCAAACTCATTTTTTTTATTTACGTATTCGTCGTCATTTATCTTAATTAATTTTTTTAATGATTCTTCGTTTGCTGATCCATATTTTATTTTATTTTCATCATCGCTTAACCATTTTCCCAATTCTGCAGTTGCATCCTTAAACTGGTCAAAATTTTCTTTTCTTATTTTTAAAATTTTATTGTATTCATCTAGTTCAAAAGTTCCACTTATATATTGATTTAATTTACTCACCAACGATTCTTTAACTTTATCGATTATGCCGGTTATTTTGCCCTTAATATCATCAAATGATAGCGCAACTGTGCGGTCGATTTCAGTTAGCATATCGTTACAATTTACTAATTCTAAAGGCTGTGGATATCCCGCTCCTCCTACTCCTCCCAATCCACCCACTATTCCCACTATTGGCAATGGAATTTTTGTTTTTTGTAAAAGTGAACTATTTAAATGTGAGCCACCTTTTTGAGGTGGAGGTGGAGGTGGAGGTATTAACGACGTTATATCCAACAATTTTCCAAACTCTTCTTTTTTTCCTATTTCTTTTAACCCTTCTACAATTTTTACAGCATCAGGAACAGGAACAGAAACATCTGTAACTTTATAATCATCCACATATTTAATATACTCATTTTTAGTGCCTTCTTCATTTTCAATTGTTTCACATATTGATAATATTCCACTTAATTTTTCATTTATTCCCTTAATTATCTTATCAACATTATCTTCACCATCAGTGCCGTCTCCTGCATTTATTTCGCCGGTTTCTATTTTTGACTTATCAAATTTTTTTAAATCGCCTTTTAAATTTTCGTTTAAATATTTTTCTAAATTTAACAATTTATTAACCATTAAATTAACATTTGCAATGTTTGTATCTGCATCATCACTATAATTAATTTTATTAACAATTTCAATTATTTTTTCTCCACTGTTTTCATTTAAAATTTTTTCAACATCATTATCCAGTTTTAATAACTTGTCCAGTTTTTCTTTTTCTAGATTATAGTTTTCATGAACGTGCTTTCTTGCATCACTGTATATTTTTAAAAAGTTTACTCTCTCATTAAATAAATATTCTTGACATTTATATCGATCATCTTTACTTAGTTTTTTAAACAGTTCATGAGATAAACTTTTTGTAACATAAACGTCATTTTCGTAATCTACATAATTATTATAATAACCGCTACAATCTTTAACATTTGTTTTAATCGTGGTTAAGTTTTCAGAATATTTCTCATTTGTATTTTCAACTTTTTTTTCATCAATTTCTGTCGCAAATTTTTTCAATTTATCAGAATATTCATTTGCTTTCTCAATTATTTCATCAACTTTTGTTTTTTCCCCCTTTATCGCAATTTCAGAAGGAAAACAAATGTCAACCGTCGCATTTTTTAAATGTAACTTATATGTGGAAATTACTGAATTTGTCACAGTTTGACCAGCAGAATTTTCAATTGTAATGGTAAATCCATTATTTTTATTCGCAGTGGCATCCACTTTAAAACCCAATATTTCGCGCAAAAGTTTTCTATTTAAACTATTTTCATAAATATATTCCTCGAAAAAATTATGATATGGTCTTATGTTTTCAAAAAAATATGAAAATTTATCATCTTGCGTATTTGTTTTTTCAATAATTTTTCCATTAAAAATGTCTAATATTTTTTCTTCAGTTTTAAGTCCATCATCCATTTTTTTTAAATCATTATCATTTAATTTAATTTGGATGAAAACGATAAATAAATAGTGCAAATATTCGCCATTTGGTTTCCATGATGTTTTATCAGCTTTTATATATGGTTGAATTAATTTAGCGTTAGTCTCTTCTTTTTTTTCCTCATTATTTATGTACCAGTTAAATTCGTCATTGTCGAGAACTTTATCGACTTTATCGTGAGAAATAGTTTTTTCCGTGGTATTATTGACTTTATCGTCTTTGTATAACACTGACAAACAATATGAAAATTTTTTATTTTTCAATATTGTTTTTTTTTGAATAAAATTAAATAGCTCTGGATAAGTATTTTTAGCATCTATAATTTTATGATCGTTTACTGTTCCTATTTGAATATCATCATCATTTATCTTCACTTCTTTGTCATAATACTTAAATCCATTTACTTGATTTATATGGTAATTCTGTATTGCCGTAAATACTTTAAAAATAAATTTCATTTCATCTTCCAATTCATTTTCATTTTTTACTTTGCCTGTGGAATTATCAAACAATTTATTATGATATAATTTATCTTGGTATATTCCCAAATGGAGATGGCACTTAATTAACACATTTTTTATATAACTTTTTATATTTTTTTCATTTTTTACCAGAATTCCTTTATATTTTTTTAATAAAACATCTATAAAATAATAGTTGTCAAATTTAGATTTGTCAAATTTATCGGGAATCATCCCATTTAAAAATTTTTCGTTGATCGTTTCAAATTTAAATGATGACATGGTATATTTTTTAAATTGTAAATTATAATATTCTTGTTGTTCGTTGGAAAGAGATTGCGATTTTGTCCCTTTTTTCCCCTTTTTTTTCCCTTTTTCTAATATAATTGAAACCTGAGTATTTGAAGGATTGTTAAATCTTAAAAATTTTAAATTATCTTCCTTTTCCCATCGTTTTCTGGTAGTTTTTTCTTGTCCTTGATTGTAAACTCCAACTAAAGAGTTAAATAAAAATTCAGTTTCTTTTATGCTTTCAATGTGATCATTAATATTTATTGCATCAGTGGAAAATGTTTTTGAATATTTTCCAAAAAGATTTGTTAAGCTGTTTGGAAATTTATCATCGTCAAATTTAACTGATTCTAATTCTCCTGGATTTTTATCTGTATTTTTCATATATTCATTGTAAAAATCAACGTCCAAAATATTTAACTTGTCAGTTTTATTCAACTCACTTAATTTTTTGTACGTACTTGTTCCATCAACGCTATTTATTTCTTCATCTTTCGCTAAAGAATGAACGATAACTTTAAAGGCAGAAAGTTTTTGACCATAATTTATTATAAATTTATTTTTGGACAGACTTAAACTTTCTTCATCTATTTGTTTTTCAATTTCTTTGATTGCTTTTTTTAATTCTTTTATTTTTTCAGTTGCTTTTGCCTTTATTTCGTTAATTTTGTCGGTTAAATTTTTGATGTTGTTATTTTTTATTTCATTTATTTTCATTTCGAAATCATCAAAATTGCATTCAGTATTTTT
>Ga0307981_1000110_pt1 | contig 84832 bp, 90 predicted proteins | sample OrgLakmetagen987_FD_201849 | JGI IMG/M metagenome (GOLD analysis project Ga0307981, IMG submission 201849) | Saline water microbial communities from Organic Lake, Antarctica - #987 | ecosystem: Environmental > Aquatic > Non-marine Saline and Alkaline > Saline | place: Antarctica: Organic Lake... | reverse complement strand
TAGACATATCCATGGTGAGGCGGGGCTCCTGAAAATCTGCTTTTTTGGCTTCGACACCATAAAATTACAGCTTTTCAGAACGTTACGCCACCCTCACCAACACCTCATGCATAATTCGGGTTAAGTTCCGCCAAGCTGTTCTACTATGACATCCAATGAACAAGCTTCCAAGACAAGAGAAGGTTACCGATGCCCGAGATATCCCAACCCGCCCCAGATTTCACCGCGCCCGTCACGGGTGGCGGCGACGTGACATTGTCCGAATTGAAAGGCAAAGCCGTCGTATTGTATTTCTATCCCCGCGACGACACCCCCGGCTGCACCAAGGAAGCCATTGGGTTTTCCGAGCATTTGCAATCCTTTAAGGACGCAGGCGCGTTGGTTTTCGGCGTGTCACGCGACACGATGGCCAAACATGACAAGTTCGCGGCCAAGCACGAATTGACAGTGCCACTGCTGACCGATGACGAAGGCACATTGACCGAAAGCTATGGCGTCTGGGTCGAGAAAAACATGTATGGCAAGAAATCAATGGGCATCGAGCGCGCAACGTTTCTGATTGATGCGCAAGGCGATATTGCGAAAATCTGGCGCAAGGTGAAGGTGCCTGGCCACGTAGAAGAGGTGCTTGAAGCAGTCCGCGCCCTGTGAGTACGACGCCTGTCATGCCCTTGGCCCAGATGGCTGACGCGGTCCTGCGCACAGCCGATGGCCGCGAAAAAACCGCGCTGTCGCACAGGTTCGCCGCCCAATGGCGCGCGTCCCGTGCGGCGGGCGAGACAGTGCAAATCGGCCATGCCGCCCCGCCTTTGCAACCTGCCCGGCCAGAGCACCCCGAACTGTTGTCGCCGCGCGATGTGCCGCATCGAAAGCCCGGATCGCCCGAGGGGCGCATCGCCCTTTTGCACGCCGTTGCCCATATCGAATTGAACGCCGTTGACCTGCACTGGGATATTATCGCGCGCTTCACCCATGTTAAGATGCCCATGGGTTTTTACGATGACTGGGTCAAAGCGGCAGACGAGGAATCCAAGCATTTCAACCTCATGTGCGATTGCCTTGAAGCATCAGGCAGCCATTATGGTGCCCTGCCAGCCCATGCCGGGATGTGGCGCGCGGCCGAAGAAACCGTCGATGATTTCATGGGGCGACTGGCTGTTGTGCCAATGGTGCTTGAGGCGCGAGGTCTGGACGTGACCCCGAATATGATCAAGATTTTCAAGCAGGCAAAGGCGACGCAGGCCGTCGAGGCGCTTGAGACGATCTATGCCGAAGAAGTGGCGCACGTGGCTTACGGGTCCAAGTGGTTTCATTTCCTGTGCGGGCGTCATGATCTTGACCCCAAGGACGAATTTCACGCGCTTGTGCGCAAATATTTTCACGGAGTGCTAAAGCCACCTTTCAACGAAGAGAAGCGTGCCGAGGCCGGAATTCCTCCGGATTTCTACTGGCCGTTGACGGAAATTGCGTGAAAAGCCCCGAACAACCCCTTGAATGGGCGGATTTTTGCCAAATTCTTCATAAATATTTCTAAAACTGGCCTAACTGGGTCAACAGGCTTGCCCGAACCCACGTCACTGTCTAAGCACATCTGGTGTTAACAGGGCCACGGTTTGCAACCCAGAGCGCTGAGACAAAAGAGAAGACGGGATAAGGGATACCGAAACGTGCGAACGAGGTTGGCGATTAGAATCCATTCGGTTCTGGAAAGATATTTTCCCGAGCGCCGTGTCTTTTTGAAATCTGATACCGATACCCGTTTTATACGTCTTAGACCCGCAACCCAACTTATCGCCTTTACCGGATCGGCCGCATTGGTCGCTTGGGCAATCATCGCCACAGCCGTTTTGCTGATGGACAGCATCGGGTCTGGTAATTTCCGCGAGCAAGCCAAACGCGATCAGAGCACCTATCAGGCGCGCCTTTCGGATCTTTCGGCACAGCGCAACGGGCGTGCTGAAGAAGCAGTGGCCGCGCAAGAACGTTTCAACGCAGCACTCAAGCAGATTTCAGTGATGCAATCGGAATTGCTGGCCTCTGAAACACACCGCCGCGAATTGGAAACCGGGATCGAAGTGATCCAATCAACCCTGCGCGAAACCATGAAGCAACGCGAGATGGCGCGCACAAAGCTGGCAGCCATCGAGGGCAGCGCCGAGGGCGGCGCAGCTGTTGCACAAATATCGGGGTCTTCTGCGCCCATCAGCCTTTTGGCCGATGCACTGGCGCGGACTGCTGCCGAACGGGATCAAGTGGTGATTGACGCGCAAGACGCGCTGGTTCAGGCCGAAGATCTGAACCATGAACTTGCCATCATGCGCGATCAGAACGATGCGATCTTCCGCCAGCTGGAGGAAGCGATGGCCGTGTCCGTCGCGCCGCTCGACAAGATGTTTCGCAGCGCGGGCATGCCTACAGAGCGTATGCTGGAAACCGTGCGTCGCGGCTATTCCGGGCAAGGCGGACCTTTGATGCCGCTTAGCTTTTCGACACGCGGTGAGGCACAATCAGCAGACACGCTGCGCGCCAACCGGTTGCTGAACCAGATGGATCGGTTGAACCTTTACCGGATTGCCGCCCAAAAAGCGCCCTTTGCCACTCCAGTGAAAAACGCATTCCGCTTTACCAGCGAATTCGGCTTTCGGCGCGATCCAAAGACGGGCGGCCGGCGCATGCATAACGGCGTAGATTTTGCCGCAGGCAATGGCACACCGCTTTATTCAACGGCAGACGGCGTAGTCACGCATGCGGGTTGGGCCTCCGGATATGGTAGGCTCGTCAAGTTACAGCATGAGTTCGGCGTCGAGACACGATATGCGCACATGTCAAAAATGCGTGTAAAAGTTGGCCAAAGGGTATCGCGCGGAGATCATATAGGTGATATGGGAGCCTCAGGACGGGTAACCGGTGTTCACCTTCACTATGAAGTTCGTATTGGTGGCAAGGCTGTAAATCCCATGATCTTTATCAAGGCTGCAAACGATGTTTTCTAAAAGCAAAATCAACGACCCCGCCCCGAAGCCAGACGCATCCTCGTCAAGCGCTGCCTCTTCTTCGGCTGCTGCACCATCAATGCCCAAGCCGAATGAATTCAAGGCCAGCGCCCCAAAGGCAAAGCCGCCTGCGTCGATCCTGTCTTCTGACCTGCATGTTACGGGTAACATGAAGACCACTGGCGACATTCAGGTTGAAGGCACTGTTGAAGGCGACATCCGCGCGCATCTGCTGACCATCGGCGAGACGGCGACGATCAAAGGCGAAGTGACCGCGGATGATGTTGTGATCAACGGCCGCATTGTTGGCCGCGTGCGCGGTCTGAAAGTGCGTCTGACATCGACCGCACGGGTCGAGGGTGACATCATCCACAAGAACATCGCAATCGAAAGCGGCGCACATTTTGAAGGCTCCGTTCAGCGTCAGGATGACCCGCTTAACCCCGGTTCCAAATCCGCCCCTGCGCAAAAGCCCAATCCGGCTTCCTAAGCGCTTAGATACTTTATTTCAAAGAGGCGTCGCAGGAAACTGCGGCGCCTTTTTCGTTGGGCTTACTGAGGTGCCAGCATCCACGTTCCGTCGGGCCAGAACGCATGGAAGGCAAAGGCAAACATCACATCATGTGGCAAGTCACGGCCCTGCCCGTCCCGCACCCGGATGCTGCCGACATCGCGGCCCTGGCCGATGGCGTCAGTGTCCAGGGCAGAGGCTTGTCCTGCCTGCCAGTTGATCGTCACACCCGCCTCCCTGATCTCTCCCGCATCGGCGAGACGCAGCATCGGCCAGGCGCGGTCCCCTACGCGAACGACCCGTGCCAATGCATCAATCCCGTGTGGCGGCGGATCGCCACTGTATAGAAACGGACGGGTCAGGGAATCGTAGCCGCGATAGGGGTTGCGCCCGTAGGCGCGGTTATACGCGGGCTCGGCCATGACCAGACCTTGGGGATTGCGTGCGGTAAAGTCGGCCCAGCTTTCCATCCAGCTGGGGATCAGTTCCAGTTCGGCCTCTGTCAGCGCGCCCACGATCGCAAGGCCCTGAGCTTGCTGCCACCAGCTTTGGGTTTGCACATCATACATGATCATATCGGAATTACGCAGCTTGCCCGTCACGCCAAAGCGCAAAGTCTGCCCTGCAACGCGTCGATCAAAAGTGAGCGCAGAGTTGCACAAGGGGCAGAAAGTGACGGCGACGGGTACATCCCCGATCCGGTCGTTCACGATCTCGTGCCACGTCAGATAACGGATCGGATAGGCACGCGGGGTGACACCGTCCATCTCGACAGTGATGACGGGCTCGCGCGGGTCGATCTTGGTGATGCGATCTGCGGATACAAAATCGGGATCATCAAGAGCGGGAATACCTTCTTTTCCCGGCCCCCCGGACATGATTTCGACCCAACTGTCGACAGAAGTTTTTGAAAAATCAGTTTGAGGCCACTCGTTCTTCCAAAAATTTGGATCTGCGAGGGCTGCGGTCGGGGCAAGCAGCAAGGCTGCGGCAACAAAAATGTGTTTCATCATAAAAGCGATTAAACACGACATAGGGCGGGCCTGTCATCCCGCCCCACGTAAAGTTGATATTACTCGGTAACAGTCACAGTGGCCATCTGGTCAGGCGTACCTTCGACCGCGCCATTGCCACCAGTGCCACGCTTGATCGCATCCAATACGTCCAAACCTTCAGTGACCTTGCCAACAACCGTGTACTCCCCGTTCAGGAAATAGCCCTCATCAAACATGATAAAAAACTGTGAATTTGCTGAATCCGGGCTTTGGCTGCGCGCCATACCGACGACACCCCGGTCAAACGGCAGGTCTGAGAATTCGGCTGGCAGGTCGTCCATCTCAGAGCCGCCCATCCCGGCGCGCGAGATGTCTCCACCGGCCTTGCCGAATTCCACATCTCCCGTCTGAGCCATGAAACCGTCGATCACGCGGTGAAACACGACGCCATCATAGGCACCCGATTCGGCCAGCGCCTTAAGACGGGCTGCATGCTGCGGGGCCGCGTCTTCGAGCAGATCAATCTTGATCACGCCCTTGGCTTCGCCATCGACGGTAATCTCAAGCCCGCTCGCCACTGCAGCGCTGCCCAACAAGACCGTCGCAAGTGTTGCTGCAAAAACCTTACGCATCGGCGGCAACTTTCACGCTGATCATGCGGTCGGGATTCGCTGGCGGCTCGCCCCGTGTCAGGGCATCGACATGTTCCATACCGGAAATGACCTGACCGTAGACGGTGTATTGGCCGTTCAGGAAATCATTGTCTTTGAAGTTGATGAAAAACTGGCTGTTGGCACTGTCGGGGTTGGCAGAGCGAGCGGCACCGATGCTGCCCCGCGCATGCGGCACTTTGGAAAACTCGGCTGGAACATTCGGCAGGTCGGATGCACCGGTTCCTGCGGCGCGCAGGTTAAAGTTATCTTCCATATTACCGTTGGCCACGTCCCCTGTTTGCGCCATGAAACCTTCGATCACGCGGTGGAATGCGACGTTGTCGTATTTGCCGGCGCGGGCCAGTTCTTTCATCCGCGCGACATGCTTGGGTGCCAGGTCCGGCAGCAGCTGGATGGTAACCGTGCCGCCTTTGAGTTCCATCAGGATCGTGTTTTCTGGGTCTTTGATCTCGGCCATGCCGCTCTCCTATTCATAAATTGCTTGCAGTTACCTAAGGCGACTTGGGCCAATTGCCAAGCAGGTGCATTGACCCCGCGCGCAATAACGGCAAAACACACACCAACTGCGACTTGGATTGGGGATGAATATGAACTGGAAAACACTGGACGACATGGATTTGCGCGGCAAGCGGGTTCTGGTACGGGTCGATATCAACGTTCCCGTCGAAAACGGACGTGTGACGGATGATACGCGAATCCAGCGCATTGTACCAACGCTTAGGGATATTCTGGACAAAGGCGGCAAGCCGATCCTGCTGGCGCATTTTGGCCGCCCCAAAGGCAAACGGGTGCAGGATCTAAGCTTGCTGGTCGTCAAACCCGCGCTGGAAGCAGCACTTGGCCTCAAAGTTGTGTTGGCCGAAACGCTTGAGGCCGCCGAAACCGGAACCGACGAAATTGACGCCGCAGATGTGGTTTTGCTCGAAAATATTCGTTTCTATCCTGGCGAGACAACGAACGACGCGGACTTCGCGCAGCGGCTTGCAGCGTTGGGCGATGTGTATTGCAACGATGCCTTTTCAGCCGCGCACCGCGCGCATGCGTCTACTGAAGCCTTGGCGCGGCTGCTGCCGTCTTGCGCCGGGCGTCTGATGCAGGCCGAGTTGAGCGCACTTGAGGCCGCATTGGCAAAACCTGAACGCCCGGTTGGTGCAGTGGTGGGCGGTGCGAAGGTGTCGACCAAGATCGAATTGCTTGAGAACCTCGTGAACCGTCTGGATCTGCTGGTGATTGGTGGTGGCATGGCCAATACGTTTTTGGGGGCGATGGGCGCAAAGCTCGGCAAATCTTTGTCAGAGCCTGATTTTTTTGAAACGGCCAAGGATATCATGAAGCAGGCGGATCAGGCAGGGTGCCGGGTGTTGCTACCTGTTGACGGCTTGGTCGCGCGCGAATTTGCAGCAGGTGCCGCGCATGAGGTCGTCGAACTTTCGGCGACTACTGTGCTTGCGGACGACCAAATGGTGCTGGATGCAGGGCCGATGACGGTCACACTTCTGGAAGATGCGTTTGCGGGATTGAAAACCCTGATCTGGAACGGCCCGATGGGCGCTTTTGAAATTGCCCCCTTTGACACAGCGACAGTCGCTGCGGCGCAGGCCGCAGCGCGTTTGACCCGCGAAGGTACGCTGATATCCGTGGCAGGCGGGGGCGACACGGTGTCAGCTTTAAACCAGGCCGGTGTGGCGGATGATTTCACCTATATTTCCACCGCAGGCGGAGCGTTTTTGGAGTGGATGGAAGGCAAGACCTTGCCCGGTGTTGCAGCGCTTGGCGGGTAGGCGTTTTCTTGCACGGTAAACGGCAGGGAACTTTGAAAAGGTTCGCTTTTTCCAAGCATAATTTTGCTCGATTGAACGTAAGGGATTCCCTTTGCGAATCACCTGTGCCATAGTCTCAGCACGTCCACCAAGAGACGATATGAGGCAGACCAGATGAACCGCAGCAGCAAGCCCGCATTCGGCACACTTTTGTTTTTTTCGATCGCCTTTGGCCTTGCCCTGTATTTTGCATTTGCTGCAATTCAGGGCAATTTCGGCTTGTTTCGCCGGGCCGAGATCGTAGCAGAAGGACAAGATCTGAAGCTGCACTTGGTTCAGGTTCAAGGTGACGTAGCGCGGATGGAAAACCTGACAGCGCGCCTGTCTGACGATTATCTTGATCTTGATCTGCTTGACGAACAGACCCGCAAGGTTCTGGGCATGATCCGAACCGACGAGATCGTCATCCGTTAACGTTTTCTTTCATCTGCGAATCCTATACCAGTTTTCCGTGTGATTTCGCATCCGTCGGGGACTTGGAGGCAAAAGCCTCTCGCCATCATGCCTGGAATCCGATAAGAGATAGTTTAATGCTAAACTATATTGCGCATGCGCGGGACAACTGTACGGAGGATTTGCCTCATGGCTGCCAAAAAACCGACCAAGAAAACAAACGCCAGTGCTGAAGAGCTCAAGGCCTACTATAAGGACATGCTGCTTATCCGGCGGTTCGAGGAAAAGGCTGGCCAGCTCTACGGAATGGGGCTGATCGGCGGCTTTTGTCACCTTTACATCGGTCAGGAAGCCGTTGTTGTAGGATTGGAAGCCACCGCCAAAGAAGGCGACAGCCGCATTACCACCTACCGCGATCATGGCCACATGTTGGCCTGCGGCATGAACCCTGACGGGGTCATGGCCGAACTGACCGGCCGCGAGGGCGGATACTCGCGCGGCAAGGGCGGCTCCATGCACATGTTTTCCAAGGAAAAGCGGTTTTACGGCGGTCACGGCATTGTGGGCGCGAACGTGCCATTGGGTGCGGGCGTTGCCTTTGCCGACAAGTACAAGGGCAATGATAACGTCACCTTTACCTATTTCGGGGACGGTGCCGCGAACCAGGGCCAGGTCTACGAGACGTTCAACATGGCCGCCCTTTGGAAACTGCCCGTGATCTTCGTGATCGAGAATAACCAGTATGCCATGGGCACCTCGCAGCAGCGGTCGACCTCGAGCGCTGAAATCTGGGAACGCGGCAAAGCGTTCGGCATTCCGGGCGAAGCGGTTGACGGCATGGATGTGCTTGCCGTGAAAGATGCTGGCGAACGCGCCGTAAAGCACGCACGCAGCGGCGAAGGCCCATACATACTTGAGATCAAGACTTACCGGTATCGCGGCCATTCGATGTCCGACCCGGCAAAGTATCGAACCCGCGAGGAGGTGCAAAAGATGCGCGACGAGCGAGACCCCATCGAACAGGTCCGAAACATTCTGCTCGAGAATAAATACGCGACCGAAGACGATCTGAAGGCCATCGACAAAGAGATCAAGCAGGTCGTAAACGACAGCGCCGAATTCGCCAAGAACAGCCCCGAGCCCGCTCCGGAAGAGCTTTGGACTGATATCTACGCAACCGAAGTTCCACAGGAGGCTTGAACCATGGCAACTGAAATACTTATGCCCGCCCTAAGCCCGACCATGGAAGAAGGCACGTTGGCCAAATGGCTGGTTAAAGAGGGCGATACCGTGTCCTCTGGCGATATCATGTGCGAAATCGAAACCGACAAGGCCACGATGGAGTTCGAGGCGGTTGACGAAGGCGTCATCGGCAAGATTTTGATCGAAGAAGGTACCGAAGGGGTCAAGGTAAACACCGCGATTGCCGTTTTGCTGGAAGAAGGCGAAGATGCCTCTGCCGCCGAGAACGTATCGTCGCAGGCACCTGCTGAGGCTCCCTCTGATGCCCCTGCCGCTGCGAGAGAAAGCAAACCCGCCGAGGCGAAAGCGCCCCCAGCCCCCGAGACCGACATGACGCCGGATTGGCCTGAAGGCACCAAGCTGAAAAAACAGACCGTTCGCGAAGCTTTGCGTGACGCTATGGCCGAAGAAATGCGCCGCGACGAAAACGTGTTCCTGATGGGCGAGGAAGTCGCCGAATACCAAGGGGCTTACAAGATTTCCCAAGGTTTACTGGATGAATTCGGGGCCAAGCGGATCATTGACACGCCGATCACTGAGCATGGTTTTGCCGGAATCGGTGTCGGTGCGGCCTTTGGGGGCCTGCGTCCGATCGTGGAATTCATGACGTGGAACTTTGCCATGCAGGCAATTGACCACATCCTGAACTCCGCCGCCAAGACGCTGTATATGTCCGGCGGTCAGATGGGCGCGCCCATGGTGTTCCGTGGCCCGAACGGTGCCGCTGCGCGCGTTGGTGCACAACACAGTCAGGATTACGCGGCATGGTATATGCAGATTCCTGGTCTCAAGGTGGTCATGCCCTACTCTGCGTCTGACGCCAAAGGTCTGATGAAAACCGCGATCCGCGATCCAAACCCGGTTGTGTTTCTCGAGAACGAGATCATGTATGGCAAATCCTTCGATGTGCCTGATGTCGAAGATTATACTGTGCCGTTTGGCAAGGCCCGCATCTGGCGCGAAGGCAGCGATGTCACCATCGTCAGCTTTGGCATCGGCATGACCTATGCGCTTGAAGCCGCCGAGAAACTAGCGGCCGAGGGCATTGAGGCAGAAGTCATCGACCTGCGCACTTTGCGCCCGATGGATACCGCAAGCATCATCAAATCGGTGATGAAGACAAACCGCTGTGTGACTGTGGAAGAAGGCTGGCCCCAAGGGTCGGTTGGCAACTACATCTCGAGCGTGATCATGCAGGAGGCGTTTGATTATCTGGACGCGCCGGTGATCAATTGTACCGGCAAGGACGTTCCGATGCCCTATGCTGCGAACCTTGAAAAGCTGGCGTTGCTGACCACGGACGAAGTGATCGCAGCCGTCAAAAAAGTCACCTACAAATAAGGAGCGGACGACATGCCCATAGAAATCCTCATGCCCGCCCTCAGCCCCACGATGGAAGAAGGCACACTGGCCAAATGGCTGGTCAAAGAGGGCGATACCGTCTCCTCTGGCGATGTGATGTGCGAGATCGAGACCGACAAGGCCACGATGGAGTTTGAGGCCGTTGACGAAGGTGTCATCGGCAAAATCCTGATCGATGGTGGTACCGAAGGTGTGAAAGTGAACACGCCGATTGCCGTGCTGCTGGAAGAAGGCGAAAGCGCCGATGACATCGCAGAGGCATCCGCACCCAAAGCGGATGCATCCTCTCATGCCGCCCCTGCGGACGCGTCGGACAAGACAGCCCCCGCCGCAGGATATGGCCGCGGCGAGACCGAGGCGACAGCCCCGGCAACACCCAAAGACAGCGATGGCAAGCGCATCTTCGCCTCGCCGCTCGCACGGCGGATCGCGGCAGACAAAGGCCTCGACCTTTCGCAAATGAAAGGCTCAGGGCCCCATGGCCGCATCGTCAAGGCCGACGTTGAGGGCGAAAAAGCCGCCAGCGCCTCCGCAAGCAAAGCCGAAGCCGCCGGCACCCCTGCCAAAGCCGAAGCCGCCAAGCCTGCTGCAATGGCAAGCGGGCCTTCCGCCGACGCGGTCATGAAAATGTACGAGGGGCGTGACTTCGAGGAGATCACCCTCAACGGCATGCGCAAGACGATCGCGGCGCGTCTGACCGAAGCCAAGCAGTCGATCCCGCATTTCTACCTGCGCCGCGACATCCAGCTTGATGCGCTGATGGCGTTTCGCGCGGACCTGAACAAGCAACTCGAGCCGCGTGGTGTCAAGCTGTCGGTCAACGACTTCATCATCAAAGCCTGTGCTTTGGCGCTGCAATCTGTCCCCGACGCAAATGCGGTCTGGGCTGGAGACCGGATTCTCAAGCTCAAACCCTCGGATGTGGCCGTTGCTGTGGCCATCGATGGTGGATTGTTCACACCCGTGCTCAAAGACTCCGAAAACAAGTCTCTCTCGGCCCTCTCGGCCGAAATGAAAGACCTCGCCGGGCGTGCGCGCGACCGCAAACTTGCGCCTCATGAATATCAAGGCGGCAGTTTTGCGATCTCAAATCTTGGGATGTTCGGCATCGATAACTTTGACGCGGTCATCAACCCGCCGCACGGCGCGATCCTTGCTGTTGGCGCTGGCGTGAAAAAACCGGTCGTTGGCAACGACGGTGAACTTGCCGTGGCTACCGTGATGTCGGTAACGCTGTCAGTCGACCACCGCGTCATTGACGGTGCTTTGGGCGCGCAGCTTTTGACGGCGATCAAGGATAATCTTGAAAACCCTATGGTCATGCTCGCCTGAGCTGTTTCCAAATGGAGACAAATCCTCGGGGGTCTGGGGGGCAGACAGCCCCCCATCTTCAAAATAGAATAAAGCCGGGATCATTCGATCCCGGCTTTTCCATTTCTTCAACCTGTTGTTGCAGACCTTCAGGTAACCTGCGGACCGATCATGTGATCCATCAAAACGGACGGTTGGTCGCATCCAGCTTCGCCAACGACACGTGCAGGAATACCCGCAACTGTTTTGCACGGTGGCACTGATTCCAACACGACAGAACCTGCAGCAATCCGGCTGCAATGGCCGACTGTGATGTTACCTAGCACCTTTGCCCCGGCCCCGATCAACACGCCGTCGCCAATCTTGGGATGACGGTCCTGCTCTTCCTTGCCCGTTCCGCCAAGTGTCACCGAATGCAGCATCGACACGTTATCGCCGACTACCGCCGTTTCACCAATCACCACCGAATGGGCATGGTCAATCATGATACCCTTGCCAATCCTCGCCGCGGGATGGATGTCGACGCCGAAAATTTCGCTGACACGCATCTGGACGAAATAGGCCAAATCGCGCTGGCCCTTCATCCAAAGATGATGCCCGACGCGGTAGGCCTGAACGGCCTGATAGCCTTTGAAAAACAAGATCGGCTGCAACAAGCGGTGGCAGGCCGGGTCACGTTCATAGATCGCCACCAGATCGGCACGCGCGGCCTTGATCAGTTCGGGATCATTGGCGTAGGCCTCCTGCACCATCTCGCGCACGACCATTATCGACATTTCGTTCGACGCAAGCTTGGCCGCGATCCGGTAGGACAACGCCTTTTCGATGGATTTATGATGTAGAATGCAGGCGTGGATAAATCCGCCCATCAGCGGTTCGTCATGCACTGCTTGCTGGGCTTCTGCCAAAATCTGGTCCCAGACCGGATCGACGGAAGCGATGTTTCTGCGAGGCTCTGCCATGATAAAATCCTTCTTTGAAATACCAATATAGCAATTTTCCACCAAGAACCAAAGCCAAAGCTCAGATCGTCAGCAGCAATTTTTTTGCGCCACCAAAACCTGCGCTACACCCTGATCAGCAGATGCGCCGCCGGAGCCGCCCCATAGCTCGCTGATATTTGCGCAACGGAGACTGTCACCAGACCGTCTGTGCCGTCTTGCAGACGCATATTCTGATCATAACGCCATGTCGCTGAAGTTGTCTGTGCCTCACGGATCACCTGCCCGTCTTGCAAGACGCGCACCAGATATTGCTCTGATTCCTCTCCCAGTGGCACCTCAAAGCCGGCCCAGTCATCGCCGCCGATCCGGGTGCGCCTGATCCAACTTAAATCGATGTCGTCTTGCACAGTGACCGCTTTCAGGTGGCAGGGGCTGAAGGGGCGCAATCCGTTTCCGTCAAATGCGCCCGTCAGGTGGATATAGGACGGATCATCATATGACCGTTGTGCCGCTCCGATGCGATAATGCTGCACGATACGTCGCAAGTTCGGGCTGAGGGCCAGTTGCGAAGGCACCCCGTTGAGAAGCACGAACTGTGATCCAACAGCCCAAGCGGGCGGGATCAACGCGTCTGTTCCGGCCTGCCCTCGCAGACGTTTGCTCAGCCAATAGGTGTTGGGTGCCACAAGATCAGCCGTGCAAAACTGAAACACTTCCCAATTATCAGACGATCCATCGCCAATGGCGGCCAAATTCGCCCCCCCAAGCAGACTTGCCTGATCGACGCTTTCAAGCGCCCCGCTGGTCAGACGTACCTGCAACCCGGCCCCGCGGTCCAGCACACCAGATCTCGCAGAAGTCATTTCAGTTTCAGTCACTCCCATTGTCGCGCGAACCGGCAGAATCTTACTTAGCTGATAATTCGCATCACTGCCCGACTGATAGGCTGCGACACTGCCCGGCCAAGGCTGGGCAGTGGTCGCTAAATAGGGTGCATGCGGCAGTTCATCGCCTCTTAACAAGGGTAGATCCATAAAGAGCGCTGTGACAGGAACCGGTGCCGCAAAAGGCTTCAAAGTGGCCAATTCGTCATCCAAGGGTGCCGCGTTATAGACTTCGGGTTCGATCCGGACGGCCTCAATCAACTGCAACTCACCCTGTTCAACCCGGTCAATCCGGTAGATTCCGTCGCCCTCGACACCATCAGCGGGTAGTTCAATCACATCGCCAGCCCCGACGGGCAGCATTGAGGGCGGCAGCGCCAAGCGTACCGTCTCGCGAGAGACGCGCGCTTCAGTCAGCCAACGCTCGATCACTTGCCGCCCCTCGGCACGGGTCAGCGCCATGTTGAACTCGGACGCGGATACGGCATGGGTGGCATCGTCCGCCAGAATAGTCTCTTCCGAAATCCCGTCGAAATTACCGTCAGCCTGAACAAACCGCAGCCGCACACGCCCGGCGATTTCGGCCTGCGCCTCGCGGGTCTGCTCAAGACTGCCGTCAAGGTCTCCGCTCACGGCCAATTGCGCTGGATCAAGGCGGATACTGCCCATGCCATCCCGCATCACAAACGAAAGGATACCGCCCCGCTCGACTGCGTCAAAGCCATAGCGCAGCATCAGCGGTTGCAGGGCCGCACGCGCGTCACTCACCTGATCGATGCCATAGCCACGCACATAACCATAAAGCCGCGACGTATCAAAATCCTCAAGCCCGGCACGGCGGCAAATCTGGGCCACCACAGAGGACAAGGGCTGCGAGGATGTGCGCCCGTTCAACCAATGCCCCCGTGCATAGTTTTGCCCATCACTCCACAAGCTCCGGTTGTTTGGGAAAAATGGATAGGGCCGCGTATCCCATGCCCAAACAAAGGCGCGGGTCATGTCGATCATAGGGCCGTCATATGCTGCTGAAATGGGATTATTCGCGGGGTCCGTCCAATGCTCTGCAAAGGCACGCAGGTATTGAATCTGCATCAACTCGTCACGCGCGCCTGTAAAATAGAGCGGCAAACTGCTTTCAGAGCTTTTCAGATCAAGAAACTTGTTGGGTTGGTTCGTGCCTTTATCAATCGCCGCACAGCCATATTCCGTAAACCAGATCGGTTTCGAGCCGGGCACCCAAGCGGTCGGGTTCTCCAGCCGCACACCGGCGATGCGTTCGTGGTGAGTTTGCGACCACCAATTGCGGATGTCCTTATAGCGATAGACCCACGGCTCATCTGTGATCGGCGTACGGATCTGCGCGGCGCGTGCGGCGTCGGAATGATAATACCAATGATACCCCTCGCCCCCTTCGACATTCGATTTCAGGTAGTCGATATTATAAATCGAATCCCAATCCTGGGCATCTCTGTGGTCTTTTCCTGCACGCCAATCAGACAAAGGCATGTAGTTATCTATGCCGATAAAATCGATGTTTTCATCTGCCCAGAGCGGATCTAGATGAAAGTAGCGGTCACCGCTGCCATCGCTTGGCTGATATCCAAAATACTCCGACCAATCCGCAGCATAGCTGATCTTGGTTTGCGCCCCCAAAAGTACGCGAGCCTCTTCGGCGAGGCGACCGAAAGCCTCAACCGAGACAAATGCACCGCCCGAGCCCCGGATTTGCGTCAGGCCACGCATTTCGCTGCCAATGCAAAACGCCTCAACCCCACCCGCAGCTACGCAAAGTGCCGCATAGTGTAAAATGAACCGCGAGAGCGACCATTCGTCTGGCCCAGTATAAAGCACTTGTCCCGCCGAAACGCTGAAATCAGCTGCTGTGACGGTGCCAAAGAATGCAGCCACCTCAGTTTCCGCTTCGGCCAGACCATCCGGGCTGCCAGACTGGCCAGGCGCTTTCGAAAGCGTGATCCGCCCGCGCCAAGGCAGTTTTGGCTGAGTTTGCGCGTCGCTGTAGGGATCGGACCACGTATTACCATCCAATTGATCCATAAGGATAAACGGGTAAAAAAGAACTGCTTTGCCCGCTGCGTTCATCGCCTGAATGGCTTCAATCACTGAAAGATCAGAAGGGGTGCCCCCGTAGATTGGGCGGGCGTCCTGATGCGCAATGACACCAGCGGTGCGGCGTGTGAGCGAAGAAACCCGCCAAGGCATGTTCTCGCCTTCAATTACAGCGCTTTCAACTTTGGGGCGCAGCGAACATTCGCCACAGCGCAGATCATCGCCAAACCATGACACGACCAACGACGCGGCTTCCAACATTGGCAACTCAGCGGTCAAACTATCGAGCGAGACGAGAAAATCGCTTTTGCCGGCTGGCGTCGACACGTTCGCGCTCCAGCGCGCTCCAGCGCCATCAGCATAGTGAACGGGGGTCGTTGCCAAGGCATATTCGCCTGTTCCGGGGATCAGGGCTACACCCGAAACGCTATGGGTGACGCTGTGTGCCGCTTCAGGGGTCGCGGCAACTTCGGGGCGCATCACCTCGAACGAGAACTGTGGCACCCGATTGCCGAACCGACCCAGTGCAAGGTTTTCAAAAACGACATAGGCCGTCCCGCGATATGCTGGCACACGGTCCGCACCTTCAACGGCAGATATCGTTGGATCCGGCAACTGGTCGCGAGTCCCACGGTAGAGGCTTAGGTTCAGATCATCGCGCGCCACCTCTTCACCGTCGGCCCATATGCGATTGATGCCGGTGATCTCCCCTTCGCATAAGGCAATAGCAAGACTGACTGAGTAGCTGTAGTCGGTCGTCTGTGGCGTTGACGGCGCACCCTTGCCACCGCCACCACGGACCGTTGTAGTCTCGCTGAAATCAGAGGCCCAGATGATCTGCCCGCCAATGCGCATGCGCCCGTAAAGCTGCGTGATCGCCTCGCCTTCTCCTGCTTTGGTCAGACGAAAACGGTCAACCCTGCCGGTCTCGACGGCTTGTGCACCCTGGCCCAGCAACCGCTGATCCACGACACGACCCAAACTCGCCCCCAAGGCCCGGCCCACCGCGACCGAAGATAACCCCGCAAGCGTGCCCCCGACGGATCCGCCAATAGCCGCACCCGCTGCCGAAAGTAGTATCGTCGCCATCAGTTCACCTCTATCGGAAATTCAAATCGCGCCACAACACGGCGCCGCCATGGGGCGCTTAGCGGGCTTTCGGTCACACCATGACCGCTGTATGCATGGATGAAACTGGCATCCCGCCCGGTCCGCGCCATCAGCCCCAGATGCTTGGCCACCGCGCCATTGCGCATGCGAAACAGCAGCACATCGCCCGCAGCCTCAGCGTCCGGAGCTTTGAGGTGCAGGTGCCGAAGCGCTGCCTTCCACAGACGCTCGTCGCCTTGCGGTTCTGACCAGTCCATCGAATAGGCCGGGATCGTTTCGGGCTCTGGCCCCAAGACTTCTCGCCAGACGCCCCGTAACAAACCAAGGCAGTCACAGCCCGCCCCTTTGACCGCATTTTGATGAACATAAGGCGTGCCAACCCAACTGCGCGCTGCGGCTACGATCCTGTCCGTTGAAGATGTCATCGCAAAGATCCACCCGAGTTCACGCCAGACGCTTTTGGTACGGCCATCACCCAATCCTCGTTCGGGAGGTCAGGGAAGCCTTGGAAATTCAGCAAGTTGTTGAATTTCAGCCGACATGTCTCCATCCGTTTGTCACAGCCGGCGATCAGTCGCACTTGCGTCTCTGCAGCCACATTCCCACGGATCGGCTCCCAGAGTTCGACCTCTCGCCGGGTGCCAAGTTTGCGGTCATGCTTGATCATGCCCCACAGACCCGACGCCGACCCCTCAAGGACCTCAAGCCGCCCCCTGGCAAACCAACCGTCATCATACCCGGGCAGGTTCTCCCACCGAAAGCTGCGCCCCCCATCACAGACTTCGACCGCCAGCATGGTGCTATAGCCCTGGGTTGCCAGATCAAAACCGCAAGCCACATCGCCCAAAACTGCAGAGCACGGTTTTTGGTAGATGCGACCCAAGGGGCGGTTGAGCGCTTCGGTCAATCCACGCAATTCTGCCCTGAACGCCCCGCCAGAGCGCTGCATTTCACCGATTGATCCACGAAACAGAATGACACGTTGTCCAAGATCCGCCCAGTTCACCCGCCAACACGTCACCTGCGCCCCATCAAACCGCCCTTGTTCAATTTCGTCTTCACGGATGGCGGAATGGCTAAGTGCGCCCATGGCCTCGGTGTTATCCACCGACAACCCAGTTGTTTGCGACAGCGCACGCGCGCTCAATCCACTGTCAGCACGAAACGCTATCCCCTCAAAAGACAACGCCATATCGTGATCGGTAAAGGCCAAGACAACACCATCGCGCCGCTTGATCGCCCAAGCATGGCACAAGCTGGTCAGCCCCGTCTTCAGATGCGCGGCAAGCCCTTCATTGAAAACCGCCATCAGACCCGCACCTCGATCACCGGCACGTTTGGCACTTGGCCCGCCTGAAAGCTGGCAACACTGACCAGAATTCGATCCGTATCAAAGCGTACCGGCACGTCAAACTCAAAGCCTGCGGAAACCACCAAACCGCTGTCGGGCGCGTTGGCAAACCGAACGATCCCGGTGGCGGTGTCGATCTCATAGTCGATGCCTTCTTGCAGTTCATCCTGCTCAACGCCGACACGCACCGTCCCCTGAACCGGCTTCGTAATCGGGCGACTGTAGCTGTGACCACCCGACGCATAGGTCTTGATCAATTGAAAATCAGTCTGTTCCCCATCACCGAAACCAATCATCTGATCATCAAAAACCACCCCAGGGGCCGAGCGGCAGGATTTGAAATCCGCCCAATCCTTCCAGCGAAACCCATACATCTGCCCATAGCGTGCCTCGAAAAACGCTGTCAGCGCTTGCACGTCATCAATCGAACGCATCCCCAGGCCAGCGTCATAAACACGCCGCGAATGAGCCCAAGGTGTGTTACGTTCCTCAAAGCCGTTGGCAAGCGTGACAACATCAGTGCGCCGCTGCGGACCACCGACCGAGCCAAAACTCAAGGTGGTTGGAAATCTCACATCATGAAAACTCATATCGGCTCTCCTTTACCGGTTGCGGTTGCCACTGTTCAGAACGCGGGACATTTGGGCGGCGATCTGGCTTTGACTGCGTTGGAAGCCCTGCACATCCGGGGTCGAGATATTCATCACCACTGTTGTACCTCCGCCACCACCACCTTTGACCCCCAGTTTGCCGTCAGGTCCGCGCGCCAATGGCATGATCGCTTCGGGCCCGGCTTCGCCCATCACGCCCATACCGCCGCGCATCGCAAAGGCCGTGGCGCTGTTGACAATGCCGCCCTGGGCAAAGGGCATGACCTTGCCTTGGGAAAACGGCGCGCCATTGGCGAAGGGTAGGATTCCTTGTACAAGCGATCCGACCCCATTGCTGATCAGCCCGCCGAAATGGTCAGTCACCGGCTTCATCGCGGCATTATAGGTCGTGTTCACCATCGACCGCGCAACGCTCGACAGCGCGTCCGACAGCTTGATCCCATCAAAAACCACCCCGTCAAAGGCACGGCGCAAGCCCCGGCTAAGACCCTTTTCCAACGTCGCAACATCTCGCCCCGTCCCCGCCAGTGCTGTCCTCATCCGGCGCAACTCAGCATCGAAACCGCTTACCAAAGTGCGGGTCTCTGCCAATGTGCCATTCAGCCGCTCTGCCCCGTCTCCAAGGCTCTCGAACGTTTCATCTGTCATCACATGTCCCTTTCCGGAATATCGGGATAAGCGGCCATCAAGGCCTCTAACCCTTTGCTCAGCAGCGGCACCTGCGCCCCTGTTGTGCCAAGCATCACCTGCAATTCTGCCGGGGTAAGCGCCCAAAATTGATCAGGCGTCAGTCCCAGACCTTTCAGCCCCGCCCGCACCAACGCCGGCCAATCAAGCCCCTTGGCGGTTGTCACGCAGGCAGCACGAAAGCGCGTGCCAGCAACTCAGCAGCCGCTTGCGCCGCTCCCATTGGGCCTCCTTCGATCACCGCCCCGCCCAACGAAGTTTCGCTGACCTCCATCCCGCCAGCCCGCAACCCCGCAACCAGCAAGCGCAGCACATCGCGGCTGGAAAAGCGGTTTGCTTCAAAACGCTCCACCAATTCCAGCAAGGACGACTGATCAAGCGTCTCTTCCAGCTCGGCCAAAGCGCCCAACGTCAGGCGTGCCACCTGTCGCTGCCCGTCGATGACCAACTCGACATCCCCTCTCCAAGGATTGGCCATCGCCCTAGACCCCCGTTTCTGGATCAACGTTCACATCCGGCATGAACCGCAACTGCCCAGCCGATTGCAGGCTAAGCTCATAGGTGGCCTCGCCGTTCAGCGTTCCCCCATATTCGATTGCAGCTACCTGAAATGGCCCTTCGATGATGCCAAAGCTGGGGATGACAATCTGGAAATCCGGCGTCAGCCCGTCAAAGAACAGCTGGCGGGCGCGCTCGTCCGTTCCTGCATCGCGAAACACACCAGACCCGCTGACCGCAGCAGACCGAACCCCCGCGCCCGCCAGCAACTCGCGCCAGCCGCCATCGCTATCAAGCGAGGTCACGTCGACCGGTTCCGCGTTGAAACTGATGCGCGTGGCACGCAGCCCGGCGATGGTCTCGAACTGACCGTCGCTTGTCATGTCTACTTTGACCAAAAGGTCCTTACCTGCTTGAACAGCCATCTATTGTCTCCTGAATTATCTTTGAAATGAAGGGCTCAGCCATCCTGCACACGCGCGCGGAACCGCATATCGATCTGGCGCACCTGTGCAGCGCTGATAAACTTTGCCGAGGCGCGTTCGAACCTGAGACTGATAAGGCGGCCACGGCTCAGCACCAGTTCGGCGTCGTGCAGAACATCACTGATTGCTCCGGCGACATCCTTGGCCTTGGCATAACCCGGCGCATTGCTGACAATCGTGATGCCGATGCGGTGAAATGCACCGCCGCCCGATCCGTCAGACGCATCCGCGACGTCTTCCTCGCCCAAGCGCACGTAGAGCGGCGGCACATCGCCAGCAGGTGCGGCATCAAAAATCGCATCCCCCACCAATGCAGCCAGCGCGCCATCCTCGGACAATACTGCAAAAATCGCGCGCTGCAGTGGGCCTGACAGGGCATAGCTCATACCGCCACCTCCTCTTGCACCTGACATGTCAGATAGCGGCCCTGCGGGTCACACTCGGTCACCGCTTGAATGCTGAAAACCCGACTTCCTTCGCGAAACCGCTGATACGGCTGGGGCCGCTCGACGCTGCCGGAAGGGGCGGCGCGCAAGGTGATCGCAAAGCCTGTACGGCTGATCGACAAACCACCAGACGTCGCTTCTCGTCCGCGGCGCGGAATGACTTCAGCCCAGATCTCGCCCAAAGCATCCCATGTCTCGCGGAATCCTCCTGCGCCATCGGCAATCCGGACAGGCGTCTCCAACACCAGCCGACGGTTAAGATGAGGCCGCTTCATTGTCCTGCTCCAAACCCGACGCGAACAGTCTTGTAGCGCTCAATAAGGCTGCTGACCCCAAACGGCATGCATCCGGCACTCAGCCGGGTTTCATCGCGAAACTCATAATAGTGGGCAGCCAGCAAAAACACCGCTTGTTGCAAATCCGCAGGCACCTTGTCCCAGGTCACACCAAACCCGGCGTCAATGACCAAGACAACAGACCCCGCCGCGGGGATCATCGGCAGAACCGCACCTGTGGGGCGCAAAACAGGCCGCTGCGCGTCTCGCTCCAGCCAAAACCGCTGCAAGTCGACCACCGTTTCGGTTCCGTCGCGATCAACAATCCTGACGCTTGTGATCGAATGAACCGGGGCGACCGGCAATGTTTGACTTTCAGGGTTTCGCCAATGGCTCAAAGACCACTCAAAAGTGCGGCGTATCAATGCCTTGCCTGTCCGCGCTTCAATCGCGACCATGGCAGCACGCAAGAAACCGACCAGAACGTCATCTTGCAAAGTGTCGTTACCAAAGCCACTTCCCAAGCGCAGATGTGCCTTAAAGGCATCCACTGGCAGCGCTGAATTTGGCACGCTTGTCTCTTCGATCAACATCATGGAATGTCTCCAATTATCCCGTTCTTCCCCGCTCCCAAAAGGGACCCGGACGCGCACCTGGCTGCATTGCTCGGTCGGAGGGAGCAGCTAGACAATGCACCCAAACCATCGGCACGCGCCCGGACCGGGGCCAAGTCGCCCCGGCCCCGTGTTCGACGCCGCTTTACGCGGTGCCGAATTTCAGAAGCTTGATCGCAGCAAAATCGCTGACATCACCGCCGACGCGCTTGGTGGCATAGAACAACACATGCGGCTTGGCGCTAAACGGATCGCGCAAGATGCGCAGATCGGGGCGCTCGGCCACGGTATAGCCCGCCGCGAAATCACCAAACGCGACCGAAAACGCGTCCGTCACCACATCCGGCATGTCCTCGGCCACCAATACAGGATAGCCCATCAGCCGTGCAGGCTCCCCCTGAGCCAGCCCGTCTGACCACAAGAACCGCCCATCCAGGTCTTTCAACTTGCGCAGGCGCCCGGCAGTCTTCGAACTCATGACAAAGCTCGCGTTGGCGCGGTATTGCGCCCCAAGCGCATAGACAAGATCAACAACTGAATCTGCCGTGACTTCGCCGTCCACACCCGTCGGAACGTAGCCAAGATTACCCCAAGTCCAGATTTCGTTGTCGATCTTGTCATGCGCAAGCAAACCCTTGGGTTTGTCGATCCCATCACCATTGATGAATGCAGCCGCCTCGGCCCGCGAGAACTTGTCGGCGATGCGTCCTGCTAACCAGCCTTCGATGTCAAACGCGGAATCGTCCAGCAAACGCTGCGACGCTTTCGGAAGCGCACTCAGTTCGTGCAACTGGACCGTGATGCGGTCGATCTGCGGGGTGGCCGTCTCGCCCACGGTACTTGTCTCGGTGGCCCAGCCCGCGCCTACATCTGTATGATCCACCAAAACGTCGTAGGATGTCGCTTCCACCTGCACCACCGACGCGATCGCACGAATAGAGGCCGTTGCATTCAAAACCGATTTCACCCGGTCAGATGTCTGCGGGTCTACCAGATAACCGCCATCCGAATTGACCGACGACGACAGCGATTTGCTCTCCATCTCAAGCCCGCGCAGACCGTCATCGTCGCCGTTGCGGATATAGGCGTTCATGGCCTTTTGATGTGGCGCGGCAGCATCCTGCATCCCACCCAAGGGCGTACGCGCAGGCAAAGTCATTTTTCGATCCAACATAGTCATTCGCTCTTCTGTTTGTTGCAACTTGGTCGTCATTTTGGCCTGAAAGCCTTTCAAATCATGCACAAAGCCGGTCATGGCCTGCCGAACTTCTTCAGCCGCCGATGCTTGGGCGTCTTGCGTTTTGATCTCAATCTGAGTCATTCAGATCCCCTTTGGTTAAAGTTGAAATAGCCTGCCCCCGGCCCTCACCGCGCCAGCAGAACCCGTGCGTCCTCGAACGCCAACGCCATGTCGCGCAGCACATCCCCGATCGCGACGAAATCACTCTTGGCCGCGACCCGCGCAGTCGGCAGCATTGGAAAGGTCACAAGCGAAACCTCCCAAAGATCAAGCTCGGTCAGCACGCGCTGGCCCGTGTCATTCTTGGCAGCGCGCACTGTGCGATACCCAATGCTCAGCCCATCAATCGCCCCGGCAACAATAAGCGCAGCAGCCTCGCGCCCCCGCGCCACGCTGTCCAGAATGCGCCCCTTGACCCAAAGACCACGCCCGTCTTCGCGAACCTCGTCCCAGACACCGATCGGCTGACTAGGATCATGTTGCCACAGCATCTTGATCCTCCGTCCCGCCTTCAAACCCGCCGCCAACGAACTGCCATAGGCTCCTTTGCTCACCACGTCGCCGCCCTGATCAACGCTGCCAAACACGCTGGCATAACCACTGATCTCGGTGCCGCCTTCGACTGTGATCCCGTCACCAAACCGGGAAAATTTATGCTCAAGCCTTGCTCCGAGATCAGGCAGATCTCTCCCGTTCCCCGACCATTGGCCGGGGTTTATCACGTCAATCTCCATGACCATCTCCTTTGAAATTCAGATCGTTAGGGCTGCACCACCAGGAAGGACTGCACCCCTTGCGCAAGGATCACCGCAACGACCCCATAAACCGTCAACCACAACCTCCGCTCAAGACGCTCCATCATCTCTTCCAGCCGGTCCAGACGGTGCAAAAGGTTTTCGTGGTGAATGGCACTGACCCTTTCATGGGCTTGCAACCTCAACCCCGGTGCGCATTCAAACCGGTCAAACTGCGGTCCCTCACTCATCAGCCGCCACCGATGGCAGCCCCAACAGGCTGCGCTTTTCCGCTTGGGTCAGGAACTCGGCCCCCGCAACCCGCGCCCATTGCGCATCGCGTTCTTGCGACAGCGCCGACACCTGATCAAGATCCGGCTTCAACGCGACAGTTTCCCCCGAAAATCCTGATAACCAAAGCGCCAGCGATGCCGTCACCCGCGTGGCCAAAGGCAAAACCGTCAACCGGTAAAACGCCCTGTGCGCCTCTTGATAGTTGGCATAGGTCGCATCCCCCGCGATCCCCAACAGCATTGGCGGCACCCCGAAAGCCAAGGCAATCTCGCGCGCTGCCGCCTCCTTGGTCTTGTGAAACTCCATATCTGATGGCGAAAATCCCATCGGCTTCCAGTCCAAGCCCCCTTCAAGCAACATCGGTCGCCCGGCATTGCGCGCACCCTGATGGTGGCTCTCCATCTCGTTGACCAAGCGGTCATACTGATCATCACTCAGCTTGCCCTGGCCGTCCGCGCCACGGTACACAATCGCCCCCGAAGGCCGCGCTGCATTGTCCAGGAGGGCTTTGCTCCAACGCGAGGCGGAATTATGCACATCCATCGCCATCGCCGCCGCCTGCATCGGGCTAAAGCCATAGTGATCATCTTGCGGATGGAAATTCTTGATATGACAAACCGGGACAACTGGCCCGCCTGCATCAAACCGATGCTTGCGACCGCCCACGGCATATTCATAGGCAATCGGCCAACCATCTCCGCCCGGCACGACCGACATCCGGTCCGACCGCAACACATGCAGTTCCAGCGGCATGCCAGCCTCGGCCCCCACAGCCTCGACATAGCCATTGCCCGACAGCAAGAGCTGCGCGTAAAGCGCTTCCAGCAACTCCGCCCGGCCCTGCGCCCTGTTCGGACGGCTCACCAGATCCGCCAAAGGATGCGTCTCATAGCGCCGCTCGGCATCCTGCAACACCAAAGGCAGGGCCGCAGCGGCCTCGGCGATCAACTTCACCGCCCGAAACCCCACCGGATTGCTGCAAAAGCCCAATCGTGTCAGGCTCACCGCATCACGCGGGCTCCATGCAACCCGACCGCTGGTTTGATAAGCAACCACCGGCCCTGTGGCCGAGGCTTTCTGCTCGGGCACATCAACCGCCGCACCGCGCCTCAGAAAATCAAAAACCATGTTGGCTACTCCTTGTCTGCCCTGTCTGACGCCAACCCGACGTCTGCTCATCAACCGCCTGATCAAAATGCCTACAGACCTTTAACACCCCCCAAACTGACCGCCCGCTGCTCCCGCAACACCCCTATTTCATTTTGCCAGATAAACTCTCCCCGAAGGGCCGCTCGGCCCCAAACTCCCCCCTCACAGCAATCGCACTCCCGGCGACCGCCAATGTGCGGCAGGCTCAATGATTAACTCATGCAAAGCCCACACAAGCGCATCGACGCGGTCCGGCGACCCGGAGCCTACAAAGCCCCGCGCGGTCATCCGACACATCTGGTCCTCCAAAGCATCCAAACCCGCCACATGGCCAACCCGCCCCTGTTCGTACAATGCCGCAACAGGCTCCGCCCGCGCGACCTTCCCACGCGAGGCATGCACCGACTTGATCGGCACCAGCGGATCAATCTGACGCAAGACCTCCCCCACCATCAGCCCGCCTTGATTGGTCTCGGCCACCAGACGGTCCGCGCCATAGTGCTCCATCGCGGAAATAGCAGCCCGCGCCCAACCGGACGGCGTGGCCCCCTGCACCGTGCAATCGGCCAACACCACCGCCCGCCAGTTCTGTGGTGCCCCTTGGGTCTGCGCGCCGACAACAACAATCCCGCATTCATCCGATCCGCTGTTCGACGTGGTCGCAGGATCCAGCCCCACCACGATCCGGTCAAACGCCGGAGGTTTTTCGACCCGCCCGTCCTCCAGCATCTGCGAGGTCCACAAAGCCCCCTCGGCATCCGCCAGCAAAACGCCGTCCAGCTCCTGCCGTCCCAACCGCGTGCCGCGATAGCGCGCCCGCACCTCCTCCAGAAACGAGCCCGCCAAATTGGCCGCGTTCGCCTCGGTTGGTGCATGGGTGCTGACGGTTGACGGCGATGCCAACAATTTCTTGAGCACGCCCACATTGCGCGGTGTCGTCGTCACACAGACCCGCGGATCGTCCCCCAAACGCAGCGCGAATTGCAGCTGGTCCCAGGTTTCCTCCGCCTTCTTCCACTTGGCCAGTTCATCGACCCAAGCCGCATCAAACTGCGGCCCGCGCAGGCCTTCAGGGTCATGCGCCGTGTGAACCGTTGCCACCGCGCCATTGGGCCAAACCAGACGTTTGCGCGTTGCCTCCCAATCAGGGCGGCGGTCAGCGGGTGAACAGGCCAAAATCCCGCTATCGCCAAAGATCATGACCTCGCGCACCTGCTCGATCGTCTCGCCCACCAGCGCGACGCGACGCGCACGCCCCACATCCAAGGGACGTGCCCCTTCGACCTGCGCGCGCACCCATTCCGCGCCGGCACGGGTCTTGCCCGCCCCTCGCCCGCCCATAATCACCCAAGACCGCCACGCACCCTCGGGGGGCAATTGATGCGGCATTGCCCAAAACTCGAATAAAAAAGGGAGAGCAAGAAGCTCTCCCTCGTCCAGTTCATTCAAAAACTGGTCTTGCAGCGCCACATCGGCGGAGCCGATCCAGCTTGCACCCGATGTCAGCCCGCGCTCGATCAAGATCGAGTGCATATCCCCCACGCGCAATGCCCGCTTGCTTGTTTCTACATTCACTTAAGTAGTTCTCCACCTTCACGCAGGTCGCCACCATGACACTGGCTTTCGCCAGCGCCTTTGACGCTGCAGTTTCATTGATTTCCTCCCCGGAATTGGCCTGTTCTTTCAGGCTCATGATTTCGCGACGCAGGTCGCGGATTGCAGTTTGAAGGGCTTTGAAATGCTCTTCGCTGGTCGCAATCTCTTGCTCCGGGGTAATCATCGTCATCTTTGCTCATACCTCTCGATTGGAACCTCCAAACCGAGCGAACACGAAAAAACGGCCACCGGAACTTAATCCGGGGCCGTTCGCCGACTTCGTCTAGCATGCCTAGATATGTACGTCAGACCGTTCGCAAAGTCAAGAAAACAAGTGTTACCTAATCCTTCCAAGCCCTTACGATGGTTAACAAAAACCTAACAGACGCGCCCTTAGTTTCCGCCCGTCGACGCATTACCCGCCGCCGCTGCGCCACGTTCGGCTTCGATCACCCGCCAGGCCGCCACATTGCGGTTATGCTCGTCCAAAGTCACCGCAAAAGCATGGCCACCCGTGCCGTCCGCCACGAAGAAGATGTAATCCTCCTCAACGGGTTGCGCCGCGGCCATCAGGCTCGCAAGACCGGGGTTGGCAATCGGTGTCGGAGGTAATGCAGGGATAACATAGGTGTTATAGGGCGTCTCTGTGCGCAGCTCACTCCGGCGCAGTCCGCGCCCTAAAATACCCTCGCCATTGGTGATGCCGTAAATAACTGTCGGGTCTGTCTGCAACCGCATCCCTTGATTAAGCCGATTGATAAAGACGCTTGCAACCTGCCTGCGCTCTTCGGGCACACCCGTCTCTTTCTCGATGATCGAGGCCAGGATCAGCATCTCTTCCGGCGTCTCAACCGGCAGACCTGGATCACGCGCGTCCCAGGCTTCGGCCAAACGACGCTCTTGAGAGGCTTGCATCAAGGCTAAAACCGTATTGCGGTCCTGACCTTCGGAGACCTCGTAGCTGTCAGGTGCCAACGCCCCTTCGGCAGGCACAGAAACAACGGTGCCTTCCAACAGATCAATCGACTTCAACCCATCAACCACCTGCCAGCTGGTCACGCCTTCTGCCAGTGCGATACGAAACCGCGTGTCGGCCTTCGCCTTGGTCTCGGTATAGATCACAGGCACATCATCAACGCCGGGGATGAACTCGGCGCGCTCTACAAAACGGCTGGTTTCTGGGTCAAGCTCGCGGACCTGCGTGCTGATGCGGTTGATCCCGATCCGATAAACCACTTCGGTACCGCACGTGCTGGCTCCGCCGCGTGTGACCGTATCTACGATCTCTTGCATCGACGCTTCGGGCTGGATCAAAAAGCTGCCCGCCTTCAGCGCGCTGGCCTTTTCCTCATAGTCGGCACCGATGCGGAAGATCGCTGCCGACGTGACGGCCTCCTGCTGTGCAAGATCATCACCCACGGCACGCATGTTGGACCCACGCTCCACCTGCAAACAGATCGCCTGAGCCAAAGGCCCCGGCGCATCATATTGCCCGCGTCCCCAAAGAATGACACCACCCAAAAGGAACAGTGCCAAGATCAGGAACGTCACTGCGTTAGACGCAACATGCTTCCACATCAGGATATCTTTCCGAAAAGCACACTCGCATTGGTACCGCCAAACCCGAACGAGTTGCTCAGGGCGACATCAATCTTGCGCTCAACCTTTTTGTTGGGGGCCAGATCGATCTTTGTCTCAACCGCCGGATTGTCCAGGTTGATCGTTGGCGGAGCCACCTGATCGCGGATTGCAAGGATCGAAAATATCGCCTCGATCGCGCCCGCAGCACCCAAAAGATGCCCTGTCGCAGACTTGGTCGACGACATGGTGACCCCGGCCACAGCATCACCTAGCATCCGTTCAACGGCACCCAGTTCGATCACATCGGCCATCGTGGAAGTGCCGTGCGCATTGATATAGTCGATGTCTTTCGGCTCAAGCCCTGCTCCGCGCAACGCATTGCGCATCGACCGCTCGGCACCGTCACCATCCTCGGCGGGTGCCGTGATGTGATAGGCATCGCCCGACAGGCCGTAGCCCAGAACCTCTGCATAAATCTTCGCGCCACGCGCTTTTGCGTGCTCATATTCCTCTAGCACAACAATACCTGCCCCCTCGCCCATGACAAACCCATCCCGGTCGGCGTCATAAGGGCGGCTGGCTTTGGTCGGATCGTCGGCCCGCTTTGTCGACAGCGCTTTACACGCGTTGAAACCGGCAATGCCGATCTCGCAAATCGCAGCCTCTGCCCCACCTGCGATCATCACATCGGCATCGCCGTGAATAATAAGCCGGCTGGCATCACCAATCGCATGCGCCCCCGTCGAGCAGGCAGTCACAACAGAATGGTTCGGTCCGCGAAACCCATAGCGAATCGACACCTGACCCGAGATCAGGTTGATCAGCGCGCCGGGCACAAAAAACGGGCTGACGCGGCGCGGGCCTTTTTCATGCATCATCACAGCAGTGTTCGCGATTGAATTCAAACCGCCGATCCCAGAGCCGATCAAGACGCCTGTGCGTTCCTGGTCTTCACGCCCGGTCGGAGTCCATCCTGAATCCTCGATCGCCTGCTGTGCAGCGGCCATGCCGAACATGATGAACGTATCGACCTTGCGCTGCTCTTTCGGCTCCATATATTTGTCGGCGTTGAACGTACCATTTGTGCCGTCACCAAGCGGAACTTCGCATGCGTATTGAGTGACCAACCGACTTGGGTCAAAACCTGTGATCGGCCCCGCGCCCGACTGACCGTCCAATATTCTGGACCAGCTGGCCTCGACCCCGTCAGCCAACGGCGTCACCAGTCCCAAACCTGTCACCACTACTCTGCGCATATTAAGCCCCTTGGTGTTTTCTGTGCGTTGAACGGCTATACCTTGCCAACTGCGTTAATTTCAAGATGCGATAGCCCGGTAACTTGCCTAAGCGGGCGGACCTTTGCGTGTCATCAGGCGCACCCGTTCCCCATCTACATCAACATCTCGTAGCGCCGAATATCCAAGTTGGTCAGCAAGTCGCAGCGACGCTTGGTTATCAGAGGATATCATGCACACCGTGCGCCCTGTCACGACCCGGTCAAACCAGTCATGCGCGGCGCGCGCAGCCTCAAGCCCCAAACCCTTGCCCTGCGCTTCGGTCGACAGCAGCCAACCTGCCTCGGGGAACGGGTCAAAATCTTCGCCAAACCCCCGTGATGCAAAGAAAAACCCAGTTTGCCCCGCCATTTCCCGTGTGTTGTGGGCCTGAATAGCCCATTGGCCAAAGCCCACAATGTGCCAATGCCCGGCATTGCGTAAAAACGCATCCCACGACCGGGCTTTGGGCCATGGCTTGCCAGTGATATGCGTGACCACCTCTGGGGTAGCCCATATTTCAGCATAGCGCGCAAAGTCTTCCGAGCGCATGGCCCGCAAGGTCAGTCTGGCAGTATTGATCATCGGTACGGCTCGGGACATGGGGTGAATTGCCTTCACGCTCTGAATTATTTTGCGTCACTGTCGCCTATGGTCTTGCCCCAAGACAAGCGTGAACCACACAGATCAATAAAAAACGGCGCCCTTCCGCTAAGGAAGAACGCCGTTTCAGAATTATTTGGCCGACATGCCCGTGATCCGGGCCGTCGGCAGAAAAGCTTAGGAAGCTTCTTTGATGAACTTAACTGCGTCACCGAAGGTCTGGATGTTCTCGGCTGCATCATCGGGGATTTCGATGCCGAACTCTTCTTCAAACGCCATGACCAGCTCAACAGTGTCGAGGCTGTCAGCACCAAGATCGTCGATGAACGAAGCGTTCTCGACAACTTTGTCCTCTTCAACACCCAAGTGCTCTACAACGATCTTCTTTACGCGGTCTGCGACGTCGCTCATATTCAGTCCTCATTCATTCGGGCAACGCGTGCCCTCTTCTGTTTCCGCACACGCCTGTTGTGGCGGTTTGGATCGTGCCCCGAGGGGCGGCTATAGTCCTTGTTTGCACAAGGTGTGGGATGCAATCAAGGCTTCCCTAACTCAATTCTGCGCTTCCTTTAGCATAAGACGCAACTTTGGCAAACGCTTTGCAGCGCAATGTCATAACATGGCCATGCCGCCGTTTACATGCAAGGTTGTTCCAGTAACATAAGCGGCTTCTGCACTGGACAGATATACGACAGCGGCTGCGATCTCGGCGGGTTCCCCCATCCGGGCGGCGGGAATCTGCCCCATGATTCCTGATTTCTGATCATCCGTCAGCTTTTCCGTCATCGCAGTGGTGATAAAACCCGGCGCAATCGCATTCACGGTGATCCCCCGGCTGGCAACCTCGTAGGCCAGTGATTTAGACATCCCAACCATCCCGGCCTTGGACGCCGCATAGTTGGCCTGCCCCGGATTGCCGGTAGCCCCCACAATGCTCGAGATATTCACGATCCGGCCCCAACGCGCCTTCATCATGCCGCGCATCACACCTTTGCACAGCTTGAAAGTCGCCGTCAGGTTTACATTGATCACCGAATTCCACTCTTCATCCGACATCCGCATAAACAGGTTGTCACGCGTGATGCCAGCGTTGTTGACCAGAATATCTACCGATCCCATGGCCTCGATCGCTTGCTTGGGCAGCGCTTCGACTGCCTCCATATCGCTCAGATTACAGGGCAGCACATGCGCCCGTTCGCCCAACTCGGCCCGAAGCGCCTCAAGCGGTTCCGTGCGTGTGCCAGAAAGCCCCACATTTGCGCCCTGAGCATGCAAAGCGCGTGCAATATCAGCACCGATTCCCCCGGACGCACCAGTGATCAGCGCATTCTTACCTGTAAGATCAAACATCTACTTTTCCTTTTTGTCTTTTGCTCACGCGGTGTTCATCGCCGCAGCGTCTGCTGCCGTGCCGATATTCACGCACGTGATCTCCTTGTTGATGCGGCGGATCATGCCCGACAGCGCCTTGCCAGCGCCGATCTCCCAGATCTCTGTCACGCCTTGCGCACCCATCCATTCAACCGACGACAGCCAGCGAACCTGACCCGTGACCTGTTCAATCAGCAGTTTGCGGATCTGGTCGGGGTCACTGACGGCCTCGGCGGTCACGTTCGCAACCACGGGCACCGAAGGCGCGTTCATCTTCACATCGGCCAAAGCACCGGCCATTTCTTCTGCTGCCGGTGCCATCAAGGCACAGTGGAACGGTGCCGAAACGGGCAAAAGCAAAGCCCGCTTGGCACCCGCAGCCTTGGCCAGATCAAGGGCGCGTTCAACAGCTGCCTTACTGCCCGAAACAACATTTTGCGAAGGATCGTTCTGATTGGCCACCTGACACACATCGCCTTGTGCGGCCTGCGCTGCCACCTGTTCGGCTTGTTCAAAGCTAAGCCCCAGCAACGCGGCCATTGCGCCCTGTCCCACGGGAACCGCCGCTTGCATGGCGCGGCCCCGGATGCGCAACAGACGCGCGGTATCGGCCAAAGAAAACGTTCCCGCCGCACAAAGCGCTGAATATTCGCCCAATGAATGGCCCGCCACAAATGATGCTTTCTCGACCGAAATCCCCTCTGCGGCCAAGGCTGCCATCGCAGCCATCGACGTCGCCATCAACGCGGGCTGCGCGTTCTGGGTAAGCGTCAGCGCCTCGGCCTCGCCCTCCCAGATCAACGTAGACAGCTTTTCGCCCAAGGCCTCGTCAACCTCGTCAAAAACCGCTTTTGCCGCGGGATAGGCGTCCGCCAGATCACGGCCCATGCCGATTGTTTGCGCACCTTGGCCCGGATATACGAATGCAATACTCATAGACTTCCCCGTTTTTTCGTTCCAATGGCTTTACCGCGTGGTGTCCAGGCAAACAAGTCTGCACCGGCTTTGTGCGTTTATCTGCGATTGCCCGCGCCCCGCATTGCCTTAGATAAGAAGCGTGATGATATCGGAGAGTGCAGATGGCCATTCAAAATACCACCATTCGTTATGGCGGCGTAACCAAATCCCTTCACTGGCTGACCGCCCTTCTTGTTTTGGCGCTGATCGCGTCAGGTCTTTATGCCGAAGACCTTCCCCATGAAACCCAAGCGCAACTGTCCCAGAAAGCTTTGTTCTTTTCGCTCCATAAGACAATGGGCGTTGCCGTGTTCTTTGTCGCGCTGGTCCGGATCATCTGGGCCATAAGCCAACCAAAGCCCGGCCTTTTGAATGCCGATAAAAAGCTTGAAAGCTGGCTCGCAGAGACGGTTCATTGGGTGCTTTACGCGTCTTTGATGATCGTACCGTTGGCCGGCTGGATCAGCCATGCCGCAGCATCAGGCTTTGCGCCAATCTGGTGGCCGCTTGGGCAAGGCCTGCCGTTCATTCCCAAAAACGAGGCGATTGAACATGCGTTTACCTCGCTGCACGTCATCGCAGGCAGGGTGCTGATCGGCGCGCTGATCCTACATGTGGCAGGCGCGCTGAAGCACCACTTGATCGACCGCGATTCGACACTTCGGCGGATGTTGCCGGGCGAACCCCCGATTGGTCCGGTCCCTGCGCAACATGGCAGCAAGGTTTCCATCGCCACCGCAGTCGCAATCTGGCTGGTCACCTTGGCGATAGGTTTGGGGTTGGGCATCATGGGCGGCGAAGGCCGCTCCGAGGCGGCACAGGCCCCTGCCCTGGAACAGGCAGCCTCTGAATGGACAGTCGAGGACGGAACCATCGGTCTAACAGTCAACCAATTCGGTTCCACCGTCGAGGGCAGTTTTGCCGATTGGACGTCGTCAATCTCGTTTGATGAAACCGTCGAGGCGGGCAAGGCAGGCGAAGTCACAACGACAATTTCCATCCCGTCGCTCAGCCTCGGGTCAGTTACCGATCAAGCAATGGGCCCCGATTTTTTCAACGCTGAAGGTTTCCCGACCGCAACGTTTCAGGCGGATATCAACGTCGCCTCTGGCAGCTACGTCGCCGATGGAACTTTGACGATTAAAGATCAGTCGGTTCCGATATCGCTACCCTTTACGTTGCAAGTCGACGACAACAAGGCGCAGATGCGCAGCACAACAACCCTTGACCGGCGCGATTTCGAGATTGGGCAAAGCGTGACAGACGCGTCGACACTTGGCTTTGACGTCACAATCGACATCACGCTGACCGCAACGCGTTAAAACGCCATTACCACGATCCGACAAACAAAAACGCCGGGGTCAGACCGCGGCGTTTTCGCATCAACATTTGATTGAAAGCTTACTCCGATTTCATCGCTTCAACGGAAATGTTAACTTTCACTTCATCGCTGATGAAAGGCGTAAACTTGCCGAGGTTGAAATCGGTACGCATAACAGTGGTTGTCGCGTCAAAACCCGCCCAAGGCTTGTTTGCCATCGGGTGCTCGCCCATCTTGTTCAACTTTGCATCCAGAACGACCGATTTTGTGACACCGTTCATGGTCAGATCGCCAGTGATCAAACCTGTGTCCTCGCCTGTGACTTCGATGCCTGTGGAGGTAAAGGTCACCATGTCGCCTTCAGAGGCACCAAAGAAATCAGCCGACATGAAGTGTTCAGTGCGCGGCTGCCAGCCGGTGATCAGGTCCATCACGGGAAAGGAAACGGAAACGGTCGAATTCGCAGGCGCGTCCATGTCCATCATGATCTCGCCGTCAAAGCCGCTGAACATAGACGTGGTAGTAGAGAAACCCAAGTGGTTGTATGTAAACACGATTTGGCTGTGGCTTGCATCAAGAACATATTTCTCGGCAGCAAAAGCAGCGCTTGCGCCAAGGGTGAGGGCAGAAGCGAGAAGGACAGATTTGATATTCATGTGTTGTCTCCTGTTGAACAATCTAATGATGCACAGATGGAGCAAATCCATAGAGATACAACTCAGCAGCAATCAACACTCATTGCGCAGGAATGAACATGAGCGCGAGAGTGGCCATAAGCTTTTGTTTTCTTGTGTAAATTGGCCTGAATCTTGAAGACTGCGGATCAGCCCTTGCAAAATGTCCCGCTCGGTCACTTTTAGGTCAGCCACAAAATTGCCCTGCATGTCCCAGAACTTCAAACCACTTCCGTATCTGACAATCTGACCAAAGTCTGCGAACCGGCCGCGATACACAACCAGCATCGCACCCATCGCGCCGGGGCGGAATATCCGCAACTCCATGCGCACCAGATCAATCTCGATCTCGGTCCGAGATTCAGCAGCACCCGCAAAGACCAGCCAGAACCCCAAAAACAGGGATGACGCAGACAGGCCAATCTTCACCAGAACGACATCGCTGCTCCAATCTGCGCCGGGTGCCAGCCAAAGGCCAGATGCCGCAACGATCAAAGACACGCCGCCAAGCCGTTGCAAAAACCGAACCATCAACTGCGTCCCCTGAACCGCGCCGTTGGATACCTTGTAAAGCATGTGGTCCGTCCTGAAATCAGATGTCGCGGTCATGTCATGCCTCCTGAAATCCTGGGCAATGCGCCCGCCGTTGCGATCACTTTTGCCTTTGAAAACGGCAATACCGCGGCGCACTTGTGTTGCGCCTCGGGCCATTGCATAAACTTCGCCCGACGCGGGTCAATCGCGCACCATCCGCATTGCCCCTTGCCCTACCGCCAAGACCGTGTATATCGGCCACTCGTTTTGCATCTTGAAATGAACCGCGCAGACTCTCGTGGTGGGGCCGCAAAACGCAAATGCCTCGCCTATGAAATGCGCCTTGATATAAATAGGAGTGCACATGCCGCTTTATGAGCATGTTATGATTGCGCGTCAGGACCTGTCCAACACGCAAGCAGAAGGCCTTATCGAACATTTTGGCACAGTTTTGGCTGACAACGACGGCAAGCTCGTCGACAGCGAATACTGGGGCGTCAAGACGATGGCCTATAAGATCAACAAAAACCGCAAGGGCCACTACGCGTTCCTGCGCTCGGACGCACCTGCGACCGCGATTCAGGAAATGGAGCGTCTGATGCGCCTGCATGACGACGTGATGCGCGTTCTGACCATCAAAGTTGATGAGCATAAAGAACTGCCATCGGTTCAGATGCAAAAACGCGACGAACGCCCCGAGCGCGGCGAACGCCGCGAGCGCCGTTGATCATCAGCTTGTCAGAAAGGACATAAACCATGGCCGCAAAACCATTTTTCCGCCGTCGTAAAGTCTGCCCGTTCTCGGGCGACAACGCACCGGCAATCGACTACAAAGACACACGTCTGCTTCAGCGCTACATCTCTGAGCGTGGCAAGATCGTGCCTTCCCGTATCACTGCAGTTTCTGCGAAAAAGCAGCGTGAATTGGCCCGTGCCATCAAACGCGCCCGCTTCCTCGCCTTGCTGCCCTATGCCGTGAAATAAGGAGCAAAGCACATGCAAGTTATCCTTCTGGAACGTGTGGCCAAGTTGGGCCAAATGGGCGAAGTCGTGGACGTAAAGCCCGGCTACGCACGTAACTATCTGTTGCCCCAAGGCAAAGCGCTGTCGGCCTCCAAAGCCAACATCGAAGCCTTTGAAGGCCAGAAAGCTCAGCTTGAGGCACAAAACCTCGAGACCAAAAAAGAAGCCGACGCAATGGCGGACAAGCTGAACGGTCAGCAGTTCGTCGTAATTCGCTCCGCGTCTGATTCGGGTGCTCTCTATGGCTCCGTCACCACCCGTGACGCCGCCGATGTGGCAACCGCTGAAGGCTTCACTGTCGACCGCAAGCAGGTCGTTTTGCGCAGCCCGATCAAAGACTTGGGCCTGCACGAAGTGACTGTTATCCTGCACCCCGAAGTCGAAGCAACCATTCAGTTGAACGTTGCACGTTCACCTGAAGAGGCCGAGCTTCAGGCCGCAGGCAAGTCGATTCAGGAATTGGCAGCGGAAGAAGAAGCCGCAGCCGAGTTCGAGATCTCTGAACTCTTCGACGATATCGGCTCTGCCGCGAACGAAGATGATGATCTGGCTGAAACCGTTCAGACCCAAGAAGACGACGCGGCGAAAGCCTAACTCTTGTTACCCTGACAGTTTTGAAACGCCGCCCCCATGGAAATCCCGGGGGCGGCGTTTTGCTTTGGGCGATGTGCCGCCGACAAAGTCTGCCGCCGCTTGATTACCCCCTCCATAAGCGTAGTCTTTCCAGACTTTCAACAGCGCAGTAAAAACGCCATGTTCCAGCCCAACCGCCGAAAGTTCCTGATGTTGCTCTGTGCCGTCGGTTTGGGGGCGTGCAGCAGCACCCCTGCTCCTATGACCACCGACCCTCAGCGCAAGCCGCTCTACCCTAATGAGACGCCTGAGCTTCGCGTTTTGATCAACAAATGGGCCGATCACTACGAGGTGCCCCGCCCCTTGGTCCATAAACTGGCAATCCGTGAAAGCGCACATCGGCCAGAGGCACGCAACGGGCCGTACTACGGATTACTGCAAATCCTTCCCGCAACAGCCCGTGGGATGGGCTTCAGGGGCGGTTCAAACGATCTGCTCAATCCAGATGTAAACTTGCAATACGGCGTTAAATATCTGCGCGGCGCATGGTTGCTGGCGGATGGTGATCACGACACCGCCATCAAATGGTATGCACGCGGCTACTATTTTGAGGCCAAGCGCCGTGGCATGCTGGTGGAAACAGGGCTGCGCAGCGGATAGCCGCAAAATTCCATTTTTTTCCCCGTTGGTTAGTTTTTCAAAAATAAGCCAAGCCCTTGATCGAAGTGACTGATCATTCCGACCAAGACCTTGCCAAGCATACCCCCCCAAAGCTTTCCGCGACAGATTTGCGCTGCGCACTGAAAAGGTCATGCGTTTCGTTGCCGAAAGTGTCTTTGCACAGCGCCACGGCCACCGGGCGGTCGTGCTGGAAACTGTGGCCGCTGTGCCGGGCATGGTGGGGGGCCTTTGCAGCATCTCAGATCAATCCGCCACATCAGCGACGATCAAGGCTGGATGGCCACCGAGATCGCAAACACGGGATCGCAACCACGAGATAGCCGCGTAATCAAGGCCTGTTACCACGCAAAAGGGCCACCCGATAAGGTGGCCCTTTCCTATTCCAGAATACCTGAAAAGGCTTATTCTTCTTCAAGCGCCTCGACCGCTTTTTGCAACTCTTCCTTTGACACTTCTTTTTCGGTCAATGTTGCCTGTTCGAACACGTGGTCAACGACCTTGTCTTCAAACAACGGTGCGCGCATCTGCTGCTGCATCTGCTGGTTTTGCTGAACGAATTCAAAGAACTGACGCTCTTGACCAGGATACTGGCGTGCCTGGTTCATGATCGCTTGCGTCATTTCTGCGTCGGAAACCGTAACTTCGGCTTTCTGGCCCAGCTCTGCCAACAGCAGACCAAGACGCACGCGGCGTTCGGCAAGGCTCTTGTGCTCTTCTGTGGTCTCGATCTCGGGGTGATCGTGGCCTTCGACATCCGGGTTATCCTCGTGCCACAGCTGATGCGCGATCTGGCTTGCTTCGGCATCCAGCAACGACGGTGGCAGATCAAAGCTGACCATCTTGTCCAATGCATCAAGCAAACCGCGCTTCATGACGGCACGTGATGCCCCCATGTACTCAGCTTCCAGACGTTCGGCGATCTGCTTTTTCAGCGCCTCAAGGTCTTCTGCACCAAACTTTTTCGCCAGTTCATCGTCGATCTTGGCAGCAACAGGCTTTTTCACGTCCTTGATCTTGCATTCAAAGACGGCTTCTTTGCCCGCAAGGTTAGGTGCCTGATAATCATCTGGGAAAGAAACGGTAACGTCCTTTTCCTCCCCCGCAACCACACCGACCAACTGGTCTTCAAAGCCAGGGATGAACGAGTTTGACCCCAACACCAGCGGATAATCTTCGGCAGCGCCGCCGTCAAAGGCTTCGCCTTCAACTTTGCCAAGAAAATCAAATGTGACCTGATCGCCTTCTTTGGATTTCACGCCCTCTTTGCGCGATTTGAAATCTTGTGCTGTCTCAGCAAGATTGGCCAATGCCTCTTCAACCGCGGCATCGTCAGCCTTAACAACCAGCTTATCCAGTGTGATCCCGGAAAGATCCACTTCAGGGATTTCAGGCAATGCTTCATAGGTCATTGTGACCTCGACATCGTCGCCTTCTTTCCAGTCTTCATTGGCCATTTTGACATCAGGCTGCATCGCTGGGCGATCGCCGGATTTCTCAAAATGCTCTTGCATTGCACCATCGATGCTTTCCTGCATCGCTTCGCCCATGATCTTGGGGCCGAACTGCTTTTTCAGCAGCGCCAGTGGGACCTTGCCTTTGCGGAAGCCCTTCATTTCGACTTCGGGCTGTGCTTCGACCAGCTTCTCGTTGACCTTGGCCTCCAGTTCAGCTGCTGTCACAGTGATGGCATAGCCGCGTTTCAGACCTTCGTTCAGCGTCTCGTTGACCTGCATGTTAGCTCCATAGGGTAAGGCCGCGCGTTGCTTGGCGCGGGCGGAAAAATTTCCGCTCTTCTATTGGTGCCTGCGCCGGGGCGCAAGCGGATTTGGCTGGATGCCGGGTGGGGGTGCCAGAAAACTGATCCTCCGCCTGCCCGATTACATCCCCAAAGCTTCCTTGTACATTTCAAGTACGGCTTCTTCTTCGGCGATGTCGTCCTTGTCGTGCTTGCGCAATGCAATGACCTTGCGCAGCACCTTGGTGTCGTAGCCGCGCGCTTTGGCTTCGGCCATCACCTCTTTTTGTTGCTCTGCGAGATCTTTCTTCTCGGCATCAAGCCGCTCGATCCGCTCGACGAACTGGCGCAGCTCGTTTGCGGTGACGCGGTAGGTGGCATCGCCAACGGTGTCGACGACTTCGGGATTGGTGGCACTGTCGCTCATGGGGACATCCTGTGTCTGAAAAGGGTCAGCGCCCTGACTAACGCCGCACTTGGCCTGCCGCAAGCCACTCTTGCTCTGCCCGCGCGATTCAGATAGCCCGCACTGCATGGAAAATACACCATCATCTGTGTTCGACATTTTGATATGGGTTGGGGCAATCGTCTCGCTTGTAGGGTTTTTTGGCCTTGTATGGTGCATCTTCCGTGTGATGCGCGCCAAATGCGCGAACTTGCCCGAAGACGAGATGCACGCCGTACTGCAAAAGGTGCTGCCCCTGAATTTGGGCGCATTATTCCTGTCGGTGATCGGATTGATGATGGTCGTCGTCGGAATTTTCCTAGCTTAGCGCGACGGCGCAGCCCTTTGCGGCTTGCAACACATTCAATAACTGTTATATATCCGAGTGAACTGGGGTCAGCCCCTTATGTCTTCCTGCGTAAGTGGAATAAAATATGATTGAACTAGACTGGATTTGGGGCCTTATCGGTGGCCTTATCATCGGATGCGGCGCAGCTGTTTATCTTTTGGGCAACGGGCGCATCATGGGGGCAAGCGGCATTCTTGGCGGTCTTGTGGATGGCACGGGCCGCAACCTGCGGGTTGAACGGATGTTTTTTGTTGCCGCTCTTGTCATTGCGCCAGCAATCTTGATCTTTTTCTCTGGCCGCCCTGCTGACACAAACCTGACCGGCAATCTCCTGCTTGTTGCCATTGCTGGCCTGCTCGTCGGTGCTGGCACACGCATCGGAAACGGCTGCACCTCTGGGCATGGCGTTTGCGGCATCTCGCGCTTGTCGCCGCGTGGTATCGTGTCAACCTTGATCTATATTTTTGCAGGGGCGATGATGGTCGTCGGTTTGCGCGCAATCATGGGAGGGCTTTAAGATGCGAAACCTATTTTCCATTCTAGCCGGTACATTATTCGGCATCGGTTTGTACCTTTCCGGCATGACCAACACCGTCAAGGTGCAGGGTTTTCTTGATTTCTTCGGCTCGTGGGACCCGACACTTGCCTTCGTCATGGGCGGCGCGATCTTGCCAATGGCCGTCGCGTGGGGCCTTACACGCAACCGCGAACCTCTGGCCGGTGGCAGTTTCCCAGCACGTCCAGAGCCCAAATTTGACCGCAAACTTGTCATCGGTGCAATCCTGTTTGGCATGGGTTGGGGCCTGGCCGGGCTTTGTCCGGGGCCGGCACTTGCCTCGCTCAGCTTTGGGGGCACAGGCGGGTTGATATTCCTGGCCACCATGGTGCTGGGGATGATGATCGCGCCGAAAATGTCGAGATTACTAGACAGCAAAGAAACGGCTGGTTAAATCAAATCATGAACATGAACCAAATCACCCCCCGCTTCTATGCCGCGCCCCAGATTGATCCGACAGATATGGCCGCGATCGCCGAAGCAGGCATCACCCTGATCCTGTGCAATCGCCCGGATGAGGAAGTGCCGCCCAGCCATCAGCACGCCGCAATCAAGGCAGCTGCCGAAGCGGCGGGCCTGGGTTTCGCGTTCCAACCCCTGACGCATCAGACAATGACCCCCGACGTGATCGCGCATAACCGCGAGATCGGCGTGGCAAAGGATGAAACCGTTCTGGCCTATTGCGCTTCTGGCACACGTTCTACAATTGCTTGGGCGCTTGGTCAGGCGGGGCAACAACCCGCTGACGAATTGATCACGGCGGCGCGTGCCGGTGGCTATGACATCTCGAACATGCGTGGCGTCCTTAGCGCGACCTATACCTAAGCCACGTTTCAGCCAGCCTGATATTGGCGCATAGGCTCCTCGTCGTCGTCGTCGAAGCCGGGCAGATCCGACATATCAGGCATCGAGCGGCTTTCAACCGGTTGGCCCAGTTCATCATGATCCATCTTTGGTGGATTATTCTGCGCAAGCTCAGGCAACGCAGGCAAATCCTGAACGCTGTAAAAATCATCGAACTGCGCATCTTGGGCGCGCTCGGCTTGCAAATCCTCAACATCAGATGTTCGACGTTGCAGCGTCTCTCGCTTCTTTTCACGGTGTTTCAGGCGCAAGGCGCGCATCCCGTCTTGCTGTCCTAAAACGCCACGCGCCAAAATTCGCCCTTGCCGGGTTCTTACCTGCGCGTCTTCAAAACTCACATGGCCCAAATCCAGAACCTGCCCGACCCGCAAGGCCCCTGCCACCCGGATTGGCAGCTGAAACTGGGTCAACGACACCATCAAATCCGCCTTCAAAGACAGCACAGAGGCACAAAGCGTTTTGGGCGAAGCAGGCAAAACTTCCGATCCACTTTGTGAATCAGCGGCTTCGGCCACGGGGCGGGGCGGCGGTACGGGCAGGCAAAACAGCAATTCGCCCTGTCGCACTCCTTTGGCCATATCAACGGTAAGCCGCAGAATATGAAACTCGCGCGCGTCCAGCGCCAACATCAGCAGGCGCGAATCCTTTGCCTTCGCTCCAAATTTGAACCCCACCAGAAGACTGCGTTCGGCCTCCGTCTCGGGCAGGTCCGCGGCGCGCGACAGCAGCGCATTGATCAGCGGTTCCACCAGCGACGCATCCGTTGCCGTCATCGGGCGCCCCGAGGGATCCTTTACCGGATAAACGGCCCCCATGGTTTGTTGTTGGATCAAACCACCGACCAAAACGGGATCGACCATCACAGCCCCGCGCAAACCATCGGACCCATCCAGCAAGATCAGCAGGTGATCATCCTGAAAAACCTCGGCGCAGTCTTCGTTTTCCAGGACAGTCTGTGTCGCGCCCAAGATCGCCACAGGGAGCGAAAACAGATCATTGCCGACCTTGGACATGGTCAACCGCAATGCCTTCAATACAGAAACGGTACGCGACTGGTGCAAGGCCCGTCCCGCTTGCGTCTTGCGCCGCATTACCGTTTGTTGCTGATCCGTCACTCGATACTCCGCCCGGCACATATCCCCACTGGGTCAGTTTTAAGCGGTTAATGGTTACCATGTCCTTTATGCAGACGCGGCATCTTCAGCAATTGCATCCCAAACACCACCTTTCGGCACAGGCAACGTCACTCTGAACCCGGTCCCAGACATATCGGGAAGATAGATGATATCACCTTTAAGGCGGGTAATGATCTCGCGGCAAATGGCCAGGCCCAGCCCCGCACCTTCCCCACCCTGACCGGGAAGACGACTGAATTTCTCAAAGATCAGCGCACGCGACGCCGCTTCGATCCCGGACCCGTTATCGATAAAATCAATCATGACATGGTCCCATTTCTGCACCACGCTGATGACAAGTTTGGGCGCATCCGCAACGCAGTATTTCTGGGCGTTGGTAATCAGGTTGATGAACACCTGCACCAGCCGGTCAAGGTCTGTCTCAAGGGCCACATCTTCGGCAGCCCGATCACGTTCCACCTTGATCGCGCGGGTATTGGCCGCTTGTGCCGTGGTCACCGCCAGATCCAGCACATCGCGCAAAGATCCACGCTGGCTGTTCAACGTCACTTCGCCGTTTTCAAGCACGGACAGATCCAACAGATCATCCAATAGCCGCGTCAGGCGAATTGTCTCGGAATGAATGATCGAGGCATAGCGGGTTTTCTCTGACGCACTCAACGCTTCGGCATCGCGCAGTATCTCGGAAAACGACCGGATAGAGGTCATTGGCGTGCGCAATTCGTGACTGATCTGGCTTAGAAAGCTATCCTTTTGATACGAGAGCTGTGTCAGCTTTTCATTCGCACTGCGCAGTTTTTCGGCCGTGTCGGACAGTTCGCGCGATTTGATTTCAAGTTGGCTCGAATATTCCAGCATCTGGGCGGATTCGTCCGCTACCGCCAGCAAATCACGTACCGAAACCGACGCGCCCCCCACCAGTTGTGCCACCATCGCATGCGCCGTTGCCGCCCCAACCGAGGCCGAAAGCTCTCGTTCCAGCGCTTGCACAAACTGCGGCGTTGGCTCTGGCAGGCCTTCCGACTTTTCCTGCAACCGGGCTTGCGCCCGAAAGAACGCTTGCGCTTCGGCAGGGCCAAGGATGCGCTGCGCCATGATCATCAGATCCTCGCTGCCCGCATCAGATGCCGTCCAAGCGCGTGCGGGGCTGGAATGCTCGAAAACATTGACAAACTGCGCACCCTGAAGCCGCTCCATGGGTGCGGGGAAACTGACCAGTGATCCCACAACAAAAGCCAATGTATTCAGCGCCAGACTCCAGAACACAGCGTGGACCGTGGGATCAATACCGCTGATCCCAAAAAGCGCCTCGGGACGCAGCCAGAACAGCCCCATAAGCCCTTGTTCAAACGTGGCCAAAGAAAAAACGGCCTCTGGACCGAAGCTCGGCAAAAGCATCGTGAAAAGCCAGACTGCAAACCCCACGCAAAGCCCCAGGATCGCACCCGTGCGCGTCGCCCCCCGCCAAAATATCCCACCCAACAGAACCGGCAGGAATTGTGCGACCCCGCCAAAGGAAATCGTTCCGATCGCCGCCAGGGCACCGCTGCCGCCCGAGGCGCGATAGTAGAAATAGCCAAGTGCGATTATGAAAAGGATCGACAGGCGCCGCGACAGGATCACCACATTTCGCACATCCCCCGATTGCTGGACCGTGCTTTGCCCCACCGCCAACCAGATCGGCATGACGATATGGTTGCTGACCATCGTCGACAGCGCCAAAGTCGCCACAATCACCATAGAGGTGGCCGACGAAAAACCCCCCAAAAACGCCAGCATCGCAAGATTATTCTGCCCTTGACTGAGCGGCAGGCTCAGCACGAACAAATCGGGATTGGACCCTTCCGGCATCAGATCAAGCCCCACAACCGCGATTGGCACGACAAACAGGCTCATCAGCATCAGATATAGCGGAAACGCCCAACTTGCCGTCTGCAAATGCCGCTCATCGTCGTTTTCGACGACCATCACCTGAAACATCCGTGGCAGGCAGATAAAAGCAGCCGCAGCCAGCAAGATCAGCGCGGTCCAACGCCCCCCCTCCACTTGCCACGTTCCGATGGGCGAACGGTCGATTTGAGCCATCACCTCTTTCACACCGCCAGCAAGGCCCCAGACAACGAAAACACCCACGCAGATCAGCGCGACAAGCTTGACGATTGACTCGACCGCGATGGCGATGACCACGCCGTGGTGACGTTCATTAACGTTCAGGTTTCGGGTGCCAAACAGAACGGTAAAGATCGCAAGACCCACAGCAATCCAGAAAGCGGCTACAGCGGTATTGATGGGTTCGCTCGCGCCCCCAGCAAGGGTGGCAGGTGCGGCAAAGATCGTCAAAGAAAGGGTAACCGACTGCAATTGCAGCGCAATATAGGGCGTAATCCCGATCACCGCCATCACCGTCACCAAGATCGCCAACAGGTTCGACTTGCCATAACGAGACGAGATCAGGTCCGCGACCGATGTCACGCGGTGCGACCGTCCAATGCGCACCAAGCGGCGCAGCAGCCACCACCAACCGATCATCACGATGCTGGGGCCCAGATAGATCGTCACATATTCCAATCCTGACCGTGCAGCATAGCCAACGGCACCGTAAAACGTCCAACCTGTACAATAGATCGACAGCGAAAGCGTATAGACCAAGGGCGAGCGCAACAGCCAATCACCGCGCCCTTTGACGGCAGCACGCTCTGCGGCAAAGGCGACCGCGAACAGCGCCACAACATACAATAGGCAAACGGCGATCAGCTGGTTAAGAGACACCATCAGCCCTCGTTTTCCTGAGCAATCTGGCGCGCAGTACGCTGCCACAACACAAAACCCAAAGCGATCATGCCAAGCCAGACCCAAAAAATATAGCGCACCGCTTGAGAAGTGGACACGAGGGGCTCGGCCTCACCCACCAGCGTTCCCTGCCCCGGAACAGGCCACAACAGCGGCACCATCCAAAACGTCAGCGCAGCAAGCGGTAACAAGCGCACAGCGTCCATGAGGCGGCGAAACCGATAGCTGCGCCGCGCCAGAAAAAGGGGCGATCCGGGGCGGTTGCTCATGGGGTGGTTGGCGTGGTCGCGGTCAGGGCGCGGACGGCATCCAGCATCTCGCCGTTCGAAAACGGCTTGGTCATAAAGCGGCTGACGCCAGCAGTTTCGGCCATTTCGCGGTCACGCGCCTGCCCCCGTGCGGTCAGCATCAAGATGGGCAGGTCAACAAAAACGGGGTCTGCGCGAAGGTCCCTCAGAATTTCAAAGCCGCTTTTTCCCGGCAGCATAACGTCCAGTATCACAAGATCGGGGTTTGCGTTGCGGATCACATCGACTGCTGTTGATCCATTCGCCAAGGTCTCGACCCGCCAACCTTCACGGCCCAGCAAAAAACGGATCGCCTCTGCGATGTTTGTCTCGTCTTCAACGAGCACGACATGCTTTGCCATTGAAATATCCCTCTCCCTGAAGGTGCCCGCCGCCTTGTTTTGCGATCTGAAACACCGTTCCAAACGATGCACCTAAATGCGCGCCCTGTCAAAACCATGTTGCGCGCTTATACCCCTCCGTTCAGGATGGACGGCTCGCGCCGCGCGGGGCAATGATCGCGCGGGCAAATGCGACACGTCGATCCCACATCCAGTTTTTGCGCCGCTGGCCCCTGCGCAGGCAGAATCAGCATCACGGACTGCACCAACGGCTGCATGTTGTAACCGGGCGCCGACTGGACTTCGCTGGTTGCGATGCAGTCGAATTCGGAATGCCCCCTGCCCAGCTGTTCCAACCTTTCGCGCACCACGAGACCGGGATGCCCCAAGACCGAAAACAGGGGCCAGAGCGGGCAACAGGCCCCAAAACGCGGCACCGCAAAACCATCCACCGATTTGCGAAAAATCACCGTGCCCGAGCGATCACATACCAGCAGCCCTGCGCGAAGTTCAGGCATCGCGGCCATCCGGCGCAAAACGCGCCCGACGGGCTGGCGGCAATGCTGCGCAAGCAGCATCGGATCTGGGCCAAATTCCTGAACCGCTGCACTTAGCTGTTTGATGGGCAAGGCATCGGCATCCCGTGCAACCTGATGCAAAACATCCCGCGCAATATGGCGCGCTGCAGCGCTTTGCAGTTCTGGCGCGGCTTGGGCAAGCCCCTCGATCGCACTGTCGTCATGCCCCGCCTCTTCCAGCATGGCAAACCGGAACCGATGCGCTTCCAGGAAGGCCTCGACTTCTTCCTGAGGGGAGCTGGCGGCGGGTGTGGTGTCGGGATCTGCCTCAAGATAGCGGACCAAGGCCTGCGCGCTGTCGGCCAACCGGCGGCTGTCTTGGTCAATGTTGATATGAAAGCGGTCGCGCCATTCGGGTTCCAGCGTCTTGGTATCGGCCAGGATTGACGCCGTAGACCGGATGGCCGCGGCAGTGGTCAACAGTTCATGCATGGAAGCCGCCAGATGCGGGTCGTGCGCCAAACGGTCCGTCAGCGTCTCGATGGTGCGGACCAGCGTGGCGATGCGGCGCTGCGTGCTGGCAAGGACATCGGCCCAGCCGGGAAAGCGGCCTGCAAATTCGTCAGCGCGGGTCACTTCGGGGCCCGTCAATCCGGCCTCGTCGGCCGCCTCGCGCAGGGTCGAGATCAGCGCAACCTCGGCCCCTTCTGTCAGCGCGGTCGGCTCGACCCCCAAGGCCGCCGAGATGTTCAGCAGCAGTTTACCGCCGATTCTGCGGCGGTTATGTTCGATCAAGTTCAAGTAGCTGGCCGATATGCCAATCTCTGTCGCCAGATCGGCCTGCTTCTGCCCAGCCATCACGCGCCGCTCTCGGATTCGACTTCCCGTCAATGCCTCACGTGACATGGGTACCCCTTGTTGTTTTATGCCGCATTTTCAACGGCTTTCTGCGCTGCAACATCATTAAGTTTACAGTATACCTACGCATTCTGAGAATATATTTACAGAATAAGTGTTTTTATCAAGGGACTTATTGATTGGTTTTCAGTTTTGCCCTCTTATTCTCTTTGCACCTCTGTGCACCGTGTACTTGGGCGATAACCCAAGATGCGGTTTCAACAATTGGGAGGAAATACATGTCATTTTCGAATTTGACACGTCGTGGTCTGATCAAGACCGGTGCCGTTGCTGGCGCTGGCTTGGCACTGCCGACGTATCTTAGCGCTGCTGCGCATTCCGGCTTTACCAACGCGCCCGAGGGCGACACGGTAACTCTCGGCTTTAACGTTCCACAATCTGGCCCATACGCAGACGAAGGTGCCGACGAGCTGCGCGCATTCGAGCTGGCAGTCGAGCACCTTAACGGCGGGGGCGACGGCGGCATGCTGCAAACCTTCAGCTCAAAAGTGCTGGATGGTACGGGCATCATGGGCAAGAAAGTCCAGTTCGTCAGCGGCGACACACAGACAAAATCCGATGCGGCACGCGCTTCTGCCAAGTCGATGATCGAAAAAGACGGCGCGATTATGATTTCCGGCGGATCCTCCTCCGGTGTGGCTGTGGCCGTACAAGCGCTGTGCCAAGAGGCCGGCGTTATCTTTATGGCGGGTTTGACCCACGCCAACGACACAACAGGTAAAGACAAGCGGGCCAACGGCTTCCGCCACTTCTTTAACTCCTACATGTCCGGCGCGGCCCTCGCACCGATCCTGGTCAATGAGTACGGCGCCGACCGTAAGGTATATCACCTGACAGCGGACTATAACTGGGGTTACACCACAGAAGAAGCCGTGCGTTCGTCCACTGAAGCCTTGGGCTGGGAAACCGTGAACGCGGTTAAAACTCCGCTCACACAGACCGACTTCTCGTCTTACATCGCACCTGTCTTGCAGTCCGGTGCGGATGTGTTGGTTCTGAACCACTACGGCGGGAACATGGTCAACTCCTTGACCAACGCAGTGCAGTTCGGCCTGCGCGACAAGATGGTCAACGGCAAGAAGTTCGAGATCGTTGTACCGCTTTACTCGGAGCTGATGGCCCGCGGTGCTGGTGCCAACATCAAGGGTATCCTTGGTTCGCAAAACTGGGATTGGAAGCTCGAAGACCAGCTGGGCGCTCGGTATACCGGCACGAACGCTTTTGTTCAATCCTTCGGCACAAAATACGGCTTCCCCCCAAGCCAGGCTGCGCACACATGCTATGTGCAGACCTTGCTTTATGCGGATGCCGTTACACGCGCCGGTTCGTTCAACCCCTGCGCCGTTGTCGAAGCGATGGAAGGCTTTGAGTTCGACGGTATGGGCAACGGCCCAACGCTGTACCGTGCCGAAGACCACCAGTGCTTTAAGGACGTTGTCGTTGTGAAGGGTAAAGAAAACCCAGAAAACGAATACGATCTGGTGGAAATCGTCGAAGTGACGCCGACCGAGCAGGTGACCTACGCACCTGATCACCCACAGTTCGCTGGCGGTAGCCTTGGAACCTGTAACTCGGGCGCATAATCGCACAACATCTTTGCAGGGTGGGCCAAGTGCCTGCCCTGCATCACCAACCGACAGACACACCGCCCGTTTTCGGGCGCGTTGCACGTGTGACAGATGGGAAATAGACCATGGACGCAATCCTTCTTCAAATTCTAAACGGTCTGGATAAGGGGTCTGCCTATGCGCTGATCGCCTTGGGTCTGACCCTGATTTTCGGCACGCTAGGTGTGGTCAACTTTGCCCACGGTGCCCTGTTCATGATCGGTTCGTTCTGCGCTGTGACGTTCAGCAAGTTCCTGACCCTCAGCCACACCGTTATCGATGATACCCGCAAGGATTTCCTTGGCAATCCGCTGAAGGTGGACGTGCCTTATATCCATGAAATTGTCGGGCAATCTGCCGGGGACTGGATGATTGACTGGGCGGTGCCGCTGTCGATCCTTTTCACCATCCCCGTGATGGTCGCCCTTGGCTTTATAATGGAGCGCGGCCTGATCAAACACTTCTACAAGCGCCCCCATGCCGACCAGATCCTCGTGACTTTCGGTCTGGCCATCGTGCTGCAAGAAGTGATCAAGTATTTTTACGGTGCCAACCCGATCCCGACACCCGCACCAGAGGTGTTCGCAGGGTCGTTCGATTTTGGCGCGGCTTTGGGGTTTGACCCGAACACCATTATCTACCCCTACTGGCGCCTGGTCTATTTCGGTTTTGCCGCTTTGATCATCGGTGCAGTCTTTGCTTTCTTGCAGTTCACTACCTTCGGGATGGTTGTGCGCGCCGGCATGGCCGACCGCGAAACCGTCGGCCTTTTGGGCATCAACATCGACAAGCGTTTCACCATCATGTTCGGCATCGCGGCAGCTGTCGCGGGTCTGGCAGGTGTAATGTATGCGCCGATCAACTCCCCCAACTATCATATGGGGATGGATTTTCTGGTCCTGAGCTTTGTGGTCGTGGTTGTGGGCGGCATGGGCTCTCTGCCCGGCGCGGTGCTGGCCGGGTTCTTGCTGGGGATATTGGAGAGCTTTGCCTCGATGTCGGCGGTGCTGGAACTTATTCCGGGCATCAACCAGATCATCATTTATCTCGTTGCGATCATCATTTTGCTGACGCGTCCCCGTGGCCTGATGGGCCGCAAAGGCGTGATGGAGGATTAAACCATGCTTGGACTATCTAAAAAGGACGCGGGCCTCCTGCTTATTGTGGCATTGCTTTGCCTCTTCGCCCCCTTCCTCCTGAACCCCTTCCCCGAAGGATCGGCCATGGCCCAGTTCAACGGGGGCTATCCTGACCTGATGCAGCGTTTGGTGATTTTTGGTATCTTTGCCATCGGGTTCAACATCCTGTTCGGTTTGACAGGTTACCTCAGCTTCGGACACGCAGCCTTTCTGGGTGTCGGATCATACGCTGCGATCTGGATGATGAAACTGCTGACGATGAACATCATCCCGGCGATCATGATCTCGGTGCTGGTGGCGGGCTTGTTTTCACTGCTCGTGGGGTGGATCTCACTGCGCCGCTCAGGCATCTATTTCTCGATCCTGACATTGGCCTTTGCCCAGATGTCCTATGCTTTGGCCTATTCGGTTCTGACGCCCATAACAGGTGGTGAGACCGGTCTTCAGCCGAAATACACAGATCCGCGCATTCTGGACGGTGCTCTGCCGGCAGGTCAATCGCCCCGCGCCAACCTGTTCGGGCTGGACATGAAGGCCACCACGCAGCTTGAGGTTGGCGATTGGGTCTTTACCTTCAACGCAGGGTATTACATCGCGGCCGCTGTCATGCTCATCGCCTTCTACCTGTCGATGCGAATCTTTCGCTCACCTTTGGGCATGATGCTGCGGGCCGTGAAATCGAACCAGCAGCGGATGAACTACACCGGCCTCAACTCCAAGCCCTATACGCTGGCTGCCTTCGTCATCTCTGGCATGTATGCGGGGCTTGCGGGTGGATTGCTGGTGGCAATGGACACGCAAGTGGGTGCGGAGCGGATGTTCTGGACAGCCTCGGGCGAAGTTGTGTTGATGACAATCCTTGGCGGTGCCGGCACGTTGATCGGACCGATTTTGGGCGCGGGGTTCATTAAATACATGGAAAACATCATTTCCAAGATCAACGAAAGCGTGCTGGAACAGTGGTTTGCCTTCATGCCTGACTGGATGGGAGACTTTATGGTCGCCATTGTCTACCCCTTCGTGGGCAAGGGCTGGCACCTGACACTTGGTCTGCTGTTCATGCTGGTGGTGATCTTCCTGCCCGGTGGCCTGGTCGAGGGCGGACAACGCATCGGAAAACTTTTCCGCCGCAAAAAGTCAGAGCCGGACACGCCTGACGGCAAAACAACACCTGCAGAATAAGGAGCGGACGCCATGGGTATTCTTGAAGTCAAAAACGTCAACAAACGCTTCGGCGGCCTGCAAGCGCTTGGCGATGTGAACCTCAGCATTGCTGAAAATTCGGTCCATGCCATCATTGGTCCGAACGGGGCGGGCAAGTCCACGTTGCTCAACGTGCTGGTGGGCAAGCTGACCCCTGATACGGGGTCGGTCATGTTCGACGGGCAATCGGTGTTGGGGCGCAAACCCTACGAGATCAACCAGATGGGCATTTCCCGCGTGTTCCAGACGCCAGAGATTTTTGGCGATCTGAGCGTGCAGGAAAACATGTTGATACCGTGCTTTGCCAAGCGTGACGGGTCTTTCATGATGAACGGCTATGGCTCTGTCGGCAACCAGCGTGACATGCTCGACAAAGCCGAGGAAATGCTGGTCGAGATGAAGCTGGCAGACAAACGTCACATGCATGCGGCGGCAATGTCGCGTGGGGACAAACGGCGGTTGGAAATCGCGATGTGCCTGGCGCAAGATCCGCGTTTATTGCTGCTGGATGAACCCACAGCGGGCATGGCACGGGCGGATACGAACAACACGATCGACCTGCTCAAACAGATCAAAGAAGAGCGCGACATCACCATCGCGATTATTGAACACGACATGCATGTGGTGTTTTCCTTGGCCGAACGGATCACTGTGCTGGCCCAAGGCACACCTTTGGTCGAAGATACGCCGGACAAGATCAAGGGCCACCCCAAGGTGCGCGAAGCTTACCTGGGCGAATCGCAAGACGCCGCCTGATCCATCGCCGCATGACGCAGGGTGGGGTTTTGCCCCACGCCCCTCGCAAGGATACCATGATGAATACGAAACCTGACTTTTCGAACAATGCCAACAAGGCCTCCACGGCCCCCGCCTATCTGTCGGTCTGGGACATTCACGCCTATTACGGCGAAAGCTACATCGTCCAAGGCGTCAGCTTTAACGTCCACGAAGGCGAGATTTTGGCCCTGCTGGGCCGCAACGGGGCTGGCAAAACATCAACCCTGCGTGCCATCGCGCAAATCGGCACTCCCGAATTGCGCAAGGGCGAAGTTTGGCTCGATCACAAACCGCTGCATAAAATGGCCAGCCACGAGGCTGCGGCCAACGGCTTGGCGCTGGTTCCCGAAGACCGCCGAATCATTGCCGGGCTGACGGTAGAAGAAAACCTGCAATTGGCGCAGATCGCGCCCCCTATCGGCTGGTCGCTCGAGCGCATCTATGAGCTGTTTCCACGTCTCAAAGAGCGCCGCAAACAAGAAGGCGTAACCCTGTCGGGCGGCGAACAGCAAATGCTGTCTATCGCGCGTGCGCTTGCGCGTGACATCAAAGTCCTGCTGCTGGACGAGCCTTACGAAGGTCTTGCCCCCGTGATCGTAGACGAGATCGAAAAGACGCTGACGTTGATCAAATCCCAGGGCATCACGACTATTCTGGTAGAGCAGAACGCCGTTCGCGCCCTGAAATTGGCAGACCGCGCCGTGATCATGGACACAGGTTCCGTTGTGTTTGACGGCACTGCCGAAGAAGTTCTGAACAACGCAGAACTGCGCGCAGAATACCTCGCTATTTAAGCGAGGCATGCGCAACAAGCGCCGGAGTTTTTGAAAACTCCGGTCCGGAAAATTTGAATTTTCCGCGCCTGCGTCTGGTTTCAGTCTTTTAACAACCTGCGCAGATCCGTCTTGAGAACCTTGCCATAGTTATTCTTTGGCAAGGCATCCAGGCGGACATAGGCCTTGGGCCGTTTGAACCTTGCGATCCGGTCCAGACACAACGCATCGAGTTCAGCCTCGGGTGCATCCCCTACAATAAACGCGACCACCTCCTCGCCCCAATCGGGATGCAGGCGGCCCACGACCGATGCCTCGACCACGCCTGCGTGTTCAAGCAACACCTCTTCGACTTCACGCGGATAGACGTTTGACCCCCCTGTGATGATCATGTCCTTGCTGCGATCTTGCAGGGTCACAAACCCCTCTTGATCCATGAGGCCCACATCCCCGGTCCGGAGCCAACCGTCTTGCAGGGTCTTTGCCGTGGCCTGCGGGTTATTCCAATATCCCGGCATCACGGTTTGACCGCGCACCATGATCTCGCCCACCGTCCCGATTGGCAGCGGCGCACCGGCGGCGTCGCAAATCTGCACCTCAACGGCGGATTGCGCACGGCCGACTGAACCCAGACGTCGTCGCCATTCGGGGTTCGCGCGGTCGCTGACCACGTCACGGGGCAGCGCTGTGATCCCCATAGGGCATTCCCCCTGCCCGTAAATCTGCACAAAGATCGGACCAAAGTGAGCAACCGCGTCTATGATATCGGCATTATACATCGGCCCGCCCGCATAGACGATGGTGCGCAGCCCGTCCCCGCTCCGGCCCAAAGTCCTGGCCCCTTCCGTCAAACGCTTGACCATGGTGGGTGCTGCAAACATGTGAACCCGGCCAAAATGTGCTGCTAGATCCAGCACCTCGGCCACCTCGAATCCACCCGACGCCGGACAGACATGGCGCGCCCCGGCCCGGACGTGCATGAGGTTGTAAAGTCCGGCACCGTGGCTGAGCGGAGCGGCGTACAGTGCTGTGTCCTCGGGGGTGACCTGATCGACATCCACCCCGTAGCAAAGCGCCATCGACAGGGCCATGCCGTGGGTGATCATCACACCTTTCGGCTTTCCTGTGGTGCCAGAGGTGTAGAAAAGCCACGCCAGATCGTGTGAGGCCCGCGCGCAAACGCCGTCTGACTGTGCCCCCTCAAGGATCGCCTTATAGGAGGAAGACGGTGTGACAACCACCCGCGCGCCTGAACCAAGCGTTTGCGCCTGAGCGGCACTGGCAAACACAATCGCAGCACCGGAATCGTGCAAAATAAAGTCAGCTTCGCGCCCGTGCAGTTTGGCGTTGATCGGGACAACGACGGCACCTGCATACCAAATACCATAGAAAACAATCAGATACTCCGGTGTGTTCTTCATAAAAATCGCAACACGGTCCCCCGGCACAATCCCCTGGGCTGCCAACCAGCCCGCCACCGCACGCGCCGTCGTATCGAACTCGGCATAGTCGGCCACACATCTTTGCCCGTCAAAAAGCGCAGGCCGGTTGCCGCCCGCTTGGGCGCTGCGCGCCAGCCAATGTGCTAAATTCATGCCCCACCCCTTTATTCTGATGCAGTTTGACAAGCCGGCTGCCCTTAGGCAACAGGTCGCTTTCCATAGCTGCGCCCATGTCCTATAAGACACCAGCTTTGGGGCAGAGGCATTCAAGCCCCGCGTTTTATACTGGCTGAGGAACAAAATGACCAAAAACACTCATGACGCCGATGTGGCTTTTATCCGCGCCCTCGCAGAATTGCTCAATGATAACGATCTGACTGAACTTCAGGTCAAGCGGGACTATGCCGAGGATGACAGCTTGAACGTGCGCGTCAGCCGCAAGCCTCCCCAGCAAATCATGGCCCCACAGCATATGCATGCTGCCCCTGCGCCTATGGCCTCTCCTGCGCCAGCGGCGATGGCCGCACCAGCACCTTCCGAAGACAACGATCCTGCCAGTGACCCCGGTGCAGTTGTGTCGCCAATGGTGGGCACGATCTACATGCAAGCCGAACCCGGTGCGCCTGCGTTTATCAGCGTTGGTACAACCGTGACCGAAGGGGACACTCTCTTGATCGTCGAGGCAATGAAGACAATGAACCATATCCCCGCCCCGCGTGCAGGCACGGTAAAACGTATCTTGGTCGATGATGGTGCGGCCGTCGAATTTGGCGCACCTTTGGTGATCCTGGAATAAGGCGTTTACCCATGTTCAAGAAAATTCTGATCGCCAACCGGGGCGAGATCGCGTTACGCGTGATCCGTGCGGCGCGCGAAATGGGCATCGGCTCTGTTGCGGTGCATTCAACTGCTGACAGCGACGCGATGCACGTGCGGATGGCAGACGAATCTGTCTGCATCGGCCCCCCCTCATCGCAGCAATCCTATCTGTCGATACCCTCGATTGTCGCGGCCTGTGAGATCACAGGCGCAGAAGCCATTCATCCGGGCTATGGGTTTTTGTCGGAAAACGCAGGCTTTGTGCAGATCATCGAAGATCACGGGCTAACTTTCATCGGCCCCACAGCGGCACATATCCGGATTATGGGTGACAAGATCACCGCCAAGGACACCATGAAAGAGCTTGGCGTGCCTTGCGTGCCCGGATCTGACGGCGGTGTCGCCACATTGGACGATGCCAAGCGCATTGGCGAAGAAGTGGGCTATCCCGTCATTATCAAGGCCACAGCTGGCGGCGGTGGCAAGGGCATGAAGGTCGCCCAGACCCCAGCCGATATGGAGCGCGCTTTCATGACTGCGCGCGCAGAAGGCAAATCAAACTTTGGCAATGACGAAGTCTATATCGAGAAATATCTGACGACACCGCGCCACATCGAGATTCAGGTATTTGGTGACGGCAAGGGCCGTGCGGTACATTTGGGCGAACGCGATTGTTCCTTGCAACGGCGTCACCAAAAGGTTTTCGAGGAAGCCCCCGGCCCCTCGATCAGCCCCGAAGAACGCGCACGGATCGGCAAGGTTTGCGCCGATGCGATGGCGAACATCAACTACATCGGCGCCGGCACCATCGAATTTCTGTACGAAAACGGCGAGTTCTATTTCATCGAGATGAACACCCGCTTGCAGGTCGAACACCCCGTGACCGAAGGTATTTTTGGCGTCGATCTGGTGCGCGAACAAATCCGCGTCGCATCCGGCCTTGATATGTCGTTTCACCAAGAAGATCTGAAGATCAACGGCCATGCCATAGAGGTTCGGATAAACGCAGAAAAACTGCCAAACTTCTCGCCCTGCCCCGGTCGGATCACGCAATATCATGCGCCCGGCGGGCTTGGGGTGCGCATGGACAGCGCGCTTTATGACGGCTATTCAATCCCACCCTATTACGACAGCCTGATCGGCAAGCTTATCGTGCATGGTCGCGACCGGCCCGAAGCCTTGGCGCGCCTTAACCGTGCATTGGGCGAATTGATCGTGGATGGGGTGGATACCACCATTCCGCTCTTCCACGCGCTTTTGCAGGAAAAAGACGTACTGACAGGGAATTACAATATTCACTGGCTGGAACATTGGCTTGAAACCAACCTGGGCAATGCCTGATCTGACGCCTGACCTTTTGTTACGAGGCTATTCCATGGGGATTTTCCCCATGGCCGAACACCGCGATGACCCGGAAATTTTCTGGGTCGATCCGCGGATGCGTGGTGTTTTTCCACTAGACGGCTTTCACATCTCGCGCAGTCTGGAGCGGGCCATGCGAAAAACCGCGTTTACGGTTGCGATCAACACTGCTTTTTCCGACGTTGTGGGGGGATGTGCCGACCGCGCAGATACTTGGATCAACGCCGAGATTTTCACGCTTTACCAAGCACTTCACGCCAGCCAGACGGCACATTCGATCGAGGTTTGGGATGGCGGTGAATTGGTCGGCGGTGTTTACGGTGTCACACTGGGGGGCGCGTTTTTCGGTGAAAGTATGTTCTCACGCCGCAACAACGCCTCGAAAATTGCGCTGGCCTGCCTGGTCGACAGGCTCAGGCGCGGCGGGTTTTCCTTGTTTGACACGCAATTTCTGACACCGCATCTGGCATCCTTGGGCGCGGTAGAGATTACGCGGACCGCCTATCACAAGCAGCTAGAAGCAGCCCGGTCCCTAACGGCAAGCTTTACCCAGCCGCCGCCCGCCACCCCTCAGGAGGTGGTGCAGCGGATGACCCAGATATCATAGCGTGGATGCTCAAGCGCCGATAACGCCGGCGCAGATGCAATCATCCATCCCGAAAAAATCTTGGTCTCGGTACCGGTTTCCTTGATCTCAAGCTCGGCAAATGCGTCACCTGCCGGGTTTCCGGCTGGAAAACGGCAATCGGTCATCTGCACTTCAAGGCTGCCAACGCGGACGGTCTGACCGCGCGTGATGTCCAGATCCTTTGAGGTGCCCGATACGTTATCCAACGCTCGCAAAACTGCGGCGCTCGCACTGGTGACCTGCTGCGCCTGTGCCGGTGCGGCAAGAAGTGCCAAGAGTATCAATACCTTGCGCATCATTTTAGGTCCTGGCTCGATAAAGATGATAATAAAGGGCAATGCAATCTGTCTGCCAGATAAGCATCCGGCAGATCATCACGGATGAATTATTCCGGGCTCCAAGCCTCGTAATCGCCACGGTCTGCTGGCTTTTCGCGGCGGATCGATCCGGCAGGCGCATAGGCCAAAGGGGTCCCCGTCAGGTTTTCCTGATGCGCTTTTTCCCATGCTTTATGGACCAACGGCCTGTCTTCCGGCGTCTCGTTCCAGGTATGGTGCAGCCAGCCGTGCCAGTCGGGGTTCACCCGCGACGCCTCCGCCTCACCGTTGAAAATGACCCAGCGTTTGCTGTCATCGGCGTTGCGGTAATAGATATTGCCTTGAGCATCATCCCCTACCTTGGTGCCTTTGCGCCAGGTAAAGAACTGTGTGTTCAATGTCTGGCCGTTCCACCAAGTAACGGCGCGCAAAAGAGAAGTGAGAATGCCCATAAAGGTCTCCTGAAGCTTTGGCTTTGGCTTTGTATGCACCAATGGCGCGCAAAGGTCTAGCGCGGTTCGAAACCGATTGTTGCGGTTTTCAGCCGGGCTGAAACGCGGTCACTTCGATTTCGATGCGGTACTTCGGATCAATCAGGTTACATTCGATCATGGTGGCCGCTGGCGGAGCCTCGCCAAAGGTTTCCGACAAGATCGCCCAGCAAGGCTCGAACTCGGCGCGGTCGGGCAGATAGTAGTTAACACGTACCACGTCCGCCATCGTGCAACCCGCTTCTTTCAACGCACCTGCGATGGTGGCAAGTGCAGCGCGGCATTGCTCTGTTACGGTGTCGCCTTGCCCGACGGTGCCCGCAACATGGACGAATCCTCCCGCCACGACCGCGCGGCAATAGCCGATCTTGGCCTCAAATTCACCACCCGAAAAAATACGCTGTGCCATTTTCTGTCCTTTGATATCACATTGCCCCAGTCAGAGCGGCTGGTAGCTGACGCGTCAAGATGCAAATGAACATCTGCACCTAAACGCTTGGCTAAAAAAGAAAAAGGCGCACCAGATCTGGCACGCCTATCTCTGTAATCTGGTCTTGAAGCCGGCCTCAGCCTGCCGTTGCCGGCGCTTTTTCCGCTTCGGCGTGGATCATCAAAGGTGCGGCGTCAGATGTGACCGCCTCTTCGTTCACGACAACCTCTGTAACGGTATCCATGCCGGGCAGTTCAAACATTGTATCCAGCAATATATCCTCGAGGATCGACCGCAGACCCCGCGCACCGGTCTTGCGCAGGATCGCACGTTTTGCGATCGCGGCGAGTGCGTCATCGGTAAATGTCAGCTGCGTATCCTCGATCTCGAACAGACGCTGGTACTGCTTGACCAAGGCATTCTTCGGCTTGGTCAGGATCGTAATCAATGCGTCTTCGTCAAGATCTTCGAGGGTTGCAAGCACAGGTAAACGGCCAACAAACTCAGGGATCAAACCGAATTTCAACAGATCTTCCGGCTCCAGCTCGGTGAAAATCTCGCCGATGCCGCGGGAATCTTTGTCACGCACGTCAGCGCCAAAGCCCATGGCAGACCCTTTGCCGCGTGCCGCGATGATCCGGTCAAGACCGGCAAATGCGCCACCACAGATGAACAGGATGTTGGTCGTATCCACTTGCAAGAATTCCTGCTGCGGATGCTTGCGACCACCTTGCGGCGGAACGGATGCGACCGTGCCTTCCATCAACTTCAAAAGTGCTTGCTGCACACCCTCGCCCGAAACGTCACGGGTGATTGAAGGGTTTTCAGACTTGCGCGTAATCTTGTCGACTTCGTCGATATAGACGATGCCGCGCTGCGCACGCTCGACATTGTATTCGGACGATTGCAGCAATTTCAGGATAATGTTTTCAACGTCTTCACCAACATACCCTGCCTCAGTCAATGTCGTTGCATCGGCCATTGTGAAAGGCACATCAAGAATGCGCGCCAAGGTCTGTGCCAACAACGTCTTGCCGCAACCAGTTGGGCCAACCAGCAGAATGTTGGATTTCGCCAGTTCGATATCGCCGCCTTTTTGCGCATGATTCAAACGTTTGTAGTGGTTGTGTACCGCCACAGACAAAACCCGCTTGGCCATCGCCTGGCCAATTACATAATCATCCAACACAGCACAGATGTCTTTGGGGGTCGGCACACCATCGGTTGCTTTCAGGCCGGACGCCTTTGTTTCCTCGCGGATGATGTCCATGCACAACTCGACACATTCATCGCAGATGAAAACCGTCGGGCCTGCAATCAGCTTGCGCACCTCATGCTGGCTTTTACCACAAAAGCTGCAGTACAGAGTGTTTTTGCTATCGCCGCTTGTCGTATTAGCCATTTCAACCCTTTCAGGTCTGTCGTGTGATCTTGCCCGCCAAGAGGCGATGCACTTTATTCATTTCTCGCGGCCAGCTTAGGCCAGAGGTGCCCGGTCCACAATCGCAAAATCATGAACCGCGCACGCCTTATTTACTTGCCTTTTTTATCAGCACTTGGATCATCCGCTTTGCCACGTGCGGCGACGATTTCATCGATATGACCCCATTCAAGCGCGTCTTCTGGCGTCATCCACTTATCGCGGTCCAATGCTTTTTGAACGGTTTCATAGTCTTGACCGGTGTGACGCATATAAAGCTTGTACATCCGCTCGCGGGTGTCTTCGATGCTTTTGGCGCTGATCAAGATATCAGCCGCGGTGCCGCGTGCACCACCGGAAGGCTGGTGGACCAGGAATTCAGAGTTCGGCAGCGAAAACCGCATGCCCTTTTCGCCGCCAATCGCGATCACCGATCCCATCGAGGCTGCCAGACCGCACACCAGCGTGGACACCTTTGGGCGGATATACTGCATGGTGTCATAAATGCTCATCCCCGCAACAACGCTGCCGCCCGGGCTGTTGATGTACATCGAGATTTCCTTGGACGGGTTTTCGGCCTCAAGGTGCAGCAACTGTGCGACGACCAACGACGACATGCCGTCATGAACAGGGCCGTTCACGAAAATGATCCGCTCTTTCAGCAGACGGGAAAAAATGTCGTAAGCGCGTTCGCCCCGGCTGGTTTGTTCAACCACCATGGGGACGAGGTTCATGTATGTTTCAATAGGATCGTTCATAAAGCCTGCCTGATTGTGCCGTCCGCAGGACCATACCCACGAAACTCTTACCTACAGATTAGTCTCGCGAAACTTGGGGTTCAAGGGGGGGTGTCCCATCCAGTTGATCCAAGCCGTTTGCAGTCTAACTTAAGCTCCATGACACAAGCACTTACCTTATTTCCGCCAACCCGTGCCGCAGGGCTTGAAAGGTTGAACAATTTTGTTCCGAAAGCGGGGCAAGATTATGGCGCAGGGCGAAATTTTTATGCCCCGGCCCAAGATCCAAAAGCGGTCTCTGCCCTGTCGCCCTATCTGCGCAGCGGGGTCTTGTCGCAAAGCGAAGCGCTGCGCGCCGTCTTGCAACGTCACAGCGCGAAAGCTGCCGACCGTTTCATCACCGAAGTGCTGTGGCGCAGTTATTGGCAAGGCTGGCTGGCGCTGCGACCTGGCGTTTGGGATGCCTACCAAACTGAATTAAGACGCCTTTTCAACGAGGTACAAACCCAGTCCGGACTGCGTCACCGATGGGAGGCCGCTTGCCTTGGTCAAACTGGAATAGCCCCCTTCGATGACTGGGCGACAGAGCTGGCGCTGACCGGATACCTGCACAACCACGCCCGCATGTGGTTTGCGTCGATCTGGGTCCATACCCTTGAATTGCCGTGGCAATTGGGCGCAGATTTTTTCCTGCGCCATTTGTTAGACGGCTGCCCTGCCTCCAACACGCTGGGGTGGAAATGGGTCGCGGGCATCCAGACCATCGGCAAGCCCTACATGGCCACAGAAGAAAATATCGCAAAATTTACAGATGGCGCTTATTCAGCTGTGCCCGACCTTGCGCAAACGCCCGCCAATATCCCCGCCCCGCCCCATCCTGAGCGCCACCCACTTTGGCAGACAGACAAACCCGATCCGTCCTTGCGCAGCGCGTTGATCTTGCACGAGGATGATCTTAACCCCCTGCACGCAATTGCGGCGGTCACGACGCTGAGCGACAACATATCCTTGAGCACCACTGCCTCCCAATCCCCGTGGCAAAATGCCCCGCATGTCGATGCGTTCCGTAAAAACGCCCTTTCAGACGCGCGACATCGATTGGCAGAACAGATCGGTACCGCTGGGCCATGTGTGGATGGTGCAAAAGATCTGGCCAGTTGGGCGATCAAAAGCGGCATAGAGCAGTTGGTGACAGCAGACGCTCCGGTCGGTCCGACCAAAATCTTGCTGGACAGCTATGACAAACAGGCCGAAGGCCCGCCTCTTGTCCGTGTGCGTGCGCCCCTGAACGCCGCCGCTTGGCCGCTGGCCACGGCGGGTTTTTTCAAGTTCCGCAAGCATATCCCCGACCTTCTGGAAGGGCTTGACCCACGCGCCTGATGCCTGTCACAAAACTTTCACTTCAACTGCACATCCCTGTGACAAACCCGTGAAATACCCTGCACCAAACCAACACACCAGAAGGAGCTGCCATGAACCGCCGAGAAATCCTTAGTGACACATCCATCGGGAACAAAGCCGAAGCCTTCGAGGCATTCGACGATATCCCCACAAACCCCAACCTTGACCGCACCATCGGTGACGTCATCAACGCACGCTATGGCCGCCGCGATATCTTGCGCGGGATGTTGGGTGTGACAGCCACGACCAGCCTGTTTGGCACCTCGGCCCTGATCGCCCCAAGCCAGGCCAATGCAGCAGCCCACGGCAGCCGTTACGCCTTTGACGAACTCACATGGGGCAACGACGAAAACCATCACGTGGCCGATGGATATGATGCGCAAGTGTTGCTGCGGTGGGGCGATCCGATCACCGCCGATGCACCCGAATTTGACGTCATGAACCAGACCGCAGCAGCGCAGCTCAGGCAGTTTGGCTATAACAATGACTACGTCGGCTTCGTTCCGCTGAACGACGACAACTCGCGCGGGTTGCTGTGCGTGAACCACGAATACACCAACGAAGAGGTGATGTTCCCCGGACTTGGCCGTCAGGACAACGCCGAATTTTCCGGCATGACGCCAGAATTGATCGACATCGAAATGGCCGCCCACGGCGGATCGGTCGTCGAGATCGCCAAGGATGCCTCTGGCAAATGGCAAGTGGTGCGTGACGGCAAGATGAACCGTCGCATCACTCCGCTGGACACCGAAATGACACTTGACGGTCCCGCCGCTGGCCATGCGCGCCTGCAAACCAACGACGATCCGACCGGCACCAAAGTGATCGGCACGTTGAACAACTGTGCCGGTGGTATGACGCCTTGGGGCACTTGGTTGATGGCCGAAGAAAACTTCCACGGCTATTTCTGGACGAACAACCTTGACGGTGAAGGCAAGCCCGTCATCGCCCAAGACGCACCCGAGGCGGCGTCTTACAAGCGGTACGGCGTGCCCGGCATGTGGTACAACTGGGGCCAGAACCACGCACGCTTCAACGTCGATCAAGAACCCCATGCACCCAATAAATTCGGCTGGATCGTCGAAGTTGACCCGATGGACCCGACCTCTACCCCCGTGAAACACACCGCCCTTGGCCGCTTCCGCCACGAGGGTGCGGAGACCACCGTGTCCAGCGACGGGCGGTTGGTGATCTACATGGGCGACGACAACCGCTTTGACTACCAGTACAAATATGTCTCGGGCGGTAAAGTTTCCGAAGATCGTGCGGCGAATGCGGAATTGATGCGCGACGGCACATTGTATGTCGCCCGTTTTGACGCAGACGGCACCGTCGAATGGTTGCCGCTGGTGCACGGCACGGGCCCGCTGACGTCAGAAAACGGCTTTAACGATCAGGGCGACGTCATGATCGACACCCGCATCGCCGCAGACCTGCTGGGCGCGACCCCGATGGATCGCCCTGAAGACGCACAGCCCCGTGGCGATGGTACGGCCTACATCATGCTGACCAACAATTCGCGCCGCGAAGCCGACAAGCTGAATGCCGCAAACCCACGTCCCCAAAACAGCTTTGGTCACATCATCGAGATCAAGGAAGACGGCGGCAACCACGCAGCGACAAAGGGAACATGGTCCATTCTGGTCAAATGCGGTGATCCATCGCTGACCGAGGTGGGCGCACAATGGAACCCCGACACCTCGGAGAACGGTTGGTTCGGCAGTCCCGACAACTGTGCCTTCGACGCGGATGGGCGCTTGTGGATCAGCACCGATCAGGGCGGCAACTGGGACAAAACCGGCAAGTCCGAAGGTCTTTATGCGCTTGAAACCGAAGGCGAGGCGCGCGGCACGTCCAAGCTGTTCTACCGCTGCCCCGTTGGCGGCGAGATGTGCGGACCCTATTTTACCGATGACGGCGAGACCCTGTTCGTCGCGGTTCAGCATCCGGGCACAGATGGCACCAAGTCTCTTGCCGGGTTCGAGCGTCACAGCACCTTTGAAGATCCGGCCACCCGTTGGCCCGACTTTGACCCCAACATGCCACCGCGCCCCGCCGTGGTCGTGATTACCAAGCAGGGCGGCGGCAAGATCGCGGTCTGATCATCGGTCAAGGATTGAACCCAAAGTAATTTTTCAGCATGAGCCGCGCCTGAAGATATCTCTTCAGGCGCTTTTTCTTAGTTGGAAGTATCTGACAAACACAGCACGAATGCGTCAGTCAGCCCTGACAGAAGGCTGGCATAAAGCGCCGGCCCCGGTGTCACGTTCGCACCCAGCGGATCAAGCGAAGCTGTTTTCAAAGGGCCCCCGTCCTGAAGTGCTTCAATCATTCCCGGATTGAACTGGGGTTCTGTGAACACACAAACCGCTTGCGAGGCCGAGATTACATCGCGCACCTCGGCCAGTCTTGCGGCACTTGGGGCCGCGCCGTCACTCAGCGACAAAGCGGCCTGTGCCTCGACCCCAAAGCGCGCTTCGAAATAATGATAGGCGTCGTGGAACACCACGAAGGGTGCCCCCTGCAAAGGTGTTAAACGCGCTTGCAACGTGGCCTGCAATGCGGCCAGATTTTCCTGCCCTTTGGCTGCATTTGCACTGTAAATCGCCGCATTCTTTGGATCAATCGTGGCAAGGGCGGTGGCAATCTCACCCAGCCACAGCGAGGCATTAACCGGATCAAGCCACGAATGTGGATCGAACCCGCCTGCTGCGTGGCCATGATCGTCATGCTCCTTTTGGCCGTCATGACCTGCCGCATGATCGTCATGCTCCTTATGGTCATCATGACCTGCCGCATGATCGTCATGCTCCTTGTGGCCGCCATGATCTGCCCCATGATCATGCGCCTCGAAGGCAACATTTTCACGGTTTTCCAGCAGGATCGTGCCCGCCACATCCTCTAGCTCCAGATGCACAGCTCCGCCTGCCAAGGTCTCGATCGGGTCGGCCAACCACGACGTCAGGGACGGCCCGATCCATACGACCAGATCAGCGTTGGTCAAGGCACGTGCTTCAGACGGGCGCATGGCATAGCTGTGGGGCGAGGCACCGCCCGGGATCGTCAGGTCGGGCGTGCCCACGCCGTCCATCACCATCGCGACCAAGGAATGAACCGGTGCGATGTCAGTTGCGACACGCGGCACCTCGGCCCAAGCGGTGGTGGAAAGCAGAAGAAGCGGAACAGACAGAAGACGGCGCATGATAAAGATCCATATTGTTATACTATAACGCTTGTTAGAACTAATGTTATAACATATCAATACTGAAAAATACGCCGGAGTATAAAATGACCACCATCGGATTCGAAACCCACGACCATCGTGCCTGCGTCAGCGAAGCGATGACCAAGGCCGAAGCCCGTTGTGCGGCCTCTGATCTGCGCCTGACCCCGGTGCGCCGCCGCGTGCTGGAACTGCTGCTGGTCGACCACCGCGCGCTTGGAGCCTATGATATCCTAGGTCATCTGTCTGCCGAGGGGCTTGGCACCCAGCCTCCCGTTGCCTACCGCGCGCTTGATTTTCTGGTCAAAGCCGGGTTTGCCCATCGGATCGAGGCATTGAATGCCTATATCGCCTGTGCACATCTGGGGGCGGATCACACCCCCGCGTTTCTGATCTGCCGCAACTGCCGGTCTGTGGCCGAAAGCGATACGGCCCCAAGCCAGGGGCGTCTTGGTGTCGCGGCGCGTGATGCGGGGTTCCAGATCGAACATACGGTGATCGAGGCGCAAGGCCTGTGCCCAGCCTGCCAGACAGGAAATGCGGCATGAGCCTGATCTCGACCCATAACTTAAAGCTGGTTCTAGGCGGACAAACCGTTCTGGACAGCGTCAGCATCGCAATCGCACGCGGCGAGATTGTGACCATCGTCGGCCCGAACGGGTCCGGTAAATCCAGCCTGCTGCGCGCCTTGATCGGCGCGCTCAAACCTGCCGACGGGTCAATCACCCGCGCCGAAGGGCTGCGGATCGGATATGTCCCTCAAAAGCTGCAAATCGACGCCACGCTGCCCTTGACTGTGCAGGGTTTTCTTAACCTTCCGCGTCGCCAGGACCGCGCAGTCGTGACCCAAGCTTTGAACCAAGCGGGCGTTCCCGATCTGGCAAAACGGCAAATGGGGGACCTGTCAGGCGGACAGTTTCAGCGGGTGCTGCTGGCGCGGGCGTTGCTGAACACGCCTGATATCTTGATCCTGGATGAGGCGACCCAAGGGCTGGACCAGCCCGGTGCCGCCGCGTTCTATCACCAGATCGAAGACGTGCGCCGTGACATGGGCTGTGCCGTTGTGATGGTCAGTCATGATTTGCATGTGGTGATGGCCGCATCGGATCGGGTCTTGTGCCTTAACGGGCATGTCTGTTGCGAAGGCACGCCCGAAATTGTCGCAGATGCACCCGAATACCGCGCGCTGTTCGGGACCGGCACGCAAGGCGCACTGGCGCTTTACCGGCACGAACATACGCATTCGCACGACCATACGCACAAGCATGAGGACCATTGATGCTGGATGATTTTGTTGTCCGCGCCGCCCTTGCGGGTGTCGGCGTTGCCCTGGCCGCAGCCCCTTTGGGATGTTTCGTCGTCTGGCGGCGCATGGCGTATTTTGGCGACGCCACCGCCCACGCAGCACTGCTTGGCGTAGCGTTGGCGCTGTCGCTGGATTTGCCAATCTTTGGTGGCGTACTGGTCGTAGCCTTGGGCATGGCGCTGATCGTCAGCGGACTGAATGGGCGCACGGTCAGCGCTGACGCGCTGCTTGGGGTTTTGGCGCATGGGGCGCTCGCAATCGGACTGGTCGCGGTCTCGGTGCTGCCAAATCAACGGGTCGATCTGAGCGCGTATCTTTTCGGTGAAATCCTGGCTGTGACCAAGACCGATCTGACCGTGATCTGGGGCGGTGCGACAGTGTCGGTCGCCCTGCTGGTCTGGCGCTGGCAAGCACTGCTTTCAGCAACGCTAAACCCGGATCTGGCAACCGCCAGCGGCGTGAACCCAAAACGCGAACAGTTGATCCTGACACTGGCGCTGGCCTTGACGGTGGCCGTGGCGCTCAAAGTTGTCGGAGCCTTGCTGATTGCCGCGATGCTGATCATTCCGGCTGCGGCCGCACGGCCCTTTTCGCGCACCCCCGAAACCATGGCGATCATGGCCGCGATTTTGGCAACAATCTCGGCGCTGGCCGGGCTTGCCGCGTCTTTTGCCTTTGACACGCCAACTGGGCCCAGCATCGTGACGGTGGCCGCGATCCTTTTTGCCCTGTCAGCAGGAATTGCCCCGATTTTGCGGCGTTAAGGTTTTGAAATAACTGCCGTTGCTTCGATTTCAACCTTTGCCTCATCCTCGATCAGCCCCGCCACGACCACCATCGCCATCGCAGGGAAATGCCGGCCCATCACCTCGCGGTAGGCACGGCCCACCTCGCTTTGTGCTGCAACATATTCGGCCTTATCCGTGACATACCACGTCAAACGCATGATATCTTCGGGCACGCCGCCTGCGGCCTCGACAACCGCGCGAATGTTCAGCAACGCCTGCTTCATCTGGCCGATAAAATCATGCGCCTCGAATTTCTGATCCGCCGTCCAGCCGATTTGACCACCGACAAACAAATGCCCATCGGCGCTGAGCATGCCGTTGGCATACCCTTTTGCCGGGGCCCATCCGTCTGGTTGAATCACTTGATGAGACATCGCTTTTCCTCTTTAGACAGGCGCTTAGACGCCCAGATATTGATCGGCCACAGTGCTGTCCAGCGCCGACATGGCACCTGACCAGACAGACCGGCCCCGCTCTAGAATGACCGCGCGGTCAGCAACCTGCCGCAACTCGGCAATGGATTTATCCACGACCAGCAGCGCAAGCCCGCTGTCGCGCTTCAACGTTGCCAATGCGGCCCAAATTTCCTGACGCACCACAGGAGCAAGCCCTTCTGTCGCTTCGTCCAGCAGCAAAAGCGTGGGGTTGGTCATCAGCGCCCGGCCAATGGCCAGCATCTGCTGCTCTCCGCCAGAGAGTGACGACGCCACCTGATCACTCCGTTCGCCAAGACGCGGGAACAGGCCGCAGACACGCTCGAAATCCCAAGGACCGGGGCGCATGGCGGCGATCAGGTTTTCATAGACGGAAAGCGGTCCAAAGCAGCGCCGCCCTTCTGGCACCAACCCCAAGCCAGCCTGCGCCGCCTTGTGGCTGGGCAACGGGCCAAGATCACGGCCATCGAACCGGACGGTTCCGGCGGAATGTTTCAACATCCGGCAGATCACCTTGATCGTCGATGACTTGCCCATCCCGTTGCGCCCCATCAGCGCGCAAACCTCACCCGCTTCCAGTGACAGATCAACGCCGAAAAGCGCTTGGGACGGGCCGTAAGACGCTGTAATCCCTTTCAGTTCCAAAAAGCTCATGCCACATCCTCCGCGCCAAGATAGGCTTCGCGAACGGCAGGGTCACGCCTGATCTCGTCGGCTGAGCCGGTGGCGATGATGCGTCCGTAGACCAACACACTGATCCGGTCCGCCAGCGCAAATACGGCGTCCATGTCATGTTCAACCAGCAAGATCGGGGCCTGTGCGCGCAGACTGTCCAAGAATGCGGTTAACCGTTTTGACCCCGACGCGCCGAGGCCTGCCATGGGTTCGTCCATCAAAAACACCTTTGGCTCCAACGTCAGCGCCACCGCGACCTCAAGCAGGCGTCTTTGTCCGTGAGACAGATCGGCGGTGCGACGCGCCGCTTGATCGGACAACCCGACCCGCGTCAGTGCCGCCATCCCGCGATCCACCAAATCACGGTCTTTCATCACAGGACGAAAGAAACGCATCACGCTGCCTTGTTGCCCCAATGCCCCCAGCACCACGTTTTGCAGGACCGTATATTCCATCGCCAGCGACGAGATCTGAAAGGTCCGCCCCAGCCCTGCCCGCGCCCGTGCGACCGTGCGCAAAGCTGTCACATCGCGGCCCGAAAACTCTACCTTGCCGCTGTCTGACATCAGCCCGCCCGCAATCTGTTTGATCAAGGTCGATTTGCCAGCCCCGTTCGGTCCGATCAGAGCGTGAATTTCACCGGGCATCAGCGTCAACGACACATCATCGGTGGCTTTCAACGCACCGAAGCTTTTGTTCATGTTTGATACTTTCAGCAGCGGATCAGTCATGGGCCACCTCGCGGCCAGCCAAGGTGCCGATCAGTCCGCCTCGGGCAAACAGAACCACCAGCAGTAATAAAAGCCCCAGATACACCTGCCAGAAATCGCTGATACCGCCCAGGACATGCTCGAGCAGGATGAACAGCGCGGCCCCTGCGACAGGTCCAAACAACCGCCCCACCCCGCCAAGGATCACGAAAACCATGATCTCTCCGCTGGTGTGCCAGCTGAACATCGTGGGGCTGACAAACCGGTTAAGATCGGCAAACAGCGCCCCCGCAAGCCCCGTCACTGCGCCCGAAATCACAAATGCCACAAGGCGCAAACGAAACGGTGCAAGGCCCACGGTTTCGACCCGTTCAGGATTTTGGCGGGCGGCAGAGAGCGCAAGCCCGAAAGGCGCTTTGGCAATCCGGCTGGCCCCGAACAAGGCAATGGCCAGAACACCAAAGGTAATGGCGAAAAACTGGATCGGATCAAGCGTGTTCAATCCAGGAAAATCATTGCGAACATAGATAGATAGCCCGTCTTCACCGCCGTAAGCCGGCCAGGAAATGGCGAAATAATACAGCATCTGCCCAAAGGCCAAGGTGATCATGATGAAATAGACGCCCGTCGTGCGCAGGCTGAGCGCGCCAATCGCAAGGGCTGCCAGTGCTGCGGTCGCAAGTGCGACGCCCCAAATCACCAGCATCGATTTGGTGCCCTCGATCAGAAACGGGGTTTCCATCAGTGGCGTATAGCTTTGCGCGTGGCTGGCAAGGATGCCCATGGCATAGCCGCCCAACCCGAAAAACGCAGCGTGACCAAAGCTGACCAAACCACCAAGCCCAAGCGCGATGTTCAGGCCCACGCCTGCAAGCGCCAAAATCGCGGCCTTCGTGACAAGGGTGATGATAAATGGCTCGTCCAGCAGCAAGGCGGCACCGGCCGTTGCGGGCAGCATCAGGAACAGGATAATGTTCAGAAGAGTTTCACGGGGCAACTCAATTCCCTCCAAACAGGCCGGAGGGTTTGAACAGCAGCACCCCGACCATCAAGATATATATCGACATGGAGGCCACGGCAGACCCGACCGAATTAGCCGAAGACGCCTGCATGAAGCTCTCGAACAAGGGTGGTAGCAAAACGCCACCCAGAGTGTCGGTCAGCCCTACCAGCAGCGATCCGACCAGCGCACCTTTAATGGATCCGATACCACCGATCACAATCACCACAAAGGCCAGGATCAACACGGGTTCGCCCATACCCACCTGCACCGACTGAATGGCCCCGACCAGCGCACCCGCAAGTCCTGCAAGTGCTGCACCCAGAGCAAAAACAATCGTGTAAAGCTTTGAGATATCGACCCCCAACGCCGCGATCATTTCGCGATCTGCTTCGCCTGCACGGATGCGCACGCCGATGCGGGTTTTGGCGATCAGCAAGAACAGACCCGCTGCCACCAGCAACCCCACGCCTATTATGACCAGCCGGTAGAGCGGATATAGGATGCCGCCGGGCAGCATCACCGGGCCTGCCAAAGCTGCCGGAACATCAAGAAACAAGGGAAACGAACCGAACAGCCAGCGCGTCCCTTCCGAAAAAATCAAGATCAGCGCGAATGTTGCCAATACCTGATCAAGATGATCGCGGTCGTAAAGACGGCGGATCACCAACAATTCAACCAAGGCCCCCGCAGCGGCAGCAGCAGCAAGGGCTCCGATCAAGGCAAGTATGAACGACCCGGTCCAGCCTGCCACTGCAGCCGCCGCAAAAGCGCCAACCATATAAAGCGATCCATGCGCCAGATTGATCAGGCCCATCACGCCGAAGATCAGCGTCAAACCTGCCGCCATAAGGAAAAGCATCACGCCGAACTGAAGTCCGTTCAGGACCTGCTCTATCAATAGTATCAATGACATATAGGGCGTTCCTCAAGCGTTCTGCGTGGATGCGAATAGGTTGAAAGCGCTGCGCCAGATGGTGATGGCGCAGCGCATTTAATCACATCTTGCAGTCAGCGCCGTAGACGTCTTGATGATCTGACGCAGCAACCCCGATCACCTTGTTGGTCACGACGTCACCCTCTTTGACAACCTCACGCATGTAGATGTCCTGGATCGGGTGGTGGTTCGGCGCAAAGGAAAAATCACCGCGAACGGAGGCGAAATCAGCCTCTTCCAAAGCAGCTTGGAATGCCGCTGCATCTTTCACGTCGGCTTTGCCCATCGCACTTTCCAACAGCAAGGCCGTATCATAGCCTTGGGCTGCATAAAGCGATGGCAAGCGACCATACTCGGCTTGAAAGTCAGCGACAAACTTTGCGTTGGCATCGTTGTCCAAATCCTTGGACCAGTGCGATGTGTTTTTGACACCAAGGGCTGCGTCACCGATTGCAGCAAGAATTCCCTGATCAAAACTGAAGGCAGGCCCCATCACTTTCTTATCTACACCAGAACCGGCATATTGTTTCATAAATGAAATTCCCATGCCGCCAGGAAGGAAGAAATAGACAGTATCCGCGTCAGATGCTCGGATTTGTGCAATTTCCGCAGCATAGTCTGTCTGCCCCAACTTGGTATAAATCTCACCTACGACGTCCCCTTTGAAGGTGCTTTTGAACCCGGTCATGCCGTCGGTGCCAGCAGGATAGTTCGGTGCCATCAGGAAGACCTTCTCGATGCCGTTCTCGCTCGCCCACGTGCCACCGGCTTCATAGAAAGCGTCATTTTGCCAGGCCACATTAAAGTAAAGCGGGCTACAGCCCTTGCCGGCAAGGGCTGACGGGCCTGCGTTTGGCGACAGGTAGAATTTACCTTGCGCAGTGACCGCAGGAACGACCGCCATCGCCAGGTTTGACCAGATGATACCGGTCATGACATCGACCTTTTCGGATTGGATCATCTTATCGGCAAGCTGGACCGCGATGTCGGGCTTTCGCTGATCATCTTCGATCACCAGTTCAAGGTTTTCATTGCCTTTGGCGGCCAGCAAAAAGCCATCGCGCACGTCGATGCCAAGGCCTGCGCCACCGCCAGACAGCGTTGTGATCATGCCGACTTTGACCTTGCCACCATGGGCATCAGCATAGGCCATTCCGGCGCTTAGTGCAGCAATTGAAGCCGCAGCAATCAGTGATTTAAGTTTCATTTGTCTCTCCGTTGGTGTTTTGGACCTCATTGAGCGGGTCCGGTGAATTTGTTTACAATGCCGTTTGTAAGGCGTCCGTCAAGTTTGGCGGATCGCTTAGGTTACCCGCGATTTGATCTTGTATTTATCATCATCCCACAGGTCATTGTTCATCACGTCGGCAATGATCTTGACCGCCGCCGTGACATCAGCGCTGTCGATATACATCGGCGTAAAGCCGAAACGCATGATGTCGGGGGCGCGAAAATCCCCAATCACGCCGCGCTCGATCACGGCTTGCATGGCTGCATACCCGTGCTCGAAACGCCAAGAAACCTGGCTCCCGCGTGAGGCCGCATCGCGCGGGCTTGCAAGCGTTAGGGCCGGTACATCACGCTCTATTTCCGCGACAAACTGTTCTTGCAGCGCGATCGACGCAGCGCGCAGATCATGCATGTCGACGTCAGCCCAAAGCTCCATCGCGACCTCGAGGGCGGTCAGTTGGATCACCGGAGGTGTGCCCACCCGCATCCGTTCAATGCCGTTGCCTGGCGTATAATTCAGATCAAACTCAAAGGGTTGGCGATGCCCCAACCATCCGGCCAAAGCAGGTTCAACGCTTTCTGCCAGATCGGGCCGCACATAGATGAACCCCGGCGCGCCAGGGCCACCGTTCAGGTATTTATAGGTGCAGCCTACAGCAAACTCGGCATTCGACCCTGCCATATCCACCGGCAACGCGCCCGCTGAATGCGCCAAATCCCAGACCATGACGGCACCTTTTGCATGGACCAGTTTGGTCACCGCTTTCATGTCGTGCTTGCGGCCTGTGCGATAATCCACCTCGGTCAGCATCACCACAGCGATATCTTCGCTGATTGCATCAGCGACCTCTTCAGGGGCCACGGTTCGCAGTTCATAGCCCTGCTCAAGAAGCTTCACGAGCCCTTCAGCCATGTACAGATCGGACGGAAAATTGCCCGTGTCGCTTAGGACTACGCGGCGATCCTTGCGCAACTTCAACCCTGACGACAGCGCCTGAAACACCTTGATCGACAGCGTGTCGCCCATCACGACCGACCCGTCTGGTGCCCCGATGATCCGCGCAACCATGTCGCCCACACGAGAGGGCTGCTCCATCCAGTTGGCCTTGTTCCAACCGCGGATCAGCATCTCGCCCCATTCATCGGCCATCATTGCCTGCACCCGTGCGGGAACAGCACGCGGCAGCGGCCCCAGCGAGTTACCATCTAGATATATCACACCCTCAGGCAGGAAAAACGCATCTTTATTCAGTATATCAGCCACTTACAGGGCTCCTCTCACGTGCCAAAGTTCTGGGAAAAGTTCGACTTCCAGCATCTTTCGCAGATAAGCGACGCCGTTGGTACCCCCCGTCCCACGCTTAAATCCGATGATCCGTTCGACCGTGGTCACATGGTTAAAGCGCCAGCGGCGAAAGTAATCCTCCAGGTCGACCAGCTTTTCTGCCAGTTCATAAAGCGCCCAGTATTTCGACGGGTTTTCATAGACTTGTTGCCAAAGGTCTTGGATCTCCTTTTGTGCTTCCCAGTTGGTCGTACCCGGCGCGCCGGCCAGCGACGCCTGCCCCAAACCTTTGCACAGATGATCAATAGCCACCTGATACAGGCTGGGCTGCGCGATCTCCTCCTGCAAAGTCTTGAGTGCGTCTGCTTTGTGTTTATGCACTTGCATCAACGCGTTATTCCGGTTGCCAAGCAGGTATTCCACCAATCGGTATTGATGGGACTGAAAACCGCTTGAGTTGCCAAGTGACGGACGAAAGGCAGTATATTCGCTAGGCGTCATGGTGCGCAAAACGTCCCATGCATTGTTCAGCTGCTCGAAGATCCGCGCCACGCGGGACAGCATCTTGAATGCCGAAGACAATTCCCCCGCCACCATCACTTTTCGGGCAGCCTGCAACTCGTGAATGGCCAAGCGCATCCATAGTTCCGAGGTCTGGTGCTGCACGATAAACAGCATCTCGTCATGGGCATCACTGAGCGGACGTTGGGACGATAAAATCGCATCCAATCCCAGATAGTCACCGTAGGACATATCCTTGGCGAAATCCATCTTGGCCCCTTTAGAGGCTTCTTCAAAACTGCTCATGTCTTTTCCCGAAGCGCGAAACGCTGGATTTTACCAGTGGCCGTTTTGGGCAGCGAGTCCGTGAATTGTATATCACGGGGGTATTTGAACGGGGCGATTTCTGCTTTAACATGCTCTTGCAACGTCTTGATTGTGTTTGTATCTTTTGGCACGTCCGCCACCAAGACAACATGCGCCTGCACGACCGAGCCGCGATGTTCGTCGGGCTTTGCCACCACGGCACATTCCAAAACAAAAGGATGGGACAACAACGCGGCCTCAACCTCGGGCCCTGCGATATTATAGCCCGCCGAGATGATCATATCGTCGTTGCGCGCTGCAAAATGCAGATACCCCCGCGCATCCATTGAAAAGCTGTCACCGGTTATGTTCCACCCGTTTTGCACGTAAAGCGCCTGCCGGTCGTCCGCTAAATAGCGGCACCCCGTCGGACCACGTACCGCAAGTCGACCCACCTCGCCGCGTGGCAGTTCATCGCCGTTTTCGCCAACTATCCGAGCTTCGTAGCCACCAATGGGCTTACCCGTACAAGCGGCTTTGTGATCGTCAAACCGGTTCGAGATGAAGATATGCAGCATCTCGGTCGCACCGATCCCGTCCAGCATCGGCTTTCCAGTCTTTTCCTTCCAATCATGGTAAACAGGTGCGGGAAGGGTTTCTCCCGCACTTACCGCCGCACGAAGGCTGGACAGATCAGCGCCCTGATCCATCGCTGCCAGCATTGCACGATAGGCAGTGGGTGCCGTGAAGCAGACAGTCGCCTTATATTTCTCAATGATTTCAATCATATTCGGCGGTGAGGCCGTTTCAAGCAAAGTCGCAGCCGCACCAAAGCGCAGCGGGAAAATCGCCAAGCCACCAAGCCCGAAGGTAAAAGCCAAAGGCGGCGAACCGACAAAGACATCTTCGGGTACGACTTGCAAAACTTCACGGGCATATCCGTCGGCAATGATCAAAAGATCGCGGTGAAAATGCATCGTGGCCTTAGGGCTTCCCGTTGTGCCAGAGGTGAACCCAAGCAAAGCCACATCATCAACCGCAGTATCAACCGCCTGAAACTGAACAGGTTTCTCCAAGGCAAGGCGGTCAAGTTCGGCGTCATGGTTGCTTGTCCCATCAAAGCCAATGACAGAGTTCAGAAACGAAGAAGTCTTCGCGCAGGCCGTCATTTCATCCATTAACCTTGTGTCGCACAGCGCATGGCTGATCTCTGCCTTGTCTACAATTGCCGTTAACTCTGACGCGCGCAGCATGGGCATCGTGTTCACCACGACCGCCCCCGCCTTGGTCGCGGCCAACCAACAGGCCACCATCGCAGGATTGTTCGCAGACCGGATCAGCACGCGATTGCCCGGCTTGATCCCGAAATTCTCGACCAGGGCACGGGCCAGCTTATTGGTCCAGTCGGTGAGCTCCTTATAGGTGCGCCGCCGCCCGTTACCGATGAGGGCGGTATGATCCCCAAAGCCTTTTTCAACCATCTTATCAGTTAGTTCCACACCGATATTCAGGCGGTTCGGATAGTCGAAACCATCCAAAAGCAACGTGGGCCAGTTCTCCAAGGGGGGCAGATTATCCCGTGAAAAAGTATCTGTGTGTCCTGAAGGTTGCATGTCCAACTCTCCCTACATCGCGCCGATGGTCTGGCGCGCAATTACGACCCGTTGAACATCCGATGCGCCCTCGTAAATCCGCAAAGCGCGGATTTCACGGTAAAGGCTTTCCACCACCATGCCGTGTCGCACCCCGTCGCCCCCGAACAACTGCACCGCCTTGTCGATCACGATCTGCGCGTGATCCGTGGCGAAAAGCTTGGCCATCGCCGCCTCGCGTGTGACCCTTGGTGCGCCTTGATCCTTCAACCAAGCGGCGCGGTAAATCAGCAGGGCCGACGCGTCGACATCGACCGCCATATCGGCAATATGCCCCTGCACCATCTGCAAATCCGCCAGCGGCTTACCTTGCACCTGCCGCTGCGTGACGCGGTTCAGTGCCTCGTCCAATGCGCGCCGGGCAAAGCCCAGGGCCGCCGCAGCAACGGTCGAGCGGAACACATCCAAAACCGACATCGCAATGGCAAAGCCCTGGCCGGGATTGCCAATCATCGCAGATGCCGGAACGCGGCAATCGGTAAAGCGTAAGGTCGCCAAAGGGTGCGGTGCGATCACCTGCAACCGCTCTGCCACTTCAAATCCCGGCAGTCCGGCAGGCAACACGAAGGCCGACAGCCCCCGCGCGCCCGGTGCCTCTCCAGTGCGGGCAAAGAGCGTGTACACATCCGCAATCCCCCCGTTGGAAATCCAGGTCTTCTCACCGTTCAAGATATAGTCATCGCCATCGCGCTCTGCGGTCATCGTGGAATTGGCAACATCCGATCCCGACTGCGGCTCGGTCAGGGCAAAGGCAGATATCGCCTCGCCTGACCGCGTCTTCGGCAGCCATTCAAGCTGCTGTTCGGGTGTGCCGAAAAGGCTGACCGCACCTGTCCCAAGCCCCTGCATGGCAAAGGAAAAATCAGCCAGCCCGTCATGGCGCGCCAGCGTTTCGCGGATCAGGCACAGGCTGCGCACATCCAAGGTTTCGCCTGTCATGGCACCTGAATGCTGCAACCAGCCGCCTTGCCCCAGCATCGCCACCAACGACCGGCACGCCGCATCCGTATCGCTATGATCAATCGCCGAAAGATGCGCAGCCGCCCAAGCATCCAGATCATCCGCCAAGGCGCGATGCCGATCCTCAAAAAACGGCCAGTCCAGAAAACTCCGGTCAGACATATCCGCATCCCATCTTCATTTTGCCAAATAAACTCCCGCCGGAGGCGCCAGTGCTCTCAGCCAACGCCACCGCTCAATCTCCCTCGAACACAGGCCGCTGCTTGGCGACAAAGGCGTTGTACGCCCGCTCGAAGTCACCTGTCTGCATGCAGATCGCCTGTGCCTGCGCCTCAGCCTCGATGGCTTGTTCGATCGACATGGACCATTCCTGCGCCAGCATCGTCTTGGTCATCATATGGGCAAAGTTTGGCCCAGCCTGAATTTGCTGCGCCAGCGCCAACGCGTCAGCCTCAAGTGCGTCTCCCGCCACAAGCCGGTTGAAAAAGCCCCAGTGTTCACCCTCCTGCGCCGACATCGATCGCCCGGTATAAAGCAACTCGGCTGCCCTTGTCTGGCCGATGACACGCGGCAGGATCGCGCAAGCGCCCATGTCGCAGCCCGCCAGACCGACGCGCGTAAACAAAAACGCTGTCTTTGCCTCTGGCGTTGCCAAGCGCAGATCAGATGCCATCGCGATGATCGCCCCCGCCCCGACACAGATACCATCGACCGCCGCAATCACCGGCTTACCGCAATTCACGATCGCCTTGACCAGATCGCCGGTCATGCGGGTAAAGCGCAGCAATTCCTTCATATTCATCCGCGTCAGCGGTCCGATGATGTCATGCACGTCCCCGCCCGAGCTGAAATTCCCGCCGTTCGACCCGAAAATCACCACATCCACATCATCGGCATAAACAAGGTCACGAAACCAGTCGCGCAGCTCGGCGTAGCTGTCAAAGGTCAGCGGGTTCTTGCGGTCCGGGCGGTCAAGACGCACCGTGGCAATGCCGTCTTTAATCTCGCACAGGAAGTGCTTTACATCGCTACGCATGGCTTGGCTCATCTTGTTTTTCCTTATTTTCGGCAGCTTGAGCCACCATAATCAACTGGGCGGCCATGGTACGGGCATCTTGCGCCGTTATTCCGGTCAACATGTCGTTGATCCAGCCTTCGTGAGACGCGGCCTGATTGGCGAATTCCACATTTCCCGCAGGCGTAAGACGCAGGATCATCGCGCGACGGTCGCCGGGCACAGGCACCCGTTCGACAAGGCCTTCCTCGGCCAGGCGGTCCGCGATGCCGGTGACATTCCCGTTCGAGACGCGCAGGACACCCGAAAGCTGGCTCATCTTCAGCCCTTCGGGGTGGCGCGACAGCGCCGCCATGACATCGAAACGCGGCAGCGTCGTTCCAAAATCCACCCGCAGCCTGTCTCGCAGATGCGCATCCACGTGGCGCGTCAGGCGCAGCAGCCTCAGCCACAGCCGCAAACGTTCCTTTGACGGAGTGCTCATATCTCGCCACCAGATACGGACAGCGCATGGCCATTGACCATCGACGCGCCGGAAGACGCCAGAAAGGCCACCGCGGCCACGACCTCATCGGTTGTGATCATCCGCCGCATCGGGTTGCCGCCAACGACCATCTTTTCGGCTTTGTCGCGGGGGATATCAAAGCGGGTCATCACATTGGTGACTGCCGCCTGCCCCATATCGGTATCGACAAAACCCGGACAGACCGCGTTGCAGGTGATGCCATCGCGCGCGACCTCTTTGGCAAGTGCACGCACCAGCCCCAGAACGCCGTGCTTTGCCGCCACATAAGCCGAGATATTCGGCCCGCCCTGCAACCCGGCGGTTGAGGCAATGGCGATCAGCCGTCCGCCCGGCTGCATGCCAGCCAAGGCGGCGCGAAAGGTCAAAAACGTGCCGGTCAGGTTAACATCCAGCGTCGATTGCCAGTCAGCCAGCGTCATGTCGCGCAGCTTGGATGGTTTGCCCGCGCCCGCATTGGCGATCACCACGTCAAAGGGCGTCTTGAACAGCGCATTGACCGCAGCCTCGTCTGTGACGTCCAGCGCATGGCACGTCATACCGCGCCCTGCATCGGTTTGCTCCAACGCGTCCAACCGGCGGCCTGCGATTGTCACCTCGGCCCCGTCTTGCGCGAAGTGCTGCGCAATCGCGCGACCGATGCCAGACCCGCCGCCAGTTACCAAAACCTTAACCATCAGACGCGCCCCTCTTGTTCAGCCACCCGGTCGGCATTGCGCCATGCTTGATCGCGCCCTGCCTCATAAGGCTTGGGCCAGACCGCTTGGCGGTCGCCAATCAACGCGGCCTGATGCAGTGTCCAATAGGGATCGGCCAGATGCGCACGGGCCAGACAGACCAGATCGGCACGCCCGGCCATCAGGATCGAATTGACGTGGTCGGCCTCAAAGATGTTGCCAACGGCCATCGTCTTGATCCCGCCATCGTTGCGGATGCGGTCCGAGAATGGTGTCTGAAACATCCGGCCATAGACCGGCTTGGCTTGGGTCGACGTCTGGCCCGCAGAGACGTCAATGATATCGGCCCCAGCCTTGTCAAAGAGCGCTGCGATTTCAACGGCTTCCTCAGGCGTCACACCGTCGTCACCCGCCCAGTCACTCGCGGAAATACGCACAGCCATGGGCTTGGCCGCAGGCCAGACGGTGCGCATCGCGGCGAAAACCTCCAAAGGATAGCGCATCCGCTTTTCCAGACTGCCGCCATATTCATCCGCGCGCGTGTTCGACAGCGGAGAGATGAACGACGAGATAAGATAGCCGTGCGCCGCGTGCAGTTCGATCATGTCAAACCCTGCACGGTCCGCCATTTCTGCGGCTTCCACAAACTGTGTCTTGACCGCATCCATGTCGTCGCGGGTCATCGCCTTGGGCGTCGCGTTTTCATCTGACCAAGCGATTGCCGACGCCGACAGCAGCGGCCAGTTGCCCGCTGGCAAAGGCGCATCCATCTTTTCCCAGCCTACCTGTGTCGATCCCTTGCGCCCGGCGTGCCCGATCTGGCAGCATATCTTTGCCTCGGTCTCGGCATGCACAAAATCGGTCAGCCTGTGCCACGCGGCCTCGTGTTCGGGCGTATAAAGCCCCGGACAGCCCGGTGTGATACGCCCCTGCGCCGACACGCAGGTCATTTCGGTATAAATCAGACCTGCCCCGCCCTTGGCGCGTTCGCCATAATGGATCAGGTGCCAGTCTGTCGGACAGCCGTCCACCGCCTTGTATTGGGCCATGGGCGAGACGACGATGCGGTTTCCCAATGTCATGTCGCGCAGTTGGAACGGCGCGAACATGGGCGCGCGCGCTGGCAGATTGGTACCTGCACCGGCTTGCGCCATAAACCACGCCTCTGCCCCGCCCAGCCACTCTGGATCACGGCTGCGCAGGTTTTCATGGCTGATGCGCTGGCTGCGGGTCAGCATTGAATAGTTCAACTGTACCGGATCAAGCTCAAGATAGCGCTCCACGTCCTCGAACCATTCAACCGAATTGCGCGCTGCCGATTGCAGGCGCAGAACTTCAAGCCGCCGCGCGGCCTCGTATTTCTCGAATGCCGTATCCAGATCGGTATCTTCGCTCACATGGCGCGCCAGTGAAATCGCCGATTCCAACGCCAGCTTGGTGCCCGACCCAATGGAAAAATGCGCCGTGGCCGAAGCATCGCCAAGCAGAACAACATTCTCGTGGCTCCATTTCTCACACAAGACCCGGGGGAATTTGATCCACGCCGACCCACGGATATGGCCTGCGTTGGTCATCAGCTTGTGACCGCCAAGATGGTCTTTGAAGATATCTTCGCAAACCGCGATGCTTTCTTGCTGGCTCATCTCGCCAAAGCCGAATGCGTCATAGGTTTTTTGGGAACATTCCACGATGAAGGTCGCCGTGTCGGGGTCGAATTGATAGGCGTGAACCCAAACCCAGCCTTTGTCTGTCTTCTCGAAAATAAAGGTAAAGGCGTCGTCAAATTTCTGATGCGTGCCCATCCAGACAAAGGGGCAGCGGCGCATGTCGATATCTGGCTTGAAGGTCTCTTCAAACTCCATACGGGTTTTGGAGTTCAACCCGTCGCAAGCCACCACCAGATCGTAGTCCTTCATATAGGCGGACGCCGATTTGACCTCGGTCTCGAATTTCAGATCAACACCCAAGGCGCGGGCGCGTTCCTGCAAAATCAGCAACAGTTTCTTGCGCCCGATGCCGCAAAAGCCATGGCCCGACGACGTGATCACCTGACCCTTGTGATGCAGCGCGATATCATCCCAATAGGCAAAATTCTTACGGATTTCCGCGGCGCTAACAGAATCGTTTTGTTCAAGGTTATCAAGCGTTTCATCGGATAGAACCACGCCCCAACCAAAGGTGTCATCAGGTTTGTTGCGCTCTAGAACCGTGACTTCTGCATCTGGCTGGCGCAGCTTGAGAGAGATGGCAAAGTACAGACCAGCAGGGCCACCCCCCAGACATATCGCACGCATCGCACTCTCCTTGCTCAGACCAATATCTTGGACGTTAGGGCGAGTCGTTTATTATTTCAAGCAAAGATATTTTAAATATAAAGTAAATGAATCCGCACCGAGATACTTCGTTTTCACACATGCTTTCGGGTCGTCGCTGGGAAACGCCAACCTGTTCAAAGACCAAGCGCCGCCATCAAGACAAACGTGGTTTCAGGGCCGGTACAAGGGCGTATACCTTAATATAAACAACGACTTCCCGCCAGATATCAGTCTTTTCGAAGCAAGCTCTGAGGGGGGAGACAGTTCGGTTCCAGCGGTCGACTTAGCCGATCCCCTGTGCGCCACAACTCAGGACCGGGCGCGCCGTCCTGCGCCGCTGAATATCGCGACGTGTTCATAATGAATCCCCTTGGCAGGTCTTGTCGCAAAAATTTTAGCTTTCAACGCATCCATTCCTCGGGCCAATGACCAAGGGAAAAGCGATATCGCTGTTAAGCCTATATTTTATGATGAAAACTGGTGCCCCCACACGGACTCGAACCGCGGACCTATTGATTACAAATCAATTGCTCTACCAGCTGAGCTATAGGGGCACTGCGTGGTCGTTTAGAAGATTGCTTCGGATCGTGCAAGAGGGGAAAGTATAGATATTTTGCAGTTTTACACATCGACCAAGAACGGGTATTGCCTTGCTTACCTTAAAGAAGTTGAGCTGATCATCCATGCAGTTGGTTTTGCACACTGGTGCCCACTATACCGAAGAAGAACGCCTTCTCAAAAGCTTGCTCGCGAACAAGCCACAGTTGGCGCAAGACGGGACAATTGTGCCCGGACCCAGTACCTATCGGGGGTTGTTTCGCGATACGTTGAACGCGATGTACAAGTCACCTGTCTCGGCCGGTGCGCGCGATGTGTTGCTTGATGCCGTGCTTAACGACACCGACGCAAAGCGCGTGATCCTTTCGGACGCCAACTTTTTCCGCACCCCTGCAACGGCTGTGGTCGACGGTATGCTTTATCCTGCCGCCCCTGTGCGAATGATGCGGATGGCGCAGCTTTTTCCGGATGACCAGATCGAAATCTTTCTAGGCATCCGCAACCCTGCGACCCTGCTGCCGATTCTGCATGGCGTTTCTGCTGACAATTCGGATGCCAATTTTTGGGGCATCAAGGATCCGGCAGATGTGCGGTGGTCTGAAACCATCGGATTGTTGCGCGACTCGGCACCCGAGATTCCGGTGACGATCTGGTGCAACGAGGATGCGCCGTTGATCTGGGGCAAGATCATGCGCGAGATGGCAGGCTTGCCTGATACATCGAAACTTGAGGGCGAATTTGATCTGCTCGAGACAATCATGACACCCGAGGGCATGAAGCGTTTCAGAACCTATATGGTTTCGCATCCCGAAATTTCCGGGTCTCAAGAGCAGCGCGTTATTGCGGCATTTCTGGACAAATTCGCAATGGCAGACGCCATCGAGGAAGAGTTGGATATGCCGGGCTGGACCGATGATCTGGTCGATGAAATGACCGAGAGCTACGATCAGGATGTGTTGCGCATTCAACAGATCCCCGGCATTCGAATGATCATGCCCTAAAAACCGACGCTTGGGGTCGGTCTTTCCTACTTTCGGTCGTCACTGGGCATCCGCCGTGAAAATGCTAGCGATCCGCGCAGTCTGAGCATGAAATCGCAGACCGATATCACTTGGCTGCGAAATCGTCCCCGAGACCCAAGCAGCGTTTATTGCGCTATAGGCAGGTCAGATCAAACTTGCTAAGCTTTTTCCAGTTTTACGGCCACCAATTTGTTAAAAAAGAGATAATCCCATGAGAAATAAGCATTATCCCCTGAGATCGATCGTATTTTCTACCGCCCTTGCCGCACTTTGCACCCCGGCCTTTGCGTCGGACCACCGCGATTCACCCTATACCCAGCAAAACCCGGCGGCCGACATTGGCGACGTGTTCTTGTTTCACGGTCCGCAGACCGGCGGGCTTGCCATGGTGATGACGCTGAACCCGCTGTCCGGATCGGGAGCCGACGGGACGCAGCCGTCAGACAAGATCAAACTGGCACCCGATCTGATCTACATTTTCAACTTTGACAGCGACGGTGACGCAAAAGCCGATCTTTCGTACAAGGTCAAAGTCGGGGCCGGTTCAGGCGGACAAAGCCAACCTTTGGAGTTGCGCAAAGCCATCGGGGCCGAAGCCCATGATGCGAAGTGGACCGGCATCCAGCTTGGCAGTGGCATGACCACCGCGTTGAATGGCGAATTGAAGATCGTGACCGGCAAAACCGACGAGTTGCTGTTCGTAGGGCCGCGCCGCGATCCGTTCTTCTTTGATTTTCTAACCGTTGATGCGCCTGTGGCGCTGGCAATCAAGGAGGCTTTGGCGGGCGGCGACCATCTGCCTGCCGCAGGATCATCCGAACTGGCCTTTGGCCGCACAGACATGACACTGATCGTGCTTGAAGTCCCCGATCTGGGCAAGGACCCGCTGAATTACTGGGTGACGGTCGCGGATGGGACTGGCAAAACCGTCGACCGGATGGGCCGCGCCGGTATTCAGGGCATCTATCTGGTCGAAGCACCCACGGGCTATAACCCAGAGTATTACACGCCCCGAAATGCCGCAAAACACCCAACGATTGGTGATCTGAACAACGCCTATAACGCCTCCAACCCGGATCAGGACAAAGCGAACTATGTCGAACAATTCACCTACCGGTTCGAGCAGCTTGAGGTCAGCCAAAGTGTTCTGCAGGAAAAGGTCGATTTTTATCTGCCCGACATGATCCGCTGGGATCCAGGCCAGCCCAAGGGCTATCCCAATGGCCGCAACCTGCGCGAGGACGCGATCTACTGGACGCTGAAAGACCTGAACCCGTTCGGCGTACCCGCAGATGGTGTTGAGCTGCCCCACATCGGCACGCAGCGCATGAGCGACCGCTTCCCCTATGTGGCACCTTCCATCGTGCAGGACTTCAAGCCGGGCAACCAACTGGAACCCGTCTTTCCGATCTTTATGGAATAAGCAACCGATACGCCTGCAGCGTGCCTTTGCCCTTTGCGTCGATATCGCCGCGCCGCTCGACCCTTTGGGGATCGGTCAGTTGCGCGGCAGTACTGGCGGACAGCATGATGGTATTAGGCGCACAGGCTTTCACCATGCGGGCGGCAGTGTTGACCGTGTCGCCCCAGATATCAAAGCTCAACCTTTTGGTGCCCACAACCCCGCTGGAAATCGGGCCGGTGTGAATGCCGATGCGCAAGGCCCAGCCCGCGACTTCATCCAGGGCGGTATGATCCAAACTGACCTTGACGTAGTTCATGATTTCGGACGCTGCCGCGCAGGTGGCCGCCACGTGGTCATGTTGTCCCGAACCGTTCAGATCCCCTGCGACCGTCATATAAGCGTCGCCAATGGTCTTCACTTTTTCAACCCCGTGCCGGGCGGAGATATCATCAAAGGCCCCGTAGTAGCGGTCAAGCATCCCAACCAGTGCCACCGGGTTCATGGCTTGGGTGCTTTTGGTGAAATCGACAAAATCAGTGAACATCACAGTCGCGGATTCCACATAGCGTGGCCGAACGGTTCCGCTGGCCTTCAGCTCGTCCGCAATGGATTCAGGCATGATCGAACGAAGCAACTGCTCCGTCCGTTCTTTTTCCGCTTCAAGCGAGCTGTAAAGCTGCTCGATCTCGGTTTTCGCAGCTGCGATGTCGTTGATCACCCGGCGCTGGAACGCCGTAAGCGTCCGGTTAATCAGCAGTTGCCAGTTCAGTCTTTTGACCAGTTCCATGGCATGAGTTCATCTATCCTGTTGATTTTGTGATCAGCGACGTGAGTGAGGACCCAAGTAAGCCAGGCCTCGGGATCAACGTTGTTCATCTTTGCGGTCTCGATGAGGGTGTAGGCGGTGGCCGCAGCTTTTCCGCCGCCGATTGATCCCATGAACAAAT
>Ga0307981_1000109_pt1 | contig 84985 bp, 92 predicted proteins | sample OrgLakmetagen987_FD_201849 | JGI IMG/M metagenome (GOLD analysis project Ga0307981, IMG submission 201849) | Saline water microbial communities from Organic Lake, Antarctica - #987 | ecosystem: Environmental > Aquatic > Non-marine Saline and Alkaline > Saline | place: Antarctica: Organic Lake... | reverse complement strand
ATGGACAGGTCGGATCGCGCCATCGCCGCGAAAAGGCCGAGGGCAAAAGACAGGATAATGGGTGAGAGAAGATTGCCGATGGCCAGATCGAATATCGCCGTCACGGGACGTCTCCGGTAGGCCCTAGACGGGCAGGAAGCTATTTTTCTCTGGATTGTAGGCCTCGAGCCCGCCGTCACCGATATGGTTCCAAAGGCCGTGCAACGACAGCTTTCCATCTTTGACCGCTTCAGCCACGAACGGGAAGGTCATCAGGTTTTCAAGGCTGACGAGAACCGACTCTTTTTCGAGGGCGGCGATGCGTGTCGTGTCGTCACCCTCTGGCAGGCGTTCGAAGCCGGGTCGCAGGATATCCATCCAGCGACCGACAAAGCTGGACCTCTCTTCCATTTCGGGGGCCTTGCCGGAACACATGGCATAGCACCCCGCGACACCGCCGCAGCTGGAGTGACCCATCACGATCACATGCGCGACTTTCAGTGAATTGACTGCAAATTCCACGGCTGCCGACGTGCCATGGTATTCGCCGTCGGGATTGTAGGGCGGCACCAGGTTGGCGATGTTGCGGTGAATAAAGAATTCGCCCTGGTCCGCACCGAAGATCGACGTGACGTGAACGCGGCTGTCGCAGCACGACACCACCATCGCGCGTGGATGCTGCCCGTCCTCGGCCAGCCTGCGATACCAGCTTTGGTTCTCGGCATAGGTCGTGGCTTTCCAGCCGTGAAAGCGTTTGGCCAGATAGTCGGGCAGGGGGCGGGCGTGTTTCAAGGCACAGTCTCCTGTTGTGCGGCAGCTTGCTTGGCATACGTGGGATTTAGAAGAATTTCGAGAGATTTTCGGTCTTTGGATCAAGACTTCGGTGATCTTGCACGGATATCTCCCAAGCATGAGCAATTCACACCTTTCCACCCCTTCCATCGACCTTTCACACCAGTCTGTGACGCTTCTTGACTGCCGTGGTCAGTTTGATTTCGACGCCGGTCCGTTGACCGATCTTGCCGCGCGGTCCGGGCGACTCGCGGCGGAACAAATCGCCAGCCGGGTGCTTGAAGACCTTGCGCTGCGGCTGGGCGGCTTGCAGGACGCGCGGCAGAACGCCGACTTTGCCCAACTGCCGAAACAGGCGCTGCGGATCGCCGCCGTCGCCGGTCAGATCGGGTTAAGCGAGCTTGCCTGTGCCGCCCGTCACGTGGCGACGTCTGCAACGCAGGCGGATGGTGTCGCGGTCGAGGCGACGCTACACCGGCTTGAACGTGCGTTTGACCTTGCGGTCACGCAGATCTGGTCCGAGGTTTGGGTATTCTAGGGTTGCTGCCAGTGGGCGCAGGGCTAGGGTGACGGAAGACCGACCCAACAGCGGAATGCCCCATGTCCCTTACCTTTGCCGCACCGACCGACGATGCGATTCCAGTTCATGTCGTGGACGCGGATGCCCCGGATATCATACTGTCCACCCTGACAAAAACCCAACAGAACTGGGCCAAGGCGCAGGGATTTTCCGGAGCGGCTGGTGCGGTGCTGTGTCTGCCGACTGCGGATGGCACCACTGACGCCGTTCTGATCGGCGCGGGAGATGCCAAGGCACGGGCGCGCAAACGGTTCATCGTCGGTGGCGCGGCGGCATCACTGCCCCAAGGCACCTACCGTCTGGTCGGCGATCACGATCCGCAAACGCTGGAGGAAATCGCGCTGGGCTGGTTGCTGAGCGGCTATCACTACACGCGATACGCGGGATCATTGCCCAAGACTCGCGGGCTTGTCGCCCCCGAGGGCATTGACGCGACCCGGATCGAAGCCCTTGCCGCCGGCGAGGCGCTGACCCGCGATCTGATCAACACGCCGGCTTCGGATATGGGACCTGCGGAACTGGAAGACGCCGCGCGGGACCTTGCTGATCGCCATGGCGCCAGAATGTCCGTGGTGACCGGTGACGACCTTTTGACGGCGAATTTCCCGATGATCCACACGGTCGGTCGGGCCTCGATCCGGCAGCCGCGCCTGATCGACATCCGCTGGGGCGACGAGGGTCCGACAGTGACGCTGGTGGGCAAGGGCGTCTGTTTCGACACCGGCGGGCTGAATATCAAGCCCGGGTCGTCGATGGGGCTGATGAAAAAAGACATGGGCGGTGCCGCGACCGTTCTGGGTCTGGCCCATATGATCATGGCCACAGGGACCAAGGTGCGGTTGCGGGTCCTTGTCCCGGCGGTCGAGAACAGTATCGACGGCAATGCCTTTCGACCGCAGGATATCCTGACCAGCCGCAAGGGGCTGACGGTCGAGATCAACAACACCGACGCCGAGGGCAGGCTGGTTCTGGCCGATGCGTTGACCCTGGCCGACGAGGAAACGCCGGACCTGATCGTGTCGATGGCGACGCTGACCGGTGCTGCGCGGGTGGCTGTGGGTGGCGACGTGTCGCCGTTCTTCACTGACCACGATGACCATGCGAGTGCCCTGAGCGCGGCAGCGGTTCGCGTGGCAGATCCGGTCTGGCGCCTGCCGTTCCACGCCCCCTACGAGGCGATGATCGAACCGGGAATCGCGGATCTTGACAATGCGCCTGCGGGGGGAAAGGCCGGAGCGATCACGGCCGCCCTGTTCCTGCGCCGTTTCGTTGACAAAGCCCCCTACATGCATTTCGACGTTTACGGCTGGAATGACAGTGCAGCGCCCGCGCGGTCCAAGGGCGGGGCCTGCATGGGCGCGCGGGCCCTGTTCGACGCCCTGCCGGACATGCTTGAACCATGACCGACGACAGGCTTCTGGCCGCGAACGGGCGGGTTGCGGACGAAGCCCTGCGCGGGCTGGTCGAGGCTGCGCACTTTGTTGTGGGTGAGGCGCGGTCCGTGTCTGTCGAAGTCGCCGATCTGCGTGACGCCAGCGGGCGACGCCAGCGGCAACTGCTGCTGGGTGCGGAAGTGACGCGGTTCGAGGACCGGAACGGGCAATCTTTCGTGCGGGCCGCGAACGGCTACGTGGGTTATCTGGACAGTGCAGCACTTGGTCCGCCCGTCGCGGTGACCCACAGGGTCGGCACCGTCGCCACCCACGCATATGATGAGGAAGACATGAAATCCCCGGATGTCGCCTCGCTTCCCTTTGATGCGCGGATGCAGGTGGTCGACGAGCGGAGGCATTTTTACGAGACGACGCTGGGCTTCGTGCCAAAACGCCACTTGCGAGCATTGGACCGGCCCTTCGCGGACCCCGCGACGATAGCCCAGCTACACTTTGGCGTGCCCTATCTCTGGGGGGGCAACTCTACGCGGGGGCTTGATTGTTCGGGGCTGGTGTCGGCGGCGTTGGAGGCTTGCGATCTGGCCTGTCCCGGTGATGCCGACCTTCAGATGGCAGAGCTGGGGCAGGAGGTTTTCCCGGATGCACCGCTGCAACGTGGTGATCTGATATTCTGGAAGGGGCACGTGGGATTCATGGTGGATGCCGAAACACTAATTCATGCCAACGGCCATCACATGGCGGTCGCCTATGAGCCTTTTGCGAATGCAAAGCTGCGCATCGCTGCCAAGGAGTTCGGTGACATTCTGGCGATCAAGCGGCTTGGTTGATGCCGGTCATTCGACGGAGCGGATCAGCTTCTTGTCCAGGACGCGCAGCACCGTGCGCAGGTCGTTCCCCCGCTTGAGAATTTGCCCGTCCATACCGACGACTGAATACTGCCCCTGCTTCATTCGCAGCTTGGGGCGTTTTTCGATCCGGTAGAGGGGGTTTTCCGCCGTTCGGCGAAACACCGAAAACACCGCCATGTCCTTGAGATGGCTGATCCCGTAGTCCCGCCATTCACCGGCTGCGACCATGCGCCCGTAGAGTGTCAGGATGACGGAAAGTTCGGTGCGGTGAAACGCGACTTGCGCGTCAGGCATCGATGGAAACGGAATTGGGGGCTGAACGGTCATGCCTTCAAGGTCGGTGCAAATGGCACTGAAATCAAGCTGTGACACAGTTCTGTCATGAAATGACCGGCACTTTGCCCTGCCTGCATCTTCGAATCGCCACGGATGGACGTCATCAAAGGGTCAGTGAGAGTGTCCTGGTGTGGCAATTAACAGCCCCCACCCAGTTAGCTGCATCGGGACCTCTCCTGACCCGTTCCTCAACCGCAGGTGATGCGGGCGATACGCCCGTCGGTGCCGATCTCGAAGTTGATGCGTTCGGGGCGGAAGTCTTGGGCGGCAACTGTGCCGGGCCGGATGATCCGCACCTGTCCAAGGATCAGCACACGCTCCAGCGCCGTCCCGTCCTGACCGACAAGCGGGCCGAACCGTTCGCCATCGCAAGAGTTTTCGATGCCCGTGGGGTAGCTTCCGCGTTGCGGAAGGGTCGTCCCACCATCACTTTCACCGCCGTTGGGTTCCATGCTGACACAAGCGGTCAAGAGCAGTGGCGGGACGCAGGCTAACCGCATGCGACCCTCTGAATGACGCCGTCTTCGTCGACGTAAATGTTCATCCGCGTCGGATCGAAGTCCATCGTCACCACCGTATCCGGCCCAATGATGCGGGCGTCGAGATCGGCAGGAAGCGTCACGGCGGCCAGCGGCTGGCCGACAAGGGTGGCGTAGCCGTCGGCGGGGCAAGTGCCTTGTGCGACGTCTTCCGGAACTGGCTGGCAGGCGGCCAAAGCGATGAAGGGCAGGATAAATATATGTCTCATGGCCAGACCTTGCACCGGTTTTCAGCCCCTTGCAATCATCGGGCGTATACCGGACGTTTGGCGCAAATCATTTGGAGGACCCGCTATGAAAACCCGCGCCGCAGTGGCTGTCGAGGCTGGCAAACCACTCGAAATCATGGACGTGAACCTTGACGGCCCGCGAGAGGGCGAGGTTCTGGTTGAAATCAAGGCGACCGGCATCTGCCACACGGATGAATTCACCCTGTCGGGTGCGGACCCCGAAGGCCTGTTTCCCGCCATCCTTGGGCACGAGGGCGCTGGCGTCGTCGTGGAGGTCGGCCCCGGCGTGACCACGCTTGAGGTGGGTGATCATGTCATCCCGCTTTACACGCCCGAATGTCGCGAATGCGAATACTGCCTGAATCCCAAGACGAACCTTTGTCAGAAAGTCCGGGGCACGCAGGGGCAGGGCCTGATGCCCGACGGCACTTCGCGTTTTTCCATGATGGATGGCACGCCGATCCTGCATTACATGGGTTGCTCGACTTTCGCGAACCATTCGGTCGTGCCCGAGATCGCGCTGGCCAAGGTCCGCAAGGACGCTCCCTTCGACAAGATCTGCTACATCGGCTGCGGTGTCACGACGGGCATCGGTGCGGTCATCAACACAGCCAAGGTCGAGATCGGCAGCAAGGCGATCGTTTTCGGTCTGGGTGGCATCGGCCTGAACGTCATTCAGGGCCTGCGCCTTGCCGGGGCGGACCAGATCGTCGGCGTCGACCTGAACAATGACAAAAAGGAGATGGCGACCCGTTTCGGCATGACCGATTTTGTGAACCCCAAGGAGATCGACGGGGATATCGTCGCGCACCTGGTAGAGCTGACCGGTGGTGGCGGAGATTACACCTTTGATGCGACAGGCAACGTGACCGTCATGCGTCAGGCATTGGAATCCGCGCACAAGGGATGGGGCGAAAGCATCGTCATCGGCGTTGCACCTGCGGGGGCCGAGATTTCGACCCGGCCGTTCCAGCTGGTCACAGGGCGCAGCTGGCGTGGCACGGCCTTTGGCGGTGCGCGCGGGCGGACGGATGTGCCGAAGATCGTCGACTGGTACATGGACGGCAAGATCGAGATCGACCCGATGATCACTCACACGCTAAGCCTTGAGGACATCAACAAGGGTTTCGACCTGATGCATGCCGGTGAAAGCATCCGCTCGGTCGTCGTTTACTGATCGGTTCGAAATGACCGGAAAGCCCCGCCATCGGCGGGGCTTTTTGCCTTAAGGCTGCGCGTTAATCGCAGGCCTTGCATAAAAAACGGCGATCCTAGATGTAGGCCGCACCAAAGCAACCGGAGGCATCATGGCCCGCGACCGCAAGCTGCTTGCCGTCTTGATCGACGCGGACAATATCCCCGCGAAATACGCAAGCGCGATCCTCAAGGAAATTACAGGACTGGGCGAACCGGCCCTGCGCCGTGTCTATGGTGACTGGTCCAGCGACCGCTTGAACGGGTGGCGCAAGGAAGTCATGTCGCTGGGGCTCGTCGCCAATCAGGAGACCGCCAACACCGTGGGCAAGAACGCCAGCGACATCGGATTGGTGATCGACGCGATGGATATCCTGCACACCGGGCGTTTCGACGGCTTCGTGCTGGTGTCGTCCGACAGCGATTTTACCGCGCTGGGCAACCGCCTGCGCGAGCAAGGTGTCGAGGTGATCGGGATCGGCGAAAGCAAGGCCCCCGTCAGTCTGCGAAACGTCTGCAACCGGTTCATCCTGCTGGAAAACATCATCGACGCGATGGCCGAAAAGACGACGACGTCGCCCAAGACCAAGTCCGAAACAGGCGGCAAGCAGCCGCCCGCGCAGGTCGTGCCGCTTGTGCGCAAGGCGATGACGGCGATCGACCCTGACGGCGAATGGTATTCGCTGGGGCAGCTTGGCCAGTATCTGACCCGCGCCAATCCTGACTTTGACTCGCGCACCTATGGGTCCGCTAAGTTAAGCGACCTTTTGGCTGAATCGGGTGCGTTTGAGGTCAAAAAGGGACAGGGCAATCATCTGGACGTGCGTCGGCGCGACTAGGTCCCTGTTCCGTAGCGGGCCAGAAACATGCTTGCCGCCCCCTTCGACACCCTTGCTTTTTCAGCATCGGTGAAATCCGTTGAATGCGAAAAGACCATTCGCGGAAAGAGGTCGGCCTTGCACAGCTCGGCCAACTGGTCGGCGGCCAGATCAAAGTCGTCGATATCCAGATCACCCTTGGCGACCCCCAGTTTGAACAACTCTTTCAGGTGCTCGCGCGCCATGGCGGGGCCACTTTCGTAGAACTGTTGCCCAATCTCGGGAAAGCGTTCCCCTTCTGCGACGCAAATGCGGAAGATGCGCTGGGCAAAGGCCGACGTGATGAAAGACACCATTTCTGCTGTGATCTGGTGCAGGACATCAGAGAATGGAACGTCGAGGTTCAGTTCGGACATCACTGTTTCGGCCTGCAGGTTACATTCGATCCGTGCGACCTGAATGAAAAGTTCGCGTTTGTCGGGAAAGTAGCTGTAAAGAGTGGCCTTGGATACGCCGGCTTCACGCGCGATTTCATCGACCGACGCGCCCTCGTATCCGGCGGACAGGAAGACCGTGCGCGCACCCGCGAGGACCTGATTGAATTTCCGACCTTTTTTGATGTCTGTGGCCCCGTCAGGCATGCCGCTCTCCCCTAAAACGCCCCTGAACCTAAACCGCTCGGTTCAGTTCTGGCAAGCCTTGCCCCTTGCGCTGCATCATAAATCCACTAAATTGGAATCGTTCTAAACTGGATAGTGTCATGTTTTCACGTCTCACCCCCCGGCGATCTTTCAAGGACCTTTCCGAGCAGGAGATACTGGCGCTCGCGATCTCGTCCGAGGAAGACGACGCCCGCATCTACCGCAGTTTCTCACGTACTCTCGCCGCCGAATATCCGGCTTCGGCCAAAGTTTTCGACGGCATGGCGATGGAAGAGGATATCCATCGCAAGCGGTTGATCGACCTGCACCAGAAGCGGTTTGGGGACGACATTCCCCTGATCCGCCGTGAACACGTCAGCGACTATTATGCGCGCCGTCCGGTCTGGCTGACCGAGAACCTGAGCCTCGAGACGATCCGCGCAGAAGCCGCGAAAATGGAATCCGATGCCGAACGGTTCTACCGCTCTGCCTTGGGCCGCACGGCTGACGCAGCGACCCGTGAGTTGTTGGGCGATCTGGCCGCCGCAGAGGCAGGTCATGTCAGCGCGGCCGACGAGCTTGAGTCGCGGCATCTGGACGATGACACCCGGTCGACCGAGGATGCAGCGGCGCATCGCCGGTTCATCCTGACATGGGTGCAACCGGGCCTTGCGGGATTGATGGATGGGTCGGTCTCGACCCTTGCGCCGATCTTCGCCACCGCCTTTGCCACGCAGGATACCTGGACGACTTTCCTTGTCGGTCTCGCAGCCAGTGTCGGTGCGGGCATTTCCATGGGCTTTACAGAAGCCGCTTCGGATGACGGACAGCTTTCTGGGCGCGGATCGCCGATCAAGCGCGGGTTCGCATCGGGCATCATGACGACAGTGGGCGGATTGGGGCATGCCTTGCCCTACCTGATCACCGATTTCTGGACAGCCACGGTCATCGCCCTGATCGTCGTCTTCGTCGAGCTTTGGGCCATCGCGTGGATACAGAACCGCTTTATGGAGACGCCCTTTCTCAAGGCGGTGTTTCAGGTCGTTGTCGGTGGCGCGCTTGTTTTCGCGGCTGGGGCCCTGATCGGCATGGGCTGACCATGGAAGCCGCCTTGCGTCAAAGGGGGCGGACCATCGTCGTCGAAGCCTCGAAGCTGAACAGATGGCGCAAAAGACCGATGTTGTCTGTCTTGATCGCGTGAAACCCTTCACGTTCGTAAAGCAGTCGCGCGCGCGGGTTGGTGTCGATAACGTCGAGCCTGATTTCGCGATACCCACGCGACCGGCCCTCTTCATAAAGCGCGGCCAGCAGGGCGGTGCCCACGCCCTGCCCGCGTGTGGCCGGGTCCACGAAAAGACCGTCCATCAGGAACCGCCGGTTCTCGGTGTCACGCTCCAACAATTGCAGCAGGGTGCCACGCCACGCTCCGCCCCAAGGCCCGTAGATGCGCCGCAGGTCGCCAGCCGTGCCGCCGACCAGCGCGCCATTCGTGGTCTTGAATCCCGCCACGCCAAGCAGCGCACCCCCTTCGGTCCGGGCGGTCAGCGCATGGTCCGGCCGCAGGACGGTTTCGATAAAGCGCAACGCTTTGGGCTCGGGGTGCATGATACGCCCCAACTTTTGCCCGAAGACCTGCCAATAGAGCGCCGCGATCTGCCCGCGTTCGGCATCCGAAAATCCGGGCGAGACAATCATGGGGCCAGGGAAACTCTGGGCATGAACCCGCGCAACTCGCCTTCGAACCCGATGCCGAGGGTCCACGCCTCCTCATTCGGGCGGACGTCCAGCATCCGGTCCATCAGCTCTGTCGGGGCTTGCGCGAAGAGATTCGCATAGGTCCGGACCTGTGACGCATCGCGGATGTCCTCGCCCTGCGTCGGCAGGCTGCCCAGAAGCGAAAGGAACACTTCGGCCAGAACGATGGGTGTATCGACCGGCTGGAACGGCCAGACGCTGACGCTTGGGCCAAGGTCGCGGCGCAGGCGGGACAGCAAGGGCAACCCCATGATGACCTGCGATCCGACCGCTCCGGCCCCCGCCAGTTGCCAGGGCGAAAAGGCGCCCTTCATCGCCGCATCCGCTGCGCGGTGTTCGGGCAGGCCATGACCGTTGCGCGCGCGGCCCTTGCGGGGAAGGTCGGTGATGTCGCGCTTCAACCCGTTGCCCCAGAACGGCCCGACACCCGGCAAACGGGCGTTGATCTCTCCGGCCAGATCGAAGCGGTTGTTGACTTCGGGCGCATCCTGCACCTGCGCTTCGAACCAGTCCCACAGGGCCAGCGTGTCACAGGAGCCGGTAAGCGCCTTGGCGAAGCCCAGAGGATAGCCGAAACAGATGTCGAAACCGACCAGTGTCCGCATGCCTTGCGTGGCATGATCCCGCAGAGTGTGCGTCAGGTAGCGTTCAGCCACTTGCCGGTTGCGGTGGTAGCGGGGGGCGTCACCGGCAAGGCAGGTCCAGATTGCGTCCCTTTTCGGGCGCAGGCCACGATCATTCCCGCCTGACCAGTCGACCATCATGACCGTATCGAAGGTCACAGCAGCCTTCCCGCCCTGACCAGATCGTCAGGCGTGTTCACATTGAAAAAGGCGGTGTCGTCGGGAAAGGTGGCTGTGCCTGCATCATGCAGATCGGCCCATGCGGCGACCTTGCGCATCCCGTCGCCCAGCGCCCAGCGCAGGTCATCTGCCAGCGACACGGGCCAAAGACCAAAGGTCGGATGGCGGCCCGAGGGCGACGCGGCAAGCGCGACGCCCGATGTCTCTGCCGCGAACAATAGCTGCGGCACCAGATCGCAGGGCAGAAAGGGCGTATCGGCGGCGACGGTCACGATATGCGTGGCGCCCCGATCCGCTGCATGATCCAGACCGGCCAGAACGCCCGCAAGCGGTCCGGAGTCCGTCAGGCTGTCCGCGATGATCGGCAGAGCCAGATCGGCAAAGCGGGCGGGGTCGCCGTTTGCATTCAGTGCAAGGCTGTCGCACTGGGGTTCGAAACGGGCGATCACATGGTCGATGATCCGGCTGTCACCCAGCGGCAGAAGCCCCTTGTCACCGCCGCCCATGCGGGTGGCTTCGCCACCGGCAAGGATGATCCCGATCGGTGCTTTCATGCGGAACAAGCCCAAGGGAAACGCTTGCGCCCGATTGTCCACGCGCTCAGAAGCCGCCGGATGATTGCAGTGATCAAGAACTCTGATGAGTCAGTTGGCCGGTCCACGTTGTCATTCCGAAAGGGCAGGTCTAAGGTCATGTGAAAGTCCTGTAAGACTAGGTCAACCACATGCCTGACACCACAGCCAAAACTGCCTTCTGGGCGGGGGCCCGCAATGGTGCGCCCTTCATCCTGATGGCCGCGCCCTTCGCGCTTGTCTATGGCGTCCTGGCGGTCGAAGCGGGTCTGACGCTGGCGCAGACAATGGGTTTTTCTGTGCTGGTCATCGCCGGTGCGTCGCAGTTCGCCGCCTTGCAGATGATGGTCGACAACGCGGCGGTCGCACTGGTCCTGCTGGCTGCGCTGGCCGTGAACCTGCGCATGGCGATGTATTCGGCCGCGATGGTGCCGCATATCGGACCCGCGCCGTTGTGGCACCGTGCCCTGGTGGCCTATCTGCTGTTCGACCAGACCTATATCGCAAGCGTCGCCCGCTACGACGACGGCCCGCAGATGACGGTTGGACAAAAGGTGGCTTACTACTTCGGTGTGGCGACGCCGATCACCCCGCTCTGGATCATCTGTTCTCTGATCGGGGCCAGTGTGGGGGCCACGATTCCCGACAGTTGGGCGATGGATTTCGCGCTGCCACTCTTTTTCACCGCATTGGTCGCACCGATGTTGAAATCCCTGCCGCATGTCGTGGCTGCGGGTGTTTCGGTGGCGGTGGCCCTTGTGCTGAGCGGGTTGCCATCTGGCTTCGGGCTGATCGTGGCAGCCCTGTGCGCTATGCTGGCAGGCGCGCTGGTCGAACAATGGACGGAGACGCGCGCATGACCTATTCCGCGGGACAGATCTGGCTGATCATCGCGCTGCTGGGCGCCGGCACTTTCGCGATCCGCTTTTCGTTTCTGGGCCTGATCGGGGATCGTCCGCTGCCGCCGTTCGTTCTGCGCGTTCTGCGCTTTACGCCAGTGGCTGTGCTGCCGGGCATGGTCGCACCTCTGATCCTTTGGCCACCTGCCACGGATGGCGCGTTCGATCCTGTCCGCTTTGCTTGCGGTGTGGTGACACTGGCCGTCGGCATCTGGAGCAGGAGCTTTTACATAGCCGTCGCCGCCGGGGCGGTCACGCTTTACGGCGGCCTTCTTATCGTCTGAGGGCGGCAGTCCGGATTTCCGAGTCCAGCCGCATCAGCGCAACGCTTTTGTCATCCTCGTCGCCTTCGCGGTAAATTTCCGTTTCGACACCCGGAAGCTTGGCAAAGGCCGTATCCAGCGTGACGGGGAACCATGTCGAAGGCAGGCTTGTGAATTCCGGCACCTGTCGCATGACCGCCGAGGTGACGCGGGTGCAATTCGCCTGACCGACGGGTCCGGCTGCCATGAAGTCATTCAGCAACCGGTCCGCCGATTGAGCCGACACCAGCTTGCGTCGACCGACCACGTAGAAGCTGGCACGGGCGTGGTAACTGACCCAGTATTCTTCGATGACGGGGGTGATGCCGAACAGCACGTCGTTTCGTTCGGGAATCGAGACGTGCTTGAAAGAACCTGCTGGATCCCACAGCACCCGCTGGCTGCCGTCGATCACCAGGGCTGTATGTGCGCCGCTGTCGTTGCCGGTGTCGCGCATGGTGTAGAGCGTGACGGAGGGTGTCCCCGAGCCCGGCACCATGGCCTCTTGCACCTCGGATTCAGGGGCAAATACCATTTCGCCGGCGCAGGCAGAAAGAGCAGCCAATGGCAGTCCGGCCAGAACAGTCCTTCGTGTGAGCATGGATCAGCCGTTGACGAGCGCGAGGAAGATCAGAAAGACGATGATCCCGATGCTGGCCTTGGTGGACCAGGAAACGAAGGTATCAAAGGTTTTTTTCTGTTCGGTAATATCCATGTCGCCATGCTTGTGTTCGGCCATACCAGCGGTCCTTTGGATCAGATCAATTCAGTTGCGGCACGGATTAGACGATTGCGGGCAGCTTGTCACGAGGCATCAGGTCGCGGGCGGCGAGTCATCGCCATCATCGCGCGCTATAAAGGGACGGTCGTCGTTTCCTTGATTTCCTCCATCACGAAGCTGGCCGAGATGTCGGACACGGGCACCCGTGAGGTCAGGCGCTTGTAGAATGCATCATAGGCCGGGACATCTGCCAGCCGCACGCGCAAAACGTAGTCCAGATCGCCGGTCATGCGATAGGCGCCGACGACTTCAGGCAGCGTGGCAAGGGTTTGCTGAAATGTGCGGCGCCAGTCGTCATCGTGGTTCCGTGTGCGGAGCAGCACGATGGCCGTCAGGGGGGCGCCAACCCGTGCCGGATCAACCAGCGCGACCCGTGCGGTGATGACGCCCGATTGTTCCATCGCCTTGATCCGCCGCCAGCAGGCGTTGCGCGAAAGATGCACCTGTTCCGAGATCGCATCGACAGACAGAGAGGCATCACGTTGCAGCAAATGCAGGATGGAGCGATCTATTTTATCCAGTTCATCAGCCATTCTTGTGATGATATCCCAATACATCGCCCCTGAGAAGTGAACTTTGGGATAAGCTGGCAACAGTCACGGTGTACGCTGCTCAAAAGCAAGGAGCACCCGATGTCGCGCACCGATATCCCGAACCCGACCCGCAGCCTGACGCGTCTGTTCACCGCCCATCCGGCGACGGTGAACGAAACCTACTTTGGCCACATGCGATTCGCTCTCTGGTTTTCGTTCTGGTTCTTCGTTGCCGGTGCTGCTGCGCTGATCCATGCGGTCCTGCCCTTCGTCTGCGAAACGACGGCAAGCCGTATCCTCAAGACCCTGACCGCGCGGGTCGCGGCCCGTCACTAGGCGCGGGTATAAAGCCAGGCATCTTCCGGCGAGAGGTGTCGCGTGACCTGCTTGGTCCGGTGGAGATGGTTCATGTGGGCGACGGCCTCGACCAGTGCCAGACCATAGGCGCTGCCCGTGATCTCGCGCTTGAACAGCGGCAAGAAACAGGCGCCCGCAGACTTGGGCTGATCGAGAAAGGCCAGCAGCCGTTGCAAGGCACCGCGATGGTTCTGGATCATCTGATCCAGCCGCGCGGGCAGGCCGGTGAAGGGCAGTTTGTGGCCGGGAAGAACCAGTTGCGTGGTGGTCCCGAAAGGTTTGAAGGCGGCACAGCTGTCCAGCCAGTCACCGACAGGATCGGCTTCGGGCTCGGTTGGGTAGACACCAAGATTGGCACTGATCGACGGTAAAAGCTGGTCGCCACCGATCACGATGTCGTCCCGCCAGAAGGTCGCATGGGCAGGCGCATGGCCGTGACCGATCCGCACGGTCCAGTCCCGTTGCCCGATCCGGATGGTCTGGCCCTCTGTCAGCCGCGTGAAACCCAGCGGCAGCGGCGCTACGCAATCGGCAAAGTTGAAGGGACGTTCCGTCTTGCGCTGCTCCAGCACCTCCGCCGCCATTCCGGCGCGCTCGTAAAAGCGGATCTGCTCGGGCGAGGGACGGTCCTGTTCGTCGAGCGTCAGCATCCGCGCCATCAGCCATGCGGTGCGGGTCATGACCAGTTCGGCCCCCTGCGCCACGAACCAGCCGGCCAGCCCGACGTGATCGGGATGATGGTGGGTGACGATGACGCGGGTGACGGGCTTGCCGGCCAGCGGTCCCGTCAGCAGCCTCTCGAAGATCGCCTTGCTGCGCCTGCTGTCGAAACCGGTGTCGATCAGCGTCCAGCCGTCTCCGTCGTCCAGAGCGTAGATATTGACGTGATCCAGCGCCATTGGCAGCGGAAGCCGCATCCACAGGATGCCGGGGGCGACCTCGATCGCGTCACCTTCGGCGGGCGGTGCGGCGTAGGGCATACGGATGGGGTCACTGGTCATGCCCGCCTCTTGCCCGACTGTCGCGCGATTGGCGAGGGGGGCGGTCACGCAGCGGCCAGATCGTCTGCCTTGATCGCCATCAGATCGGTTGCACCTTCGCGGGTCGCGGCCAGAAGGCCGCCGACTTCGGGCAACATCCGCGTGATATAGAACCGGGCCAGCCGTGCGCGCGCCTCGTCCCCGCTGGCGGCGGCCGTCAGATGGGCGTGACCGCCCAACACCCGCGCGAAGGCTTTGAGATAGGACGTGGCCCCGGCAAAGCGGTTCGCCATGTCTTGCTCGACCAGCCATTCGGTCGCTTCGCGCAAGGAGGCGACGGCATCCCAGACAAGGGCGGCCAGATCGGGGTGGCCGGACTTGGCGGCCTCGATCGCTGCCTCGATCTCGTCCAGCATCGCGAAGGCCGCTTCGCCCCCGTCCATCATCTTGCGCGCGACAAGGTCCATGGCCTGAATGCCGTTGGTGCCTTCGTAGATCGCGGTCACGCGCACGTCGCGGGAATACTGGGCGGCCCCCGTTTCCTCGATAAAGCCCATGCCACCGTGAACTTGCACCCCGGTATCCGCAACGGCGATGCCCGTGTCGGTGCCGAAAGCCTTGCTGATCGGGGTCAGCAGGGCCGCGCGGGCCTTCCAGGCTGTGTCATCGGTGGCGGTCGCCATGTCGATTGCTGCCGCATTCATAAGGGCGATGGCGCGGGCGGCAAAGGTGTCGGCCTTCATCTCGGCCAGCATCCGGCGCACGTCGGCGTGTTCGATGATCGCGCCCGTGCCGCCGGTCTTGCCCTGCTTGCGGTCCTGCGCATAGGCCAGCGCGTGCTGGTAGGCCCCTTCGGCCACGCCGATGCCCTGCACGCCGACACCCAGACGGGCGTTGTTCATCATCGTGAACATTGCCGCCATGCCACCGTGTTCGGGACCGACCAACCAGCCCTTGGCGTTGTCGTATTGCATCACGGCGGTGGGCGATCCGTGCAGGCCCATCTTGTGCTCAAGGCTGACCACGCGCAGGGAATTGCGCGCACCAGGGCTGCCGTCGTCTTCCGGAATGAACTTGGGCACCATGAAAAGACTGATGCCCTTGGTGCCTTCGACGGCACCCGGCAGGCGCGCGAGGACAAGGTGGCAAACGTTCTCGGAAAAATCGTTGTCGCCCCACGAAATATAGATCTTCTGTCCCGAGATCGCATAGCTGCCATCGTCCTGCGGCTCGGCCTTGGTGCGCAGCGCGCCCACATCCGATCCGGCCTGCGGTTCGGTCAGGTTCATGGTGCCGCACCATTCGCCGGAAATCAGCTTGGGGATATAGGTTTCCTTGATGGCGTCGGACGCGTGATGCTCCAGCGCCTCGATCTGGCCCTGCGTCATCAAAGGATTCAGTTGCAGCGCAAGGCAGCCCGAGGACATCATCTCGTTCACGGCGGTCGTCAGGGTCATGGGCAGTCCCATCCCGCCGTTGTCGGGCGCGGCGCTCATCCCGATCCAGCCGCCTTCGGCCACGGCGCGGTAGCCATCGGAAAAGCCGGGGGGCGTGCGAACGACCCCGTTTTCAAGACGCGCCGGATGCAGATCACCCGCCCGGTTGAGCGGATAGAGCACCTCTTCGCACATCTTTGCAGCTTCGGTCAGGATCGCCTCGACCGTGTCGTCAGTGGCTTCTGCAAATCGCTGGGTGTCCTGAACGGCGGGAAAGCCCGCGACATGCTCTAGAAGAAACCGAAAATCGCTGAGGGGGGCGCGGTATGGCATTGGAAGGCTCCTGCGGCAGTCGCTTGGCAAAAAAGGTGTGTATGACTATGCGTTGAAGCCTAGCCGCCCGCGACCCGCCCGCAACTGAAACGCCACGTCAGAAAACCCCGCATGTCGAACCTCCAGCCTTCCGGCCCCGATGCCTTTTCCCGTGCCGGTGAACTTTTGCGGCAGGGCGGAATTGTCGCCTTTCCGACCGAAACGGTCTACGGGCTTGGCGCGGATGCCCGTGACGACGGCGCGGTCGGGCGCATCTATGCGGCAAAGGGCCGACCGTCGTTCAACCCGTTGATCGTGCATGTGCCCAACCTTGGCACGGCCCGCACCTACGTGGCATTCAATCCTCTGGCCGAGCGTCTGGCCGCCGCCTTTTGGCCCGGTGCGCTGACGCTGGTCTTGCCGCTGAAGGCGGGCAGCGTCATTTCGCCGCTGGTGACCGCCGGTCTGGGCACATTGGCGGTGCGCGTGCCTGACCACCCTGTCGCGCAAGCTGTGCTGTCTGCCTTTGGTGGCCCGGTTGCGGCCCCTTCGGCCAACCCGTCGGGGCGGGTCAGCCCGACGACGGCTGCGCATGTGGTGCAGGGACTGGGTGATGCCGTCGATCTGATCGTCGATGGCGGCCCCTGTGGGGTGGGACTGGAGTCGACGATCGTCGATTGCACCGGCACACCCGAGTTGCTGCGGGCCGGTGGCGTGCCCCTGCATGCGCTCGAGGCCTGTATCGACGCTCCTTTGGCCCAGCGGACCCACGCGGATGTGCCGACCTCGCCCGGCCAGTTGCAGTCGCACTACGCCCCATGGGGAACCATTCGCCTGAATGTGGAAGTTCCGCGCCCGGATGAGGTTTATCTGGGCTTCGGTCCGATGGAGGCGGATCTGAACCTGTCGCCCTCGGGTGATCTGATCGAAGCCGCCGCCCGGCTTTTCGCCTGCCTTCACGAGTTGGATGCGAAGGGTGTGGAGCGGATCGCTGTCGCGCCCGTGCCGATGATCGGGCTTGGCGTGGCGATCAATGACCGGCTGCGGCGCGCGGCGGCACCACGCGACCTTTAGCATCGGTCGTTCAGGCGTTCTGACGCTCGATATAGGCGCGCATCTCTTCGGTTTCATTGCGGGCCTCGCGCAGCCCGTCCATCGCGGCCCGCAATTCGGCTTCGGTCTGCGAGAGCTGGTTCTGAATTTCCGCTTCCCGCTGCTGCAGGTAGGTGATCGCCTGGTCGCGCATTTCTTCGGCCTCGTGCAGGGCCTGCGCCATTCGGTCGAGTTCGCCTACTTCGGCCTTTGTGACCCGCGTGAACCGATTGATAAGCCAACTGGCAAACCACCCCAGCGAAAAGGCGACGAAGAGAATGACCGCTGTGGCGATAATGAATTCGGTTCTGTTCAACGGCTTGCCTTCGTCATTCGCTTTCGGGCGCTTCACCTGTTTCGCCGTCTTCGGCCATCTCGTCCAGAGCGGATTCTTCGTCCACGTCACTTTCCGGCACGATCAGGCTGAATTCAATCCGGCGATTCGCTTCGCGACCTTCGGCAGTGTCATTGGATTCGATCGGGTCGTCCTCACCGAAGCCGACGGCATCGAAAGTTGATACAGGCACGCGGCGCCGGCGCAGTGCGTCCAGAACGGATTCGGCACGGTTCTTGGACAACTGCTGGTTCATTTCTTCGCCACCCTGACTGTCCGTGTAGCCCGCGATCTGGATTTGCAGGTCCGGGCAGCGGCGCAGAATATCCGCGATATCGTCCATGATCGGACTGGCGTCAGCGGTGATCGTCGTCGATCCGGGCTCGTAGGTGATCTTGCGATCCTGCGTCACGGTCTCGATCCGGGCGATACATTCCTCCGGTGTCGGAAGTCCCGCGATCGGGTCCAGTTCTTCGACATAGGTGACATCGATCGAGACGGCGGCGCTTTGGCCTAGCTTTTCGACCATCAGGCGGGTGATGTCCGCCGAGGCGCTGGAGTTCCCTGTATTGCCACGGATCGAGATCCGGTCCGGCGTGACGGTCACGGCACCATTCGAGAGCTTCGACAGGGCATCGATACCGGCCAGCACCCGAACGGGCCAGCCCGTCGGCAGGCCGTCAACGATGCGGGTTCCCATTGTCAGGTTGCTTGCCCCGAATTTGGCCATTGCATAATTTTCGGCGGCCATGTTGGTCAGTTCATCGTTCACACGTCCCCGCAACTGGGCCGCACCTTCGGGGCTGAGTGTGGCGGTGAAGGTCGGCGGTCCGTCACCGCCAGCCGCCTCGGCCACCGGCAGTTCAGCCTTGAGCGCAAAGGCAGTGTGCAACTTGTTCTCGTATTCACCGACGACGGCGTCAAAGGTGTCTTGCGGGGTGCCGGACAGGGCGACAAGCGAAACATCGGTGTTCGAAACGGTCAGTATCCCGCCGCCGAGTTCGCCCAGTGCGCGGATACCCATCGCGATCGTGTCGCCCCACTGGCGCGATGGCGATCCAAGCGCTTCGACGCAGGGGCTGCGCCCTTGAAAGCCCAGCTCTTGTGCGGCGGATATGATCGTCTGGTTCGCTTCCAGCGATCCGACCGCGCAGGCCGAAAAGCGGGGACCTTCCTCGTCCAGCGTGAACCGTGTGAGAAACGGTGAGACGACGGGACGGGGGGCGGTGATATTCAGCGATACCCGCACATCGCTCGGGCGGTTCCGGTTCAACCGTGTCTCAAGTTGCGATTTTTGCCGGGCGCTGTCGGAAATGGCGGTGACAAGCACGCGGTCCGCAGACACCGAAATCTTCGACCGTTCCAGTTCACCCACGGCGCGGACGGCGTAATCGACAGCAGGACGCCAGGAGTCGGGAACCGGGTAGTCACCCTCGTCCAGGAGGTCAGTCACGGTCGCACCGCCCGCAGCCTCGGCCACGCGTTCCAGAAGAGTATCCCGGTCGGTCGATGCGGGGATAAGCCCGATCAGGGACACGCCCCTGTCGTTGCGCAGGATCTCGATTGCGAATTGCGGCGTAGCGATCCCTTCTGACGCGACCACGGACATGCTGTCGATGACGCGGCTGGCGTCCACCAGACGTCCCGCAGCCGAGATTGCGCGAAAGCGGTCGACCTCGGACGGAGCTTCACCCTCGATGATCACCTGAAGGCCGTCACCCTGGACCTCGGCCCAGCCCTGGCCCCTGTCGATCAGTTCTTCCTGCACAGCGACGACAGAACGGTCTTCGACCACCGCGACCGTGGCACGGGCCGCGACCACGGACAAAAGCGCAGCGACCAGAAAGGCACCGAGGCGGATGAAGAGTGCGGACAGGCGCATGGGGAACCTCGCTTGGTATTGGCCCTGCTTCTAGGCGTTGACGGTCGAGGGAGCAATCAGAGCAGGAACGCGACGGCGAAAAACGGCAAGGGCAGCAGACCCGCGTTCCGGTTAGACCTGAAAAGACGCAGCAACAGCCCATCGTTGCCCGCATCGAATTGTGTCAGCTGCCACGTCATGTGCCAGCCCATCGCCCAAGGCCCGCCGACCGCGATCAACAACGACAGGATCGACCTGTCCTGCACCGCCATCAGCACCGCGATGCCCAGAAGCACGGTGCTTCCTGCAAGGAACCCCCGCAGCCACGGGCGGGCATTTTCTCCGAACAGACGCGCTGTCGATTTCACGCCGATCAGTGCGTCGTCTTCGGCGTCCTGATAGGCGTAGACCGTGTCGTAGAACAGCGTCCAGACGATGCCGGCGACATAGGCCAGCACCGCAGGCCAGCCAAGCGATCCGCTGTGTGCGGTCCAAAGCAGAAGGGCGCCCCAATTGAACGCCAGGCCAAGGAAGACCTGCGGCCACCACGTAAAACGCTTGGCGAAAGGATAGATGGCGACGGGGATCAGGGCGATGAACCCCAGCAGGATCGCGGCCCAATTGAAGGTCAGCAGGATCAGCAAGGACACAAGGGTCTGGCACAGCATCCACATCAGCGCCGCTCTGACACCGACGGCCCCCGAGGGGATAGGGCGCGACCGTGTCCGCGCCACGCTGCCGTCGATGTCGCGGTCGGTGATGTCGTTCCAGGTGCAGCCCGCGCCGCGCATCAGGAACGCCCCGATCCCCGAGCCCACGACCAGCCACAGATCGAACCACGTGGCCTGACCGTCCGCCAGCATCGCCAGACCAAGCCCCCAAAGGCAGGGCAGCCACAACAGCCATGTCCCGATGGGGCGATCGGCGCGGGACAGCCGCAGATAGGGGCGCGTGGCGGCAGGTGCGATCCTGTCGACCCAATTATCCGCGCTGTCTGCGACGCGGCCCTCTGGCATCGGGGCGGGGTTGGTCATAGATAGGCCTCATGGCATCCAAGGTTCGGCTTTATGTAGATCACCCTCTGGGGGAGGGGCAAACGGTTCCGCTGGGTCGGGATGCCGCGAACTATCTGTTCAACGTCATGCGTCTTCCCGTGGGCAGCGTGCTGTCGGTCTTCAATGGGCGCGACGGCGAATGGGACGCGACGGTCCTAAAGGCCGGAAAACGGTCGGGCGCGTTGCAGTCCGAGACCCGCACAAGGCCGCTGCAACCGCCGCCGGACCTGTGGCTGATGTTCGCACCGATCAAGAAAGCGCGCACCGACTTCATCGTCGAAAAAGCGGTCGAGATGGGCGCGGCAAGGATTTTGCCGGTGCAGACCCATTACACCAACAGCGAACGCATCAGGCAGGACCGCCTGCAGGCCCACGCCGTCGAGGCGGCAGAGCAATGCGGCGGCACCTTCGTGCCCGAGGTGACGGATCTGCAAAAGCTGGATGCCGTTCTGCGGGACTGGCCCGAAGACCGCCATCTGATGTTCTGCGACGAAGCCCTGATCGGTGCGGGGCCGGCGCTGGCCGATGCACCGCCGGGGCCCTGGGCGATCCTGATTGGACCCGAAGGCGGCTTCTCGACGGAAGAACGGGACCGCCTGCACACCTTACCGCAGGCCCGTGCGGTGCCGCTGGGTCCGCGCATCCTGCGGGCCGATACGGCGGCGGTCGTGGCCCTGACAGTTTGGCAACAAGCCTTGGGGGACTGGTGATGGACCGCGTCACCCCTGCCGACATGCCCGCAACCTGTGCCATATTGAAGCGTCAGCCGCATCTGGCGATGTTTCCCTTGTCGAACCTCGACCGCTACGGGCTGGATGGGGCTCATCCCCGCGCGCCCTCGTTCTGGCGCGACGGTGACAACGTCCTTTGCGTTACACGTAACGGCATCGTGCTGCCCGTGATCGCCCCCGATGCTGCTTCAGCTGCGGCAAGGGCGATCGCAGGCCGTGAACTGACCGGCGTGATCGGAGAGGCAAAAGGCGCCCGCGCTCTTGTGCTGGCGGCAGGCCTGACCGGTCCCGCGACACTGGACCGCGACGAGCCGCAGTTTCTTTTGGATCTGGACGATCTGACGGTGCCGGACACATCGGGGACCTTGATTGCTCTCGGTGACGCACCCCGCACATTGATGGAAGACTGGCGCGTCGCTTACGATGTCGAGGCGCTGGGCGACACCGAAGCCGTGGCGCGGTCCCGTGTCACAGCCGAACTGGACGACTACATCGCGCATGACAGCCACCGTGTCCTGATGGTTGAGGGACAGCCGGTCTGCACGACCGGATTCAATGCCTCGCTGCCGGGCATCGTTCAGGTAGGTGGTGTCTATACGCCACCCCATTTGCGCAATCGCGGCTATGCCCGGCGGGCAGTGGCGTTGCACCTGAGCGAAGCGTGGGTGCGGGGCGTCAAGCAGGCCACGCTTTTTGCGTCGAGTGGTGATGCTGCGCGGGCCTACAGGTCCATCGGATTTCAACCATGCGGAGACTGGACCTTGTGCCTTTTCGAACATCCTCGGCTGGCCCGTGACTGAGTTCCTGCGCCCCGCCGTGCGCGCTGCCCTTTGGCGATGGCGCGAGGTTCTGGCCGCCGCAGCCGTGGCCCTCCTGGGCTGGTGGTGGATCGCGACCTTCTTCGACCCGGTCCGCTGGATCGGCTGGGTGATCGTGGCTCTGGCTGCCGTGATCGCAGCCGCAGGCGTCCAGCGGGCGCGATTCCGGCAGCCGGGCAGCGGCCCCGGTGTCGTGCAGGTCGTCGAAGGGCGGGTGGCCTATTTCGGTCCGCTGACGGGTGGCGCGCTGGATACCAGCGCCATCACCAAGCTGGAGCTTGAGCCGCAGGCAAAGCCTGCCCATTGGATCGTCACGGGCGAGGACGGAACACAACTGGAAGTTCCGGTCAACGCACGCGGTGCGGATGAGCTCTTTGACGTTTTCGCTAAACTGCCGGGGATCGAAACGCAGAAGATGCTGGATGCGCTTTCCCGCAGGCCCAGTGTGCGTGTGACGGTCTGGCAGAGGTCCCGTCCGCTCTTGCATTGAGAGGGTGGCGATGCCAACACGATGACCTGACCTTGCGCGAACGGAGCCCGCCCCATGTCCATCCCCCAGTCCGGCGGTGCGCCGATCACCGACACCGCGCAGCTTGCCGAATATCTGGCGCAGGGCTGCAAGCCCAAGGAAGACTGGCGTATCGGGACCGAACACGAAAAGTTCGGATTTTGCACCGATAGCCTCAAGCCGCTGCCCTATGCGGGCGAGCGGTCGATCGAAGCGGTCCTGTCCGGCCTGCGCGACCGCTTCGACTGGACCCCCGTCACAGAAGGCGGTCATCTGATCGGGCTGGAGAAAGAGGGTGCCAACGTCAGTCTGGAACCCGGTGGCGCGCTGGAACTGTCGGGCGCACCGCTCGAGACGATCCACCAGACCTGCGACGAGGTGAACGCCCATCTGGCCGAGGTGAAAAGCGTGTCGGACGAAATCGGCGTGGGGTTCATCGGCCTTGGGGCCGCGCCGATCTGGACGCACGACCAGATGCCCCTGATGCCCAAGGGCCGCTACAAGTTGATGAACGACTACATGCAAAAGGTCGGCACCATGGGCACCGCCATGATGCGGCGGACCTGCACCGTGCAGGTGAACCTCGACTTCGGGTCCGAGGCCGACATGGTGCAGAAAATGCGCGTGGCCATTGCCCTGCAGCCCGTTGCGACGGCCTTGTTCGCAGCATCGCCGTTTTTCGAAGGTCAGAAGAACGGCCACAAAAGCTGGCGCAGCCGGATATGGCGCGATCTGGATGATGACCGGACGGGTATGATCCCCTTTGTCTTCGACGATGATTTCGGGTTCGAGAAATGGTCCGAATGGGTTCTCGATGTGCCGATGTATTTCGTCTACCGCGACGGAAAATATATCGATGCGCTGGGCCAATCCTTCCGCGACTTCATGAAGGGTGAGCTGCCCGCTTTGCCGGGTGAAAAGCCTCTGATCTCTGACTGGGCCGATCACCTGACCACCGTTTTCCCCGAAGCCCGCGTCAAGCGGTTCATTGAAATGCGCGGTGCCGATGGTGGCCCTTGGCGCAGGCTCTGCGCGCTTCCCGCCTTCTGGGTTGGCCTGATGTACGATCAGACCGCGCTCGATGCCGCTTGGGACCTGTGCAAGAACTGGACCGCCGATCAGCGCGAGGCGCTGCGCGTGGCGGCCTCGGTCGACGGATTGCAGGCCAGGGTCGACGGGATCAACATGATGGATCTGGCGCGCGATTGTGTGGCCATCGCCGAAGCCGGACTGAAAGCGCGCGGGCGCACCGGTGCAGGCGGCCTGTTGCCGGACGAGACGCATTTCCTGAACGCGCTGAAGGAAGAGCTGGAAACCGGCAAGACCTTGGCGGACGAGTTGGTTGATCACTACGACGGCGACTGGAACGGTGACCTGACGCGGATTTACGACGCCTACGCCTACTAGGCGTTTGGCGGCAACAGTCCGGACCCCTTTGCCATAGTGTTGGCGCAAAGGGTGCATAGCGTCGTGGCAGGAGATTAGCCGATGCCCTTGTTTCTGTACCCGCGTTTCGCGTTCCTGATGTTGATGGTCGTGCCTCTTGCGGGGGGTGCGATGGTGCATCCGCAAGGGGCGATGGCCTTCGTTCTGGGCGCTTGGGCCGGGTGGCTGCTGGTGGCCCCTGCTGGCTATCTAGTGCTTTGGGTTCTTGGCCTGCGCAGTCTGCCGCAACTCTTGAAGCCGCTGATCCGCTTGCCGATCCTGCTGGGCCTGGCCGCCCTCATCATCTACCTGTCGCGCCCTGAATGGAGCGCCGGTGCCGCGCTTCTGGGCGGTGGCGGACTATTCTGGTGGGCGCGGCGCGGTGGCAGCCTGATCTGATCCTTTGGCGCCGATCCTTGTCTCGGTTCTGTTTCGCAGGCGCTGGATGTTGTCCCAGTGCCGGGCATAGATCAAAAGACACAGCGCACAGCCGAGAACGAAAAGCTGGCCGTATCCCGTTACGGCCACCACCACGGGAATCCAGCCCGCAGCCACCAGCGCCGCCAGCGACGAATAGCGGCTGATCGCCGCGGTCGCGAGCCAGATAGCACCGGCGGCCAGAAAGATCGGCGGAGCAAGCGCCAGCAGCAGGCCAAAGTAGGTCGCGACCCCCTTGCCCCCCTTGAAACGCAGCCAGACCGGATAACAATGACCTGCAAAGGCCGCGAAGCCCGCGATCTGTGCGGCATCGTCGGCTGCAAGCCAGCGGGCGATCAACACGGCGAATGCCGCCTTGCCCGCATCGAGCACCAGCGTCAGAAGGGCCGCCAGCCTGCTGCCGGACCGCAACACGTTGGTCGCCCCGATGTTGCCGGATCCGACCGTTCGCGGATCGGGCAGGCCAAAGGTGCGCGACATCACGATCCCGAATGGCACAGACCCCAGAAGAAAGCCGACGACGGCCCAGACCACCAAGAATACGGCGGGTGTGACAATATCGGGCATCACAGCGTCTCGGTCAGATTGCGACCGGCGACCCATGAGCCCCGCACGCGGCCCTGCATCCGTGCCCCGTCGAAGGGTGCGTTCTTGGACTTGGAGTGTAGGGTGAAGCGATCCATCACAAACGGTGCGTCAGGGTCGAACAGGATCAGGTCAGCCGGTGCGCCTTTGGTCAGGCGACCGCTGGACAGGCCAAGCCGCTTGGCGGGGTTCAGCGCCATCGCCCGGAATAACTGCGGCAGCGTCAGCTGGTCTTCGTGGTAAAGGCGCAGGGCGGCGGGCAGCAATGTCTGCAGGCCGACAGCCCCGGATGCGGCCTCTTCATAGGGCAGACGCTTGCTTTCCTCGTCTTGCGGCGTGTGCATGGAACAGATGATGTCGATCAGGCCGCCGGCGACCGCTTCGACCACCGCCAGCCTGTCGGTTTCAGAGCGAAGGGGCGGCTTGAGCTTGAAGAACGTGCGATAGTCGGCGACGTCCAGCTCGTTCAGCGTCAGATGATGGATGCCGACACCTGCCGTGATGTTCAGGCCGTTGGCCTTGGCGCGTTCCAAAGGTGGCAGAGCGCGGGCGGTGGTGATCTGGTCGACGTGGTAGGCTGCCCCCGTCATTTCCAGCAGGGCGATGTCGCGGTCGATCCCCATACGCTCGGCCATGGGCGACACGCCCGGCAAGCCGCGCAGGGATGCAAACTTGCCCGACGTGACGGCGGCGCCCTTGGACAGGATCGGTTCCTGCACGTGGCCGATGACCAGTGCGTTCAGCGAGGCGGCATAGCTCAGCGCGCGCGAAATGACCTTGGTGTCGCTGACCACGCGGTCAGCATCGGAAAAGGCCACGGCACCGGCATCCTGCAGAAACCCGATCTCGGTCATCTCGCGACCTTCGCGCCCCTTGGTCAGGGCCGCCATGTGCAAGACGTTGATACCGGCATCGTCCGTTGCGCGACGGCGCAGGTATTCCAGCGTTTCCGGCGTGTCGATGGCGGGCAGCGTATCGGGGCGCGTCACGATGGTGGTGACCCCGCCTGCGATGGCCGCGCGACCGGCGGAGCGAAAGCTTTCCTTGTGCCGTTCCCCGGGTTCCGAGACCTTCACGCCCACATCCACGATACCGGGCGCAAGACACTGTCCCTGACAATCCACGATCGTCGGTCCGGTCAGATCGGGATGGGGATCATCGAAAACCGCGCTGATCAAACCTTCCTCGACCAGCAACGCACCCACGGCATCGGTCTGGGCCTCGGGGTCGATCAGGCGGGCGTTGATGAAAAGCGTTTTGGACATGGGCTACCTGCGCAGGTTGGCAGGGGTGTAGGTGACGGGACAGGCCGCCGTCAATTGCTCTTGGCCGGACGCAACCGGAAGACCGTCAGGCCGCGACCCAGAGCATCAGGCCCACGACCGCGAAAAGGACCACCAAGGCGACCATGGCCACCCGCCCGGACAGCGCGGCGTCCGATGGCACCTTGCGTCCCTTACCGGGCCCGACGTCGCCAGCGGCCCCTTCGCTGCGCAACACCTCTGGCGCGGTAAAGCTCGAGGGTTCGGCAACCGTCGTCACGTATTCGACCGCAGAGGTCGGGTTCAATTCGACCGCTTCATCCCCGAAGGCCCGTGACATCAGCAGCACGACGATCCCGCGTTGGCTGTTCAGAAGCTCTGCGTTCATGCCGTCCTCGGGCATGTCATAGCCCTGCCGGATGTAGCTGGCAAGCGGCAGGCCGGACAATTCGTCAGCGTTCACCACGTCGACGTAGTCCGGGTTCAGATCGGCGCCGAAGACTTCTTTCAACGCCTCCGGTTCCTTTGCGACGATACCCGGAGGCGCGACGCCCGGCACTGAATAGACATAGATGCGACCGTGATCGTTGGCTGGAATGGACAGGGTCATGCGTAGGTTTCCTTTGCCGTCTGCCGGGACAAACGCAGGTTGCGGGCCAATAGGTCCATGGCGGCCATGCGGACGGCGACACCCATCTCGACTTGCGTCTGGATCACGCTGCGGTTGATGTCGTCGGCGATGGTGCCGTCGATCTCGACGCCGCGGTTCATCGGCCCCGGATGCATGACGATGGCGTCGGGCTTGGCATGCGACAGCTTTTCCGCGTCCAGCCCGAACCGGTGGTAGTATTCGCGCTCGGACGGGATGAAGCCGCCGTCCATCCGTTCTTTCTGAAGCCGCAGCATCATCACCACGTCCACGTCTTTCAGCCCCTCTTTCATGTCGCCGAAAACCTCGACCCCGAACTGGTCGATCTGGGACGGCATCAGTGTCGGTGGCCCGATCAGGCGCACGCGGTTCTCCATCTTGCCCAGCAGCATGATGTTCGACCGCGCGACGCGGCTGTGCGCGATATCGCCGCAGATCGCGACCGACAGCCGGTGCAGGCGTCCCTTGGCCCGTCGGATCGTCAGTGCATCGAGCAGCGCTTGGGTGGGATGTTCATGTGCCCCATCGCCCGCATTCAACACCGCGCCATTCACCTTTTGCGCCAGCAGGTCGACCGCACCGGACGAAGGATGCCGCACGACCAGCAGGTCGGGGTGCATCGCGTTCAGCGTCAGTGCGGTGTCGATCAGCGTCTCGCCCTTTTTCACGCTGGATGTCTGCATCGCCATGTTCATCACGTCCGCACCCAGCCGCAGGCCCGCCAATTCGAAACTGGCCTGCGTGCGGGTCGAGTTTTCGAAGAACATGTTGATCTGCGTCATGCCCGCCAGCACGTCCTTGTGCGCCACACCGGCGCGGTTGTCCGTGGCATAGCGGTCGGCCAGATCGAGCAGCGTCGTGATCTCGTCCGGCTTGAGATGTTCGATGGCCAGAAGGTGGCGGGCGCGAAAGGACATGGGGCAGTCACCTCTGATGCAAACGCTTGCATTATAGGCGCAGGGGGCATGGCGGGCAAACCCTTTCCCCCCTAGGATCACAGGCATGGAATCGCAGGACTCATATTGGTCGGATCTCGCCGCGCTTGCGTGGCAGGTCGAACTTGGCGCGGACGAGGCGACCCTCGAGTCGCCCATCGATCGCTATACGCTGGACGTCAAGTCCACAGCACCTGCACCGCCCGCCGTGGCCGAGGCGCGGACATCCCCGCCGCCCGTGCCGCAAGTCCATGATGTCGATGCGGTGGCGGTCGCGCAGGCTGCAGCCGATGCGGCGGCCGATCTGCCCGCGCTTGCCCGCGCGATGGAAGCGTTCGAGCTGTGCGATCTCAAGAAGGGCGCGCGCAGCTTTGCCTTTGCGGACGGTCTGCCTGGCGCAAGGGTAATGATCGTGGGCGAAGCGCCGGGGCGCGAGGAGGACCAGCAGGGCAAGCCCTTCGTCGGACAGGCAGGCCAGCTTTTGAACCGCATGTTCGCGGCCATCGGCCTTGCGCGGGATGCCGAGGACGCAGCGCAGGCGCTTTACATCACCAACGTGCTGCCGTGGCGTCCTCCTGGCAACCGTGCGCCTGAAGTCGCCGAAATTGCCATGATGCTGCCCTTCCTGCACCGCCACATCGCGCTGGCGAACCCCGATCTGGTCGTGCTGATGGGCAACACGCCCTGTCAGGCGGTCCTGCAAAAGACCGGCATCACCCGGCTGCGCGGCCACTGGACCGAAGCGCTGGGCCGCCCGATGATGCCGATGCTGCATCCGGCCTATCTGCTGCGCCAGCCCGCCGCGAAACGCGAGGCCTGGGCCGATCTTCTCGAAATTCAGGCAAGGCTGAACACATGAGCCGAATCGACGATGCCCGCGCCTTCATCCCCGTCCGCATCGCTGTCCTGACGGTCAGTGATACCCGCAAGCCAGAGGATGACCGGTCCGGCGACGTGCTGGTGCAGCGTCTCAGTGACGCAGGCCATACGTTGGCGGTGCGCAAGATCCTGCGGGACGACCGTGACATGATTGCCGCACAGCTGACCGCATGGTGCGCCGACCCGGAGATCGACGTGATCCTGTCCACCGGCGGAACAGGGCTGACGGGCCGTGACGTGATGGTCGAAGCGCACCGCGATGTCTATGAGAAGGAAATCGACGCATTCGGCACGGTCTTTACCCATATTTCCATGCAGAAGATCGGCACCAGCGCAGTCCAGTCCCGCGCGACCGGCGGCGTGGCACAGGGCACGTATCTCTTTGCGCTGCCCGGCTCTCCGGGTGCGTGTCGTGACGCTTGGGATGAAATTTTGGGCAAACAGCTCGATTACAGGCACCGGCCCTGCAACTTTGTCGAAATCATGCCGCGTCTGGACGAGCATCTGAAGCGGAAGTGATATACCGCGACTCGACACGGGTCCCGCTTGGCGTAGTTTAACGTCAGGTCATTCAGTCCCGCGGAGCTTTCATGCGATTTTTGAGACGCAGCCTTATCGGGGTCTTCCTGTTGTGCGCGACATTCGCCCTTTTCGCGGTCGCCGCAAATACGGTGCGCGAAGCCGTGGTCGAGCGTATGAATGACGAACCGCGTTCTTTCCCGCAGCGGGAACGGGTCTTTGCGGTGAACGTCGCCGAATTGCGGCCACAGACGATCACACCTGTCCTGACAACCTATGGCGAGGTTCAAAGCCGTCGCACGCTGGGCATCCGCGCCACGATCGGCGGCACCGTGACATGGACCGACCCTGCGTTGATCGAAGGTGGGTCCGTCGTGGCGGGCCAGCCCCTGCTGCGCGTCGATCCACGCAGCGTGCAGGCCGAACGTGACCGCGTCGCCGCCGACCTTCAGGACGCGCAGGCAGAGTTGCGGGATGCGGAACGGGGACTGAACCTTGCGCAAGACGAATTGGACGGGGCCACGGCGCAAGTGGCGCTTCGGGCGCAGGCAGAAACGCGGGCGCGAGATCTGATGGATCGCGGGGTCGGGACGGCGGCAGCACTGGAAACCGCAGAACTGGCCGCGCAGGCGGCAGCGGCCTCGGTGCTGACCCGGCGGCAGGCTCTGGCCAGTGCCGAGGCGCGGCTGGATCAGTCCCGAACGCGCTTGTCCCGCGCCGAAATCAACCTGACCGAGGCCGAGCGTCAGGTGCAGGACACCGAGATCACTGCAGCCTTCGACGGGGCCCTGACAGACGTCGCGGTCTCGCCCGGTGGGCGTGTCACCGCAAACGAGCAGATCGCGACCTTGCTCGATCCGGGCCAGCTTGAAGTCGCTTTCCGTGTCTCGACGGCGCAATATGCGCGATTGCTGGACGGCGAGGGCGATCTGATCGCCGCGCCTGTCAGGGTGCACCTTGATGTGTCGGGCGTCGACCTTGCCACGCAGGGCCGGATCACGCGTGAGGGTGCGTCGGTAGGGGAAGGCCAGACCGGGCGTCTCTTGTTCGCGCAGCTTGACGCGGCTGCAGGCTTCCGGCCCGGCGATTTCGTGACCGTCTCGATCGACGAGCCGGAACTGACAGGCGTGGCACTGGTGCCGGCCACGGCAGTCGATGCCGACCGCACGGTGCTCATTGTCAACGCCGAGGAACGGCTCGAACTGCGCGAGGTCGCGCAACTGCGGACGCAAGGTGACGACGTCATCATCCGGGTCGGCGATCTGGCGGGCGAAGAGATCGTGGTGGCCCGGTCGCCGCTTCTGGGTGCGGGGATCGGCGTGCGGCCCCTGCGCGAAGAGACGGGCGAAGTAGCCCCACAAATCGACGCGAGCATATCGCTTGATGACGACAGGCGTGCCAAACTGGTGGCCTTTGTGCAGGACGGACGTATGCCGGACGACGTCAAGACCCGCATCATCGCGCAACTGGAACAGCCCGAGGTGCCGCTTTCGACGGTCGAACGGCTTGAAGGACAGATGGGGGGCTGATGTCATGAAGGTCGGCGGCATTTTCTCATATTTCACGCGGCACCGCACTATCGCGAACCTGCTGCTTTTGCTGATGCTGGCGGCAGGGGCTGCGGCCATACCGCAGATGCGCGCACAATTCTTCCCTGATAGCGCCGTGGACGATATCAATATCTCGGTATCCTGGAACGGAGCGGGGTCCGAGGATATCGATCAAGGCATCGTTCAGGTGCTGGAACCGGCCCTGCTGACGGTGGACGGCGTGTCGTCCTCCTCTGCTAGCAGCAGAGAGGGACGTGCTTCGATCCGTCTCGAATTCGCGCCCGGCACGGATATCGACGCCGCGACCGAAGAGGTGCAACTGGTTCTGGACAGCACATCCAACCTGCCGTCAGATGCGGAAGACCCCGAAATCAGGCGCGGCGGCTGGTCCGACCGCGTAACGGATGTGGTGATTGCCGGTCCGGTCGGCGTCGATCAGTTGGCCCGGTTCGCGGATGAATTCGTGATCCAGCTTTTTGCGGCGGGGGTAACGCAGTCCACGATCAGCGGCGTTGCAGCACCCTCTACCATCATCGAAGTGCCGTCGCTGAACCTGATCCGCTACGACATCACGATGCGCGAAATCGCGGACCGGATCGGGCAAGAGGCCGACGCGAGCCCCGCGGGCGACGTGTCGAGCGCGACGCGGGTCCGCACCGGCGTGGCCAAGCGCAGCGCTGACGACATCGCAGCTATTGTCCTGCGCCAGAACACCGACGGTTCATCCCTGACCGTCGGTGACGTCGGAAGCGTCATAGTAGAGGCGGTGGACCGCGAGCGGGGCTATTTCGTCGGTGACAATCCGGCCATTCAGGTGCGCATCAATCGCACTGCAACGGGAGACGCCATCGGCCTGCAGCAATCCGTCGAAGAGGTTGCTTTGGCCTATCAGGCGACCTTGCCACAGGGCGTGACCATCAAACTGACCAATACGCTGGCCGAGGCGATCACCGGTCGCCTGAACATACTGGTGAGCAACGGTTTGATGGGGCTGGGGTTGGTGCTGGCGCTCTTGTTCCTGTTCCTCAATGCCCGCACGGCCTTTTGGGTCGCGGCGGGTATCCCTGCGGCGATGATGGCCGCGATTGCGCTGATGTATGTGGCGGGAATCACGATCAACATGATCTCGCTGTTCGCGCTGATCATCACGCTGGGCATCGTGGTGGACGATGCCATCGTCGTCGGAGAACATGCGGATTTCCGCGCGCGCCAACTGGGCGAATCCCCGGTCGTCGCAGCCGAACGCGCGGCCCAACGGATGTTCAGCCCGGTCTTTTCGGCAACCTTGACGACCGTGATCGCTTTCTTTGGTCTTGTGGTCATCTCGGGCCGCTTCGGTGATCTGATCAGCGATATTCCCTACACGGTGATCGTTGTGCTGATCGCATCGCTGGTCGAATGTTTCCTGATCCTGCCGCACCACCTGTCCAAGTCGATGGATCATGGCCGCAAGGGTGCGTGGTATGATGCCCCGTCCCGTTTCGTGAACCGTGGGTTTGACTGGGTCCGCGAACGTCTGTTCAGACCCTTTATGGGCTTTGTGATCCGTGCCCGCTACGTGGTCTTTGCCGGTGTCTGTGCCATTCTCGCCAGCCAGGTGGCCCTTGTCATCACGGGCGACGTGCAGTGGCGCTTTTTCAGCTCGCCCGAGCAGGGGCGCGTGACCGGCAACGTCGCCATGCTGCCCGCCGCCACACGCGACGACACCTTCGAGATGATGCGCGAGATGCAGCGCGCAACCGCCGAACTCGGTGACGAATACGAGGTCGAATACGGTGCCAACCCGGTCGACTTCGTCATTGCGGAAGTCGGTGGAAATTCGGGACGCTCGATCGCGGGTGCCGATCAAAAAGAGCCCGGGCAGTTGGGATCGATTTCGATCACCCTGATCGACGCCGATCTGCGTCCTTATTCAAGCGCGGAATTTACCAGCGCGCTGCAGGAACGGATCGTCCAGCACCCGCTGGCCGAGACGGTGAGTTTCCGGTCATGGGGGCAGGGACCGGGGGGTGACAGTCTTTCGGTGGACCTCTTTGGCGCCGAAACCGAGACGCTCAAGGCCGCAGCAGATGAGTTGAAATCCCAGCTGACCCAGTTTCCCGAGATCACGGCGCTTGAGGACAGTCTGGCTTATGACAAGCAGGAATTGCTGCTGGAACTGACACCGCAGGGGCAGGCGCTTGGATTGTCGATCGACACCTTGGGATCGACCTTGCGGAACCGGCTGGGCGGCATAGAGGCCGCCAGCTATCCGGTCGGCACGCGGTCGGGCACCGTCCGCGTTGAATTGCCTGACGGCGAATTGTCCGCCGATTTTCTGGACCGCATGCAGATCAGGACGGGCGATGGGGCCTACGTGGCGCTGGGTGACGTGGTGACCGTCCAAAGCCGGACCGGCTTTGCCACGGTGCAACGCGAAAACGGGATACTGTTGGTCAGTGTGACGGGTGATCTGGATGACGGGGACCCCGCGCGCGCGTCCGAGGTGCAGCAGATCATCGACGACAGGATACTGCCCGACATCAAGGAACAATTCGGTGTCGATACGGCATTGTCAGGGCTCAGCGAACAGGAGGGTCAGTTCCTGAACGACGCCCGGAACGGACTGATCATGGTCCTGAGCGGCATCTACCTTGCGCTTGCCTGGATATTCTCGTCCTGGACGCGGCCGCTGGTCGTCATGGCGATCATTCCCTTCGGTCTGGTGGGCACGATCTACGGGCACAAGGTCTGGGACATTCCCCTGTCCATGTTCACCGTGGTCGGGCTGATCGGGATGGTGGGGATCATCATCAACGATTCGATCGTGCTGGTGACGACGATTCAGGAATACGCCGAGGAACGCGGCCTGACGCCGGCGATTATCGACGGTGCTGTGGATCGTTTGCGACCGGTCATGCTGACCACCCTGACAACCGTTCTGGGTCTGACGCCGCTGCTTTACGAAGGGTCGAGCCAGGCGCAGTTCCTGAAACCGACGGTTGTCACCCTGACCTTCGGATTGGGCTTCGGGATGATACTGGTGCTGCTCGTCGTGCCGTCGCTCATGGCGATGCAAGAGGACGTGGCCCGCCAGGTCGCCGCGGCCAAGCGCGCGCTGCGGGCGCGGCGTTGGGGGGTTGCCATGCCGTCGATGCTTGGACTGGTTGGGGGGGCTGCCCTTTTCGCCCTGCTGGTTGCGCCGGGTCTGGTGGGGATGGAACCGCTGGTTCCGTTCCTGCCGGAAGGTATGCTGGCCGTGGGGGCTTTCGTCGCGGCTTTGGCTGCCTGGTTGTTTCTTGTCTATGTCATTGCCGGACTGGTGCAGGGTCTTGGGCGCAGCCGCGCCTAGGGCGACACGCAACCGCGCAAGTCGACGGCCCCGCCTGCGCCCAGAAGGGTGATCCTTACTGCCGACCGGTCAAGCGCGAAGGACCCGCCGTCCATATGGACCATATCGACCGATGCGGCGATCCGGTCGCCCTGCAGCGCTGCACGTGGTTCCGATACCCAGACGGCTGCGTCTCCCGCTTCGACCACGACCTCGGGCAGACCGCCTGAGGTCGCGGGGATCGACAGGTTCAGCTGCAGGCCACGATCATTTGGAGTTACCGTGCACAACGACTGGCCAAGTCCCGCCTCTGCGGCAGTCTTGGGGCGATCCAGAATCGCTGCGATGATGCTGCCGTCACGTGGGCCGTCAGCGGGAATCACCGCATCGAACGCAAGCGTCACAGGAACGCAGATTTCCTCGCACACGCCGATCTGCACCTGACCCCGCAAGGTGGTCGGGGCTGAGATATCGGGTGTCGAAAGGCTGAGTGGAATGACCACGCTGTTCGCATAACCGATCGACCGCATGCCGTTTTGATCGAAAACATGCGGTGTCGGCCATCCCGTCGTGACGGCACTGATATTTTCGCCCGCAAAGTCGAACAAGGGCGGAATGCCTGCGTCGCCCGGAGCGCGCCAGTAGGTTTTCCATCCGGGCGCAAGATCGAACCTCAACCCCGCCATACGGGTGCCATCGCCCACGTCCCAGCCGGGAAGCACGGTCAGCTGAACGATGTCCGGTGTATCCTGCGCGGCAGCGGTCAGGGGTGAAATTGCAAGGGCGATGGCGGCAAGAAGCTTCATATCGTTCCAGATGGCCCCAGACCGCTGAAATGGAAAGTCACAAGGCTGCGACGATTGCAATGGCGTGACACCCTTGCACCGCGGTGGGCGAGTGCCCATCATCATGTCATGGAGACGCTTCAGACAAATCTATCGGGGAAACTGCTGATCGCGATGCCGGATATGGGTGATCCACGGTTCGCGCATGCTGTGATCTACGTTTGCGCCCACTCGGACGAGGGGGCGATGGGCCTGATCGTGAACAAGCCTCAACCCGAGGTGCGGTTTTCCGATCTCTTGGAACAGCTCGACATTCCCCGCAGCGATCATGTGCGCAACATCCGCGTGCATTTCGGCGGTCCGGTTGAACATGCGCGCGGCTTCGTGCTGCATTCGCGCGATTACCAGTCGGTGGCGGGCACGCTGGATGTGGATGGTGCCATCGGTATGACAGGCACGCTGGATGTGCTTGAAGACATGGCGCGCGGGGCCGGACCGAACAGGGCGATGCTGGCGTTGGGCTATGCGGGTTGGGGTCCGGGACAGCTGGAAACCGAGATCGCGCAGAACGGTTGGCTGACCAGCGATCCGGCCAACGAGATCGTCTTTGGTCGCGCAGACGAACACAAATGGTCGGCTGCGCTCAAGGGGATGGGGATCGACCCGATCATGCTGTCGTCGACCGCAGGTCGCGCCTAGACCGGACGGGCGCCAGGGGTGTCCCAAGGCTATTCGTCCGCAATCACCGAGTTGATGATCGCCACCGCACTGTCCGACGACCAATCGGCATCGCCCTGCAGCCTTGCGATTTCCTGACCTTCGCGGTCGAGGATAAGCGTGACCGGCAGCCCCAGCACACCAAGAGACCGGGCCAGCTCTTGCCGGAGGTCGGTGTGCAAGGGCAGGTTGTCGACACCGATTTCCTCGAAGAACGCCTCCATTGACGGGCGCGGATTGCGGCCGGTGGCGATGGTCACCACCTCGAACGCGTCGCCGCCCATCGTCTCTTGCAGGTCCGACAGGTGCGGCATCTCCTTGCGGCAGGGCGCGCACCATGTGGCCCACATATTCAGCACCACAACCTTGCCGTTGTAATCCGCCAGCGTGATTTCGGTGCCGTCTTCAGATGCGAAGCCTACGTCAGAGGCTGCGACCGGCTCTGAATGGACAGCCAGCTTTTTCATGTCGCCTGTCCGCAGGTCCGACAGTGCGGCGGGGTCGGCGTTTGCCATGGCCGGAAGGCTTAGATAAAGCAGGGCGGAAATCATGTGACGCAAGGGACGATCCTTTCATGGCCGACAAAGCGAATACGATGTGGGGCGGGCGGTTCGCCGGTGGACCTGATGCGATCATGGAGGCGATCAACGCCTCGATCTCGTACGACCAGCGGCTTGCCCCGCAGGACATCGCGGGTTCTCGTGCCCATGCGGCGATGTTGGCTGCACAGGGTATCATCACGGATAGCGATGCTAAGGCGATACGGGAAGGGCTGCTCACAGTCTTGTCAGAGATCGAAGCGGGCGAGTTCACCTTTTCCGCCGCTCTCGAAGACATTCACATGAACGTCGAGGCCCGGCTGCGCGAAATCCTGGGTGAACCTGCGGGCCGTCTGCACACCGCCCGCAGCCGCAACGATCAGGTCGCCGTCGATTTCCGGCTTTGGGTGCGGGACCAGTGCGACGCCACTGACGCGGCACTGGCCAAGCTGCAGTCCGCGCTGGTCGGTCAGGCCGAGGCGGGGGCCGACTGGGTCATGCCCGGATTTACCCATCTGCAGACCGCGCAGCCTGTCACATGGGGCCACCACATGCTGGCCTATGTGGAAATGCTGGACCGCGACAGGGGTCGGTTCGCCGATGCTCGCAAGCGCATGAACCAGTCCCCGCTGGGGGCTGCCGCGCTGGCTGGCACCTCATTCGATATCGACCGCGAGGCGACGGCGCAGGCGCTGGGCTTTGACGGGCCGATGATGAACAGCCTCGACGCGGTGTCGGACCGTGATTTCGCGCTGGAATTCCTGTCTTCGGCTACGATCTGCGCGATGCATCTCAGCCGTCTGGCGGAAGAGCTGGTGATCTGGTCGTCTGCCCAGTTCCGGTTCGTCGTCATGTCCGACAAGTGGTCCACCGGCTCGTCGATCATGCCGCAAAAGCGCAACCCGGACGCAGCCGAACTGATCCGCGCCAAGATCGGTCGGATCTTCGGGGCGAACGTGGCGCTGGTGACGGTGATGAAGGGGCTGCCTCTGGCCTATTCCAAGGACATGCAGGAAGACAAGGAACAGGTCTTCGATGCTGCCGACAACCTGCTGCTGGCGCTGGCCGCGATGGCGGGCATGATCGCGGATATGACCGCCAACGTCGAAAACCTGCGTCGCGCCGCCGCAAGCGGCTTTTCCACCGCGACCGATCTGGCCGACTGGCTGGTCCGCACCCTCAACATGCCGTTCCGTGACGCCCACCACGTCACCGGGTCGCTTGTCGCCATGGCGGAAGACAAGGGCATCGACCTGCCTGATCTGACACTGGAGCAGATGCAGGCAGTGTGGCAGGATATCACGGCAGAGGTCTTCGATGTGCTGGGCGTGGACAATTCAGTCGCTTCGCGCACCAGCCTCGGCGGCACGGCCCCGTCCCGTGTCCGCGAACAGATCGCCCGTTGGAAGGACACCCTCGCATGATGCGGTTGAGCGTGATCGCGACTCTTCTCTTTTCTGCCGCCTGCGGCGCGCAGGGCGATCCGGTCGCGCCTGCGGCGGAGCCGATCAATCCCGGTCCGGGCAATTCAACCGAACCTGTAACCGATACGGAGAGCATCGGCGCAGAGCCGATCACATTTGCCCTATGACCATGTCACCGCTTCGCTGGGTCTGGGCCGTGCTGGCCGTCTGGGGTGCGATCCACCCCATGTACTGGTTCGTCACATGGTTCATGGCCGAAGGCTGGTCCTTGTCCGCGATGGTGGATGCATGGCACGCGAACGCCGCGACCAGCGGTCTGGTCTGGGACCTGACCATCGCCGCCGTCACGCTGACGGTCTGGATCATCGCGGAAGTCGCCGTTCGCCGGAACTGGCTTGCCCTCATCGCCATCCCCGCGACCTTTTGCATCGGCGTCAGCTGCGGCCTGCCGCTTTACCTGTTCCTGCGGGCAAAGCCGGTCACGTGATTGGTGGCGAACGCCATGGCGGCGGCTTTCGCTTTTCCGGTGATCTGCTATTGCGGTCGCCGTAGTTTCTTCCAAGGCGGCGCTTCATGGATCATTTTCTCTACCGCGGCGGCACGCTTCATGCCGAAGACGTGCCGATTGCCGAGATCGCTGCACAGGTGGGCACGCCGTTCTACGTCTATTCGACCGCCACGCTCACCCGTCATTTCCACCTTTTCGACGAGGCGCTGGACGGGCTTCCGCATCTGGTCTGCTTTGCGATGAAGTCGCTTTCAAATCAGGCCGTTCTCAAGACGCTGGCGCAGGCCGGTGCCGGAATGGACGTGGTGTCGGGTGGGGAATATGCGCGGGCCAAGGCGGCGGGCGTGCCCGGCAACCGCATCGTCTTTTCGGGTGTCGGGAAGACCGAAGCCGAGATGGAACAGGCCCTGACCGGCGGCATCCGGCAGTTCAACGTCGAAAGCGAAGCCGAGATGGCGCTTTTGTCGCAGGTCGCTGTGAGGCTGGGCAAGACCGCGTCCATCACCGTCCGCGTGAATCCCGACGTGGACGCCAGGACCCACGCCAAGATCGCCACGGGCAAATCCGAGAACAAGTTCGGCATCCCCATCGACCGCGCCCGCGACGTCTATGCCCACGCGGCGGCATTGCCCGGGATCGACGTCATCGGGATCGACGTGCACATCGGCAGCCAACTGACCGAGCTGGCCCCCTTTGCGGCGGCCTACCAGAAGATCGCGGCCCTGACCGAAGCCCTGCGTGCAGACGGTCACACCATCGACCGGCTGGATCTGGGCGGTGGGTTGGGCATCCCCTACGAGCGGTCCAATATCGCGCCCCCGCTTCCCACCGAATACGGGGCGATGATCAAGGAAACGCTGGGGCATCTGGGCTGCGAGATCGAGATTGAACCAGGACGGCTGATATCCGGAAACGCCGGTTTGATGGTCGCAAGCGTGGTCTACGTGAAGGATGGCGCGGACCGCCAGTTCTTGATCCTTGACGCTGCGATGAACGATCTGATCCGCCCGGCGATGTATGACGCATGGCACGATATCGTGCCGGTCGTGGAACCTGCGCCGGGCGCAGAACCCGCGACCTTCGATGTCGTCGGACCGGTGTGCGAATCGGGTGATACCTTTGCAAAGGGCCGGACGATGGCAGCGGTCGCGCGGGGCGATCTGGTGGCCTTTCGGTCAGCGGGGGCTTACGGGGCCGTCATGTCCAGCGAGTACAATTCGCGCCCGCTGATCCCCGAAGTTCTGGTCCACGGTGATCAATTTGCAGTTATCCGGCCCCGTCCGACCTTTGACGAAATGATCGCACGCGATACCATACCCTCGTGGCTCGATTGAATTCGCCCAAGCCGGAGACTGCGTGACCCGACAGAGCGACCCTCTGCGTCATCTGAAATGGCCCTTGCGTCTGACCCATGCGGGTCTGGTGGCAGAGCGTGCCGTAAGGTCTTTCTGGCCGCTTTTGACCGTGGTCCTTGTCATTCTTGCCATCCTGATGTTCGGCTGGCACGAAACAGCGACGGTCGAACTGTTCTGGGCGGGTGCTGTGTTGGCCGCCTTGGGGCTCATCCTGACACTCGGGTGGGGCTTGCGGGTTTTTGACTGGCCGTCACACGCGCAGGCCGTCGCCCGTGTCGATGCCTCCATGCCGGGGCACCCCATTTCCGCGATGACCGACATGCAGGCGATCGGTTCTTCCGACCCTGCTTCGCAGGCGGTCTGGCAAGCCCATGTCTCTCGCATGGAAGATCGCGCCAGATCGGCCAAGGCCTCTGCACCCAACCTGAAAGTGTCAGATCGGGATCCTTACGGCCTTCGGTTCATCGCGCTGCTGTTCTTTGTCTGCGCTCTGTTGTTCGGGTCAATCTGGCGGGTCGGCACCGTGGCCGAGATTGCGCAAAACGGGCAGGTCGATGCGCTGGCCAGCGGACCGGTCTGGGAAGGCTGGGTCGCGCCACCGGGCTATACCGGCAAACCCACGATTTACCTGAATGACATCGCCCCCGGTCCCCTGCGTGTGCCGGAGGGGTCAGAGGTCACCCTGCGTCTCTATGGTGAAGTGGGTGCGCTGACCGTGGCGGAAACAGTATCAGGGCGCACGGAAGATCTGGATGCGGCATCCGAGCCCCAACAGACCTTCACCATCGCCGGCTCGGGCAGCGTCTCTGTGATTGGTGACGAACAGATCACATGGAATATCATCGCCGTTGGCGATGCGCCGCCGATGGTGGAACTGAGCGGGCCGGTCGAAGCGGACGCCGACGGCGAAATGACACAGCCGTTCCGCGCGATGGATGACTATGGGGTTGCCAGCGGGACCGCGACGATCACGCTTGATCTGCCGTCTGTCGAACGGGCCTACGGTCTGACCATCGACCCCGATGGCTTCGACCCGTTGGTGCTGGACCTGCCGATCCCGTTCACCGGCGATCGTGACGATTTCGATGACTTTCTGGTCGCAAATCTGTCCGAACACCCTTTGGCCAATCTGCCCGTTGTTCTGACGCTCGAAGTGGAGGACGAAACGGGGCAGGTCAGCACTGCCGACCCCGAGTCGATCGTCCTGCCCGGCAGGCGCTTTTTCCAGCCCTTCGCAAGGGCGGTGATCGAACAAAGGCGCGACCTGATGTGGTCCAAGGCGAATGGCCTGCGGATTGCGCAGGTTCTGCGCGCGATCAGCAACCGGCCCGAGGGTCTGTTCAGCAACGAGACGACCTATCTGCGTCTGCGCGCCATCATCCGCCAGATCGAGGGTGCGGTGGGCGACATGGACGACGACACGCAGGACGAGGTCGTGCAGGCGATGTGGGACCTCGCGATCCAGCTTGAGGACGGCACGCTTGCCGATGCCCGTGAACGCTTGCGCCGTGCGCAGGAACGTTTGTCCGAGGCGATGCGAAACGGAGCCTCGCAAGAGGAAATCGCCGAGTTGATGGATGAACTGCGCGCCGCGACCGACGACTACATGCAAATGCTCGCCGACCAGATGGAACCGGGCGAAAGTGGCACCGATCAGCCCGACATGGCCGAGAACTCGACAGAGTTCACGCAGGACGAGCTGCAGGCGCTGATGGACCGGATCGAAGAGCTGATGAACGAAGGCCGCATGGAAGAGGCTCAGGCCCTGATGGAGCGTCTGAACGAGTTGATGGAAAACCTTCAGATTACGCAGGGTGAAGGTGGCGAGGGTGGCCCACGGACACCCGGCCAGCAATCCATGGAGGACCTTCAGGACACCCTGCGCGACCAGCAGCAGCTGTCTGACGATGCCTTCCGCGATCTGCAGGAGCGGACGAACCCGCGCGAGGAGGGTAACCAGCAGCAAGGCCAAGAGGGCCAGCAAGGGCAGCAGCAAGACGGTAGCCAACAGGGACAGCAACAGGGCGAAAGCCAGCAGGGCGAGCAACAGGGCCAAGGCCAGAGTACCGGTGAGGAAGGCCAGCAGGGCCAGCAATCCGGCGAGGGTCAGGGTGGCGAAGGCTCTGATACCGACCAGCGTGGTCTGTCCGAACGCCAGCAGGCCCTGCGCGAAGAGCTGGAACGCCAGCGCGGCAATTTGCCTTCGCTCGACGGAGAATCGGGAGATGCCGCCGAAGGTGCGTTGGACCGGGCCGAGGGTGCGATGGAGAACGCGGAAGGGGCACTTGAACGCGGCGATCTGGCCGAGGCCATCGACCAGCAGGGCGAGGCGCTTGACGCGCTACGTGACGGGATGCGGGCGCTGTCGCAAGCTCTGGCTGATAACCAGCAGGACCAGCAACCCGGTCAGGGCAATGAGCAGGGCGAGGCGACCGGCCGCGTCGAGCCATCCGACCGTGACCCGCTGGGACGAGAGTTGGGGAATACCGGACAGTTCGGCACGGATGAAAATCTGCTGCAGGGCGAGGACGTCTATCGCCGGGCGGAAGAACTGCTTAACGAATTACGCCGCCGCTCTGCCGATCAGGAACGACCCGAGCTGGAGAAAGACTACCTCAGACGCCTGCTGGACCGCTTCTGATCTGGATTATTCGGTGGTGACCGGCTCTGGGCTGTCGTCACCCAAAGCCGACAAGAGGTTCTGAAGCTGAAGATCGACCCAGATGCGTGCGCGGTCGACGGCCTCGACATAGGACGCCATGACCGTCTCGAGGCCGGGCACCGCTGCAGAAATGTCGTCGGCAAAAGCGTAAAGCGCCCAAAGCACCAAGAACACGGCCAGCACCGTCAGAAATCCGAACCGAAAACCACGGCGTTGTTCGGTCTCGCTGGTGAAGTCTTCTGGCGCAGGCCGGTCGGTGGTGTCGCGCTCGGTCTCGGACCGGAGCGTGGAATTGATTTCCTCGATGTCCGGCAAAAGCTCGCGACGCGCGGCAGAGCTTTCGGTGGCCGTCGTCTCAACGGTATCGGCCCCTTTCAGACGGCGAATGCGGGCCGGGGCTTCGGTGTCCCTGTCGCGCGTGGTTGGCGCTGTGGCAGGATCGGGCAGTCCAAGATCGCTCTGGGTTTCAAGCGTTTCGTTCCCCCCTCGCCGCGCAGCTTCCTCGCGGGCGGCTTCCTCGCGCAGGATTTCCGAGACCGACGCATCGATCGCTGGTCGGGCCATGCGGGGCGGGGCCGCGAGTTCGGGCTTCGGGGTCGTGTCTTCCTCGTCGTCTTCGTCGTCGTCTGCCACCATCGCCGAGACATTCGTCGTGGTGACATCCTTTGCCGGCGGCACCACAGCCTCTGCGGGGTCGACCCAAGCCTGATCCTCGCTCTGACGGCTGGCTTCGTCTTCCTCGTGGGTCGGCTCGTCGTAGCTGGTGCTGTCGGGGCCTTCCTCGGACACCGATGAACCGGGTTTTTCGAACCATGTATGCCCACAGTTGGAACATTGCACGTCGCGACCGGCGGCAGGAATGACGTCGTCGTCCACCTCGTATTGGGCCCCGCAGTTCGGGCATATCAATCGTGTCATGTCGCTGGCCTTTTGCCCGGTGACCCCGGTTCGCCCGGTCCATTGTTTATCAAACCATAGCCTTGGTGGCCAAGCTGACCAAGCCCCGCACGTTCGCGCGTTGCAGGATCATTGTAACCTGTTGCCTTTTTGGGCAAAGAGGAAATGAATGGCCGTGGGGGCACCTGTGATCGAACTGGACAATGTGGCCTATAGCTACGGCGGGACCGAGCTTTTCTCGAACCTTTCGGTTTCCTTGCCACAAGGATCGTTTCATTTTCTGACCGGTCCATCCGGCGCGGGCAAGACGACCCTTCTGAAGCTGTGCTACGGCGAATTGCATGCGACGCGGGGCGAGGTCAGGCTGTTCGACAAGCCGGCCCATGAGATGGACCGTGACGCAGTAGCCAGCGTGCGGCGGCGGATCGGCGTGGTGCATCAGGACTGTCAGTTTCTGGACCATCTGACCGTGACCGAAAACGTGGCGCTTCCTTTGAAGGTGGCCGGACGCGACTCTGAAGGTGCGGGGGATATCGATGACCTTATGGCGTGGGTCGGGCTGAGCCGACAGTCCCAGCAAACTCCGCCGCAGCTCTCGGGTGGCGAACGCCAGCGCGCGGCTCTGGCCCGTGCCGTGATCATGTCACCGGATGTCATCATCGCGGATGAACCGACGGGCAACGTTGACTGGGAGATGTCCCAGCGACTGCTGTCATTGCTGATCGAACTGAACCGCATGGGAAAGGCTGTTCTGATCGCGACCCACGATCTCAATCTGATCCGTACCGCGAAAAGCCAGGTCTCGTCGCGGGTCCTGCGGCTGAAAGGCGGTCAGATCCAGCAGGCGGGGGCCGATCTGTGATCGACCGCTTGCGTCCCTTTCTGGCCCTGATCAAGGGCGACCCGCAGGCCGACCGCGCTGTGCCGCCCACAGGGTTCACCGCCCGCCTGACGGTTTTTACCGCCGGGGCGATGGCCTTTCTGGCGGTCTTCGCGCTGGCCCTGTCCTTTGCCACGGGACGTGTCGCGGATCGCTGGGCCGAGGAACTGGCGCGCACCTCGACGCTGCGCATCTCGGCCCCCGAGGGTCAGGCTGTGGCGCAGCTTGCGGCCGCAATCACCGTGCTGGAAACGACACCGGGGATCGCGCAGGCACGCGCGCTCACACCGGATGAACAGCGGGCGTTGCTCGAACCGTGGTTCGGTCCTGATCTGCCCATCGAAACGCTGCCGATCCCGCAACTGGTCGAGATCATCGAAGAGGACGAGGGCTACGATACCAAGGGGCTGCGCGCGCGGTTGCAGGCCGAGGTGCCCGGTGCCGTGCTGGATGATCACACGCGCTGGCGTGCGCCTTTGGTCGATGCGGCGGAACGGCTGCGTGCGCTGGGGTGGCTGGTGCTGTTGCTGATCGGTGCGGCGACCGCTGCGATGATCACACTGGCGGCGCAGTCGGCCCTGTCAGCCAACGCGCAGGTGATTCGCGTGATGCGTCTTGTCGGCGCCAAGGATACCTATATCGCCCGCGCCTTCGTTCGCAGGTTCACGGTGCGGGCCCTGATCGGTGCTGTGATCGGGGTTGTGACGGCCTCGGCCCTTATTCTGCTGATGCCGGATGCAGAGGTGGCAGGCGGGTTTCTGACAGGGCTGCGGTTCAGAGGCGCTGAATGGATCTGGCCGCTGCTGGTGCCTGTTCTTGCCGCCGTCGTGGCCTTCGCCGCCACGCGCCATGCGGCCTTTCGCACCCTGCGAGAACAGTCATGAGCTATGCGATCCAGTGGCTCAGGTCGCTTGTTTTCGCGGGTCAGATGTATCTGGCGATGCTTGTGATCGGCATTCTCTACCTGCCGTGGGCGATCCTCTCGCCGGACGGTGCTGTCGCGGCCTGCCATGCGTTTTGCCGCTATGTCCGCTGGTCGGCAAGCTGGCTTATCGGTTTGCGGACCGAGGTGCGTGGCAAGATCCCGACAGACGAGGTGATGGTCGCAGCCAAGCACCAGTCGTTTCTGGACGTCATCCTGATCTATGGTGCCGTGCCGCGTGGCAAGTTCATCATGAAAAGACTTCTCAAGTGGGCGCCGGTTCTGGGCTGGTTCGCCCTGCGCATCGGCTGCGTGCCGGTCGATCGTGGCAAGCGGGGGCTGGCCATCCGCAAGATGCTGGCCGATGTGAAGGCGGGGCTGACCAAACCCGGCCAGCTGATCATCTATCCGCAAGGCACGCGCGTCGCACCCGGTGCCGTCATGCCCTACAAGAAGGGATCGATCACGCTTTACACGCAGTTGAACAAGCCCTGCTTTCCCGTTGCGACGAATGCGGGCGTTTTCTGGCCCCGGCGTGGTATCTATCGCAAGCCGGGCCTCGCCGTGGTCGAGTTTCTACCCCCGATCCCGGCTGGTCTGCCCATCATGGAATTCGATGGCCAGCTCCAACGTCAGATCGAAACAGGATCGACACGGCTTGCGACAGAAGCAGGATTCAAGGTGACCCATGAGTGATGGAACGATACGCGATCTGGCCGGCCTCGAGGCGCTTTATGGTGGGCCGAAGGGCGCAGCCGTCACCAAGGTCACGGACCATCTGACGCCTGCCTACAGTCGCTGGATCGCGGCATCACGGTTCTGCGTGCTGACCACTGTCGGCCCCGACGGGACGGACGGCAGCCCGCGGGGCGACGATGGCCCCGTCGTGCAGCAACTGGATGCCCGCACGCTGGCCATGCCGGACTGGCGTGGCAACAACCGGATGGACAGTCTGCGGAACATCGTGCGTGACGGACGTGTCAGCCTGATGTTCATGGTGCCCGGTTCGCAGAACGTCATGCGCGTCAATGGAATGGCAGAGGTCACCGTGGCCGAGGACGTGATCGCGCGCTTCGACGACAAGGGCCGCAGGCCGCGCAGTGTCATCCTGATCCGGATCGGCGAAGTCTATCCTCAATGCGCGCGCGCTGTGTTGCGGTCACGGCTTTGGGATGCGGGCGATGAAAGCGCTGATCTTCCGACCGTGGGTGACATGATCGCAGAGATAGATGCGGGCTTTGACGGTGAAGCCTACGATCTGGACTGGCCGAAACGGGCGAAAACCTCGCTTTGGTAGCGAAGGCTGGTTGCGGATCAGGACAGCGGGCAGTCCCCCACGTCAATGGCGATCGTCAGGCGGTCGTCCCCCGAGAACGGGATTGCGCTGACATTGACCGAAAGGCTGCCGGGCGTAACTGTCAGATCTTCATTCGTCATCGGAAAGCTGGTTTCGGAGGGGACGATTTCGGCCCCTGCGATCAGAACGCAGTCGGTCAGAAAGGTCAGGACGTAGCCGTTGAAATGCCCCGGCGCGAACTGACCCGGAAGATTGCCGGAATAGTCGAAGCGGATCACGCGGTCGCCCACGTCGATGGCGACCGGCACGATGTTGAGACCGCTGTCGCCCACTGGCCCCAGTTGAAACTCGACGCCTTTGCCAACAGTCGCGATGAAGTCCCGCGACCGGTCTTCGGGGGCTGTCTCTGTCGGGATCGTCACGACGTTGAACTGAACCTGCCGCCGCATCAGCCCGTCCGACAAGGCAGGCTGCGCAGTCAAGAGCAGGATAAAGGCGCTAAGCCGCAAGACCCTTGGATCCCAGGTCAAGATACTTGCGGCGGCGTCCGTCGCGCAGTGCCTTCGCGTCTGATTTACCAAGCTCTGACAACATGCCCTTGAGAGCTTCGCCCACGGCGTCGATCGCGGCGGCGGGGTCGCGGTGTGCGCCGCCCAACGGTTCCTTTACGATCTTGTCGCAAATGCCAAGCTCGCGCAGGTTCTGCGCGGTCAGGCGCAGGGCGTCGGCGGCTTCGCGCATCTTTTCCGCGTCTTTCCAGAGGATCGAGGCGCAGCCTTCGGGCGAGATCACCGAATAGATCGAATGTTCCAGCATGGCCACGCGGTTGGCGGTGGCAAAGGCCACGGCCCCGCCCGACCCGCCTTCACCGATCACCACCGAGATCAGCGGCACACCCAGTTGCAGGCACTTTTCGGTCGAACGGGCGATGGCCTCGGACTGGCCACGCTCCTCGGCGCCCTTGCCGGGATAGGCGCCGGGTGTGTCGACCAGCGTGATGACGGGCAGGCCGAAACGGTCGGCCATGTCCATCAGGCGGATGGCCTTGCGGTAGCCCTCGGGCCGGGCCATGCCAAAGTTGCGTTCGATGCGGGATTTGGTGTCGTTGCCCTTTTCATGACCGATCACCATGACGGGCGTGTCATCCAGCCGCGCAAGGCCGCCCATGACGGCGTGATCGTCGGCAAAGTTCCGGTCACCGGCCAGCGGTGTGTATTCAGTGAACAACCGGTCGATGTAGTCCTTGCAGTGCGGGCGCTGCGGGTGGCGGGCGACCAGGCATTTGCGCCAAGGCGACAGATCGGCATAGAGGCTTTTCAACAGGTCCGCCGCTTTCGAATCAAGCTGAGACGCCTCTTTCAGCACATCCGTGCCCTCATCACCGGCAGCCAGCGCCCGAAGTTCCTCGGCCTTGGCTTCTATCTCGGCGATCGGTTTCTCGAATTCGAGGTATTGGGTCATTTACCGCTCCGGCCTGCGTTTTCTGCATATAACGGGGGCCGGGCTCGGTTTGCAATGGAAGCCGCGTCTAGCCTGCCAGCATCTCGGCCTGTTTCACGATGACCTCGGCTTGCTTGATGCTGGCAATATCCACGAGCCTGCCCTTGTAGACGGTCGCCCCCGCGCCGGCGGCTTTCGCATCATCCATGGCGGCCAGAATTTCGCGGGCTTCGGCCACAGCATCGTCCGAGGGGGTGAAGACCTCGTTGGCCAGCGCGATCTGCCTGGGGTGAATCGCCCACTTGCCGACCATGCCCAACGTGGCACTGCGCCGGGACTGCGCGCGAAAGCCTTCGTCGTCCGAAAAGTCGCCGAAGGGGCCATCGACCGGTAGGATGCCGTGGGTCCGGCAGGCAGCGACGATGGCCGTCTGCGCCCAGTGCCACGGGTCCGCATAATGCCGTGTTTCGCCGTGCAGCATGTAGTAGCTGTGCTGCGTTCCACCGATGCCCGTCGTCTGCATGCCCATGCTGGCGGCGTAGTCGGCGGCCCCAAGGCTCATCGCCTCAAGACGGGGCGAGGCTGCGGCGATCTCGTTCACGTTCACCAGACCGGCGGCGGATTCGATGATGACCTCGAAAGCGACGGGCTTGCCGCGCCCCTTGGCCGCCTCGATGGCGGTGACCAAGGCATCCACGGCATAGACATCGGCGGGATTGCCGACCTTCGGGATCATGATCTGGTCGACCCGGTCCGAGCCTTGTTCCAGCAGGTCCACCACGTCGCGATACCAGTAAGGGGTGTCGAGCGAATTGATCCGCACCGACAGGTGCTTGGTGTTCCAGTCGATGTCGTGGCTGGCCGCGATGATGTTCGCCCGCGCCTGATCCTTGTCCGAGGGGGCGACGCTGTCTTCGAGGTCAAGGTTGATGACGTCCGCCGCGCTGGCCGCCATCTTCTTGAACAGCTTGGTATTCGAGCCGGGGCCGAACAACTGGCAGCGGTTGGGGCGGGCAGGCGGCGTCGGTTGCAAGCGGAAGGACATGATCGGACCAGTTCGATTATTTCGTTTCAGGCCCGGTCACGATTATTAAATTGCCTTTGCGTCTGCAAGCATCATTTCGCAGCCGCAGAAACGGGTATTTCGGCGCAACCTTCAGACGCCGGCGTCGATGATCGCCTGTGCAAGGATCGGCACGGTCCGGTCGTTCAGCCCCGCGATGTTCATCCGGCTGTCGCCCACCATGTAGATGCCGTGGTCGGCGCGCAGCGTTTCGACCTTGTCGGGCGTGGTGCCCAACCGGCTGAACATGCCGCGGTGGTCCGCCAGAAAGTCGAACCGGTCAGAGTTCGCGCGCTGGCGCAATTCGTCCGCCAACTGCCGCCGCAGGCCCAGCATGGTGTTGCGCACTTCTTCCAGCTCGGCCTCCCAGTCGGCGCGCAGGGCGGGATCGGTCAGGATTTCCGTCACGACACGCGCGCCGTGATCTGGTGGAAAGGAGTAGTTCTGGCGGTTGAGAAAATTCATGTTGTCCTGCGCGACCGCCGCCTGATCCGCGTCTGTCGAGACAGCCATCAGGATGCCCGTCCGCTCGCGGTAGATGCCGAAGTTCTTGGAGCAGGACGCCGCGATCAGCACGTTGTCGAACGCTGCCGCGACCTTGCGCGTCGCTGCACCATCGGCGTCCAGACCGTCGCCGAACCCCTGATAGGCGATGTCGACGAATGGCACCGCGCCGCGCTCTTTCAGCAGGGCGATGACCTGATCCCACTGGTCCAGCGTCAGGTTCGCGCCGGTCGGGTTGTGACAGCAGCCATGCACCAACACCACATCGCCCGCCGCGACGGTGCGCAAGTCGGCCATCATCCCCTCGAAATCAACACCGCGCGTGGTGTCGTCGAAATAGCGGTATTCGGCCATCTCCATCTTGAGGTAATTCACGATAGAGGGATGGTTCGGCCATGTCGGTGCCGAAAGCCAGATCTTGGCCCCGGGGTTGGCCAGCCGGATCAGCTCCAGCCCCTGACGGATCGCACCGGTGCCGCCCGGCGTTGCGACGGCGGCCACGCGGTCATGCGCCACGCTGTCGGACAGCACGAGATCCTTCATCGCCGCCCCGAAGGCGGGATCGCCAGCCAGACCGACGTAGGATTTGGTCGTCTGGTGCGCCTGAATGCGCTTTTCGGCCTCTTTCACGGCGCGCATGACAGGCGTATTGCCCGCGGCGTCCTTGTAGACCCCGACGCCCAGATCGATCTTGGTGTCGCGCTCGTCGGCCTTGTAGGCGGTCATCAGCGCAAGGATCTTGTCGGCGGGTTGGCGGTTCAGGCGTTCGAACATCAGGTGTTTCCAGTTGCGATGGGAAGGTCGTCGTACATGCCCCATTCGGACCATGATCCGTCATAGAGCGACCAGTCGGTCTTGCCGATCCGCGTCAGGGCAAGGGCAAGGATCGCGGCGGTGACGCCCGATCCGCAAGTGGTGATCGCGGGTTTGGTCAGGTCCGCGTGCGCGAAGGCGGCACGCAGGCCATCCTTGTCCTTCAGGGTGCCGTCCGCGTTCAACAGCGTGGCGTAGTGGACGTTGACCGACCCGGGAATGTGACCCGCGCGCAGGCCCTCTCGCGGTTCGGGTTCCTCGCCAGCGAAACGGGACGGGGACCGCGCGTCGATGATCGTGTGATCCCCCAGCTTGGCCGCCCGCGCGACCTGCGTGACGTCGCGCACCAGCATGTTCTGGCGCGATGTGGTCATGTGCCGGTCGCGGATCGTCGGCGCGGCGTCGGTGACCTTGCGCCCCTCCGCCAGCCACTTGGGCAACCCGCCATCCAGCACGGCCACGTCTGATTTGCCCATCAGGCGCAACAACCACCAGACGCGGGCCGCAGAAAACAGCCCCTTGCTGTCGTAGACGACGATCTGGTGCCCGTCACCCACGCCCATCTTGCGCATTCGCGACATGAACTTTTCGGTCGATGGGGCCATGTGCGGCATTTCCGACCGCGCATCCGAGATGTCGTCGATGTCGAAGAATCGCGCACCGGGGATGTGGCCCTGCCCGTAGTCCTCACGGGCATCGCGTCCCTCTGCGGGCATGTGCCAGCTTGCATCGAGAATGCGCAGATCAGGGTCTTTCAGATGCGCCGCCAGCCAGTCGGTGCTGACCAGTGTCTTCGGGTCGTCACGTTCGCTTGCGGCCATGGATCGCCTCTTTCGTCATACCGGTTGCGCCCATACGCCTTTGACCCGGATTAGGCAAACACTGAGCCACGCGGGTCAAGGAAAATCGCTGTCCGGGTCCGGTGCAGCTTTTCAACCTGTCGATCAGACGTCATGTCTCAACAAACGGGCTTTCTGCCGCTGCCAGTCGCGCTTGGCATCGGTCTGGCGCTTGTCGTGGTTCTTCTTGCCCTTGGCCGTGGCGATCTTGACCTTCACCATGCCGCGATCGTTGAAATACATCACCAGCGGGACAAGCGTCATTCCCTCGCGCTTGGTCGCATTCCACAGGCGGGCCAGTTCCTTGCTCTTGACCAGAAGCTTGCGCTTGCGCCGTTCCTCGTGGCCGAACATCGCCTGCTCGTAGGGCCCGATATAGGCGTTGGTCAGCCACAGCTCGCCGTCATCGACCGAGGCATAGCTGTCGGCGATGTTGCTTTGCCCGGTGCGCAGCGATTTGACCTCCGAGCCGGTCAGGATGATACCGCATTCGATATCGTCCTCCAGCGCGTAGTCGTACCGCGCCCTCCGATTCTCGGAGATGACCTTGTAATTCGTCTTTTCGGGTTTCTTTGCCATGGGACCCAGATATGGCGCAGAGGGCCGGTGGGCAAGGCGTGGTGTCCGGTCTAGGGTCGCGGAATGAGCGTTCCCGTCCTGTCCAACCGTGCCGCGCGTGCGATCTTCCTCGACCGCCATGGCCTGGCAGAGCGACCAGCAGGCTTGGGCAAGGGCGCAGATCTCGCGCACGTTCTGGACCGTCTCGGCTTCGTGCAACTCGATAGTGTAAATACTTTCGCCCGCGCCCATGACCTGATCCTTCACGCCCGCCGCCCGCGCTACAGGCCGCAGGCGCTGGAACTCGCATTGGCCCGCGACCGCGCCGTATTCGAACACTGGACTCATGACGCGGCGGCGATCCCGATGGCGGCCTATCCGTACTGGAAACTGCGGTTCGCGCGGGACAGGGCCCTGTTGCAGCGACAGTGGTCCGCCTGGCGTCGCGGCGATTTCGCCAGCCAGATCGAGCAGGTCCATCGCCATATCGCGGACCATGGGGCCAGCGGGTCGCGGGACGTGGGCCGGGATGAGGCGAAAGGGTCAGGCGGCTGGTGGGACTGGCATCCGTCCAAGACGGCACTCGAATTTCTCTGGCGCAGCGGAGAACTGGCCGTGTCCCGCAGGGAGGGTTTTCGCAAGGTCTACGACCTGACGGATCGTGTGATCCCGGACGCGGTCCGCCACCCGACACCCGACCCCGAAGAGACGCTCGATTGGCTCTGCGCGGGTGCGCTGGACCGCCTCGGCTTCGCCACCTCGGGGGAGATCGCGGCCTTCTGGGCAACCGCCACTCCAGCCGAGGCCAAGGCGTGGTGCCGCCGGGCAGCCTCGCGCGGCACGATCGTCGAAGTTGACGTGCAAGGCGTCGATGGCAAGCTGCGCCGGTCCTTCGCACGGCCTGACCTGCCGGATGCAGCACCACCCCCCGTCTACGGCGGCATGCGTATCCTTTCGCCCTTCGATCCGGCCCTGAGGGATCGCGCACGCGCTGAACGGCTCTTCGGCTTCACCTACCGGATCGAGATCTTCGTCCCCGCCCCGAGACGCCGCTACGGCTACTACGTCTTTCCGGTGCTCGAGGGTGACCGCCTGATCGGTCGGATCGACATGAAGCGCGATGGCGCGGTCCTCGCCGTGCGTGCCTTCTGGCCAGACAGCAGGGTTCGGATGGGCAAGTCGCGTAGAGCAGCCTTGCTGGCCTGCCTCGAACGCGCCGCGACATTCGGGGGCTGCACGTCCTTGTCCTTCGAAAACGGCTGGCTCAGGCCAGTATCTTCATCCGAGTGAAAATATGCCGGGGGGAGTCCGCAGGACGGGGGGCTGGCCCCCTCCGTGCCCGCCGCAGGCGCTAGTTGATCAGACCCGCGTGGATCATCGCATCCTTGATCGCCAGCTTTGTGCCATCGGTCAGCGGTGTCAGGGGTGACCGGACTTCCTCGCGGCACAGGCCCAGCAGCGACAGCGCATATTTCGCGCCGCAGACGCCGGGCTCCATGAATATAGCCTCGTGCAGTGGCATCAGGCGGTCCTGACAGATCAGCGCCTTGGCGTAGTCACCTGCAAGCGTCGCGTCCTGCATCTCGGCGCACAGACGGGGTGCGGCATTGGCGGTGACAGAGATGCAGCCAGTCCCGCCGCCCGCGTTGAAGGCCACGGCGGTTGCATCCTCGCCCGAGATCTGCGCGAAATCCACACCGCAGGTACGCCGTTGCCGGGGCACGCGGGCCAGATCGCCAGTGGCATCCTTCACGCCCACGATCATCTCGTGCCTTGCCAGTGTGCCCATGGTCACTGGCATCATGTCCACGGCGGACCGGCCCGGAATGTTGTAGATGACGATCGGCAGGCCACAGTCAGCGGCGGCGGTGAAATGCGCGATCAGCCCTGCCTGCGTCGGCTTGTTGTAATAGGGCGTCACGACGAGGGCGGCATCGGCACCGGCAGATTTCGCGGCCTTCACCAATCGCACGGTTTCAGCGGTGTTGTTCGATCCGGCACCGGCGACGACGGGCACACGACCCGCCACATGGCTGACGACCGTTTCGACCACCAGATCATGTTCCGAATGGGTCAGCGTCGGGCTTTCGCCGGTCGTGCCGACGGGCACCAGGCCGTGCGATCCCTGTTCGATCTGCCAGTCCACCAGCTTTTTCAGCGTATCAAGATCCACCTTGCCGTCCGTGAACGGCGTCACGAGTGCGGTGAGAGACCCTTTGATCATGCGACGCTTCCTTCCAACCTGCGGCCTGCCGTCAATCGGCGGCTCGGCGCTTGTCCTAGACGTGATTTTGCCGGATGCCAAGAATGTGCGTTGAGCGTTGACCCTTGTCAGGTATCATGGGTGTCGATTAATCCACCCCGTCCGGAGCCTGAACCGATGTTCGCCCGCCTGTCGCGCCATATGACATTTGTCCTGGGGCTGCTTGCGCCCTTGCCCGCCCTTGCCCAGTCAGATCAGGCGGTCGAGGCGATACGCCTTGCATCGCAGCAGGGCTATACCGTGGCCTATGCAGCAGTCGATGACCGTGACGCGGTGACGCGCGATGTCCTGACTTGGTTGCGACTCAGCGAAGGCGGGCAGCCCTTTGCGGATTATGCACCCTTTCTGACCCGCCGCGCGGACTGGCCGCGCCTCGACCGGATCAGGTCGCGGGGTGAACGGGCGATGCCCGCCGGTCTGCCGGCTGAAGTCGTGACCGACTGGTTCAAAGACACGCCTCCCGAAACCGGCGAAGGGGCGGTGCATCTGGCCCGCGCACTGATCGCGGCTGGCCGGCAGGACCGCGCAGAGGCCGTGTTGACGGATGTCTGGACCCGCTACGGCCTGACCGGCAGCGATCACGCGATGATGGTCTCTGCATTCGGTGACCTGCTGACGCCTCTGGCCGCCGTGCGTGCGGATGCCATGCTGTGGCGGTGGCGAACGGAAGATGCCGAACGCCTGGTGCCCCTGCTGGACGAAGACGCCCAGAAGCTCGTTGCGGCACGCATTGCCCTGATCCGTGACAGTGCATCCGCCGCCGACAGGATGGAGGCCGTGCCAGTGGCGCTTTCGGACCATCCCGGCCTTGCCTACGACCGCTACAACTGGCTGGCCGACAATGGCCGGCACGACGATGCCATCGCCATTCTACTGAAACAGTCCATCTCGGCAGAAGCGCTGGGCGAACCGTTCCGCTGGTCGGGATGGCGACGCACCCTGACGCGGTGGGAAATGCGCAACGGTGACCCGGCGCGGGCCTATCAGATCGCCGCGAACCACTTTCTGACCGACGACGAAGGATCGGCCTATACCGATCTCGAATGGCTCGCGGGCTATCTGTCGCTGACCTATCTGGACGCGCCAGAACAGGCGCTGGCCCACTTCGAGAACGGCATGGCGATTGCGGCAACCCCGATCACGCTCAGCCGCATGGGGTACTGGATCGGTCGTGCCAACGAAGTTCTGGACCGCGCGCCAGAGGCCGAGGTGGCCTATGCGATGGCGGCCCCCTTCCAGACCGCCTTTTACGGGCTGCTGGCCGCCGAAAAGCTTGGCCACGCGATCGACCCTGCGCTGACCGGTGCGGCTGACGCGCGGGACTGGGCCGGTGCTCCGGTGCTGAATGACGATCTGGTGCGCGCCGCCCTGACCCTGATGGAGGCCGGCCGCCGCAGTGATGCCATCGCGTTTTTCGTCGCGGCTGCCGAAAAGCTGGATGCGACCGATCTGGGGCGTCTGGGGGCTTACCTCGAAGCCAAGGATCAAACCTATTACGAAGTGCTCTTGGGCAAATCGGCGGTGACCAAAGGTATTATCGTGCCGTCGATCTACTTTCCGATCCATGACATGGCCACGATGGAGCATCCCGTCGACCCCGCTCTTGCGCTGGCCATTGCCCGCCGCGAAAGCGAGTTTCTGATCGGCGCAGGCTCGCCTGTCGGGGCGCAGGGGTTGATGCAGCTTATGCCGGCCACCGCACGTGAGGTCTCGGGCTGGGTGGGCGAACCCTACAGCGCGGATCGTCTGACAAGCGACTGGGTCTACAACGCCACCTTGGGGTCACGCTATCTTGCGGAACTGGAACAACGGTTCGGGAAATCGCCGGTCATGGTGGCTGCCGGCTATAACGCCGGTCCGTCGCGTCCGATCACATGGATGAACGAACGGGGCGATCCACGGACCGGCCAGGTCGATGTCGTTGACTGGATCGAACATATCCCGTTCAGCGAGACGCGGAACTACGTCATGCGCGTTACCGAAAGCCTGCCTGTCTACCGCGCGCGACTGCGCGGCGAACTGGGGCCAGTGCGCTTTACCACCCTGCTGAACGGCCAACTGCCCGTGATCCGTCCCGTGCCACGCCCCGATCTCACGATGACGGTATCGACTTCGGAAAACAGGGTGACACCGATGCCGGTCCAAGAGGCGGCGACGCCATCGGAGCCTTTGCGCGTCATCGCCCGCCCGGAAATCCCGCTGGGGCCGGAAGAGGCCGTCCCCCCACGTCCCCAGTCCCGGCCGGCCCAATAGCGCTCAGGGCTGGCGCGGGACGATAATCTGGCGGCGGCTGCGCAAAAGAGTGAAAACACCCGCCGCGATAACGATGGCTGCGCCGATGGCGACGTTCAGCCTCAGCGTTTCACCAAAGATCAGCAGACCGATGGCACTGGCGAAGACGAGTTGCAGATAGGCAAAGGGCTGGACAGCGCTGGCTTCCGCGATCTCGTAGGTCTTGATCAGCATGAAATGCCCGCCCGCGCCGGTCAGGCACAAAAGCCCCATCCACGCCCAGTCCGGGGGCGTCATCGCTTCCCAGAACCAGATGCCGACGGCGGTCATCACGACCGCACCAACGGTGCCGGTCCAGAAAAAGCTGGTCGCTGCCTTGTCGGCCCTTGCCGCGTAGCGCGTCAGCAGGCCGTAAAGCGCGAACATCGTCGCCGCAGCCAGTGCCAGAAGGGCAGCAGGTGCGAAGACAGTGAAACCCGGTTGCAGGATGATAAGCACGCCGACAAAGCCGATCGCGATGGCGATCCAGCGGCGTGGTCCGACCTTTTCGCCAAGGATCGGGCCTGACAAAGCCGCGATGATCAGGGGGTAGCAGGCAAAGATCGCGTGGCTTTCCACCAGACCCAGATACAGGAATGCCAGCACCATGACGCAGATCTCAGCGGCCAGCAGCGCACCGCGAAAGGCTTGCAGGACCGGCTGGGTCGTCGCGGCGGCGGCCCTGACGGACCCGGCTTGACGGCGCGCGATGGTGATCACGAAGGCCGCGAAGAACCAGTAGCGGATCATCACGACCATCAGCACGTTGTATTCCGCCGCCAGATGCCGGGAAATGCCGTCCTGCGCCGCGAAAACGAAGGTGGTGGCGATCATCAGAAGGGGGCCGAGGCGTGCTGGATCCATTGCGCCATCTGCGCGTGAGGTGGGGACAGGGTCAAGGGTCAACGGCCCCGAAAAGTGGTCAGCCGCGTCCGGTCAGCACGCCCCGCGTCATGTGCCGTTTGCGGCCAAAGCCCGGGCGGCGTTCGACGATGAAGCCGGCATCTGCCAGTGCGCGGCGGACGAAGCCAGCTGCGGTATAGGTAGCGAAAGTGCCGCTCGGAGCCGTATGATCCGCGACTGCCTGCATCAATGATGCCTCCCAAAGCTCGGGGTTCTTGGCTGGCGAAAAGCCGTCCAGAAACCAGGCATCTGCCTTGCCGGCCCATTCGGGAAGGGTGTCACGGGCATCCCCTATCAGGACGGTCAACGTAAAATCAGCCCCTACCAACCGCGTTGGATTGTCGGCGAGGGTTTCCGTCGGCAGGTCCCCGTGCGCGGCAAGGGCGCGGGACAGGTCGGCGGGGTCGAGCGGAAAGGCCTCGAAACTGGTGAAATGAAGCAGACCCGGAACGCCTGCGCCGCGCCATGCTTTCAGGGCGGTCAGAAAGTTCAGCCCAGTGCCGAAGCCCAGTTCGGCAATGCAAAAGCCGTCGTGAAAACGGCCCGGCAGGTCGTTGCCCGCAAGAAAGACATGCGCGGTCTCGGCCTGCCCGCCGACGAGACTGAAATAGGGATCGTCAAAGGCGGTCGAGACGGGGACTTCGCCCGCATCGGTCTTTTGCCATGTCAGGCGGGCTCTCTGGTCGGTCATCGCGGTTTGCCTTAGGACGGTGTCGGGGCAGACGTCTTCGGAAAGGGCTGGAATGGCAAGCGTCGATGTGACCGTGCGGGGTGCGGGGATATTCGGGTTGTCCGTGGCTTGGGCTTGTGTCCGGCGTGGCGCGCGTGTGCGGGTGATCGACCCCAAGGGTGTCGGTGCGGGCGCCAGCGGTGGCATCGTCGGTGCGCTTGCACCACATGTCCCCGAACAATGGAACGCCAAGAAGCAATTTCAGCTGGACAGCCTGTTGATGGCCGAAAGCTGGTGGCAGTCCGTGGCACGGATGGCGCAGGATGATCCCGGCTACATCCGGTCGGGGCGCGTGCAGCCACTGGGTGACGAGGCCGCTGTAGCACTGGCCCGACAACGTGAAGGGACGGCGCAAGAGCTGTGGGGCGATGCGGCTGAGTGGAGAGTCACATCCCGACCCGCGGCGGATTTCATGCCCGCGTCACCGACCGGTCTGATCGTTCACGATACGTTGTCGGCGCTGGTGCATCCGCGCCGCGCGGTGACCTGTCTGGCCAAGGCGCTCGCGGCGTCTGGCGTCGCTTTCGAGAGCGAGGCGGCGGATGAGGGCGCCGTTGTCTGGGCAACAGGCTGGGAAGGGTTGGAAGACATGACCCGCGCCCACAACCGCATGGTCGGCGCGGGGGTTAAGGGGCAGGCGGCCTTGCTGGATTATAAGTCCGCCGGAGCGCCGCAGCTGTTCGTCGATGGCCTTCATATCGTCCCGCACCGCGACGGAACGGTCGCAGTGGGGTCGACCACGGAACGGGAATTCGATGATCCGACGGTGACGGATGCGCAATGCGACGCCCTTGTCGCACGTGCCTGCGCTGCGGTTCCGGCCTTGGTTGGGGCCAAGGTCATCACACGCTGGGCGGGGGTGCGCCCGCGCAGCCGGTCTCGTGCGCCGATGCTGGGGCGACATCCGTTTCGGGATGGTTTCGTGGCGAACGGCGGCTTCAAGATCGGGTTCGGCATGGCCCCGAAGGTGGGTGAGATCATGGCCGCGCTCGTGCTTGAAGGGCGGGACGATATTCCGCCGGATTTCGGCGTAGCGGGAAACCTCTAGGTCAGCGCCCGCAGGTTTTCCATCAGCGTATCCAGCAGCTTTTGTGCCATCTCTTCCTTGAGTTTGCCCTGATCGTCGAACTGGTTTTCGCTGCCCGCCAACAGCATTTCCGGCCCCATCAGAAGCCGCGGGCGGAACGGTACCATGCACAGGCGCAGCGCGAACTGCGTGCGTTCACCGCCAGCCCGGCCAGCGGTCGCGGACATGATCGCAAGCGGTTTGTCAGCCCAGGGGTTGCCATCGGTCCGGCTGATCCAGTCCAGCGCGTTCTTCAAAACACCGCTGATCGACTTGTTGTATTCCGGCCCGGATATGACCACGGCATCGGCGGCTGCGATCTGGTCGGAAAGTATCTGAACGTCGGCGGGGATGCCTTCATCTTCGAGATCGCCGTCATAAAGTGGAAATCTGACGTTCCCCATGATGAAATCGTCCGGCGCAAAGGATTCGCCGGCGCATTTGACCAGTTTCGTATTGGTCGAGGCGTCACGCAGCGAGCCCGAAAGTCCGAGGAGAGTGGTCATATGGCGTCCCTTTATGAATTTGAACGCAAGCTAACCCGACCGCTGCAAGGGACAAGCCCGCTTGCCTCTCAATCGGGGCTGGCACATGGTCACGGTATATCCAAAACAGCGGGACGACCCATGCGACACGGCGGCAAAATTCTGACGGACCATCTCGAAAGCCTCGATGTGAAGCGCGTTTTCTCGGTCCCTGGCGAAAGCTATCTGGCGGTGCTGGACGGGCTGCACGACAGCGGCATCCACAACGTCGTGTGCCGTCACGAAGGCGGCGCCGCGATGATGGCCGAAGCCTACGGCAAGATGACGGGTCAGCCCGGTATCTGCCTCGTCACCCGCGGGCCCGGTGCCTGCAATGCCAGCGCGGGCGTCCATGTGGCCATGCAGGACAGCACGCCGATGATCTTGTTCGTCGGTCAGATTGACAACCGCCAGACCGACCGCGAAACCTTTCAAGAGGTCGATTACAAGGCGATGTTCGGTGATCTGGCCAAATGGGTGGCGCAGGTCGATCACATCGAGCGACTGCCGGAATATATCGCCCGCGCCTTCCGCATCGCGTTGACCGGACGCCCGGGGCCGGTGGTTATCGCACTGCCGGAAAACGTCCTGAGCGATACCTCGGACGTGCCGAATCACGGGGGTGGCCGGAATGTGACCGTGCCCACCGACAAGAAGGCCTTCGAGGCGATGGTGGCCGAATTGCAGACGGCCAAGCGCCCCTTGATCGTCGTCGGTGGATCGTCATGGGACAAGGGGGCCTCCAGCGTGCTGGAGCAGTTCGCCGAGACGACCGGCCTGCCTGTCGTGGCCAGTTTCCGGCGGCAGGATTACCTCGACAATCGCCACCCGCATTACGCTGGGGACCTTAACGTGGGCGTGAACCCCAGACTGGCCCAAAGGGTGCTGGATGCGGATTGCCTTTTGCTTTTGGGGACACGTTTCGGTGATATCGACACGCAGGGCTATTCGCTGGTCAATCCCGCCGATCCGCAAAAGACGATCCTGCATTGTCATGCCGCGCCGGGCGAGGTGGGGCGCGTCTATGGCGCCGACGTCGGGATCGCGGCCCCCGCACCGATCGCCATTCACACGCTCTGGCAATGCGTCATGAACGATGACCCCTGGGACAATCACCGCGACTGGACGGCGTCCGCCCGGGCGGACTACGAAGCCTGGATAACGCCGCAGGACAGCCCCGGCGCGGTCAAGCAGGAACAGGTGATCCGCTGGCTGTCGGACAATCTGCCCGAGGATGCGATCCTGACCAACGGTGCCGGCAACTACGCCGCATGGCTGCATCGCTACTTTACCTACAAGCGCTATGGCACGCAGCTTGCGCCGACGTCGGGGTCGATGGGCTACGGCTTTCCTGCGGCGATCTCGGCAAGCTTGCAGTATCCCGACAGGACCGTCGTCTGCCTTGCCGGTGACGGCTGCTTCCAGATGACGCTGAACGAGATGTCGACTGCGGTGCAGCACGGGGCCAGGCCCATCGTCATCGTAATGAACAACGGGCGTTATGGCACGATCCGCATGCATCAGGAAAAGACCTATCCGGGCCGCGTGTCGGGCACGGAACTGGCGAACCCTGATTTTGCGGCACTGGCGCGGGCCTATGGTGGATTTGGGGCAGTTGTCGAACGTCAGGAAGACTTTGCCAAGGCGTTCGAGGCAGCACAGGCTTCAGCGACCGTGGCGGTGATCGAATGTCGGCTTGATCCAGATGTCCTGTCCACGGGACAGTCGCTGAGCGAGGTGCGCGCAAAGGCAACCTAGCGGGTCGCGGATCGCCAGAGGTCGAACTTGCGGGTCTGCCCCCTTGATCCGCCGACCGCCCCCGTCTATACGCCGCCGGTATTCTGCTTGCAGAAACGAATCCAAATGTAACGCCGTGTCTGGCCGCTCCCGTCGCTGGGGGCCAGTTCCGGCAAAGGAGTAGCGACAATGTTTAAATTGAATGAACTGTCCGAAAACGAAGGCGCAGCAAAGCGTCGCCAGCGTGTCGGACGTGGCCCGGGTTCGGGCAAGGGCAAGACCGGTGGCCGTGGTATCAAGGGTCAGAAATCCCGCTCGGGCGTGGCCATCAAGGGCTACGAGGGCGGCCAGATGCCGATCTACCAGCGTCTGCCCAAGCGCGGCTTCAACAACATCAATGCCAAGACGTTCTCTGTCGTGAACATCGGCATGATCCAGAAATTCATCGACGCCGGCAAGCTGGACGCCAAGGGCGATATCACCGAGGATACGCTGATTGCCAGCGGGCTGGTGCGTCGCAAGAAGGACGGTATCCGCCTTCTGGCCAAGGGCGATCTCTCTGCTTCGGTGAACCTCACCGTGACCGGCGCCTCCAAGGGTGCGGTCGAGGCGGTTGAGAAAGCCGGCGGCAAGGTGACGGTCGCAACTCCGGCATCTGCCGAGTAAGCGCTTGTGAGCGGGCGCAGGCTCGCTTACATGACGTAGTGGATTTCCAGACGCCGCCGAACGGGGAACCGCTTGGCGGCGTTTCAATGACAAGAGGGCCTACCGATGGCATCCGCAGCAGAACAAATGGCAGCCAACATGAGTTGGGGCGCCTTGGGCAAAGCCACCGAGCTTCGTCAGCGTATCTTGTTTACCATTGGGCTTTTGATCGTTTACCGACTTGGGACATATATTCCCGTTCCCGGCATCGACGGCGTTCAGTTGCGTGCCTTCATGGACGATGCGGCGGCAGGCATCGGTGGTATTCTGTCGATGTTCACCGGTGGCGCGCTTGCGCGGATGGGTATCTTCGCGCTGGGCATCATGCCCTACATCTCGGCCTCGATCATCGTGCAACTGCTGTCTGCCATGTGGGAGCCTCTCAAGCAGCTCAAGAAAGAGGGCGAACTGGGGCGTCGCAAGATCAACCAGTATACCCGCTATGGCACCGTGGTGCTGGCGACCGCGCAGGCCTACGGTCTGGCCGCATCGCTTGACGCCGGTGGACTGGCCGCGAACCCCGACCTTTTCTTCTATGCATCCTGCATCATCACGATTGTCGGCGGCACCATGTTCCTGATGTGGCTGGGCGAACAGATCACTGCGCGCGGTATCGGCAACGGTATCTCGCTCATCATCTTCGTCGGCATCATTGCCGAAATCCCCGCTGCCATCGCACAGTTCCTGAGCCAGGGCCGTTCGGGTGCGATCAGTCCGGCTGTCATAATCGGTGTAATCCTGATGGTGGTCGTCATCCTGACCTTCGTGGTCTTCATGGAGCGAAGCCTGCGCAAGATCCACATTCAGTATCCGCGTCAGCAGCGCGGCATGAAGGTCTATGACGGATCCACCAGCCACCTTCCGATCAAGGTGAACCCTGCGGGTGTCATTCCAGCGATCTTTGCCTCGGCCCTCTTGTTGCTGCCGACCACCATCAGCACCTTCTCGGGCGGGTCCACGAGCCCGATCATGTCGACGGTTCTTGCCTACTTCGGACCCGGTCAGCCGCTTTATCTGATCTTTTTCGCAGCGATGATCATTTTCTTCACCTACTTCTACACCAAGGAAGTGGCGTTCAAGACCGACGAGGTCGCGGACAACCTGAAAAACCAGAACGGTTTCGTGCCGGGAATTAGACCCGGCAAGAAAACCGCTGAATTCCTGGACTACGTGTTGACGAGAATCCTTGTCCTCGGGTCCGGTTATCTGGCGCTGGTCGCTCTGCTGCCCGAGATCCTGCGGTCGCAGCTTTCGATCCCGTTCTATTTCGGCGGTACATCGATCCTGATTATTGTGTCGGTCGGGATGGACACGATCCAGCAAGTGCAGTCACATCTGTTGGCCCATCAATACGAAGGGTTGATCGAGAAAAGCCAACTGCGCGGGAGGCGTGGTGGCGGTACGAAGCCGAAAAAGAGGGGGCCGGCGCGTCGATGAATATAATATTGTTGGGACCGCCGGGGGCGGGCAAGGGGACGCAGGCGCGTAACCTTGTGGAGGAACGCAACATGGTGCAGCTGTCGACCGGTGACATGCTGCGGGCGGCGCGGACCTCGGGCACCGAGATGGGCAAGAAGGTTGCCGCCGTCATGGACGCGGGCAACCTTGTCACGGACGAGATCGTTATCGGGCTGATCCGCGAACAGCTTCAAAAGGACGACGGCGCAGGCGGCTACATCTTTGACGGTTTTCCAAGGACATTGGCACAGGCCGATGCACTTGGAGAGCTTTTGGCCGAGCTGGGTCAGGACCTTGATGCCGTGATCGAAATCCGTGTCGACGATGACGCGCTTGTCGCGCGGATCACGGCACGGTCCACCTGCGGAAACTGCGGTGAAGTCTATAACGACGAGACCAAGCCGATTCCCGACGACGGCAAATGCGAAAAGTGTGGCGCCAGTGATTTCCAGCGCCGTGCGGACGACAATGCGGACAGCCTGCGCACACGCCTGATGGCCTACTACAAACAGACCTCGCCGCTGACCGGCTATTACTATGCCAAAGGTGACCTGCAGGTCGTCGACGGGATGGGACCGATGGATGAGGTCGCTGGCGACATCAGGGATGCGGTAAAGGGATAACGCACTGGCAGGTCTTTGCGCCCGTATCGCGGGTGCAGGGACTTTTCGCCCAAGACGGGTTCGTTCCCGTTCGAGGGCTTGACCCTTTGTTCACCACGCCCTAGATAGCCGCAATCCCGCAAGGGAATCGCTGGGCCTGCGCGTCCCGAACGACTACCTCGATATGACAAAAGCCCGGCGCGGATCGCACCGGGCTTCGGTTGTGAAAAAAGGGTCTGGAATGACGGACCCGCAACAGACAAAGGATATCCCACCTTGGCACGTATTGCTGGCGTGAACATTCCCTCAGGGAAGCGTGTTCCGATCGCCCTAACCTATATCACCGGCATTGGTCCGACCAAAGCTGACGAAATCTGCGAAGCCGTCGGCATCGAACGGTCACGTCGCGTCAACGACCTGTCGGACGCCGAAGTCCTGAAGGTCCGCGAGTATATCGACGAACACCTGACCGTCGAAGGCGACCTGCGCCGCGAAGTCCAGATGAACGTCAAGCGTCTGATGGACCTTGGCTGCTATCGTGGCCTGCGTCACCGCCGGAACCTTCCCGTTCGCGGTCAGCGCACATCGACCAACGCACGCACCCGCAAAGGCCCCGCAAAGGCCATTGCCGGCAAGAAGAAATAAGGAGCGCTACAGATGGCACGCGATACTCGCCGCGCTACCAAGCGCAAGGTTTCCAAGAACATCGCCGCAGGCGTCGCTCATGTAAACTCGTCCTTCAACAACACCAAGATCCTGATCTCCGACGTGCAGGGCAACGCCATTTCATGGTCGTCCGCCGGTACGATGGGTTTCAAAGGCTCGCGGAAATCCACGCCCTATGCAGCCCAGATGGCCGCAGAGGATGCGGGCCGCAAAGCGCAGGAACATGGCGTCAAGACGATCGAAGTCGAAGTGCAGGGCCCCGGTTCGGGCCGTGAGAGCGCGTTGCGCGCCCTTGCTGCTGTCGGCTTCAACATCACATCCATCCGTGACGTGACGCCGATGGCTCACAACGGCTGCCGTCCGCCAAAGCGCCGCCGCGTCTAAGCAGATTATTCAGGACAGGGGTCGTGGGATTTCCACGGCCCCCTTCCGTCATTTTGAAACCTCGGGCGTCTGCCCTTTTGGACATGAAAGGCAGACAGGAATGGAGGGACGTATGATCCACAAGAACTGGGCTGAGTTAATCAAGCCGACACAACTGGACGTGAAGCCGGGAAATAACCCCGCACGTCAGGCGACCGTTATCGCCGAACCGCTCGAGCGTGGCTTTGGCCTTACGCTGGGCAACGCGCTGCGCCGCATCCTGCTGTCGTCGCTTCAGGGCGCCGCCATCACCGCCGTGCAGATCGACAACGTGCTGCACGAATTCTCGTCCATCTCGGGCGTTCGTGAAGACGTGACAGACGTGGTGCTGAACCTCAAGGGTGTCGCGATCCGCATGGAAGTCGAAGGCCCCAAGCGTCTGAGCGTTCAGGCCAAAGGCCCGGGCGTCGTCACTGCTGGCGACATTTCCGAGACCGCAGGCATCGAGATCCTGAACAAGGACCACGTTATCTGCCACCTCGACGATGGTGCCGATCTCTACATGGAACTGACGGTCAACACCGGTAACGGCTATGTCGCTGCCGACAAGAACAAGCCCGAAGACGCACCGATCGGCATGATCACGATCGATGCGATCTATTCGCCTGTCCGCAAAGTCAGCTACGACGTGCAGCCCACCCGTGAAGGGCAGGTTCTGGACTATGACAAGCTGACCATGAAGATCGAAACAGACGGGTCCATCACGCCGGATGATGCCGTGGCCTATGCCGCCCGCATCCTGCAGGACCAGCTGTCGATCTTCGTGAACTTCGACGAGCCTGAAAGCGCCTCTGCCGGGTCCGACGACGACGGATTGGAGTTCAACCCGCTTCTTCTCAAGAAGGTGGACGAGCTCGAGCTGTCGGTACGGTCGGCAAATTGCCTGAAGAACGACAACATCGTCTATATCGGCGATCTGATTCAGAAGACCGAAGCCGAGATGCTTCGCACCCCGAACTTCGGCCGCAAGTCCTTGAACGAGATCAAGGAAGTGCTGTCGGGCATGGGTCTGCACCTTGGCATGGACGTCGAGGACTGGCCGCCAGACAACATCGAAGACCTGGCGAAAAAGTTCGAAGACCAATTCTAATAGATCTGGGCGGGGGTTTCCCCGCCCGATCACGACCCGGGCATGGTGCCCCAATAACGAGGTCGTCGCAATCGCATCGGCGACCCGCCCATAAAACGAAACGGAGACTATTCACATGCGCCACGCAAGAGGCTACCGCCGCCTGAACCGCACTCACGAGCACCGCAAGGCGCTCTTTGCGAACATGTCCGGCTCGCTCATCGAACATGAGCAAATCAAGACCACACTTCCCAAAGCCAAGGAACTCAAGCGCGTCATCGAAAAGCTGGTGACCCTTGGAAAGCGCGGCGATCTGCACGCACGTCGTCAGGCCCGCGCCCAGCTGAAGGAAGACAAGCACGTCGCCAAGCTGTTCGACATTCTTGGCCCGCGCTACAAGGATCGCAACGGCGGTACTGTCCGCGTCATGAAAGCGGGCTTCCGCTACGGTGACATGGCGCCTATGGCGATCATCGAATTTGTGGACCGCGATGTCGACGCCAAAGGCGCCGGTGACCGTGCGCGTCTGGCCGAATACGAGACTGCCGACGAGGCATAAGCCCCGCCGCAATTGATGTGCGAAAGGCCCCCTTGCGGGGCCTTTTTGCCGTCAGGCGTCCTGACAACCGCACCAGAACACCTTAGATTGCCTTGATGTCAGACCTTTTCGACAGCTCCACCGATGCCCCGAAAGCCAGCGGCCCGCGCCCGCTGGCGGACCGTCTGCGCCCGCAGACACTGGCCGAGGTGATCGGGCAGGAACAGGTGTTGGGCCCGGATGCGCCACTGGGTGCGATGCTGAAGGCGGGCACGCTGTCGTCGCTGGTTCTGTGGGGCCCGCCCGGGGTTGGCAAGACCACGATCGCGCGGCTGCTGGCGGATGAGACTGACCTGCATTTCGTCCAGATTTCCGCGATCTTCACCGGCGTTCCCGATCTGCGCAAGGTCTTCGACGCCGCAAAGCTGCGCCGGACCAACGGCAAGGGCACGTTGCTGTTCGTCGACGAGGTCCACCGCTTCAACAAGGCGCAGCAGGACAGTTTCCTGCCGCATATGGAGGACGGCACGATCCTTCTGGTCGGTGCCACGACCGAGAACCCGTCGTTCGAGTTGAACGCCGCCGTCCTGTCGCGCGCGCAGGTGTTGATCCTTGAACGGCTGAACCTTGCGGATTTGGAACGACTGGCGCAGAGGGCCGAGAAAGAGCTGGGCGCCAAGCTGCCGTTGGATGGTGAAGCCCGTGATACGCTGCTCGAGATGGCCGACGGCGATGGCCGCGCCCTGTTGAACCTGATCGAGCAGGTGACGGCTTGGGGCGACGGAAAGATCATGTCCCGTGCCGACCTTGGCAAGCGGTTGATGAAGCGGGCCGCGAAATACGACAAATCCGGTGAGGAACACTACAACCTGATTTCCGCCCTGCACAAATCGGTGCGCGGCTCTGACCCGGATGCGGCGCTTTACTGGTTTGCCCGGATGCTTGAAGGCGGCGAAGACCCCCGCTATCTGGCGCGGCGCATCACACGCATGGCAGTCGAGGATATCGGTCTGGCCGATCCGCAAGCGCAGTCCGTGTGTCTGCAAGGCTGGGAAACCTACGAACGTCTGGGCTCGCCCGAAGGCGAACTGGCCCTGGCGCAGGCGGTAACCTATCTGGCGCTCGCCCCGAAATCCAATGCGGCCTATGTGGCCTACAAGGCGGCGCGCAAGGGCGCCAAGCAAACAGGATCCGAGCCGCCACCGATGCATATTCTCAATGCGCCGACATCGATGATGAAAGAGCACGGCTTTGGTGCCGGTTATGACTATGACCATGACGCCGAAGATGCCTTTTCGGGACAGAACTACTTTCCCGAAACCATGAAGCGCGGGGTCTATTACACGCCGGTTGACCGTGGCTTCGAACGAGAGTTGAAAAAGCGCGTCAGCTATTTTGCGGGTCTGCGTGACAAGCGCGGCAAGCCCTGAGGGCGGGGTCACCCCACTGCCAGAATTGACAACACGTCCACCAAGGTCCAATTCCTCATCATGTTCACGACACTGATCCAAGTCGCCCTCGGAGGGGCCATCGGAGCATCCGGCCGCTACCTTCTGGGCATGGCACTCTTTCGGCCCACTGCGGCCTTTCCCATCGGCATCCTCAGTGCCAACGTGATCGGCTGCTTCCTCATGGGGGCCATGGTGGTTCTGCTGGGCCAGAAGGGTCTGGCCCATTTGAATCCCTTTCTGCTGACCGGTGTGCTGGGTGGGTTCACTACATTTTCGGCCTTTTCGCTTGAGGCGATGACGCTTTACGAACGCGGAGCCTTGGGTCTTGCGGCACTTTACGTGGCCCTCTCCGTCATCCTGTCGCTTGCCGCACTGGCAGCCGGCATTCATCTAGCCCGAGGAGCCCTCACATGAGCGGTGTTCAGCAACGCACGATCGGCCCCGACGACGGGGACCAGCGGCTTGACCGGTATCTGCGGCGTCTGTTCCCGCACCTGACCCAGGGCCGCATCGAAAAGATGTGCCGCAAGGGCGAAATCCGCGTCGATGGCGGGCGCGTGAAATCGAACACCCGGCTCGATGTGGGGCAGGTTGTGCGTATCCCGCCATTGCCCTCCGAGGAAGAGGTCGCGCGTCAACGCAGGCTTGCCAGCCATGACATTACCAAGGCCGACGCCAAGATGATCCAGGGCTGTGTGATCTACCGCGACGACCACATCATCGCGTTGAACAAGCCCGCCGGTCTGGCGACGCAGGGGGGGTCCAAGACGACGCGCCACGTCGATGGCCTGTCCGAGGCGCTGATGTACGACTATGATGAAAAGCCGCGTCTGGTGCATCGTCTCGACAAGGATACGTCCGGTGTGCTGCTGCTGGCGCGCACCCGCATGATGGCCAAGGCGCTGACGGATAACCTGAAACATCGTGCGACACGCAAGATCTACTGGGCCGCCGTCGCGGGCGTGCCGTCGCCCAGGGCGGGCACGATCAAGTATGGGCTGATCAAGGCACCGGGTCACGGGCGTGCTGGCGAGAACGAAAAGATGCGCTGTGTGCATCCGCGCGATGTGGACAGCACCGAAGGTGCGAAACGAGCCGCCACCGACTATATGACGATGGAAGTGCTGGGCAAACGCGGGTCGTGGATGGCGCTGACGCCGGTCACGGGCCGCACGCACCAGCTGCGCGCGCACATGGCCGAGATCGGACACCCGATCATCGGAGACGGTAAATACGGCGGGTCGCAGCAGGAAAACCTAGGTGATGGCTGGGGCGCGGGCATGGGCGAGGATATCGGGCGCAAGATGCACCTGCATGCCCGCAGCCTGACCATCGAACATCCCGAAACCGGGGCTATGCTGCACCTCACGGCCCCTTTGCCCGAACACATGCAATCCACGTGGGACTACGTCGGCTGGCATGCCCACAAGGCGCCCGTCGATCCGTTCGATCTGGACGCATGAGCCATGTGCGCAAGCGTAGCAGCGCAATTCCGACGAACAGAGACGTCAAAGAGGTTCTGTAATGCCCGAATGGAAAGCCAAGCGTTTCTGGAAGTCGACTGCCGTCACCGAGGACAGGGATGGTTATGGCATCGCGCTTGACCACCGCCCGGTGCGGACGCCGAACAAGAATCATCTGATCGTTCCGACATGGGCTATGGCGCAGGCCATTGCCGCCGAATGGGATGCGCAAGGCGAAGACATCGACCCGCTGTCCATGCCGGTGACGCGGGGGGCGAATTCGGCGATTGAAAAGGTTGCACCCCAACGCGAGGCCGTCGTTCTGGGTCTTGCCGAATACGGCGACAGTGACCTTCTGTGCTACCGTGCTGCTGGGCCGGAAGGACTTGTTGCGCAACAAAGGGCCACTTGGGATCCGCTTCTGGATTGGGCTGCGACGGCATTGAAGGCACCGCTCGTCAGTGCGGAAGGGGTGATGCACGTCTCACAACCGACCGAATCGCTGGATCGGCTGCAACGTCGCGTAGCGGAACTGACCAACTTTGAAATTGCCGGATTTCACGATCTTGTGGCCCTGTCGGGGTCTCTGGTGATGGCGTTGGCCGTCATCGATGCGCATCTGGAACCCGAATGCGCGTGGGATATCAGCCGAATCGACGAAGACTGGCAGATCGCCCAATGGGGCGAAGATGACGAAGCAAGCGTCATGGCAGAGCGTAAAAAAGAGGCATTCATTGCCGGAGCTGCCTTTGTTTCGCTTGCACGGGCCTGATTGACGTAGGGGCAGCCAAGATTTTTCAGGCAGGATGCCCGGATATCGGCCACATAAGACGCAAGTCAATCCGGGTAGCACTCTTGACCTCGTGGCGTGTTTTCGCACACTCTCAGCGGTCAAGGGGGTTTGCCCCCGACACCAACGCCGCTTCCGAAGAGGAGCGGGACAAGAATCGCCGGTTTGCACCCGGTGAAAACTCAGGAAGAGGTAACTATGAAGAAGACAACATTTCTCGGCGCACTAACTGTAGCCGGTCTGTCGGCTGCCGCGGCGTCTGCCGCGACACTTGACGATGTCATTGAGCGCGGCAATCTCAACTGCGGTGTCTCGACCGGCCTAACCGGTTTCTCCGCACCCAACGCGAGCGGTGAATGGGAAGGTTTCGACGTCGCAGTATGTCGTGCTGTCGCCGCCGCCGTGCTCGGCGATTCGAGCGCTGTCGAATTCGTTCCAACGACCGGCGAGACCCGCTTTACCGCCCTTTCCTCGGGCGAGATCGACTTGCTTGCCCGCAACACCACCTGGACGTTCAGCCGCGACAACGACCTCAAGTTCGAATTCATCGGTGTGAACTACTATGACGGTCAGGGCTTCATGGTCCCGAGAGAGTTGGGCGTGACATCAGCCCTTGATCTCGACGGCGCAACGGTGTGCATCCAGACCGGCACGACAACCGAGTTGAACCTTGCGGACTTCTTCCGCGTCAACAACCTCAACTACGAGCCGGTGCCGATCCAGACGAACGCCGAAGCCCAGCAGCAGTATCTGGCGGGTGCATGCGACGTCTACACCACAGATGCGTCCGGCCTGGCTGCGACACGCGCAAGCTTTGAAAACCCGGGCGATCACGTCCTGCTGCCTGAAATCATCTCGAAAGAGCCGCTGGGCCCGCTCGTGCGCCACGGTGACAACGAATGGGGTGACATCACACGCTGGACACTCAACGCGCTGATCGCAGCCGAAGAACTCGGCGTGACCTCGGCCAACATTGAGGACATGGCAGCTGAAGCCGGGAACAACCCCGAAATCAACCGTCTTCTGGGAACCGAGGGTAACCTTGGTGAAATGATCGGCCTCGAAGCCGACTGGGCCAAGAATGCGATTTCCGCCAACGGCAACTACGGCGAGATTTTCGAGAAGAACATCGGTGAGAACACCCCGATCGGTCTGGCTCGTGGTCTGAACGCACAGTGGACCGACGGTGGTCTGCTTTATGCGCCGCCCTTCCGCTAAAATATGAGGAAAAGGCCCGGCCCTTCGGTCGGGCCTTTTCACATCCCTGATGACCCGGGCAAACCGGGCGCAGGGCATCCCGCATGGGTAACACGTCAACGTGTATCCTTTCAAAAAACAAGAACGGGACCGGGGAGAAAACGATGTCATCCATGACTGACAGTCCGAAGTCGGACGGCTTTCGTCTGAGCCAGCTCATTTACGACACGCGCTATCGTTCGATGACCATTCAGGCCATCACGCTTGCTCTTGTCGCGGCCGGGATATGGTGGCTCGTGGCGAACCTGCTGCAAAACCTCGCGGCACTTGGTCTGACGCCGAACTTCTCCTTCCTGTTCAACCGTGCCGGCTACGATATCGGCACGACCCTTATTCCATTCAGCAGCGCGGACACGCACCTGCGTGCCGCATTCGTCGGAATTCTGAATACCCTCCTTGTCGCTTTCCTTGGGATCGTGCTTGCCACCATCATCGGCGTTATCGGTGGTGTGCTGCGGCTGTCCAAGAACTGGATCGTCCGCAAGTTGATGGCCGTCTACGTCGAAGGCTTCCGCAATGTGCCCCTTTTGCTGTGGATCGTGGCGATCTATGCGCTGATGACCGAAAGCACCCCGCAGCCGCGTGATTTCCGGGTCGCCGATGATGGCACTGCGGCGGCCTCGATGATTTTCGATGCCTTCGCGATCACGAACCGTGGCGTTTATCTGCCTGCTCCGGTCTGGGGGCCCAATTCGATAATTCTTCTGGCGGTCTTCGTCCTGTCGATCGTGGGCGCGTTCGTCTACCGGTCCTACGCCAAGAAGGTGCTGTTCGACACAGGCAGGCTGCTGCCGATGGTCTGGCCGGCCCTCCTGATTGCGTTCGTTCCGGCTGTTCTGATGTTCTTTGTCCTTGGCCGGCCTGTCGGCCTCGACTACCCCGTGCTTGGCGGGTTCAACTTTCAGGGCGGCACCCAGATTTCCAATCCCCTGACTGCGCTGTGGCTGGCGCTTTCACTCTATACCAGCGCCTTCATCACCGAGATCGTCCGCGCCGGTATCCTTTCGGTATCCAAAGGACAGACCGAAGCGGCTTTTGCACTGGGGATGCGCCCGAACCGGACGATGAACCTTGTGATCCTGCCGCAGGCCCTGCGAGTCATCATCCCGCCGATGACATCGCAGTATCTGAACCTGAGCAAGAACTCGTCACTGGCCATCGCCGTGGGTTATCCCGACGTGCGCGCCACGTTGGGCGGCATCACGCTGAACCAAACGGGACGTGCATTGGAATGCATGCTCTTGCTGGGAATGTTCTATCTCGCCCTGTCGCTCATCATCTCGTTCCTGATGAATATCTACAACAATTCCAAGAAGCTGGAGGAGCGCTAGGATGTCCGACACCGACAGCGAAGTCATCAGCTTTTACGTCCGCGAAAAGATGCTGGACGAACAGGAACCGCCTCTGACCGAACGGGGTGCCATAAAATGGCTTCGCGAAAACTTGTTCTCGTCCTGGCTGAACGCGATCCTTACAATCGTCTCTCTTTATGTGATCTGGTCCATCCTGAATGGCATCCTTCCTTGGATGTGGTCCCCGACATGGTCGCTGGGGTCGCTCAGTGAATGTCGTGACGTCCTGGCGGGACTTGGCGAATCGACCCATCAGGCTTGCTGGGGCGTGATCCGGGATCGCTGGCAGCAGTTGCTTTTCGGCTTTTACCCTCGGGAGGCCTATTGGCGGCCAACTCTGGCAATTGTGATCCTGCTGGCAGGCCTTGCCCCTGTGCTGTTCGGCAATATCCCGCGTTGGTTCATGCTGTTTTCGGTTGCGACGCCCTTCGTGTTGTTCCTCCTGCTTTGGGGTGGCCCGATCTGGGCGCCCTTGCTGGTTGGTGTCGGTCTGGTGTTGGGCGCTGTCGCCTTCCGCTATCTCGTCGGTGTAAACCAGATCGTTGCTGTGCTGGCGGCCATCCTTGTGCCGATTGTCTTCTGGCTGTTCCTCGTCGGGCCGATCGCGTCAGGGCTGTCAAGAATCGCCCCGATCGGGCTCGAGTTCATCCCGTCCAAAGATTTCGGAGGCTTTATGCTGTCTGTGGTCATCGGCGTGGCGGCGATCATCCTTTCGTTGCCGCTGGGGATCATGCTGGCCCTTGGACGCGCCTCGGATCTCTTCATAGTGACCAAATTGTCGGTCATCTTTATCGAGATCATCCGCGGCGTCCCCCTGATCGTGTGGCTCTTTACCGCGTCACTGCTGCTCAACTACTTCCTGCCCCCGGGCACGAGTTTCGACCTGACCCTGCGCGTCATCATCATGGTGACTCTCTTTTCGGCGGCCTATATCGCCGAGGTCGTGCGCGGTGGTCTCGCCGCTGTTCCGAAGGGACAGTATGAAGGTGCCGACTCGCTTGGTCTAAGCTACTGGCAGTCGATGCAGTTGATCGTCCTGCCACAGGCACTGAAAATCTCGATCCCCGGGATCGTGAACACCTTCATCGGTCTGTTCAAGGACACGACCCTTGTGGTTTTCATCGGCTTGCTCGACCCGCTTGGCCTGACCAGCGCGATCCGCGCATCCACCGACTGGAACGGCATCTACTGGGAGCTTTATGTCTTCATCGGCGTGTTGTTCTTCATCGCTTGCTACGGCATGGGCCGCTATTCCCTCTGGCTGGAGACGAAACTCCAGCGTGAAAACCGCTAAGGAGACATCCGATGTCAGCTACAGAGACCGTCACGCAACGTCAGATCAACCGCAGCCAGATGAAGGTGTCCGACGAAGTCGCCATCGAAATCACTGGCATGAACAAATGGTTCGGCACGTTCCATGTTCTGCGCGACATCAATCTGACTGTGCAACGCGGCGAACGGATCGTCGTTTGCGGGCCTTCGGGATCTGGCAAATCGACGTTGATCCGCTGCATCAACCGACTGGAGGAACACCAGAAGGGCACGATCATGGTCGACGGGACCGAACTGTCTTCGGACCTCAAGAATATCGACAAGATCCGGTCCGAGGTCGGCATGTGCTTTCAGCACTTCAACCTTTTCCCGCATCTGACGATCCTCGAGAACTGCACCCTCGCGCCGATCTGGGTTCGCAAGACCCCCAAGAAGGAAGCCGAAGCGACGGCGATGCAGTTCCTTGAAAAGGTCAAGATCCCCGAACAGGCCGATAAATATCCCGGCCAATTGTCCGGTGGTCAGCAGCAGCGCGTCGCCATTGCGCGCTCGCTATGCATGAAGCCCCGCATCATGCTGTTCGATGAACCGACGTCAGCGCTTGATCCCGAGATGATCAAGGAAGTGCTGGATACCATGATCGAGCTGGCGGAAGAGGGCATGACAATGATTTGCGTCACGCACGAGATGGGTTTTGCGCAGGCTGTGGCCAACCGCGTGATCTTCATGGATCAGGGCCAGATCGTAGAGCAGAATGAACCGAAAGAGTTCTTCAACAACCCACGGTCCGAGCGCACCAAGCTTTTCCTGAGCCAGATTTTGGGTCACTGAAGCGCATCGCTGGTTCAACGCCGGGACACTCGGCGCTGAACCCTAGAGATCGCGTGGGATGATGAAGTGAGAGATGGTTCCTTCGCCCTCTTCCGCCCTTCCTTCGAAATCGAGAACGGTAAGGGCACCTGTAGGATAGTCGGCAAACCGCCCATGTGCGGCTGGCTCGCGGGCCATCAGCCTGGCCGTTTGTCCGATACCGGGATTATGACCGACGAGGGCCAGACAGTCCGCCTTGGTGTCCTGGGCTGCGCCGATGATCCGGCCTGGGGTCGCATGGTATAGCTCTGCCATCGTTCTGAGTGGACTTTCATCGCCCGCTGCCTCTCGCATGGCCAGCGCCGTTGCCCGCGTGCGCAGAGCGCTGGACACCAGCCAGAGATCGGGACGCAGGTTCTGCTTGTTCATCCATTCCCCCAATGCGGTTGCGGCGTTCTGACCACGCCTGTTCAACGGGCGGTCGTGGTCGTCGACACCCGATTCCCAGTCGGACTTGCAATGGCGGATCAGGATCAGGCGCATCAGGCAAAGGCCTCCATGTGAAATCGAGCTTGGTCGGGCAGGCGCAGCCCATGCCCGACGGGGCAGGCCCGCCGCGCGCGACAGCCCCGCGTCAGGCAATCTCGGCCTTCGGGCGAGGCGACATGCGCCTTGTGCGCCGACCCGTCGCGATACTCCGCACTTTGCGCTAACCGATCCCAAAAGGCAGGTTCGTCCGGGCCGATCAGCACCAGGGTCTGTGCCCTATTGCCCAAGTGACCCAGTGGCGCCAAAGCCCGCGGTTCAAGTCGCGCCAAAAGTGTTTTGTAGCTTTCCATTGCCGCAGGCTATCCCGTTCATGGCACCAGACCCAGCGAATATGGCGACGGTCGACAAGCGGTTTACTGCGCCTTTGATGCCTTACCGCGGCGTGCGGATCAGCGAGCCTGCACCGTATGTGGTGAACAGCTCCAGCAGCACGGCATTGGGCACGCGGCCATCCAGTATAACGACACCCCGCACGCCCTTTTGTATCGCGTCGGTTGCGGTTTCGATCTTGGGAATCATCCCGCCCGATATCGTGCCATCGGCGATCAGGTCGGGCACTTGGCCCGCGTCGATTTCGGTGAGGATGTTCTTTTGCTTATCCAATACGCCGGGCACATCGGTCAGCAAAAGCAGACGATCCGCCCGCAGGGCACCCGCGATCGCGCCTGCAGCGGTATCGCCGTTCATGTTGTAGGTTTCACCGTTCGCGCCCATACCAAGCGGCGCGATAACCGGAATCGCCTTGGCGTCTGACAGGTCGCGCAGGATCGTTGTGTCGATCTGCGTCGGTGTGCCGACCAGCCCGAGGGCCGGATCGGTAGGTTCGCAGTGGATCAGGTTCGCGTCTTTGCCGGAAAGGCCGACAGCCTTGCCGCCCTGATCCGAAATCGCCTGCACGAGCCGGTTGTTCACCTGACCCGACAGCACCATTTCGACGACTTCCATCGTTGCGGCGTCGGTCACCCTTTTGCCGTTCACGAAGTTGCTGACGATGCCCAGCTTGTCCAGAAGCTGGTTGATCATCGGACCACCCCCGTGGACGACAACCGGGTTCATGCCCACCTGTCGCATCAGCACCACGTCGCGCGCAAAGCTTTGCATGCCTTCGTGACTACCCATGGCATGGCCGCCCAGCTTGATGACCACAGTGGCCCCGTTGTAGCGCTGCATGTAGGGCAAGGCTTCCGAAAGGGTGCGGGCCGTGGTGGTCCAGTCGCGGGTCATGTCTTGGGTCCTCATCATCGTCCCTTTGGTTGGGTGAGGTCGGTGGTATCCCAAGGACGCAGGCGGCTCAACTGCCGTTAAGGGAAGGTCGGACGCTTTCAGATCGAGGCGATGACGGCACGCAGCGTGGCGATCCCGTCACCCTTGTCGGACGATGTCAGGATCATTTCCGGATGGGCTGCAGGATGTCTGGCCAGGGCGGCACGGGTCTTGGCAAGGCTCTCCTCCAGCGCCTTGCCCTTGACCTTGTCAGTCTTCGTCATCACGCATTGAAAAGTCACGGCTGACCGGTCGAGCAGGGCCATGATCTCTTCGTCCACTGCCTTGGCGCCGTGACGGGCATCGATCAGGACGAAGACCCGGCGCAGGGTCTGGCGACCCGCAAGATACTGTTTCAGCAGGCCCTGCCATTTTTCGACGATCGCGACGGGTGCATTGGCAAAGCCGTAGCCCGGCAGGTCGACGACGTAGAGATCACCCGCCGTAAAATAGTTGATTTCCTGTGTCCGCCCCGGCGTGTTCGACGCCCGCGCCAGCCCCTTGCGGCCCGTCAGCGCGTTGATGAGCGATGATTTTCCGACATTCGACCGGCCTGCAAAGCAAACCTCAAGACGGTCGGCGGGGGGCAGGCCGGACATATCGACCACGCCCTTGAGAAACTCGGTCTCGCCCGCAAAGAGGAGGCGGCCCGTTTCCAGGGCCGCCTCGTCCGGTGTCTCGACTTCGGGAAATTTGAGTTCCATCGTGGTCCCTTTCCAACCCCGCAAAAGCGGCGGAGTGGAGGTTACTTCTTGCCTTTCGGCGCGTCGCTGTCGTTGGCGGCGGCCTCTTTGGGCGTGCGTTTGAAGCTTTCGCGGATGTTGCCAAACAGATCGGGCCGTGACCCGTGGCTCCACATGATCGCATACTGCTGCATGAACGTGATCGTGTTGTTCGCGATCCAGTACAGGACCAGACCCGAGGCAAAGCTGCCCAGCATGAACATGAAGACCCATGGCATCCAGGCAAAGATCATCTTTTGGGTCGGATCGGTCGGTGTCGGGTTCAGTTTCTGCTGAAGCCACATCGACACGCCCAGAACGATCGGCAGAATACCGATACCGATAAGGGCCACGATCGACCCCGGCTCGGGGGCGGCATAGGGCAACAGACCGAAAAGGTTGAACAGCGACGACGGGTCTGGCGCGGACAGGTCGTTGATCCAGCCTATCCAGGGCGCATGACGCAGTTCAAGCGTGACGAAGATCACCTTGTAGATCGAAAAGAAGATCGGAATCTGAAGAAGGATCGGCAAACAGCCCGCGGCGGGGTTCACCTTGTTTTCCTTGTAAAGCTTCATCATCCCCTGTTGCAGCGCCTGCCGGTCGTCGCCGACGCGTTCCTTCATGGCTTCCATCTCGGGCTGGATTTCCTTCATCCGCGCCATGGAGACATAGGACTTGTACGCCAGCGGAAGCACCAGCAGCTTGATGCAGACGGTCAGAAGGATGATCGACCACCCCATGTTGCCGACGAAGACGTTGATGTTGTGCAGCAGCCAGAACATCGGCTTGGTCAGGAAAAAGAACCAGCCCCAGTCGATACTGTCGAGAAAGCCGGTGATGCCTTCGGACTGGTAATCGCGGATCGTTTCCCATTCCTTGGCACCGGCGAACAGCTGGGTGTTCACCGTCGTCGACGCGCCTGCAGCGACGGATGCGATCGGAAGGATCGCCTCGGCCTGATAGATATCGCGGGAAGGGATGTATTTTGCGGTGGACCGGAAACCGGTCGACTGATCGGGAATCAGTGTGGTCATCCAGTAGTGGTCGGTCCAGCCGATCCAGCCCTGCTCCTGCACCTCGATACGTTCGGCGGGCACCTGCTCACGCTCGTCCAGCGCGTAATCTGCGACCTTGTCGTAGTCGACCTCTTCCAGTGTGCCGTCCGACATCCGCACAAGCCCCTCGTGCAGAATGAAGAAGTTCTTGAGGTCCGATGGCACGCCTTGACGGCGGATCAAGCCATAGGGGCGCAGTTCGATGGGGGCTTCCGTGATGTTTTCGACCGATTGGGACACGTCGAACATGAACTTGTCGTCAACGCTGATGGCGGTTCGGAAAATCTGGCCCGCGCCATTGTCCCATACCAGCGTCACGGGGCTGTCAGGGGTGAGTGTTTCACCCTGTTCCAGCGTCCATGTCGTATCTGGGCCGGGCACGGCGTCGCCTGCGATCCCGTCGACGGCAGCCCAGCCGAAGGCTGCGAAATAGGCGGCTTGAGATCCCTGCGGTCGGAACAGCGTTACCTCGTCGCTCGCCGGATCGACCGTGTCGCGGTAGTCCTTGAGGTAAAGTTCGTCGATCCGTCCGCCCTGCAGCGAGATGGAGCCGTCAAGTTCCGGCGTTTCGATCGTGATCCGGGCGGCTTCGACCGTTTCAGCCATCTCGTCTTGGGGCGTGACTGTCGTTGCGCCGTCAACAGAGGGCAAGCCGCCCTCGTCGATCTGTTCCTCGACGGCTTCAGCCGTAGCCGGTGCCTGTTCTTCGGGCGGGAAAAGCGTGAACCATGCGAGCATTACGGCCATGCTGAGCGCGATGGCCAAAATCAGGTTCTTGCCGTCACTTTGTTCCATGAAAAATGCCGTTTCCTGCCGTTTGAAAGGTGGCTTGCTTCAACCTGTCCCTGCCCGGAAGGTCAAGGGTTTTCCGGATCACGTTGCGGCGTGGCCGATCGTGTGAGACCCGCGAAATCGAAGAGCGAGGGGTCGAGGAGATGCGAGGGCCGCGTGTTCATCAGGCTGCGGAACATCACCTGACGCCGTCCGGGGCTGTTCTTTTCCCATCCGTCGAGGATCTGTTTGACCTGTTGGCGCTGCAATCCGTCCTGTGATCCGCACAGATCGCAGGGGATGATCGGGTAATTCATCGCCGTCGCGAATTTCTCGCAATCGACTTCCGCCACATGCGCAAGGGGACGATAGACGAAAAGATCGCCTTCTTCGTTCACCAGCTTGGGCGGCATCGTGGCAAGTCGCCCGCCGTGAAAGAGATTCATGAAGAAGGTTTCAAGGATATCATCGCGATGGTGTCCCAGCACGACCGCGGAACAGCCTTCTTCGCGGGCGACGCGGTAGAGGTTGCCGCGACGCAGACGCGAGCACAGGGCGCAAAAGGTGCGCCCTTCCGGCACCTTGTCCATGACGATGGAATAAGTGTCCTGAAATTCGATGCGGTGCGGCACCTGCATCCGTTCCAGAAACTCGGGCAGGACGGTCGCGGGAAAGCCCGGCTGTCCCTGATCCAGATTGCAGGCCAGCAGCTCGACCGGCAGCAGACCCCGCCACTGCAGTTCATACAGGATCGCCAGCAGCGTGTAGCTGTCCTTGCCGCCGGAGAGGCAGACCAGCCATCTGGTGCCGCGTTCGATCATGCCGTATTGTTCGACAGCTTCGCGCACCTCTCGTACCAGCCGCTTGCGCAGCTTCTTGAATTCGGTGGTCGAAGGCGCACCCTGAAAGAGCGGATGAATCTCGCTCGTTTCGGTCGCATCGGGGGGATCTTTGTCCAGCATGGCGCCTGATACACCCGCAGCGGGGCAGGGCGCAACGGGTGGTCCCGCTAGTCAGGCACGTTGTCTATGCCCGACCCGCCCCAAGGGTGGCAGCGTCCGATTCGTCGGGCCGCCAGCCAGCCACCCTTGAGGCCGCCGTGCTTTTGAAGCGCTTCCAGCGCGTAGGCCGAGCAGGTCGGTTGATAGCGGCAACCATGGCCGACCCAAGGCGACAGGACGGCACGGTAGACATGAACCGGTGCGGCCAGAATGTAGGCGAGGGGGGTCATCCGTGGATCTTTCGCAGGGCACGGATCAGATCGTCCTGCATCTGATCGAAGGGACGCGTAGCTGTCACGTCCTTGCGTCCGACCAGCACGTAGTCCCAGCCGTTGCGGCCATGTTCGGACAGCACCAGCCGGGCCACTTCGCGCAGGCGGCGCTTGGCCCTGTTTCGGGCCACGGCGTTTCCGACTTTCTTGGAACAGGTATAGCCGACACGGATTCCGTCGGCTTCACCGGTGTTCCGTTTGCGCGCCTGAAGATGAATTCCCGGTGTGCCCTGACGCTGCGCGCTTTGGGTGCGCAGAAAGTCGCCACGCTTTTTCAGAACCTCAGGACGAACGGAAACAGCCGGTGCGCCCTGCGCGACCGGCGGCTCCGAGATCTGGTCATCCCCGAAGGGAATGGCTTACGCGCTCAGCTTGGAGCGACCCTTGGCCCGACGGGCATTCAGGATCTTGCGGCCGGCCTTGGTGGCCATACGGGCGCGGAAACCGTGGCGGTTCTTGCGAACCCGGTTGGAAGGCTGGAACGTGCGCTTCATAGCGTCTCTCCGGTCTTGGGGCCAAACCCGTCGTGGATTCGAGGCCCGATACAATTCAGACCCGTCCTTTAGGCGGCTGGCAGGGGCCTGTCAACGGCAGCGACCCCTTGTTTCTGCAACAATCTGTCCGCAGGCCTGTGCCGATTGTTACAGCCTGCCCGCCCAAACAGCCGAAACACCCCCCGCGACGCCCGTGGGATCAATGCGCCGTGAAGCGGGGTGTGACATTCACGCCTTTCGGTCCATCTATCCTTCGTAATCAAGGCGAGCAAGAATGTCCGACAGCACAACTAATCCCGTCACCAGGCGGCTTCCTCTCATCATCATCGCAATCGTTGCCGTTCTGGGCTTCTTTTTCCTGCGCGATTACCTGACCTTCGACACGCTCAGCGCCAACCGTGACCGCTTGCTCGCGTTTCGGGACGACAATTACGTCCTGACGGTCATGGCTTTCATCGTGGCCTATGCCGCTATCGTGGCCTTCAGCCTGCCGGGTGCGACCATCGCCACCTTGACGGGCGGCTTCCTGTTCGCCTCGGTGCCCGAGGTGTTTCCGTTTCTTCCCGGTGCGATATTCAACATCACCGGTGCGACCCTTGGGGCTATCGCGCTGTTCCTGGCGGCGCGCTGGGGGCTGGGTGATACACTGGCAGAGCGCATGGATGCCTCGGACGGGACGGTCAAGAAGCTCAAGTCCCAGATCGACGACGAACAAAGCCAGTGGTCGATGCTTTTCCTGATCCGGCTGGTCCCCGCAGTCCCCTTCTTTGTGGCCAACCTCGTGCCCGCGCTGGTGGGCGTGCCGCTGCACCGGTTCGCCGTCTCGACCTTCTTTGGCATCATGCCGGGAGCCATTGTTTATACCAGCGTCGGCGCGGGGCTGGGGCAGGTGTTCGACAGGGGCGAAAGCCCCGACCTCGGTATCATCTTCCAGCCGCAATTTCTGCTGCCGCTTCTGGGGCTTTGCGTGCTGGCAGCGATTCCCCTCGTCCTCAAGGCCGTGCGCGGCAGGAAAGGCATCTGACATGAACAGGATCAAGACAGACATCTGTGTGATCGGCGCAGGATCGGGCGGGCTTTCGGTCGCGGCGGGGGCGGTGCAGATGGGTGCCAGGGTCGTTCTGATCGAAGGACACAAGATGGGCGGTGACTGCCTGAACTACGGCTGCGTTCCGTCCAAGGCCCTGATTGCCAGTGCAAAGCACGCCCACGCCGGGCTTGAGAACCCCGCCTTCGGAATCGAGGAGGTTCGGCCAAAGGTTGATTATGCAGCCGCCAAGGATCACATCGCCCAAGTCATCGAAACCATCGCCCCCGTGGACAGTCAGGACCGGTTCGAAGGACTTGGTTGCACCGTCATCCGCGACTTCGCGCGCTTCATCAGCAAGACCGAGGTGCAGGCCGGGGACACCGTGATCGAAGCCCGGCGCTTTGTCGTGGCGACAGGGTCTGGTCCGCTGGTGCCGTCCATCGACGGGATCGACGATGTCGAGGTGTTCACCAACGAAACCATCTTCGACTTGCGGGACAAGCCGGAACATCTGCTGATCGTCGGTGGTGGCCCCATCGGCATGGAAATGGCGCAGGCGCACCGGCGACTGGGTTGCGAGGTCACCGTGATCGAGGGCGCCAAGGCTCTGGGCAACGACGACCCCGAACTGACGGCAGTCGTTCTCGACACGCTGCGCGGGGAAGGCGTGAAGATCGTGGAAGAGGCCAAGGCCGAGCGTATTTCGGGCGGCAATGGCACTGTCACGGTTCACACGCCCAAGGGCGATTTCACCGGATCGCACATGTTGATGGCGGTGGGGCGCAAGGTGAATACTGAAAGGCTTGATCTGGATGCCGGCAATATCGCCCACGACAAGCATGGACTGAAGGTGAACGACAAGCTGCGGTCAACGACGAACAAGCGCGTCTACGCTGCAGGCGATGTGGCGGGCGGGCTGCAATTCACCCACGTTGCAGGCTATCATGGCGGTGTGCTGGTGCGCGCGCTGGCTTTGGCCTTGCCCGCCAAGGCAAAGACCGACCACATCCCGTGGTGCAGCTACACACAGCCGGAACTGGCACAGGTCGGCCTGACCGAGGCGCAGGCCCGCGCAAAGCATGGCGATAAACTGACGGTCGTGCGTGCGAACCTCGATGAAAACGATCGCGCCATTGCCGAACGCAAGACCAAGGGCTTCATCAAGGTCATGGTGGTCGGTGGCAAGCCCGTCGGGGCCTCAATTGTCGGCCACATGGCGGGCGAGTTGATCGGCGTCTGGTGCCTTGCCATCGCCAACGGGCTCAAGATGTCGGCAATTTCGAATGCGGTCTTGCCTTACCCTACTATAGGAGAAATCAATAAAAGGGCGGCGGGGGCTTATTTCAGCCCTAAGTTATTCGAGAGCGATCTGGTCAAAACGGCTGTCCGTTTCGTCCAGAAATGGATACCGTAGTGCCCTGGAGGGCCTGAATGCTGAACACCCTGTCGGGACGTTTCCTGATTTTGACCGTCATCTTCGTGATGCTGGCCGAGGTGTTTATTTTCGTGCCATCGGTTGCGCGATTCCGGCAGGACTATCTGCTTGATCGGCTTGAACGGGCCCAGATCGCGTCGCTCGCGCTTGAAGCGGACGAGATGATCGCGCCATCTCTCGAAGCCGAACTGTTGCGGAATGCGGATGTGTACAACGTCGTCCTCTTGCGCGACGAGGTGCGGCAACTGGCGTTGTCCTCGCCGATCCCCCAGCCGATCGACGCCACCTACGACATGCGCGATCCTTCGGGAATGGCTCTGATAGGTGACGCGCTTGGCACACTTTTTCACCGCGACGAAAACGTCATCCGCGTGATCGGGAACCCGGTGCGCGGTGGCGGGATCCTGATCGAGGTCACGATGCGCGAGGCGCCATTGCGCGCCGCGATGCTGGAATACGGACTGAACGTGCTGGCGCTTTCTGCCATCATTTCGGTCATCACGGCGGGCCTGTTGTTCTTTGCGGTGCGTATCCTGCTGGTCAGTCCGATCAAAAGCGTCGTCAGGAACATGCAGCGCTACGCGGCGGCGCCCGAAGACGCGCGGAGGATCATCAACCCCACCTCGGGCGTGCGCGAGTTGCGGGATGCAGAGGACGCCCTTTATTCGCTTCAGACCGAACTGACCGGCGCACTGAAGCAGAAGGAACGGCTGGCCCAACTTGGCGGGGCCGTCGCCAAGGTCAGCCACGATCTGCGCAATATCCTGACCAGCGCCCAGCTTTTCACCGACCGGATCGAAGGGTCGGATGACCCGACGGTCAAGCGGATGGCCCCCAAGCTTGTGGGCTCCATCACCCGCGCCGTGAACCTCTGCGAGACGACTCTGGCCTTCGGTCGCGTGGATGAACCGGCCCCTCGCCTGACGCGGGTCAACCTTGCCCAGATCGTGGCCGAGGTGATCGACAGTGAACGGCTGGCCGCCGGTGACTACGAACTTTCGTTCTCCGAGGACGTTCCGGCGACCATGACCTTGCGGGCCGATGACGAACAACTGTTCCGGGTGATCACCAACCTCGTTCGCAATGCACGACAGGCGATCATGGCAACCGGACAGCCTGGCGAGATCTGCCTGCACGCGTCGGAAGACGACGCCATGTGGCAACTCAGTGTGTCGGACACCGGCCCCGGTCTGCCGCCCAAGGCCCGTGAACACCTGTTCCAGGCTTTTCAGGGTCGCGGCAGCAAGGGCGGTTCTGGGCTTGGCCTTGTGATCGCATCCGATCTGGTCCGCGGGCATGGTGGACGGCTGGAGCTGCGTCAGACCTCACCCGAGGGCACCACCTTTGCCATCGTCCTTCCCAAGGGCGACCTGTCGCTTGATCCTGCGTTGCCCGATGCAGAAAATCCGCAGAAGGCCCTTGCATCGACCGATGCCCCCGTCTAGATGCGCTGCTGACGGACTGGTAGCTCAGTTGGATAGAGTACCTGACTACGAATCAGGGGGTCGGGGGTTCGAATCCTCCCCAGTCCGCCACCCCTTATCTTCTTTGAAACGCCGCAAGCCCTCCGATGCCCGCGACATGGACTGGCAGTCCAGGTGCCTTGGTGTTCCGGCTTTCCTGTTTCGTCGGGTTCTCCATCATTGCATCTTGCGTGCCACGATTGGTGCCGGTTTGCGCCTTAACCCGAATTATGCATGAGGTGTTGGTGAGGGTGGCGTAACGTTCTGAAAAGCTGTAATTTTATGGTGTCGAAGCCAAAAAAGCAGATTTTCAGGAGCCCCGCCTCACCATGGATATGTCTA
>Ga0307981_1000108_pt1 | contig 85491 bp, 87 predicted proteins | sample OrgLakmetagen987_FD_201849 | JGI IMG/M metagenome (GOLD analysis project Ga0307981, IMG submission 201849) | Saline water microbial communities from Organic Lake, Antarctica - #987 | ecosystem: Environmental > Aquatic > Non-marine Saline and Alkaline > Saline | place: Antarctica: Organic Lake... | reverse complement strand
GCGGTGCGGATGGCGATGGCGGTGTCCATATTGCCGTTGAACGACAAATAGCCCACGGCGCCGCCATACACGCCGCGTTTGACCGGCTCCAGCTCGTCAATGATTTCCATGGCGCGGGTTTTTGGTGCACCGCTTAAAGTGCCGGCAGGCAGGGTTGCTCTCAGCACATCAAGGCAGCTGATGCCGTCTTTTACCTGGCCGGTGACGTTCGATACGATGTGCATTACATGGGAATAGCGCTCAACCGCCATGTTCTCGGTCAGTCGTACGGTGCCGGTTTCTGCTACCCGGCCCGCGTCGTTGCGGCCCAGGTCAATCAGCATTAGGTGTTCGGCAATTTCTTTTGGGTCAGCCAGCAGTTCGGCTTCCAGGGCACGGTCTTCAGCTTCGGTGGCGCCGCGTTTGCGGGTGCCGGCGATGGGTCGCACGGTCACTTCGCGATCTTCCACTCGCGCCAGAATTTCCGGTGACGAACCCACAATGTGGAAGTCGTCCAGATCCAGAAAGTACATATACGGCGAAGGATTCATTATTCGCAGCGAGCGGTACAGATTCAGCGGTGGCGCCTCAAACGGAATCGACATGCGTTGGGAAATGACGGTTTGCATCACGTCGCCATCCAGCACGTAGTCTTTGATGATGCCCACGGCGGCTTCGAATTTTTCCTGGCTGAAGCCGGACACGAACTCGCTTTCATCCACGGTTTTGCCGCGCAGATGAGCCGGGGTTTTCGGTGCTTGTGCGGTGTTTTGACGCAACTGCTGCTCCAGTTGATCCAGGCGCTTCTGGGCCTGTTCAAAGGCGCCTTCGTTCGCTGGGTTTACATGAACAATCAGGTGCAGTTTGCCGCGCAGGTTGTCGAACACCACCAGTTCGTTAGACACCATTAGCAGAATATCCGGGGTGCCAATGCGGTCTGGCGGGCAGCTGCTGGCCAGACGTTTTTCAATGTAGCGAACGGTGTCGTAACCAAAATAGCCCACCAAGCCACCGTTGAAGCGCGGCAGTTCAGCCAGATCGGGGGCGTGGAAACGTTCTTGATAGCTGGCGATGAAGGCCAGCGGGTCTTCCACCTCGCTGCTCTCTACCAGCTCGCCATGGCGACGGATGTCGACACGGTGATCGAAGACTTTCAGCACTTCTTGGCTGGGCAGGCCGATGATGGAATAGCGGCCCCATTTTTCTCCACCCTGAACGGATTCGAACAGATAGGAATAGGGTCCGCTAGCCAGTTTTAGATAGATGCTTAACGGAGTGTCCATGTCCGCCAATACTTCACGGTACACGGGGATACGGTTGTAGCCGGCTTGTGCCAGCGCGTGGAACTGCTCAAGGGTCATGATCGGGCTTCCTACATTCTGCGAGGTTACAAAAGCTCGCTCAGGGAATCAACCACGACATTGGCTCCCAGTGCCCGCACGGGGTTGCCAAAATTGTAGCCGTAAGTAACGGCCACGCACGAGATGCCCGCGGCTTTGGCGGCTTGCACATCGGCGGCCGAGTCGCCGACCATGACCGTAGTGGCTGGCCGGCCATTTAATGCTCTCATGGCGTACAGCAGGGGTTCCGGGTCGGGTTTTTTACTGGCCAGAGTGTCGCCCCCTATGATCAGCTGGAAATAACCGTCGAGTTTCAGCTGCTCCAACAAGGGCGCAACAAACTGCTCGGGCTTGTTGGTCACGATCGCCATCGGGCAGTCCATTTGCTGCAATCGATTCAGGCATTCCATTACGCCCGGGTACACCTTGGCATGCTGGCCGTTGGCTGTTTCATAGTATTTGAAGAACAGCGTCATAGCCTCCTCGAATAGGGCGTCATCGGCGGCGCTGGCCGGCTGCCAGTCGGTTGTTCCTGCCATTGCGCGGCGGATCAGGACAGCGGCGCCGTGGCCTATCCACTGGCGTACCTGATCAATGCCCGCAGGTGGGCGATCCAGCCGCTCCAGGGTTTGGTTAACGGCAGCGACCAAGTCCAGCGCGCTGTCAGCCAGAGTGCCGTCCAGATCAAACAGCGCGGCGGCTGGCCAGCGTGTGTTAAAAAAGCCTTTCACAGTCATGGCAGGTTCCATTCAAACGCCCAGAGTGTTGCTGGCGTATTCAAGTTCGGCGCGCATGGCGTCGATGGTGGCCTTGTAATCATCGGTATTGAAAATGGCGGATCCGGCGACAAAGGTATCGGCACCCGCTTCGGCAATTTCGCGGATATTGGCTGCTTTTACTCCGCCATCTATTTCAAGGCGGATATTGTAATCGCTGGCGTCTATACGCTTGCGCGCTTCGCGCAGTTTATCCAGGGTGCCGGGGATGAACTTCTGGCCGCCAAAACCCGGGTTCACCGACATCACCAGAACCATGTCAAGTTTGTCCATCACATAGTCCATATACTGGAGCGAGGTGGCAGGATTAAACACCAGCCCGGCCTTGCAGCCGCCATCGCGGATCAGCTGCAAAGAACGGTCAACGTGCTGGGACGCTTCTGGGTGAAAGGTAATATAGCTGGCGCCGGCGTCCATGAACTTGCGAATCAGGTCGTCCACCGGAGACACCATCAGGTGGACGTCAATGGGCGCGGTAACGCCGTGTTTGCGCAGTGCCTCGCAGATCATGGGGCCGATGGTCAGATTGGGTACGTAATGATTGTCCATAACATCAAAATGCACCACGTCGGCACCGGCGGCCAATACGTTGTCCACTTCCTCGCCCAGACGGGCAAAGTCGGCGGAAAGAATGGAGGGTGCGATCAGGTACGGATTCATGATTTGCCTCTGGTTGTCGGCCGGAACGGTTCCGGCATTTCGTTACGGTGGGTGCTGTACACGGCTTTAACCGCCAGTCTATCAGCTCACAAGAGTTTTGCGCAGCGAGACAGCGCGACGGGTGGCCGTCTTCGATCCAGGCGCAGCGGCCGAACGGGTTGCGGCATCATCATTATAATGGCCTATGGCGTTGCTTTACGAACTCCCAGGCTTGCTGATAGCGGTGCAGGCGTGCTTTTGCAGCCGCCAGTTCGGCGTGGGTAAGTTGCTGCTGGGCGAGTTTGTCTGGATGTATTGCAGACACTTTCCGGCGCCAAATACGTTTGGCTTCTTGTAGAGAATCGTGGCGAGTAATGCCCAGAATCTCGCAGGCGTCTTGGTAGCTTTTCGGCGCCGGGGGTGGGGCTGCCGCCTGCGGCCACACCTGAACGGCGTAGTGGTCAAAGATGGCGTCGCTTACGCCTACCGGCAAACCACTTTGCACTATGGCGTCTTCACAGCGGTAACGTCGCGCCTGTGATGGTCGGCCGTGCAGTTGTGCGCTGTGGCACAGGCAAATGGCCAACATCAAAGCTCGCTGGGTCAATAGGGGCGTAGCCATGTTTAGCCACCACGCCTTCAACAACCCAAGCTGGCCCGTGGTCTTGCCTTGGCTGAACCAATGAACGGCGCGTTTACGCTGGCGCCGATTCAGGCTTAATGCGGCCATCAGCGCCTCAGCGTAGTGAATGTCTGCCTTACCGATTGTGCCTTCTGCCTTGGCAATATGACCGAGAGAAAAGAACAGATAGCGCTGCCCGAAAAGGGGTAGACGCTGCTGCTCAAGCAGTTCTTCAGCGTGATTCTGGCAGTGTGTCAGTCGCGGAAGGAGACAGCGCAGGGCGCTATCGAGCCGCCGTGATGCCGGGCGTCCTTTTACCATCGGACACCTCGCGAATCTCGAGCACTTGGCGCGCGCAGCCGCCGGTCAAGCCAGCTGAGGCGTTGCGGTGTACCTACATCCAGCCAGTGACCGCCATGATGGACGCCTTTCACTCGGTCTGCAGCGGCGGCTTGCTGCAATAATGGCCCAAGCTTGCCGGATTGGTCTGTTAACCCTGCAAACAGCCGGCGGTTAAGCAGGCTAACGCCGGCAAAGGTAAGCTTGGGTAAGGTTTCATCACAGCTGATACGGCCGTCGGGCTTGAGTGCAAAGTCCCCTTGCGGGTTGTGTGCGGGGTTGTCGGTGAGAACCAATAACGCGTCGGCGTTGGCGGGTGGTTTCAACCCGCGCAAATCAAAATCGCACCAGACGTCGCCGTTAATCACCACAAACCAGTCATCGCCGGTGTCGGTCAGCATGGGCAGCGCGCGCACAATGCCGCCGGCGGTTTCCAGCGGTTCGCCTTCGCGGGAATAACTCAGCGTCAAACCAAAGGCGTCGCCCTTGCCCAGCGCCGTTGCAATCTGCTCGCCAAGCCAGGCCAGGTTGATAATAACGTCGTTAAAACCGCTGCGGGCAAGGCGCTGCAGGTGGTAGTGAATCAGCGGTTGGCCGCCGGCTTGCAGCAGCGGTTTTGGTGTGTGCAGGGTCAGCGGACGCATGCGTTGGCCTTTGCCCGCGGCCAGAATCATGGCTTTCACGGCTGGTGTGCGCCCGGCACCGGGCCCAAAGTGGCGTTTACTGCCGGCACCACAGTGCTCAACAGCCAGTCATGGAAGGGGCGCAACGCCGGTTGTCGGCGGCTCGCACTGCACAGATACCCAAGGGTGCGGGGAATGTCATTGAGGTAGTCCGGCTTACCATCGCGCAGCGCCAGGCGGGCAAAAATACCCGCGGCTTTCAGGTGGCGCTGCATGCCCATCAGTTCGAACCATTGGCGGAAGGTGGCCGCATCTGCGCTGTGCAGGCCGGCGTTCAGGCTGCTCTGGTGATAGCTTTCCAACCAGGTCTGAACACGTTCGTGAGGCCACTGCACGTAGCAGTCCTTTAACAGCGACACCAGGTCATAGGTAACAGGTCCTATGACCGCATCCTGAAAATCGATAACGCCGGGGCGATCGTCGTCGCCCGTTACCAGCAGATTGCGGGAATGGTAGTCACGGTGCACCGGCACCTTTGGCTGCGCGTTGGCACTTTCTCTTAGCAAGGCAAATGTGTTGCTTAGCATGGCACGATCGCTGTCGTTCAGCTCCAGTCTTAGTTGGCGCTGTAGCAGCCAGTCGCGGAACAGCGCCATTTCCCTATCCAGTAAATCATTGCTGTAAGTTGCCAACGGGTCGTCAGGGTTGTCGGGCAGCTGTTGAATGCGCAGGAGTTCTGCCAGTGCGTTGCGGTAAAGTTTGTCTGCGTTGGCCGCGTTGAGCTGGCCCAGCAGCAGGCGATCGCCAAAATCCTCCATCAGAAGAAAGCCCTGAGCCAGATCTTGCTGCACAATGACGGGTACTTTAACGCCCTGACTGCGCCAATGTTGGGCTAAGGTCACAAAAGGCCGGCAGTTTTCGTGCTCGGGTGGTGCGTCCATCACAATAAGCGCCTGATAGGCTTGTGCTCCCGGTGCTTTTTCCAGAGCCCGCGGCTGTTGCCAATCAGCGCTGCGCCAGACTCGAAAATAACGCCGGAAACTGGCATCGCCGGCTACGGGCGCCACGGCGGTGTTTGCAAGGCCGGGGAGTTGACTGACCCAGCGGGTCAGCAGTTGCAAACGGTGGTCCATGGCGCGCGGATTTCCTTAAAGGGTGCAAGGCCGGTGCCCGCAGCTTGGGTGCGGGCCTCTGGGGCACTAAACTACGAAGATACGCGATGGGAGTAAAGCTTACTGCAGCGGCGACTGAAAGAAAGTTAAGCTCGCCCGGCGGGGGTTTCCGTTAACAAGCCGGGGGGCGCCGTGTAAACTGTTCAGCCTCTCACCCATTGACCACAGGATAACGGCCACCGTGCTATTGCGTAATCACCCACGGCAGCATTTTTTTGGCCGCTTGCCGCGCTCGTTGGCCTGCCTGCTCAGCGGCGGAATCTTGGGTTGTGGCGGTTTGGCTGCGGCAGCACAACCAGCGCCATCGGCGGCTGAAATAGACTGGCGACTGCGTGAGCAACTGCCTGCCAACGCGCAGGCGCGGCTGCCGTCTTTTTGCGAGGGTGGTTACTTATCGGGCGGGAGCGCCGTTGAAGGCCGCGATGCGATGATGTTGCAGCAAAGTGGTGCCGGGCAGCCACTGCAAGCCAGCGGCCTGACGGCGCGCTATGAAATCGACGATGAATTGTATCTGCAGGGTGACGTGCGGCTGCGCCAGGGTGGCTTCCAAGTGTCTGGCACCGAGGCTCGATACCGCCAGGCAGATGGCCAAGTGGCCATCACCGGTCCTTTGACAAGCCGTGGCCAAGGTTTTTTGCTGACCGGTGATTCCGCTGATTACAACGTTGAAAGCGGTCGCCTGGACATCAATACTGCGACCTTTTTGCTGCACGGGCCGGAGGTGCGCGGCCAGGCACAGAGCCTGGCCCGAATTGGCGATAACGAAGTCCTTATCAGCCAGGGGCTGTTAACCACCTGTGGCCCGCAGCAGAACGACTGGGCGCTTGTGGCGCAGGAAATCCGTCTGGATCAGACAAAAGGTTTTGGCACCGCCAAACATTTGCGACTGGAAGTATTGGATGTGCCGGTGTTTTATTGGCCATGGGTTAGTTTTCCTATCGATGATCGTCGTAAGAGCGGGTTTTTGTATCCGGGATTTGGTACTTCCAGCGCCGGCAGCGGCGGTTTTGTGGCGCTGCCTTATTACCTGAACCTGGCGCCCAACTACGACGCCACCATTACGCCGCAGTTCATGGATGGTCGCGGTCTGTTTACCGAAGTGGAAAGCCGCTATCTGAGTCGCTATGGCGAAACTTCGTTGCAGCTGGGCTATATTGATAGCGATACTTTTTTCCGCGATGAAAATCCGGCCGAAAATGGCCAGCGCTGGGCGCTGGATGCCACCACCGAAGCGGCCTTGGGTCGGGGTTGGACGGGGTACGGCGATTTTTCAGTGGTCAGCGATGACGATTATCTGAGCGACCTGAATCGCAGCCTGGACATCGGCCAAGCGACTCATCTTCAACGCCGCGGTGGCGTACGCTATCAGGATGCCAGTCAGTACTTCAACGCGTATTTGAACGATTACCAGACGGTGGCGAAGCGCATTGCCGACGTGAACCGACCCTACGCCCAGTTACCGGAGGTTTTGTATTCGGCCCTGACGGATGCCGGTGCCTTGGAGTTGGGCGTTGAAAGTCAGTACACCTATTTCCAACGCGACAATGACAACCTGCGTGGTCTGGATCGAGCCAATGGCCAGCGCTTGCGCCTGGTACCCGAGCTGGCTTTGCCGCTGCGCGCGCTTTGGGGTTACAGTCGGCCTTCCCTGAGCGTGGACTACACCCGTTATCAACTGGAAGACTACACCTTGGGTAACGGCAATTTTGAGCGCACGGTGCCGGTGGTTCAGTGGGACAACGGTTTGTATTTTGATCGCCAGGGCAGCTTGTTTGACACACCGTTTAACCAGACTCTGGAACCGCGGCTTTATTACGCTTGGGCCGACGCCAACGCCGACCAAAACGACATCCCTGATTTTGACACGGATTTAAAGTCTTTCCGCTTTGACCAACTGTTTCAGCGCAACCGCTTTACCGGTGGCGACCGGGTAGGCGACACCCATCAGTTAACGGTGGCACTGACCAGCCGTTTTAACGATCTGCAGACCGGGGCCGAACGCGCGCGGTTTAGCCTGGGCCAGATCCAGTATTTTGAAGATCGAGACGTCAGCCTGTTTGGCGTGGGCGCAGAAGACCGCAGCCGATCGCCGATGGCCGCTGAAGCGGTGCTGAGCCCGCTGGAGACTCTGGAAATTCGCAGTTCCCTGCTGTGGGATCCGGACGCTAACCAAACCGAGGAAGGCCGCAGTCAGTTAACCTTCCATTCTCGTGATTATCGCTATCTGGCCAGCGTGGGCCACACCTACAGCAAAGGCACTGCCACGGTGACTCAGCTGGAACAGGCCGATGTGGGCGTGGTGTTTCCGGTCAGCAACCGCCTGAGCCTGATTGGGCGTTGGGTGTACGACACCGATCTGGACCGCACCGTGGGTTCGCTGACGGGAGTGGAATACAATAATTGTTGCTGGAGCCTGCAGCTGGTGCACCAGAATTACTTTACCGACGAGCAAAAACTGGACAGCCGTATACTGTTCCAGATCCAGCTTAAAGGCTTGGGGGGCACCGGCGGCGCCTCTACTCGCATTGCCGACGCCATTTATGGTTTTGATGAGCGCGAACGCCGCCGCTTTAGCACGCCGTAACACAATTTTGGAGCTCTTAAACGCTATGCCACTGTTTAACAATGAGGTGACTATGAAGGCGACCTTTCGCCACTGTGTAACATCCCTGATGCTGGTGTTGGCATTGCTGCCGCTGGCGGCTCAGGCCGAGCGCCAGCGGCTTGACCAAGTGGTCACGATTGTCGATGACGACGTGATTCTGGCCACTGAACTGGATGCCCGAATCGACACCATTGTTACCCGGCTGCAAGCCCAGGAAACCACTTTGCCGCCGCGCAGTGTGCTTCAGGAGCGGGTGCTGGATCAGCTGATTACCGAGTCGGTGCAACTGCAGATGGCGGGCAAAATGGGCCTGCGCATCAGTGACAACGAGCTGAACGAAACCATGGTCAGTATTGCCGGTCGCAATGGCATGAGCCTGGAACAGTTCGAACAGCAGTTGGTCAGCGAAGGCGTCAGCTACCGTGATGCGCGCGAGCAGATCCGCAATGAACTGCTCACCAGTCGGGTTCAGCAGCGCCAGGTAGGCAGCCGTATTCGGGTAACAGACCGCGAAGTGGCAAACTATCAGCAGGCGCAGCAAGCCGGCGGTGGCGATACCGCCGAATATCGCCTGGCTTACATCTTTATCGAAACTGAGGACTCTAGCAGCAACGCGTCGGTTCAAGCCGCTCGCAGCAAAGCCGAGACACTGCGCCCGCAGGTGATGGAAGGCCGGGATTTTCGCGCGGTTGCAGTAGCCGAATCGGATGCCAGCAACGCGCTTGAGGGCGGTGACATGGGCTGGCGCGTTGAGAGCCAATTGCCGTCTCTGGTGGCTCCGGTTGTGCCAGACCTGGTGGTGGGCCAGCCGTCTGAAATACTGCAAAATAGCAGCGGTTTTCACATGGTGATGGTGATGGAGCAGCGCGGTGGCGAACAGCAGAAACTGGTTCAGCAGAACCGGGTAAGGCATATTCTGGTGCAGCCGTCTGACGCGATCACCGAGGCCGAAGGCGAGGATAAAGTCCGCGACCTCTTTGAAAAATTGCAAAACGGCGCTGATTTTGCTGAACTAGCAAAGGCCGAGTCGGACGACACAGTGTCGGGTTCTGACGGCGGTAATCTGGGTTGGGTAAGTCCCGGGCAGATGGTGCCAGAATTTGAACAGGCCATGCAAAACGCCATCGTGGGGCAGATCGAAGGCCCTGTACGTTCCCAGTTTGGTTGGCATCTTTTGCAGGTGCAAGAGCGTCGGCAGAAAGATATGAGCGATGAGTTCCGTGAATCTGAAACTCGCCAGACTCTTTACCAGCGCAAATTTGAAGATGAACTGCAGAACTGGCTGCGGGAAATTCGTGATGAGGCCTTTGTTGAATTCAAGCCGGGCTATGCCGAAGACAGTGACGCTGAGGCCACCGACATAGATGAGAACGGATCATGAGTGAACGGATTACCTTGGCCCTGACCGCTGGCGAGCCCGCCGGCATTGGGCCTGAATTGTGCCTGCAACTGGCGGGTCAGGAGCGGCAGGTAGGCATTGTGGTGGTGGCCAGCCAGCCGCTGCTCGAGACCCGTGCCCGTGTGCTGGGATTAAGCGTTCAATTGATAGCCTGGCAGCCTGGCGTAGTCGCCAGCACGGCCGCCGGCGAGCTGTCGGTGATGCACGTGAACGGCTGTAACAGTAATCAGGCCGGCCAGCTGGATACTGGCAACAGCCAATACGTGCTGGATACCCTGACGTACGCTGCCGAAGGCTGCCTGGACGGCCGTTTTGACGGCATGGTGACCGCACCGGTGCACAAGGGGGTGATTAACGATGCAGGCATCAACTTTAGTGGCCACACCGAGTTCCTGCAGGAATGGTGTGGTGCTGAGCGGGTGGTCATGATGTTGGCCACCGAAGAACTGCGGGTGGCATTGGTCACCACCCACTTGCCCCTTAAAAACGTGTCGGCGGCTATAACGCCCGAGCGCCTGAGCCAGGTGGTGCGGATTTTGAACGCCGATTTGAAAACCTTTTTCAACATTGCCCGGCCGCGCATTCTGGTGGCCGGACTGAACCCCCACGCGGGTGAAGGCGGGCATTTGGGGCGAGAAGAAATCGAAGTGATTGAACCCACGCTGGCGCGGCTGCGCGCCGAGGGTATAGGTTTGACGGGTCCGCTGCCAGCAGACACTCTATTTACGCCGCACTGGCTTGATAACGCCGACGTCGCACTGGCGATGTTCCACGATCAAGGCCTGCCTGTGCTGAAATTTCAGGGTTTTGGCCGCGCGGTGAACATCACCCTTGGCTTGCCCATTGTGCGCACCTCAGTGGACCATGGCACCGCGCTGGATTTGGCTGGCACCGGCAAAGCCGACGGCGGCAGCCTGGTAACAGCCATTCGCGTGGGTGAACAGATGGCCCGTGGTTTGCGCGCCAATCAGATGAAGAGAGACATACCGTGAGCAGACAACCCGGCCATCAGGCCCGCAAGCGCTTTGGCCAGAATTTCCTGCACGACCCGGGTGTTATCGAGCGTATTGTTCGCTCTATTGCCCCTAAGTCCGATCAGTCCATTGTTGAAATAGGCCCTGGCCTTGGCGCCATCACCGAAGAAATTCTGGCGGTGAATCCGCGCCTGCAAGTGGTGGAGCTGGATCGCGATCTGATACCCATGTTGCGCACCAAGTTCTTTAACTATCCGGAATTTCGCATTCATCAGGCCGACGCGCTGAAGTTCGATTTTAACGAGCTGGTGGGCGAACAGCCGCTGCGAATTATTGGCAACCTGCCCTACAACATTTCGACTCCGCTGATCTTCCACTTGCTGGCCCACAGCGGCGTGGTTAAGGACATGCACTTCATGTTGCAAAAAGAAGTGGTGCAGCGCATGGCGGCGATTCCGGGCGACAACAATTATGGCCGTCTGGGCATCATGACCCAGTATTTCTGTAAGGTGCAGCCGTTATTTGAGGTTGGGCCGGATGCCTTCCGCCCTGCGCCAAAAGTGGATTCGTTCATTGTCCGGCTGGTGCCGTACGCCACCTTACCGCACCCGGCTAAAGACCTGGGTACGCTGCAGGCGGTGGTGCGCAGTGCGTTCAACGCCCGCCGTAAAACCTTGCGCAAGGCCCTAGGCGGATTTGTGACCGCCGCCGAGCTCCAGCAGTTAGGGATCAATGACGGCTTGCGCCCAGAAAATCTCGGTCTGGCGGAGTACGTCGCCATCGCTGATTATCTGGTAACACGCGTACCGGGTGCTGACCTCGATGCGCCCGGAGCTGGCAATGAGTAACCGTTTATGAGTGAGTATGCGATTGGTGACATTCAAGGGTGTTACGACGCTTTGCAGCAGGTGTTAGACAAGGTTGGATTCTCGCCGTCGCGGGACCGTTTGTGGGTAGCGGGAGACCTAGTCAACCGCGGTCCGCAGTCCCTGAAAACACTGCGTTATATTGCCAGCCTGGGCGCCAGCGCCGAGGTGGTGCTAGGCAACCACGACTTGCACCTGCTGGCAGTCGCTATGGCAGACCACAAGACAAAGCGTAAAGACACTCTTGACAGCATTTTAACGGCGCCTGATCGCGATTCGCTTCTGGATTGGCTGCGCCAGCAGAAACTGTGCGTTTATGATCCCAAGCGTGATCTGTTTATGGCCCACGCCGGGCTTCCTCATATCTGGACGGTAGAGCAGGCCTGCGCTTGCGCTCGCGAAGTAGAACAGGTGATCCGTGGTGCTCAAGCCGTCGAATATTTTGCCGGCATGTACGGCAATCAGCCGGCAGGCTGGCAATCCGGTCTGAGCGGCATGGACCGCTGGCGGGTGATCACCAATTACTTTACTCGCATGCGTTTTGTCGCCGCCGATGGCGCTTTGGAGCTGACGGCCAAAGAATCTGCGGACACCGCCCCGGCGGGCTTTGCGCCCTGGTTTGACTACGCCCGCGACGACAGCACCCGCGTGGTGTTCGGCCACTGGGCCGCACTGGAGGGCGATACCGGTCACACACGCTTTATCGGCCTGGATACCGGCTGTGTCTGGGGCGGAGCATTGACCTTGATGGATCTGGACAGCGAAGAGATCACCTGCTGTGACTGCTGAGCACGCTGACTCAGGACTGACTGGCCACGCAGGCGAGCAGGTCATAGCCCGTCCGGCGTTGATGATCTGGGCTCTGGTGACCGGTGCCCTGCTGGCACTGACCGCAGTGATGGCCGGTGCTTTTGGCGCCCACGGCCTGCGCGATACGGTGGATGCTCGTGGCCTGGAAGTGTTTGAGATGGCGGCGACTTACCAAATGTACCACGCCCTGGGACTGATTCTGGTGGCCGCACTGGCGGGCTTTGGCCTATCGCGTAAGCTGCTGACAGGAGTGGCGGTTTTTATGCTCGCTGGTGTGGTTTTGTTCAGCGGCAGTCTGTATGCGCTGGTGTTGTTTCAAGCCAAGGGCATTGGCCTGATCACGCCGATTGGCGGGTTGTGTTTCATGCTTGGCTGGCTGCTACTTGTGATAGCGGCACTCACATTTAACGCGGATTCGAAGCGGATTGAATAAGGTAACGGCTATGAAGTTGACAGTGAACGGCAAGCCAATGGCGCTGCCGGCCGGCGCTTCTGTGGGCGCCTTGATCGAGCATCTGGGCTTGGTGGGCAAGCGCCTGGCGATTGAGCTGAACGAAAACATAGTGCCGCGCAGCCAGCACGCAGACACGGCGCTGAATGAGGGCGATCAAATAGAAGTGGTGCGCGCCATTGGTGGCGGTTGACTGTTAATAACCCGACGCTTTGCGCAAAATCTCACGCACAGGCAGCCACAGCTTGGGCGCGCTGATCAGTATATCCTTACCCCATAGGTCCGCGGGTCGATTGTCGGGTACCTTGCCGAAGTGTCCGGCGTGGGCGCCGGCCTCCGTGGCAATCAGCCTTGCGGCGGCAAAGTCCCAGGGGCTGACACTTTCGTAGTACACATCCAGTCGGCCGCAGGCTACCCAGCATATATCCAGAGCCGCAGAGCCCATTCGGCGCAAATCACGGCATTGGTGAATCATTGCATCCAACCGCTTTAACAGCGGTGCCAGCGCATCTTTTGTGTAAGGGAAACCGGTGGCAAACAGCGCCTGGCGCAGTTCGCTGGCGTTGCTGTGGCTGATTGCCTGGCCGTCTAGGGTTGCTCCTGCACCGCGGGTAGCGCGAAAGGTTTCACCTGTGCCGTTCTGGCCGGCGAAGGGCGCATGAACCACGCCTGCCTGTACTTGGCCGCGCTCGGCGTAAGCGATGGAAACGGCTACTTGTGGGTGGCCGTAAGCGTAGTTTACGGTGCCGTCGATCGGGTCAATCACCCACAGTGGCGTATCGATGTGCTCGGCCTGAGCCAAGTCGGGCATGGTTTCTTCCGACAGAATGCGATGTTCCGGAAAGCGTTTGCGGATGGCACCGGTAATGAACTTGTCCGCCATAACATCGGCGTGAGTCACCAGCTCGGTTTGCTGTTTGTAATCGGTACGCAGGACGTTGTGATCGCGCTCGTGGCGAATCAGTTCTCCGGCTTCAAGAGCCAGGGCTTGGGCGAAATCGGTGATCTCGCTCAGGGAAACAGAATCAGACACAGTGCCTCCTGGCTTTTGGTACAGATGAACGCATCGGTCTGGCACGTTGCTTTTGGATCGCCGCGCACATCAAGGTTGCCCGTGAAGCGGCGATCAGATTTGGTGTGGTTCCAGCTCGGTGTGAACAATTTTCTGCCCCAGCATAATGATGCGGCCGCTGTAACGTTCTTCGCCGGTGGCGGTGAAGTCAAACATGAAGCGCCGCCATACCCGTAGTTGTCCGCCGCTGTCGCGTTTCACCCACACCCCGCGCAGGTACACAACGTCATCCAGCAACATCACATCCATGGTTTTGCAGTAGCGCTTGGCCGCAACCAACACACCGTCTTCGATGGCCTTGGCCCGCCACCAATACCAAGCAGCGAAGCCAAGAACAAACAGCCAAAACAGATTGAGCAGCGTCAATGTGAATTAGCTGGCTGGAGCGTGATTGGGCTGATCGCGATTTTCTCCCTTGCCATCCTCATGCTTGTCTTTGCTGGCGGCGTTGTGGTCCCGCGCCAGCAGCACGTAAAACGCCGGCAGTACAAACACAGTGAGCAAAGTACCAATGCCCAGCCCGGCAGTAATAGTCAGGCCGATCGCGAAGCGACTTTGAGCGCCCGGTCCGGATGCCACCAGCAGCGGTACCATTGCGAAGATCAGCGCCAATGACGTCATGATAATAGGCCGCAAACGAATAGACGCGGCTTGCACCACGGCATCCAGTTTGTTCAGGCCTTTGTCTTTTTGCAGCTGGTTGGCGAATTCCACAATCAATATTCCGTTCTTCGACACCACGCCTATCAGGGTAATCAGACCTACCTGGGTGTAGATGTTCATGGTAGCAAAGCCCAGCACAATAAACGCCATGGCTCCGGCTACTGACATCGGCACTGAGATTAAAATGATCAACGGATCGCGCCAGCTTTCAAACTGCGCCGCCAGCACCAGATAAATCACCAAGAGCGACAGTAAGAAGGTCACCATCAAAGCGTTGCCCTGTTTTGCCTGCTGACGGGTTTCGCCCTTGTAGTCAAAACCAAAGCCCTGGGGGAAAACATCCGCTGACGTCTGCTCCATGAAATCCATGGCGGTGCCAGAGGCCACGCCAGGTGAAACCACGCCTTCAAGGGTCAGCGAATTCTGTTGGTTGAACTGGGTACGGTTCGATGGTTCTACATCGCGTTTGAAAGACACCACGCTGGACAAGGGCACCAGGGCGCCGTTGTCGGCACGGATGTAGTAATCCTTCAGAGCCTGTTCGTCTGTGCGGAAGTTTTGATCCACTTGGGGAATAACCTGATAGGAACGGCCCTCCATATTGAACCGGTTAACGTAACCGCCGCCGAGCATACTGCTCAGCTGCTGACCCACGTCTCTCATCGACAGGCCAAGGTCTGCTACCCGATCACGATCCACATCGATGCGGGTAACCGGCTTGTCAAAGCTGATGGACGTGCGCAGGAACAGGAAGTTGCCACTTTGCATGGCCGCGCCGACCAGTTCGCCGGCAACGCTGTTCAATTGCTCGTAGCTGCCACCGGTGGTCACCACAAACTGGAACGGCAGACCGCCGCCAGAACCGGGTAGGGCGGGTGGCGCGAACACCGCCGTTTGCAGACCGGTTACTTTGTTCAGTTCGGCGGTCATTTTGGGCTGCACTTCAAACTGGGTGATGTCGCGCTCTGCCGAGGGCTTCATTTTTAGTCCGCCAAACACTGCGTTTGGCGCAGTGAAACCCAGAACCATAAAGTCTTCGTAATAGCCGTCGACGGTCGATAGCCGCTCCTGAACTTCTTGTCCATTTTTAAACAGATAATCAAGGGTAGACGTTTGCGGGCCCAGACCCTGGTAGAACAGAATGCCCTGGTCTTCGGTCGGCGCCAGTTCATTCTGGCTCATGGTGACCATGAAGTAGATCGAGCATAGTATCGCCAAGGCAAAAAACACCACCACCGACTTGGTTTTCATCAGTGACACAAGGGCTGTGGAATAGCCATTGGCGATTCCTTGAAAGGTGCGCTCTACCAGGTGTTCGAATTTGCCGGGATCGCCGTGGGGTTTAAGAACTTTTCCTGACAGCATGGGCGACAGGGTCAAGGCTACAATTCCGGAAATCACCACGGTGCCGGCCAGAGTAAAGGCGAACTCGGTGAACAGTGAACCCACCAGGCCCCCCATAAAGCCGATGGGCGCATACACCGCAACCAGGGTCGTTGTCATGGCAATAATAGGCATCGCCATTTCACGGGCGCCGTGGATCGCGGCATCGTATCGTGATTCGCCGTTCTCAATGTGCCGGTGAATGTTTTCCACCATAATGATGGCGTCATCCACCACCAGACCGATAGCCAGTACCATCGAAAGAAGGGTCAGCAGGTTTAGCGAGAAGCCAAACAGCAGCATTATAAACACACCGCCTACCAACGATAGCGGAACCGCAATGGCGGGAACGATAGAGGCGCGCACAGAGCCCAGGCATAAAAACACGACGATCAGGACAATCACCATCGCTTCGGCCAGGGTTTTGATCACTTCGCTGATGGAGTCATCTATAAACTGTGAGCCGTCATAGGCCAGCTGAACCTCGAGGCCTGCGGGCACCTGGCTGCGAATACCCGGCAGTTCATCTTTCACCAGTTTGGCCACGGTTAGCGGGTTAGCGCCGGGGGCTAGCTCAATGGCGGTGAAAGTGGCCGGGATGCCTTTGTACATGGCGAGCTGGTCGTAAGATTGTGCGCCCAGTTCAACCCGTGCAATGTCCTGCAAGCGGATCTGGGTGCCGTCTTTCTGCTTTACCACGAGCTGTTTGAAATCTTCAGGGTCGGCGATGTCGGTGTTGCTGGTCAGCGCTACCTCGGTAAACTTACCTCTGGTGGTGCCCACCGCGGCCTGATAGTTATTTGCGCGCAACTGATCGACAACCTCTACCGGGGTCATGTTCACCGCAGCCAGGCGTTCCGGGTCCAGCCACACCCGCACAGCGAATGTACGCCCAAGCAACTGGGCTTTACCGACGCCGCTAAGCGCTTGCAACTGGGGCTGCACAACCCGGGTCAGGTAGTCGGTAATTTGCGGTACGCTTAATGCGCCTTCACTGTAAAACGCGATGTACATCAGTGCCGTGGAATCGCCGGTGCTGGAGCTGATAACAGGGTCTTGGGCTTCGGCCGGCAGCACGTTGCGCTGGCTTGCCACTTTCGACTGGATTTCAGCAAGGGCCGCGTTGGCGTCGTAGTTCAGCTCCATGTAGGCTTCAATCGTTGAAGAGCCCTGGGCGCTGGTTGAAATCAGATAGTCGATACCGCTTGATTCGGCGATGGCTTGTTGAAGTGGTGTGGTGATGAAGCCTTTAATCAGATCTGAGCTGGCGCCCGGATAAGCGGTCGAGACGGTAACGGTGGTGCTTTCTAACTGTGGATACTGGCGTATTTCCAGGTCCATGGCCGCGCGAACACCCAGCAGCATGATCAACAGGCTTACGACAGTTGCCAGCACCGGGCGCCGGATAAATATATCGGTGAAACGCATTATTCAGACGCCTCCTGTTGACCTTGGCTGACCTTTTTTTCAGCGTCGTCACTGTCGTTCTGAATCTTCACGGGCTGGCCCGAACGCAGTCGCAGAAGGCCCTTGGAGACGACCGTCTCGCCCGCTTCCAGGCCCTCAAGAACCGCAACTCTTTCGTCACGGGCGTCGCCGGAGCGAACACTGCGACGTGTGACCACTTTCTGGCCTTGGTCATTGTCTTCTACTACGAAGGCGAAATCACCGTAGGTATTGTAGGAAATTGCGGTGCGCGGCACGGTCACTACGGTTATATCGTCGGGCTGGCGAGTATTCACCGTGGCAAACATGCCCGGGCGCAGCCGTTGGTCACGGTTGGCAAGGGTAGCGCGAATGCGCACGCTGCGGGTGTCGGCGTTCACCGACGTATTGATGGCGCTGACGGTGCCTTTGAACTCAGTATTCGGTGCTGCAGCAACGGTGGCCGCCACAGAATAGCCTACGGCCACGTCAGGCAGATTCTTTTCCGACAGGGTGTAATCGGCGTAGATGGGGTCGAGCATGTTGATTTCAACAATCGGCGTGCCGGTGCCAATGTACTGCCCCTGATCCACCAGGCGAATGCCCAAGGTGCCGTCAAAAGGTGCGCGAATTACTTTTTTACTGAGCTGGGCTTCGGCTTCGTTCACCCGGGCGTTGGCGGCATCGTAGGTCGCCTTGGCTTGATCATACTGTGACTGCGATACCGCGCGTTTCGGCAACAGATCGGCAATGCGCTGGAACTCTTGGCGGGCGAGCTGGGCCTCGGCGCCGCGGGTGCGCAGGGCCGCTTCTTCAATGGCGGCGTTCAGGCGAATCAGCACGTCGTTCTTGCTGACAAGGTCGCCGGATTCAAAGTTGATCTGTTGGATAACGCCTGACACTTCATTGGCCACATCAATGCCGTTCACCGCCACAATGCTGCCCACGGCTTTCACGGCGGGTGTCCACTGTTCGGTCTGTGATCTTACCACCGAGATTTCCGCCGGCGGCTGCGGTTGTGACATTCGTTCCTGCGTCTGGCCAGTTTGCCAGAACTTGTATCCGAAAATACCGCCAAAAACAACGCCAAGAAGAGCGATAACAACAGTGAAGCGAAAAGCAGTGCGCATAATGGCAGACCTTGATAATTCAGATTGCGCCCCATATTCGCACAGGCATGGCAGCGGCGGGAAGAATGTACATCCAGCCAATGAGTGTAGCATCCTATAAAAGTCGCCGAAACGTTCGTCTGCCATCTATGGATGAACTTCGGCGTTGGTAATGCTTGCCCGGCACCCTTGAAACGACGCAGGCACTGTGTCGAAACTCTGTCGAAACTGTGTCGAAACTGTGTCCTATCTGGCTTTGCACCGGCAGTTAATGACAGAATTATAGCCGACGTTATCATGGGGATCAGCGCATGCACTGGATTTTGGGAATTGCCTTGGCCGCCGGGCTGTTTGTGGTGTTGCGGAAATGGGGAACCTTGTCGCTAGAAAAGAAAAAAACGACCGCCTGGAAAGTCATTCTTATCGGCGGTGGCGGGCTGTTGCTGCTGATGGTGCTGACTGGGCGCATTCACGTTTTAACAGCCGCTGTTGCCGCTTTGCTGCCTTTGCTGAGAAAGCTGCCCGCGCTGTTGAAATACCTGCCTATGATTCAGCGCACTCTTAATGGCCAGGCTACTAATAGCCAAGGCAGCCGTAACCAGAGCAGCACTGCCGGTGAGGAGCGCCAGCGGACGGGGGCTGATGTGGCCGGGCAAGTCGGCGAGCGCGAAGCCTGCGAGATTCTTGGAGTGACGCCCGGGTGTAGCCACGATGACATCGTGATGGCTCATCGCCGGCTGATGCAAAAGATTCACCCCGATCGCGGCGGCAACGACTACCTGGCAGCCAAAGTTAACGAGGCAAAACGTGTCCTACTGCGCGGGGCCAAAATCTGAGGCTTAAGGCAGTATGTCCACTCGCACGCGAATCTCGCTGGTGCGATTTTCACTGCTGTTCACTTGGTACACAATGCCGGAATTTTCGCGGCTTGCGCTGCGATCAACGCCACCCAGAGACACCCACCGTCCGGGCTGAACTTGGCGGGTGGTCACCAGCGCTTCCGTGTCATAGCCCGGCAGGGCAGGGGCATCCTGCTCAAACGACATAATGCTGAGCTCTATATTCTGCGGTGAAATCATCCGCGGAGTCACCACAAAGCCGCTGCGGGTTTCCACCAGCTGCAACAACACAGCCGGGTCCCGGCCACCGCGGGCCGCGAACGGCAAACTGCGAATTTGGCCGGCACTGACCTGAGCCGATTGTCCGTCTTGCACGATCAACGAGCGCTCGCGATTGCCGGATGACCTAGTCGTTTTGCTTTGCGTATTGATGGTGACTGTATTGCTATTAGTGATGCTGCGTTTACCGCCGAAATCTTCCCGAGACTGCACGCTGATGCGTAGCTGCGCTGTAGCAACGTCCAATTGCTGAACAATCTGACCGATCTCGTCCAGCAGGCGAGTCTCGCCGCGAGCTACAATTTTCTGTCCGACAACGGTGACATTCACCTCTTCGTAAAGAGTGCGAATTTGCGCGGCCACATCAGCAGCCGGGCGTTGGTTCAGGTTGTAAGCTCGGCTTTGACCGGCGGCAAAGGCATTGGCTGAAACCAAAAACAGAAGGAATGTAATGACCAGCGCCATTACGTTTGGCGCTGTGAGTTGGGAAACACGGGGACAATCCATCGGGTACTCCGCGGTTTGGGCAGGTGCCTGCTATTGACAGCGCCGGATAAAAACTTTGCATAAGCGGTTGCCAAGTTGAAAACAGGCCGGTTATAGTAAAAAGCATGAAGACTAAACCAGCAATTTGCCAATTAAATGTTCAGCAAGCTTTCGGCAGTGAACCGTCAGCGGCGACGTTGGCTGTTTCATTTTGGTGGCGCGACTATGGCTTTTATTTTAGCCAGACCCCGGGCCGCCCTTAGATCTTCATCACCGAACAACGAAGAAGGCAGCCCGGCAGACCACCCAGGCTGCCACCGGAATTAAAAACCCCGACTGGTAGCCCAGCCGGGGTTTTTGATTTTGGAACAGGGAAACGGACACACCGCCATGAATACGCCATTAAGTGTTGTTGAGAATACCGAAGAGAACGCCGTAGAGCATACGGTAAACATTGCCCCAGCCCGTCGCCGCGAGGTGGCTTTGCCCACGCCTGATCAGTTGCGCGGGGATTTTCCGCTAGCGGCGAAGCTTGAGTCACAGGTTGAACACCAGCGCCAGGCGATTCGTAATATCCTCAACGGAGCGGACGACCGCCTGCTGGTCGTGATCGGGCCATGTTCCATTCACGACGAAGTGGCCGCCCTGGAATACGCGCAAAGGCTGAAACAGCTTGCGGCGGATGCAAGTGACCGTATGTTGATTGTCATGCGCGCTTACTTGGAGAAACCTCGCACCACAGTGGGCTGGAAAGGTCTGTTATACGATCCTGAGCGCAGCGGGCAGGGCGATTTGCACCAGGGCTTGGTACGCTCGCGGCAACTGTTGCTGAATCTGGCGACCACCGGCCTGCCGCTCGCCACGGAAGCGCTGAGCCCGTTTGCTATGGATTATCTGGGAGACCTGGTGAGCTGGACGGCTATAGGTGCCCGCACCACGGAGTCGCAGCTGCATCGCGAAATGGCCAGCGGCTTGCCAATGCCGGTGGGTTTTAAAAATGGCACCGACGGTGGCATCGCGGTGGCCACCAATGCCATGCAGTCCGCGGCCCACGGCCACCATCATCCAGGGCTATCCGCCAGAGGCACGCCGGTAATGATTTCTACCGCGGGCAACGCTGACACCCACCTGGTTCTACGCGGCGGTCGCGGTATCACCAATTACGACAGCCACAGCATTGCCCGCGCGACCCATGCGCTGCAGCAGGCTGGCCTGAATCCGGCGGTAATGGTGGACTGCAGTCATGATAACGCCGGTAAACAACACGAGCGCCAGCAAGCGATAGCGCGGGACGTCGTTGCTCAACGGCAAGCGGGCAATCAACACATTTGTGGGCTGATGTTGGAAAGCTTTTTACAGCCGGGTCGCCAGAACGACGGCGCTGACCTTCAATACGGCTGCTCGATTACCGATCCGTGCCTGGGATGGGAGCAGACAGAGGCTCTGCTCCGCTCACTGTAGACAGCAACAACTGGCCGGCCAAAAGCAGCAACACGCCGCCCATTAGCCGGTCCAGCCAGTGGCCGAAACGGTTAAAGCCTTTGCGTACCTGCGGCTGGCTAAAGAACACAGTTACCAGGCCGAACCACAAAAAAGTGGCCAAAGCCATGTACAGGCCATAGCCGGCTTGGACAGTAACCGGTGTGCCGGGGCTGATAATCACCGAAAACAGCGAGACAAAAAAGAGCGTGGCTTTGGGGTTGAGCGCGTTCGTCAGAAAGCCCAGACGCAACGCCGCCAGGCGGCTTTGATGCAGCGCTTTGACAGCCTCCACGTAAACCCCTTCGGCCTTGGCGCGCAGGCACTGCACCGCGATCCACGTCAGATACAGAGCACCAATCACTTTCAAAATGCTGAACAGCAGCACCGATTGCTGAATAAGCAGCCCTATGCCCAACAGTGAATAAGCCACATGCACTAAAATGCCTGCGCCTATGCCTGCGGCCGTTAACAGCGAGTTTGCACGGGTTTGGCACAGCGCCTGGCGCAGCATAACCGCGAAGTCGGGTCCGGGGCTGGCGACCGCCAGAAAGTGCACAAGAGCGACGATCATAAATTCTGGCCAGAATGTGATCATGTCACGGGCTCCTTGTGTGGATCTGGTAAGAGGCCGGTATTGTGAAACACAAGGCGTCGATATGCCAAATACAAACGTCTGCTATCGTCATTGTTCAAGAAACGCCCGCAAAGAAGCCGAAGATTGCCTGGTGATCAATGCCGTTCTGTCACCCGGCGATTGAGGAAGGTTTGCGCAGTGTCTTACAAGACCTGAACCGTAAACTCATTATGGGCTTTGCTGCTGACAGCAACTGCATGGCCTTGAAATTAACCTGAGGCGGGCCCAAGTCTGATCCTAATGCGGTGATTAAATTGTCAAACTTCCGCTTTACCGCGCGCGGCGCTACACTCGTTTTAATACGGTCAAACGTCAAGGAGACGAACATGAGTAAGAACTTTCTTGGTCTGGATACTGCGAAAACTCAGAAGCTGGCGGATTCGTTAAACGACTTGCTGTCTAACTATCAAATTTTTTACATGAACGTGCGTGGCTACCACTGGAACATCAAAGGCGATAACTTCTTTGAGTTACACGCTAAGTTTGAAGAACAGTACGACGCGCTGTTGCTGAAGATTGATGAAATTGCTGAGCGTGTTTTGACTCTGGGCCACCACCCTTCCCACGCTTACAGCACTTACATGGAGCGGTCAGACATCCCCGAGCACAAAGACGTGTCTAACGGCAAAGAAGCCGCACAGAACATAGCCGAAAGCTTTGTAAAATTGATTGGCAAGCAGCGTGAACTGCTGAGTTTGGCCAATGACGCCGACGATGAAGGCACCGCGTCGCTGATGAGTGATTACATTGCCGAACAGGAAAAAACCCTGTGGATGTACCGCAGCTACCTGGGTTAGTAAGCCTCGGTTAATGCTAAAAATGGCGGCCATATGGCCGCCATTTTTTTAACGACTACTTTTATCTATCGGCTAGTACGAAGAGCTCATGCCGAACCACTCTGGGAAGATCACAATCAGCGCCAGCACAAACACCTGTATGAGGATGAATGGAAGCACCCCCTTGTAGATGTCGATGGTTCGCACCTCCGGCGGTGCCACTCCCTTGAGGTAAAACAAAGCGAACCCGAAGGGCGGCGTCAAAAAACTGGTTTGCAGGTTCATAGCGATAAGGATGGCAAACCAGAGCATGTTGATGCCCAGGGCTTCGGCCACGGGCGCCAGAATGGGCACGATGATGAAGGAAATTTCCACAAAATCGATGAAGAATCCCAGCACCATAATCACCAGCATAGCGAGGATGATAAAGCCCCATTTCTCGCCAGGCAGCGCCAGCATCCATTCTTCCAACAGGTAATCACCACCGCTGTAGCTGAACACCATTGAGAAGGCCGTCGCACCGATCAGGATGGCGAACACCATGGCCGTTACCTTCACTGTATCTTTTGACGCGTTCCAAACCATCTGGAATGAGAACTGGCCATAGATAAGGGCCAGCAAAATGGCACCTACGCCACCAAGGGCCGAAGATTCTGTTGGTGTTGCAATTCCGGCAAAGATTGAACCAAGCACGATCACGATCAGCGCCAGCGGTGGAATAATGGCCAGCAGGGCGTTCATGACTTCCTTTTTACGGGAAATGCTGTTGTCTTTCGGCATGGCTGGCGCTGTTTCGGGCTTGAAGCGGGTCATGATCAGGATATAAACGATGTACAACCCGATAAGAACCACGCCGGGGCCAACGGCCGCCCGGAACAGATCGCCGACTGGCAGCCCGAGCACGTCGCCCAAAATAATCAGAATAATGGACGGTGGAACGATCTGGCCCAGCGTACCTGCTGCACAGATGGTGCCTGTTGCGAGGCGTTTGTCGTACTGGTGGGCAAGCATGACCGGCAGCGAAATCAGGCCCATGGCAACCACACTTGCGCCTACGACACCGGTGGAGGCCGCAAGCAGTGCGCCAACCAGAATGGTAGAAATAGCCAAGCCGCCGGGCAGACCACCGAACAGTCGGCCCATGGAGGTTAGCAGCTGTTCAGCCAGGCGCGTGCGCTGCAGAACAACACCCATAAAGATAAACAGAGGAACCGCCATCAGAACCGTATTCTGCATAACGCTCATGATGCGATAAGGCATAAAAGCGAACAGATCCATGCCTTCTGACAACACACCAAAAAACAAAGCCACGCCGCCAAAAGTGAAGGCGACAGGGAAGCCCAGCATCAGCATCATCAGGGCTACGGCGAACATTATCATGCCGATCATGCGAGTCCTCCTCCGCTGTTCTCACCTTGGTACTCTTTGTCGCCAAACATAACCCGCAGGGCGTGAGTTGCCATATTAAGGCCAGCAATGGCGATAAAGAACGCAGAAACGGGTATTGCGGACTTAATCAGCCAACGGTGGGGCAGGCCGCCAGGATCACCGCTGCCCTCACCCATGTTGTAGGAGCTCAGAGCGTAATCGTAGCCGTAGATGCCAATTAATCCGGCGAATGGCACCACAAACAGCAGAGCGCCTGTCAGGTTGATCCATGCCTTGGTTCTGTTGCTCCATTTCGTATACAGCACGTCTACCCGAACGTGGCCGTCTGCGCGCAACGCATAGGGAATGCCGAACAGGAAAACCACGGAGTAAAGATGCCATTCCAGTTCTTGCATACCGATGGACACTTGATCAAATGCGTAGCGGGCAACAACGTCGTAAAAAACGTTACCCACCATCAATATCATCGCGACACAGGCGATCCAGCCGCAAAAATTAGATAGGCGTGCAAAGCCTTCGTCCAGCCTTATAATCCACTGCATTCATAATCCTCTGCCAGGGAACTGACAATTCTGCTCTTGCTACAAACAATAAAACCGGGATCGCTCTTAGAACGAACCCGGCTCTACTACAAACTGTATCTTACTCTACTGTGCCCATCGTGTTCAGGTATGCCCGTTCAGAAATTTCGGTATAAGCGCGACTCCGAGCGAGATAGTCTTCCTGGGATTTTATAATCCGGGCTGCTTGCTCGTTGCTTTCAGAGGCTTCTTTCAGAAGCTTCTCGCTGGCATTGTACATAGCTTGGAAAATGTCTTGAGGGAACTGCTTGATCTGCACGTTCGGGAAGTCTTTCTTGATGCTGGCCCAAGCTTTTGCATTTTCGTGCTGTGAGAGTACCAGCATGTTGTATGAGGCCGTGCGCATGGCAACGCGCATGATTTCCTGCAAATCAGCAGGCAGCTTTTCCCATACCTGCTCGTTCACAAGGAACTGAAGCTCGGTGGCAGGCTCGTGCCAACCGGTGTAGTAATAGTCCGCGATTTGCTGGAAGCCAAGGCGAAGATCCAGAGCCGGACCGACCCACTCCACCGCATCAATAGTGTTGCGTTCCAAAGAGGTGTATAGCTCGCCTGGCGCGATGTTGGTCGGGTTCACGCCCACTTCAGCAAAGACTTCGCCGGCGAAGCCCGGGATGCGCATTTTCAGGCCCTGGAGGTCTTCCAGCGATTTGATTTCTTTGCGAAACCAGCCGCCCATCTGAACGCCCGTGTTGCCGCCGGGGAACGACAGCATGTTATGTGGCGCGTACACTTCCTGCATAAGCTCCATGCCACCGCCGTGATAAAACCAGGCGTACTGTTCGATGGCGTTCATACCAAAAGGCATGCTGGTAAAGAACAGGGTCTCCGGAACTTTGCCTTTCCAATAGTAGGAAGCGGAGTGGCCCATGTCGTATTGGCCGGCTTTGACCATATCAAACACGCCCAGAGGCGCCTTGTGCTTGTTGGCAGAATCTATGCGGATTTTCAGGCGACCGTTTGACATTGCCTCAACGGATTTGGCGAAGTTTTTAGTGGTGTCACCGAAAATAGGAAAGTTTGGACCCCAGGTTTCTGCCAACTTCAGGGTGAATGTTTCCTGAGCCAGTGCCTGCGCAGGGGCGAAGGTCACTGTCACCGCGAGTATCGCCGCGGAGAAAATAGAACGAATCATCATTGTTTTTTCTTCCTTTTATAATTTTTGCACTAAGTCTGCGTTCTGCTACAAGTTCAGTAAAACTAGCTTACATTATCAGTTATTTTTAATCGGTGGAACGAAAAAAACACGGCATTAGATATAGGTCGTAGGCGCTTTAACCGCCTGGGCAATGTTCGCGCACGCACGCCATACCCTAAACCGTTGCAAAGTGGGTTGTTCAACGCTGCAACGGATCAGGCAGGTGAAAAGCAGAACGATGCCAAGAGCAAGGCCGACATTAAACCAGCCAGCATGGGCGGCCTCGTCACGGGTTCGACTCAGACCGTAGCCTGCTTTGCATCGCGGCAATGCGGCAATGCGGCTCAGCTATACGGTTAACTTGTCCGCGCCATACGATGTGTTCATCATTCGTTACAACCGCCGAGTTCAACACAGGCCGCTGCAGGGAAATGGGTCATGACAACAGAGCTGGGAATTATTGAGGGTTTTTATGGCCCGCTGTGGAGTTGGGAGCAGCGCCGGCAGCTGGTGCACAAGCTGGCGCCCCACGGTTACGGCTTTTATCTTTACGCGCCCAAGGCTGATGCGTTTTTAAGACGGCGCTGGCGCGAACCACATCCGCCGCAGGCTGCTGCGGAAATGGCTGCCTTCGCCCGCTTCTGCCAAGCCGCCGGGGTGCGCTTTGGTGTGGGCCTGAGCCCGTTTGACCTGTTTAACAATTTTGATGAAGCCGGCCGGCAGTCACTGGCGCGCAAGCTGGCCTTTTTTGACCAGCTGGGGCTGGATGAACTGGCGATCCTGTTTGACGACATGCACGGCAGCGGCCCGCACACGGCGCAGGCGCAGGCCGACATTGTGCACTGGGTGGCCGAACACTCCGCGGTTCGGCGCATCAGCGTGTGCCCAACCTATTACTCGGACGACCCGGTGTTGGATCGGGTCTTTGGCCCGCGCCCGGCGGACTATCTACACACGCTGGGACAGGCGCTGGACCCGGCTATACAGGTATTCTGGACCGGCGAGGAAGTGTGTTCGCGGGAGATTTCACCCGGTCACTTGCAACGAGTGGGCGATCTTCTGAGGCGAAAACCGCTGTTGTGGGACAATTACCCGGTTAATGACGGCGCTCGTATGTCGCGCCACTTGCACTTGCGTGGTTTTACGGGCCGCCCAGCGACTAACGCTGCGTACATCGCCGGCCACGCCATTAATCCGGCGCTGCAGCCGACGCTGACCTGCATTCCGGCCATTACCCTAGCGCAGAGTTATCAGCTGGGCCCGGATTATGAATACGGTAAGGCGTTCTACCACGCCGCGCAGAACGTTCTTGGGGCCGAGTTAGCGGATTGCCTGCAGGCAGACTTGCTGGTGTTGCAAGACGCCGGTCTGGGGCGCCTGTCCACCCAACGGAAGCAGGTCCTGGCGCATACCTATAGCCGCTTTGACCACCCGGCGGCGGCCGAAATACTGCGCTGGCTGGCCGGTGACTACGCCGTTACCAACGAAGTTGTAGCCACACAATAACTTGTTGGTCAGTCGCAGGGTTGCTGCCCGGCTTGGCTGAAACGTTCGCGCATGGCGCGGTTGCGGCGGTCGTCGCTTTTGTAAGCGGCTGGCAGTGGCTGCAGAAAATACAGGAAGTCTCCTTTGATACGATGGTCGGACAGCTCTGGCATGGCGTCGCCGCCATGGCTTGCACCAATGGCATCATCAAAGCGTTGGCGGTAGGCCGGGGTGTCCATAAACGGTTGTCGGGCGATGGTTTGGCGCTGTGCCTGAGATAAATCGTCAACAATGTGCGGCCCTTCGCGGCCCACACAGCGCACAATATCGCCCGGCGCATTGGCCGCAATCACTGGTAATTGATGGCTGAGGGCGAATTCGACCAGCGGCCGGTAAGACGCGCGATAATTGTCCCAGGCGCCGGTGTCTTCAATCATTGCGCTTTCGCCGCTTCTGCCCGCCAGATACTGGTTTAGCGCATCCTGCTGATGGGTTTCAAATTGCTCCATGCTCAGTATTTGTTGGGGTTGCCGCTGAAACAGCGCCAACTGTAGCTGAGCTTGAAGCAGATGACTGGCGTGATGGCCGTGATATTCGCCCACGATCACCACATCGGCGTTGGCCAAATGCTGTGCCAACTGCTCTACGGTTAATGCGCTCAGGGTGTCAGACTGCGGGTCAACGATGTACGCCTGATACTGGTTTTGCGGTGTTTTCAACGTATTGTGTGAGGTGGGAGAGGTCACGCAGCCGGCTGTTATTGCCAATACGAAAGCGCTAATCAGGTAACGGATGTTGTAACGACCTGTGGACATAAGCGCGAAGTTCCGTTGCGGTAAGCACACTACTACTAAGTTTTCCGAATATGATCTGACTGCACAGCGAGTATAGTGCCTAGCGACGCTCTTCGTACAGGCACGTTTTATGTCCCGCAGCCATTTGTTTTCTCTGCGCCCAGGCCACGCGATTCGCGAAGCCTGCGTGCAGGAACCTTACAGTCCCCGGCGTTTTGCAAAAGATGTGATGGCCGGTATTACCGTGGGAATTATCGCTATTCCGCTGGCCATGGCACTGGCCATTGCCAGCGGTGTGGCGCCCCAATACGGTTTGTATACGGCCATTATTGCCGGCGTGGTGATTGCGCTCACGGGTGGCAGCCGTTACAGCATTTCCGGCCCTACCGCCGCTTTTGTGGTGATTCTATACCCCATTGCCCAAGAATACGGGTTGGGTGGTTTGCTGTTGGCCACGGTGATGTCCGGGGTGTTGCTTCTGGTTATGGCGGTCATGCGCCTGGGGCGCTTTATTGAGTACATACCAGAGCCGGTGACCCTGGGGTTTACCGGGGGTATTGCGGTGGTCATCGCCACGTTACAGGTGAAAGACCTGTTCGGTTTGCCAGTTGCGGCCATGCCTGAGCATTATTGGGGAAAGCTGGCTGCGTTGGCCCAAGCCGTGCCTTCGCTGGATACCATGAGTACTCTGGTGGCCGGGGTTACATTGGCCGTCATGCTGTTGTGGCCGCGGTTGAAAACGGCGGTGCCGCCGCACTTACCTGCCGTCATTGTGGGCAGTGGGTTGGCGCTGTGGCTAAACAGCCAGGGTGCCTCCATTGATACCATCGGCTCTCGTTTCAGTTATTTACTGCCCGATGGAACCGGTGGCAGTGGCATTCCTCCGTTCTTGCCCGAGTTTATCTGGCCCTGGCAGCAGGCGGGCGCCGATGGCAGCCCGCTGGTGGTGTCCTGGAACCTGATTCAAGCCCTGATTCCGGCAGCGTTCGCCATTGCCATGCTGGGCGCGATTGAATCCTTACTGTGTGCGGTGGTGCTGGACGGCATGACCGGTAAACGCCACAGCGCCAACAGTGAATTGCTGGGGCAGGGTCTGGGCAACATAATTGCACCTTTCTTTGGGGGTATTACAGCCACCGCGGCGCTTGCCCGCTCGGCCGCCAACTATCGCGCTGGCGCCGAATCGCCGGTGTCTGCGATTGTGCATTCGCTGGTGGTGGTGTTGGCGCTAGTAGCGCTGGCCGGTGTGCTGTCTTACATGCCAATGCCGGCGATGGCGGCGTTGCTGCTGATAGTGGCGTGGAATATGAGCGAAGCGCCAAAAGCCGTGCACCTTCTGAAAACCGCGCCCCGCGGCGATCTTCTGGTGTTCCTGACCTGCTTCAGCCTGACGGTGGTGCTGGATATGGTGATTGCCATTACCACCGGCGTTCTGCTGGCAGCGGTGCTGTTCATGCGCGAAATGGCGCGGATGACACGAGTGACCGACATATCCAGCAATCAGCGGGTGACGCAGGCTAAGCTGCCCGCCGGCTGGCAGGTGTTCAAGATCAACGGGCCGCTGTTCTTTGCCGCCGCTGAGCGCATTTTTGGCGAGCTGGCGGAACTGTCCAAAAACGCCCGTGGTTTTATTCTGTACATGGACGGTGTGACCTTGCTGGACGCGGGTGGGTTGTCTGCCTTGAATAAGCTCCTGGCCGCCTGCGAGCGCGATGGCACTCGTATTATTATTGCCGATTTGCAGTACCAGCCGCTGCGAGCTCTGGCTCGTGCAGGGGTGGCGCCGGTAAACGGTGTGAGCCGCTTCACACCCACACTGGCTGATGCCCTGGTGCAAGCCGGTGAGCCCTGATCGCTGTTAACATTACCTGCGGCAGAATCGATCTCTATCAAACCGTGCTCTGGTCAACTGCGCCCTGATAAACAGTGCCCTGATGAACAGTGCCCTGATAAACTGAGCTCTAATGAACAGTACCTCAGCTAATAGCCATGGATTTGTAAACCGTAGACGTCCGGTTTTGATGTCGCCAATTCATTCACAAAAAAAATGCTGAATATAGATTATATAAATTTCAGCTATGCGATGAGAGGCATTAAAGTAGTTTTCAAGGTCCGGGAAGAATTGGATTTACATTCGACGTTCTTGGAAAAACTGCCGTACAAAGGAATGAACCATGCCTTACTTAAAAGACGTTGATGCCCTCACCACTTTGTTGAAACAGAATCCTACCTGGAGCGCCATCAAGCCTGAACACGCGGCTCGTATGCGCGCCCAGAACAAATTCCAGACCGGTCTGGATATCGCCAAGTACACCGCCAAAATTATGCGCGAAGACATGGCGAACTACGATAACGATACCTCTCAGTACACCCAGTCCCTGGGCTGCTGGCACGGTTTCATCGGCCAGCAGAAGATGATTTCCATTAAGAAGCATTTCGGCGACACCTCACGCCGCTACCTGTACCTGTCTGGTTGGATGGTTGCCGCCCTGCGCTCAGAGTTCGGCCCGCTGCCAGACCAGTCCATGCACGAGAAAACCGCTGTATCCGGCCTGATTGGCGAGTTGTACACCTTTCTACGCCAAGCCGATTCCTGGGAACTGAACCATCTGTTCCGTGATCTGGAAAAAGCTCAGAGCGCCGACGACAACGCCAAGGCCGAGCAGTTGATAAGCCAGATTGATAACCACCAGACTCACGTTGTGCCGATCATTGCCGACATCGACGCCGGTTTTGGTAACGCAGAAGCCACTTACTTGCTGGCCAGGCAAATGATTGAAGCCGGCGCCTGCTGTATCCAGATCGAAAACCAGGTGTCTGACGAAAAGCAGTGCGGCCATCAGGACGGCAAAGTAACCGTTCCCCACGCCGACTTCCTGGCCAAGATAAACGCTGTGCGTTTGGCTTTTCTGGAACTGGGTGTGGATGACGGCGTGATTGTTGCGCGTACTGATTCTTTGGGTGCCGGCTTGACTCAGAAAATTGCGGTAACCGAAGAGCCGGGTGATCTGGGCGACCAATACAACAGCTTCATCGACGGTGAGGCGATTGCCAAAGCCGAAGACATCAACAACGGCGACGTAGTGATCAAGCAGAACGGTCAGCTGGTCAAGCCCAAACGTCTGGCGTCTGGTTTGTTCCAGTTCAAGGCCGGCAGTGGCGAAGACCGGGTTATTCTGGATTGCATCACCAGCCTGCAGAACGGCGCTGATATGTTGTGGATCGAAACCGAAAAGCCCCACGTTGGCCAGATCGCCGCCATGGTTAACCGCATCAAGGAAGCGGTTCCCAACGCCAAGCTGGTGTACAACAATAGCCCGTCGTTCAACTGGACCCTTAGCTTTCGCCAGCAGGTGTTCGATGCCTGGAAAGAAGAAGGCAAAGACGTATCGGCCTACGAGCGTGCTGCGCTGATGAGTGAAGAATACGACGGCACCGATCTAGGCAAGCTGGCCGACGAGTGGACAGCCAACTTCCAGCGCGATGCCGCCCGTGAAGCCGGTGTGTTCCACCACCTGATCACACTGCCGACGTACCACACGGCGGCCTTGTCAACCGACAATCTGGCCAAAGGCTACTTCGGTGCCGAAGGCATGCTGGCCTACGTTAAAGGTGTTCAGCGTAAAGAAATTCGCCAAGGTATCGCCACCGTCAAGCATCAGGACATGGCCGGCTCCAACATGGGTGACGACCACAAGGAATTTTTCGCTGGCGACGCCGCGTTGAAAGCGGGCGGCAAAGACAACACCATGAACCAGTTTGGCTAACAGGCTGATCTGACGAGGCACGGACGCCGCAACGCTCTTTTCCGGGATTTAAAAACCCGCACACGGGTTCCCCAGGTGCGGGTTTGCCTTACTCGGCTTTTGCAGCACGGGATTTGGCAAGTTCCAGGAACACCGGAGCGTTGATGCGGCTGACGATATTGCGAAAATTCGTCTCGAATACAGCGTTCCGGATGGCGGCAAAGATTACTTCATTGACTGCCTGATGGGCAAGAGCCTGGTCCTCCATGGCCCCAAGAACGGGCGAGGGAACAGACGGCTTTTGCTGAGGATGTCGTGTTACGCCTGCTCGCGGGCTATGGCCCGATACGCGATGTCTTTGCGGTAAAACGCACCGTTCCAGTTTATCTTTCTGGCAAGCTTGTAAGCTCGTTGCTGAGCGTCGGTCACGGTATTGCCCAGTGCGGTTGCGCACAGCACCCGGCCACCACTGGTAACCACTCGGTTGCCATCCAGTTTCGTGCCGGCGTGGAACGCTTTTTCGCCCTCGGTTTCGGTGTCCGACAGGCCAGAAATAGCATCGCCTTTGCTGTAGCTGCCGGGATAGCCACCGGCTGCCAGAACAACACCCACGGCGGCCCGGGGGTCCCAATCGGAGCTGCACTGGTCCAGTTTGCCGTCAATTGCAGCCTGACACAGAGCCACCAGATCAGACCGCATGCGCAGCATGATGGGCTGGGTTTCCGGATCGCCAAAGCGGCAGTTGAATTCGATCACTCTGGGCGCACCGGTAGAATCAATCATCAGGCCGGCGTAAAGGAAGCCTTTGTAGGGGTGGCCTTCGGCTTTCATGCCGCGCACGGTTGGGTAGATGACTTCCTCCATGATGCGCTGATGCACGTTGGGGGTCACCACCGGGGCAGGGGAATAGGCACCCATGCCACCGGTGTTGGGACCGGTGTCGCCATCGCCCACGCGCTTGTGGTCCTGCGAGGTCGCCATGGCCAGCACGTTGTCGCCGTCGGCCATGACGATGAAGCTGGCTTCTTCGCCGTCCAGAAATTCTTCAACAACCACGCGGCTGCCGGCGTCGCCAAACGCGTTGCCCGCCAGCATATCGCGGATGGCGTCTTCCGCTTCGGCCAGGGTCATGGCCACAATCACGCCTTTACCCGCAGCCAGGCCGTCAGCTTTAACCACAATAGGCGCGCCTTGCTGGCGCACGTAGGTCAATGCCTCATCAACGTTGGTAAAGTTGCCGTAAGAACCCGTAGGGATTTTATGGCGCGCCAGAAAGTCTTTGGTAAAGGCTTTTGAGCCTTCCAACTGAGCAGCGCCGGCGCTGGGGCCAAACACTCTCAGGCCACGCTCTTCAAACAAGTTCACAATACCGGCAACCAGCGGTGCCTCGGGCCCCACGATGGTCAGGCCGACGTGGTTGCGGGCGGCAAAATCGGCCAAGCCGTTCAAATCCATCACATCGATGGCGACGTTTTCCACCCCGGCTTCGATGGCGGTGCCGGCGTTACCGGGCGCTACGAAAACGGTGTTGGCCAGCTCCGACTGCGCGACTTTCCACGCCAGAGCGTGTTCACGCCCGCCATTACCAATAATCAGAATATTCATGATGCTGTCCCTATGGGTTAATGGCGGAAATGGCGCATGCCAGTGAACACCATAGCAACGCCGTGCTCGTTGGCGGCGTCGATCACTTCCTGATCACGCACGGAGCCACCGGGCTGGATTACCGCGGTAATGCCGGCGGCGGCGGCGGCATCAATACCGTCGCGGAACGGGAAGAAGGCGTCAGACGACATAACCGAGCCTTTTACTTCCAGGCCTTCATCGGCGGCTTTGATGCCGGCAATTCTGGCGCTGTACACGCGGCTCATCTGGCCTGCGCCCACGCCGATGGTGCGGCCCGCTTTGGCGTACACAATGGCGTTGGACTTGACGTATTTGGCCACTTCCCAGGCAAACAGTAAATCGTTCAGTTCTTCTTCGCTGGGCTGGCGTTGGGTGACCACTTTCACATCACTCATGGCCACCATGCCCAAGTCACGTTCTTGCACCAGCAAACCACCGGTCACGCGCCTGTAATCCAACGCCGGGGCGCGCTCACCGTCAAATTCGCCGCAGGCCAGCAAGCGCAGGTTTTTCTTGGCGGCGATCAGTTCTACGGCTTCGGCGCTGATGCTGGGAGCAATGATCACTTCCACAAACTGGCGATCAATAATGGCTTTGGCGGTCGTCGCGTCCAGCTCGCGGTTAAAGGCGATGATGCCGCCAAACGCCGAGGTGGGGTCGGTTGCATAGGCCAGCTCGTAAGCTTGTAAAATATCGGCACCAATGGCGACACCGCAGGGATTGGCGTGTTTGACGATCACGCAGGCCGGGTCGGCGAAGGGCTTTACACACTCAAGCGCGGCGTCGGTGTCGGCCACGTTGTTGTACGACAGCGCTTTACCCTGGAGCTGGGTAGCGGTCGCCACGCTGGCTTCCTTCGGGTTGCGCTCGGCGTAGAACGCGGCGCGCTGGTGCGGGTTTTCGCCGTAGCGCATGTCCTGCACTTTCACAAACTGGGCGTTGAAGGTGCGTGGGAAATCCGCGTTGTCGTTATCGGCGGTGCGCCCACCCAGGTAGTTCGCGACAGCGCCGTCGTAGCCGGCGGTGTGCTCAAAGGCTTTTACAGCCAGGTCAAAACGCGTTGCAAAGGTCAGTTCGCCGTCGTTACTTTCCAGTTCTTTCAATACCCGGCTGTAATCGCGGGTGTTCACCACTACGGCCACATCGTTGTGGTTCTTGGCTGCCGCGCGAACCATGGTGGGGCCGCCAATGTCGATGTTCTCGATGGCGGTCGCCAAGTCGCAATCCGGATTGGCGATGGTGTCTTCAAACGGATAGAGATTCACCACCACCATGTCGATGGGGTCTATGCCGTGTTTGGCCATAACGGCGTCGTCGGTGCCACGGCGGCCCAAAACGCCACCGTGAATTTTCGGGTGCAAGGTTTTTACACGGCCATCCATCATCTCTGGGAAACCGGTGTAGTCAGACACTTCGGTGACGGCGACGTTGTTGTCCTTAAGCACACGGAAGGTGCCGCCGGTGGACAGCAATTCTATGCCGCGTTCGCTGAGTGCGCGGCCAAATTCAACAATGCCGGTTTTGTCACTGACACTGATCAGCGCACGACGAACGGGAGTATTTGCCTGATTTGCCATGGGTCACTTTCTTCCGGATCGGATGTCGGGTTTAAAGCAGATCGTATTGCTTGAGCTTCTTGCGCAGGGTGCCGCGGTTCAGACCCAGTATGGTAGACGCTTTGGTTTGGTTGTTGCGGGTGTACTTCATCACCTGCTCCAGCAACGGAGCTTCTACTTCTGACAGCACCAGTTGATAAACCTCGGTTACCGGAGCGCCATCAAGCTGGGTGAAGTAGTTGGCCAGTGCAACTTCTACGCTGTCACGCAGAGTGACTGAGTTACCGCTGGTGCCGGCTGTCTGCAGTTGGTGAATGTCATCATTGGCGGATGCGTTCAAAATGTCGTTTGCCAAAGTTTCAGCGTTCATGCTGCGAATACCTCTTCATTTCGTAAGCTTGCAAAATGCTGTTGAATGCTGCGGTGCTGCTCCAACGCGTCGTCTATGGCGTTGAAGCTTTGCCGGAAGCGTTTGTTTTGGTCGTGGTTTTGCAAATACCAGCCCACATGCTTGCGGGCAATGCGCACACCCATGGTTTCTCCATAAAAATCGTGCAGTGCCATCAGGTGCTCGCTCAGTATTGTTTCCACTTCATCCAATGGCGGTGGTTTCATGTGCTCGCCTGTTTCCAGGAAATGCAGGATTTCCCGAAAAATCCAAGGTTGGCCCTGAGCCGCACGGCCAATCAGCAGGCCATCGGCCCCGGTGTATTGAAGCACGTCGCGCGCTTTTTCCGGGCTGGTGATGTCGCCGTTGGCGAATACCGGAATGCCAACGTCGGACTTCACTCGGGCAATGGTGTCATACTCAGCGTTGCCCGAGTATTTGTCGGTGCGGGTGCGGCCATGAATGGCCAGCGCCTGAATACCGGCTTCTTCTGCCATGCGCGCAATAATTGGCGCGTTGCGGTGGTCTTCATCCCAACCGGTTCGCATTTTTAGGGTCACCGGTATGTCTACGGCGGCTACCACCGCTTTCAGAATCTGCAGCACCAGAGCCTCGTCTTTCATCAGGGCAGAACCGGCCGCTTTATTACAGACTTTTTTGGCCGGGCAACCCATATTGATGTCGATGATCTGGGCACCAGACGCAGCGTTCATACGAGCCGCCTGCGCCAGCATCTGCGGATCTCCGCCGGCAATCTGCACCGAGCGGGGTTCAGGCTCACCTTGATGATTCAGACGACTGCGAGATTTTCGGGTATGCCACATTGTGACATCAGCAGTCACCATTTCCGAAACGGCCAGCCCTGCGCCCATGCGCCGACACAGCAACCGAAAAGGCCGGTCTGTTACACCGGCCATGGGCGCAACAATCAGCGGATTGGGCAAGGTATACGGCCCGATTTTTGCCGTTGGCAGCATGATCTGAATCCGTGTTGCGGAAGTGAACGCAAGGCCTGAATATCGGCGAATTGTTCAATAATTGAACGGCCGAACTCCGGAGGGCGCTAATGATACCGCTGGTGCGGCCGCGATTGAAGAGGCAAAGCCGTGAAAAAATTGATTATTTTTCGTGCTTTTTGGTTGACTTTCGTGCACTCGGCGAAAGCTTACTAAGCTGAGTTCGGCCAGCGGGCTTGCGTCGGCTTACTCGGCCTGTGAGCGGAAATCGATGTTGTAGCTGACCGCCGTTTGTCCCGGGTCCTGAATAGCGATGGCAATGCGTATCGGGGTTTGCGGCGGCATTTCCCGCAACTGCGTGCCTTGGTCCGCCAGGTAATCTGCAGGGTTAAATACACGCTGTGTAACCTCTTGCCCGTTTAAATCGGCGAAGGTTAGAACAACGGCTGGAAACGGCTGTGCGAAGGCGGCACGGTTGATGATAACCGCGTCTACCACCAGTTCGCTGCGGTTGGCAGGGTTGGTTTTGACCACCAGTTTGCGGCTGTCTATGGCGCTCATGTCCATTAGCGGTGGCAGCGTGCAACCGGAGAGCTCGCAGCCTTTTTCGTAAAAAGGGCGCAGCTGGGGAATTTTTGCAAATTTGTCAAACTGGACCCAAACCAGCTGCGAGACGATCACCCCCAGAAAGGTCAGAACAATCATTGACCAGGCCAACGCCCGGATTTTCCCGCTGTGGTTGTGCTGAACCGGAATGGGTTCCTGGCGAAGATTGCTGTAAAGCATGTGCTGCGGCCGGGCGTCACTCTCGGCGTAAATCTGGTGTTCGGACGGCAACGGCCAGCGGTCGCTGGGTTGCGATAGGCCTCGCGTTTCAGCATCTGGAGCTTCAGCGGGTGGTTTACTCTTGGGTGGTGCTGGGCGCCTTAGGCTGTTGGGACGGCTGGTTTCATTCAAAATGGCGCGGGTCCAGCTCTCGTCTGAATCCAGGTTTATATCGCTGCTGCTGTCGTCGTCATCGCTGTAAGCACCGTAATCCATGGAGCGAAAACTGTCGCTGAGCTCGTCTTCGGCAAACGTCATGTCGGCTTTAACGTAAGCGCCGTGAGCCGCATCTTCTTCCGGGTTGTCTGCAAACACCAGATCATCGTCCGGATCCGGGTCGATAACCGGCTCCGGGAGTGTCGTAACGATGGGTTTTGGCTTTTTGATGCGATTCTCAAAAGCATCGAAAATCTTCATGCAGCTGCCACAGCGCACTCGCCCCTTGGCGACTTCCAGTTGTTCCTCGGTTACTCGGAAACGCGTTTGGCAGTGGGGGCACTGGGTTTGAAGGTTGCTGGAAGCCATTCTAAATCCTTGAATACAAAGAAACTGAATGCACGATCACCTGGATCTTGAGCTTTACTGTTTTATCAATCGTGGCGCTATCAACGGTGGCGTCGCCCTGTAAGCCGTATCCATTCACCCTGTTGCTCTGGTTCATCCATAATAAACCAGGGCTCGTAAGCCGCCATCACATCGCGGGCCTGATGGTTGAGGATGCCAGACAGCACAATGTCGCCGCCTGGGCGGGTTTTCGCGGCCAGGTGCGGCGCCAGTCCGATCAGTGGCTGAGCCAGAATATTGGCGAGCGTAACGTCGGCTAAAGCGTCGGGTTCGTCTTTTGGCAGATGTAACGACAGTTTGCTCTCGTCCACCTCGTTGCGGCGGGCATTTTCACGGCTGGCTTCCAATGCCTGAGGGTCAGTGTCGACTCCCATTACATGGTCTGCACCCAGCAACAGTGCGGCCAGGCCTAAAATGCCGGAGCCACAGCCATAATCGATCACCCGTTTGCCTTGCACATCAGCGCCGTCAAGCCATTGCAGGCACAGGGCCGTCGTGTCGTGGGTGCCGGTACCAAACGCTAGGCCTGGGTCCAGCAGCAAATTGGCTGCGTCTGGATCAGGCGCGTCGTGCCAGCTGGGTACTATCCACAAACGTTCGCCAAAGTTCAGCGGGTGGAAATCGTCCATCCAGGCCCGTGCCCAGTCTTTATCTTCAACCAGCGTTACGTCTATGTCTTCCAGACTCTGCTGGGTTTGCTGGTGCCAGGTGTCGCGGATGTTGGAACACAACTCGGTAATGTCGTAACTGGACTGAAACAGTCCGGTCACGGTGGTTTGGCTCCACAAAGGTGTGGTGCCATGGTCTGGCTCGTACAGAGGCTGGTCAGCGGCGTCTTCCATCGACACCGCATCGGCACCCATGCCCATCAACACGTCTTCGAGTTGATCGGCGCTGTCTGGGTCAGCCGGAATCTTCAGTTGTATCCAAGGCATACTGTTTCCTGCATTGTCGACGCAGGACTCAGTCCCGAATCAGCTTTTCAAGGTAGTGAATGGTGAAGTCTACCTCTTTAAAGCCGCCATCGCGCACCAATCTGCGGTGCAGCGGCTGATTGGTCTTAATGCCTTCAACCACCATCTCGTCAAGGGCGTTTTTCATGCGCCGACGCGCTATTTCGCGGTCGTCACCCCAGGTGATCAGTTTGGCGATCAGGGAATCGTAGTAGGGCGGTACGGTGTAACCATTGTAGAGGTGCGAATCCACCCGCACGCCGTTACCGCCGGGCGCGTGAAAGTGCTTCACTTTGCCGGGGCTGGGCACAAAGGTCTGTGGGTCTTCGGCGTTGATTCGACACTCGATGGCGTGCCCGCTAATCTTGATGTCGTCCTGCGTGTACTGCAGCGGCAGGCCGCTGGCAATACGCAGCTGTTCGCGCACGATATCCACGCCGGTCACCATTTCTGATACCGGGTGCTCAACCTGCACGCGGGTGTTCATTTCGATGAAATAGAAACCACCGTCCTGATACAGGAATTCGAAGGTGCCGGCACCCACGTAGCCAATTTTCTTACAGGCATCGACACAGGCTTTCAGGGTTTTTTCCCGAGCTTCGGGGTCAATACCAGGCGCTGGCGCTTCTTCCAGCACTTTCTGATGACGGCGCTGGAACGAGCAGTCGCGGTCGCCCAGGTGAATGCAGTTGCCGTGCATGTCAGCCAATATCTGTATTTCAACGTGGCGCGGGCGTTCAAGGAATTTTTCAAGGTACACGGTCGGGTCGCCGAACACGCTGCGCGCTTCGGTCTGGGTAATCTGTACGGCCTTGAGCAATGCGGCTTCCGAATGCACCACCTGCATACCGCGACCGCCGCCGCCCGATGCGGCTTTAATAATCACCGGGTAGCCAATTTTTCGAGCGACTTTGAGCGTCAGATCGTCGTCTTCGGTCAGCGCGCCGTTGGAACCCGGAACGGTGGGTACGCCCGCACTGATCATGGCGTTGATGGCCGACACTTTGTTGCCCATCAGCCGAATGGTCTCGGCTCTGGGGCCGATAAAGCGGAACCCGCTTTTTTCGACCTGCTCGGCAAAGTCGGCGTTTTCCGCCAAAAAACCGTAACCGGGGTGGATGCCCACTGAGTCGGTTACTTCCGCCGCGCTGATAATAGCCGGGATATTCAGGTAGCTGTCGGTTGGGCTGTTGGGACCAATACAGACGGTTTCATCGGCTAAGCGTACGTGCATCAGGTCACGGTCGACCTGAGAGTGCACGGCGACGGTTTTGATACCCAATTCTTTACAGGCGCGCAAAATTCGCAGGGCAATTTCACCGCGGTTTGCGATCAATACTTTTTCTAACATGTCCATGGCTCACAATCACCGGGTTCAGGAAATGACGACCAAAGGCTGGTCAAACTCCACCGGCTGGCCGTTTTCGACCAGCACTTCGACGATGGTGCCACTTTTGTCAGCTTCAATCTGGTTCATCATCTTCATCGCTTCGACGATACAGATAACGTCGCCGGCTTTGATCGATTGGCCCATGGCGATAAATTCCGGCGCGGTAGGCGATGGCGCACTGTAGTAGGTGCCTACCATGGGCGAATTAATGGTGTGGCCCTTGGGCGCTGCAGGCTTGGCCTCATGGTCAACCGGGCTCGGGGTCTCCGGTGCTGGGGCGTACATAGGCGCTGCATGTTGTGGTGCCATGTGGCTGACGTAATGCGTGCCGGCTGGCTGCTCACGGCGGCGTGAAATACGCACAGAATCATCGCCCTCGTGAATTTCCAGTTCTTCGACGTCGGACTCGTCAAGCAGTTCGATCAATTTCTTGATTTTGCGAATATCCATAATTTTTCAGCCTCTTTTGTAAGGTCTAGTTAATGCGTCTGTTTCAGTGCCGCCTGAAGCGCCAGGTCATAGCCATGGCTGCCGAGACCGCAGATAACGCCTTTGGCGATATCTGAAAAGTGGGAGTGGTGCCGAAATGCTTCCCGCTGGTGCACGTTGGATAGATGCACCTCTATGAACGGTATGGAAACTGCCAACAGCGCGTCACGCAATGCGACGCTGGTGTGGGTAAACGCCGCCGGATTAAACAGAATATAATTTACACCTTCCGCTTTGGCGGCGTGAATGCGTTCAATCAATTCGTGTTCGGCGTTTGATTGCAAGTGGAGCAGGTGATGGCCCGCAGCTGCAGCGCTGCTTTGAAGGCGCTGATTAATCTCTGCGAGGGTTTCGTAGCCGTATACCTCCGGTTCGCGGGCGCCCAGCATATTCAAATTTGGCCCGTGAAGCACGAGAATACTTGCCATAAAAACCAATACCTTTGTTCTGCAGAATTGCCAAAGTTAGCGACACAATGCGCTCATGGTGCGCACTTATGCTGCTCATATCAATACTTTTTGATAAGTTTGGATGGTTACCAGGAGCCTTCATGTGACCTAATGCAGGCCCAGCTATTTTTATCCTGCCAATTATTGTCAGACAGTGCTGCAGCTGCGGCCATAAGACGTTGGTTTCATTTAGAGCAACCCATTGGCGGATTTGGCGTACGCTTACTGCAATAGTCGGCGTTACAGCGACTATCCGTGGGTGGGCATTTCGAAATTGGCCGTTCACCGCCACCGCGAGGAAACTGCCCCGCTCGTGCAGTTGCTGAACGATCTGCAGGTGTCGGTGGTCGGTGGTCGTTTTGGCGTCGGTGGAGTGCCGTCTGGCTATTTGAAAATCTGCGACTGGCAGCTCTTCGTCTTGACAACAGCTTCATCTACGGCACTGACGAGCACGGCGCGCTAACCGCTTCTTTTTGAAATCGGTTGTTGATACTGCGCGCAGTCGCGGTGTGAAAATGTTTGCCAGCGGCGTGGAAACCGTCGGGGAATTCAAGCTACTGTGTAATTTGGGCATTGATGGCGCAATGGGCTACCATCATGGGCGTCTGTTCACCGCCGATCACCACCAATTAACAGGAGAATAATACGCTTATGCCAGGCAGAATCAGGCAGTATTTCAAGGATAAAAAAAGCGATGTCCGGGACTCCTCCGGTGGTGGAACGGTGGGTAAGTTGCTGCTCATCGTTGTGGTGTTCTACCTGCTGATTGCCATGATTATGGGCATGTACTGGAGCAACGAGCCCGCCAGTTTCTCTGTGCGTGAACACACCCGTGCTACTGCCAACGCCATGCAGCGTGAACCGGTGACCGGTTTTGCCACCACCACCACCATGATTCGAATCGCGGAAACTCTGCTGGACAAACCCGGCGGTTATATCACCAACGACGTTTTCCCTCCGGGCCTTTGGCTGGACAACGTGCCCAACTGGGAATTCGGTGTGCTGGTGCAAGTGCGTGACCTGGCCCGAGCCATGCGTCAAGACATCAGTCGTGCCCAGAGCCAGTCCTCGGAGGACGCGGACCTGATCATTGCCGAGCCTCAGTTGCACTTTGACAGCGATAGCTGGGCTATTCCCTCGACCGAATCCGAATATCGCCGCGGGATCACCGCTTTGTTGCGGTATCTGGACCGGCTGTCGAACCCGGAGAAGACCGATTCCCAGTTCTTTGCCCGCGCCGATAGCCTGAACAACTGGCTGGCAGATCTGGAAACCCGTCTGGGCAGCTTGTCCCGCACCCTGGGTGAGAGTGTGGGTAAAGCCTCTATTTCTGACACGGTAGCGGATTTTGAGGGCCAGGATCCGCTGGACGAGCGAGCCGATGGCGTTGATGTAAAAACCGATTGGACCAAAATAGACGATGTGTTTTACGAAGCCCGCGGCAGTTCCTGGGCGTTACTGCACATATTTCGAGCCATTGAAGTAGACTTCCGCAAGGTGCTGCAGGACAAAAACGCGACGGCCAGCGTCAAGCAGATCATCATTGAGCTCGAGGGAGCGCAGAGCGACATGTGGAGCCCGGTGATTCTCAACGGCAGTGGCTTTGGCATAATGGCCAACCACTCGCTGACCATGGCGGCCTATTTGTCGCGGGCCAACGCGGCGATCAGTGACATGCGGGAGCTGCTGTCGCGGGGCTAGCGGCGGGCTTCTACTGACGTGCAAGCGATAAAAAACCGGGCTTAATGCCCGGTTTTTTATGAACCGCACAAAGCAATGGGCTTTTAGCCGCCGTAAGCTTTGATGGCGTCAACAATGGCTTTTTTCGCAGCCGCTGCGTTGTCCCAGCCTTGGATTTTCACCCATTTTCCGGCTTCCAGCGCCTTGTAGTTTTCAAAAAAGTGATGAATCTGGTTGCGCAGCAGTTCTGGCAAGTCCGTCACGTCTTGTACGTGGGCGTAAGCCGTGGTCAGCTTGTCGTGAGGCACTGCGACCAGTTTGGCGTCACCGCCGGCTTCGTCTTCCATATTCAATACGCCTACCGGGCGACAGCGAATCACACAGCCAGCCTGAATCGGGTAAGGGGTAATGACCAGTACGTCTAGGGCATCACCGTCGTCGGCCAGAGTGTGGGGAATAAAACCGTAGTTGGCCGGGTAGAACATGGGCGTAGCCATAAAACGGTCTACCAGCAAGGCGCCCATGTCTTTGTCCAGTTCGTACTTAACCGGTGAGCTGTTGGCCGGGATTTCGATGGCGACATAAATATCTTCGGGTGTATTTTTGCCGGCAGGGATGTTGTCGAATTGCATCGGGTGGTCCTTCCTGAGTAGGGTTAAAAAGTGAGCGCTATTGTACGAAACTGCGCGGTGAAACTAAACGTTGGTCTGGCATAGCCGCCGGCTTTGGCTGCCATGCCGGTCGCGTGGTCAGCCGCGCTTGAGAGTCCGTACGCCGGTCGTTGTGCCCAGCAGCAGAAGATCGGCGGGGCGGCGGGCAAACAGGCCGTTGGTGACCGCACCTGCAATCTGGTTCAGGCGTTCTTCTACCTGAATTGGGCGCGACAGGTCCAGGTTATAGATGTCAATAATGATGTTGCCATTGTCGGTGGTGAAATTAGCGCGGTACACCGGATCGCCGCCGAGTTTCACGATTTCCCGGCCAACGTGGCTGCGCGCCATAGGCAGAACTTCCAGCGGCAGTGGGAATTCACCCAGAATGTTCACTTTTTTGGACTCGTCGGCAATGCAGATAAACGTCTGCGCCACTTCAGCCACAATCTTTTCTCGCGTGAGCGCGCCGCCGCCGCCTTTGATCAGTTCCAGCTGCTCGTTGACTTCATCGGCGCCGTCGACGTAAAACTCCAAATCTGCGGCGTTGTTCAGCTCATAAACGGGAATGCCGTGGCTTTTCAGGCGTTCGGCGGTGGCTTCGGAGCTGGCCACGGCGCCGTCAAAATCGTCGCGAATGGCCGCCAGCAAATCAATAAAGCAGTTGGCAGTGCTGCCGGTGCCCACGCCAATGACGCTGCTGCTGTTCAGGCGGGGGCTGATGTAGTTGATAGCGGCTTTGGCGACCGCTTGCTTCAGTTCGTCCTGGTTCATGATTGAGTCCGTTGCTGAAAATAAAGGGAGCGTTAGCAGTATACAGCGTCTGGGCGGGCTGCTTATAGACGGTTGCGGGTAAAACTTTCTACACTGCGCAGTGTTCCAGTGATGCCTTACGTCAGATTTCTTTCGAATTTCTTTCGAATTACTGGGAATTTCTGTTGAGTCACCCCTAATTCATTCTTAAATCACATTGCGGAATCGACATGCCCCAACGCTATATCAAGAAAATACTGAATGCCCGCGTTTACGATGTTGCCAACAAAACGCCGCTGACCAAGGCCGTTAGCCTTTCGCGGCGCTGTGGCAACAACATTTTTTTGAAGCGTGAAGATTTGCAGCCGGTATTCTCGTTTAAAATTCGTGGGGCTTATAACAAGATGGTGCAGCTGTCGGAGGAGCAAAAAGCGAAGGGGGTAATCTGTGCGTCTGCCGGCAATCACGCTCAGGGCGTGGCCTTGTCGGCAAAAAAACTGGGCATCAAGGCCGTCATCGTAATGCCCCAGACGACGCCGGAAATTAAAGTGAAATCTGTGCGTGAGCACGGTGCTAAGGTCGTGCTCAGGGGCGATGCTTTCGACGAAGCTGCGGCCCACGCCTACGAGTTGATCGAAAAGCATGGCTACACTTACATTCCTCCTTACGATGATCCAGACGTGATTGCCGGCCAGGGTACGGTCGCCATGGAATTGTTGTTGCAATTTAGCAAACCGATTCACGCGGTGTTTATCTGTGTCGGCGGTGGCGGGCTGATCGCCGGTATGGCCGCTTACATAAAGTATCTGCGCCCAGAGATAAAAGTGATTGGTGTCGAACCGGATGACTCAAACTGCTTGCAGGCAGCCATGAAAGCCGGCGAGCGGGTAATATTGGACGAAGTTGGAATATTTGCCGACGGCGTGGCGGTCAAGCAGGTGGGTGCCTATCCTTGGGACATCTGTAAAGACCACGTAGACGAAGTGATTACCGTATCCACCGATGAAATCTGTGCCGCGATCAAAGACGTTTTTGAAGACACTCGCTCCATTGCCGAGCCCGCTGGGGCGCTCGGTGTGGCGGGTATTAAAAAATACGTAGAACGAGAAAAAATTGAGAACGAAAATCTGATCGCGACCCTCAGCGGCGCTAATATGAACTTTGACCGTCTGCGTTATATTTCGGAGCGCACTGAAATTGGCGAGAAGCGCGAAGCCGTCCTAGCGGTGACCATTCCTGAAAAACCCGGCGCTTTTAAAACCTTTATCAACGCTCTGCACAAGCGCAGCATCACCGAGTTCAATTACCGTTACGCGGACAGCAAGCAAGCCACGATATTTGTCGGCATTCAGATTCAGGCCGGTGGCCTGGGCCGAGACGAACTGATGCGGGAACTGCGCGAGACCGGCTACTTGGTGCTGGATCTGACAGACAGCGACTTGGCCAAACAGCACATTCGCCACATGGTGGGGGGGCACGCTCCGGGCATTAGTAACGAAAAAGTGTTTCAGTTCGAGTTCCCCGAGCGCCCGGGGGCTTTGTTGAAATTTTTGATGTCGTTGGGCACGCGCTGGAACATTTCGATGTTCCACTACCGCAATCACGGTGCGGCTTACAGTCGCGTGCTGTTAGGCGCTGAAGTAGACGATGACGAAGTGGGAGATTTTGAAAGAATGCTTGATAAGGTCGGTTTCCGCTATGAAAATATGACCGACAACGAAGCCTACCAGCTGTTTCTTGGGGCAGGAAACGGCAACAGCAAAAGCTCTAGCTGATTGCGTCGTGGGCGCTGGGTGTCGGCCCGGATCTTTGACGTTATTGAACGTTAATTCATCAAAAATCGTAGCATGGCGGAGGAATAATGATCTTCCGTCATTCGATTGACGGCGGCATCAAGCTTCTGTTTACGGTATGGGTGACCGCCGCAGTTCCGAGGGCCAAGAAGTGGGCCGCAAGCCAGATGTGATCCGCACCATCGCACTGATATTTGCTGCAGGCCTTATCATTACCGGATTTACTTTGTTGCAAGCATCCGAACAGAGCCCCCAGCGGCGGAGCCTTGGCATCAGGCCATTACCCGATAGCAGCCACGCTCGGTAACCACCGAGTGTAAAGGCACATCCCAAGGCTCAATCGGTAAGCCATCCACTCTCTGAAAATCATGAGCCAGGCCAATGAGCTTTGGCGTGAGTCGTGGCCGGGTGCGGCTGAAGGCAAATGTACGGTCGTAAAACCCTCCGCCCATGCCCAGCCTTCCTCCGTGCTCGTCAAACCCTACCAGTGGAAACAATATGGCGTCCATCGCCCAGGCTGGCCGTTTCAGGCCGGCGCTGAACGCAGGTTCCGCAATGCCAAAACGATTGAGGCGCAGACGGGTGTGCGACGTGTAAGGGCTGAATACCAGCTTTCCGGGCATTAACGGATGCAACACCGGCAAGTAAATGCGTATGCCACGGCGACGCGCAGCCTGCATATAGGGCAGCGGGCTAATCTCACCATCGTTTGGACAGTAGATGGCAAGGTGGCGGGTGCGATAAAGATCAGGGTTGGCTAACAGGCGCTTGGCCAGTTGCCGCGATGCGCGTCTTTGTTGCAAGGGAGACAAGGCGTTGCGTTGTTGGCGCAGGCGTTTGCGCCACTGATTGCGGGACGTGTCCGAGCGTGCAAAAGACGATGAAGAAGAGGGGTGAACGATGTTGTCGCTCAAAATAAAGCTTCCCGGGCTGCCGTTATCGGATGTAGGCCCTTGAACCCGAAGTTCAAGGTTGGTGGCCGCTGTGACATATTAGGCTTCCCCCCGCAGGGGACATGCACACAATGCCCTAAAGTGGCCACCTGGGTAAAGCGCATCGGCTCGAGGACGTACCCGACGAGCGTACAGCCCAGGAAGGTGATTCCATTATAAGGTCAAGATGGGGGCTTATTGCAAGTGCTCTTGGTTATTCCGTTAAAAATCGTCGCTTGCCACTGTTTTATATGGTTTTTTGTTACTTCAGGACGAAGTTTAGCTTGTCGTCCATGGCTTTCAACAGCGTGCTGCTGCCTTCTGGCATGGCATCGCGCTCCAGCATGTCGTTGGTGATGTTCAGCGCCGCCATCACTGCAATTCGCTCGGTTCCAAACACCTTACCGCTATTACGGATTTCCCGCATTTTACGGTCCAGATGCCGCGCCGATCGCAGCAATGCTTCCTGTTCCTCCTCGGGGCAAGTAACCAGGTATTCCTTGTCGAGAATTCGCACCTCAACAGTCGATTTGGTGGACATTAATGCTGCTCCAGTGCCCGCAGGCGGCCTATCATGGCTTCAAGTTTGGTTTTTGCAAGATCGTTCTTGTGAACCAGCTGGGCCCGCTCGCGAATCCAGTCTTCCTGACGATTTTTCAGTGCCTGGTTTTCCAGTTCAAGCTTACCGTAGCGCTCAAGAAGCTGATCCAGCTTGTCCGCCAACACCTGTACTTCGGGTTGTTCCATGGGGCGCTTGATCTCGATGGGTGATAAGAGCCATTAACTATAGGTGTGCACGGGATACCGGTCAATTGACAGCTCTGTTATCCCCGTTTTGGTAAAGATTTCAGGCGTCATCGAGTACTTGCCAGCCCGGACGCCGGCCGCGGCGCCAGGCGCTCAGCGCCGGCATCAAACCAATCACCAGCGCCGCAACCGGAACCGCTGCCAGCAGAATCCACTCGTCCGGATTCAGCGGGCGCAGCGTCAGCAAAACGCCGTAGTTGGCTTGCAGCCAAGGGCTGACAGCGGCTATACCAGCGGCGCCCAGCGCCAACGCCAAAACACAGGCCAGCAGCGCAACGGCCAATGATTCCAGCAGGTACAGGCTGGCAATTAAGCCCGCAGAAGCGCCGACGGCGCGAAGTATGGCGATTTCGGCTGATCGTTGGGCCTGTAACGTCAGCAGCACCGTAGCCAGGCTAATAAGACAGACCACGACCACAAAGCCGGTGATGCCCAGTAGCGCTTTCTCAAACTGGCCCAACAGGCGCCAGAGCTCGCTCAGGGCAACGCCCGGCAATATGGCGGTTAGCGGCTCTTTACCGTAGGTGTTGATGTCGCGCTGGATACGAAAGGTCAGCACTTTGCGCTCTACGCCGGCAAACGCGGCGGTGATGCTGGAGGGGGTAAAATTGCGCTGTTTGGCCTGCTCCAAGGTTAACGTGCGCCCGGGAATGCCCACACCAGACTCCCAGCCCACGTGCATGGCTTCCATGCTGTCCAGGCTGATGTAAACCGCCTGATCTACCGGCGTGCCTGTGGCGTCGAGCACGCCGGCTACGGTAAACGGCGTGCTGTCGTGGCGGGCAAAGCTTACACGGCCACCGCCGTGACCCATAACGAGCCGGTCGCCAACACGATGAGTGAAAGCACGGGCGACATCGGCGCCCAATACCACCTCAAACAGATCGTTGAACCACTGGCCGCGCTGCAGTGCCAGTGGCTGACTGCGGCCATAGCGAAAGTGCTCGAACATGGCGCCGGTGGTCGCTACCACCCGATGTCCGTTATAGCTATCGCCCAAGGAAATGGGGATCAGCCAGCTTAAGCGCCGGTCATCCTTTAAAGCTTGATAACTTTGCCAGCTTAGATTGTTGGTCGCATCGCCAATGTGAAACACGCTGTATAGCAGCAGGTTCAACTGACCGCTGCGGGCGCCGATGATCAGGTCTGTATTGCTGATGGTGTTGGTGAACGATTGGCGAATTTCGCTGCGCACATACTGGATGCCTAGCAGCAGGCTCACGCTGAGCGTGAGCGTGAGGGTAACCAGCAACAGTATCCGCCGGCGGTGCCAAAGGCTGGATTTGGTAAGTGTTAGAGCAAGATGGGCTGTCATGCGGGGGGTCATGAGGATAGCCATGATGGCTGCTCCAGTTCAATCTGGTGGTGGAAATGGTGTGCCAGGGCCGGGTCATGGCTAACAAACACCACCGAAGTTTTATTCTGTTGCGCCATTTCCAGCAGCAGCTGCATAAAGCGATCGCGATTGCTGCTGTCCAGCGCCGAAGTGGGCTCGTCAGCCAGAATCAGCTCCGGTGCGCCCATCAGCGCGCGGGCTGCCGCAACGCGCTGCTGCTGACCGATGCTCAGCTGCGCGGGTTTGCGGCTGTGCAATTCCTGTGGAATAGAGAGCGCTGTCAAAAGCGTTTTTGCTTTGGCGTAAATGGCAGCCCGGGCGCCGGAGGCGCAAGTTCCTGTGCTGACGCGGTCACGGCGAACGGAGGAAAGCTGGCAGGGAAGAATGACATTAGCCAACGCGGTCAAATAGGGCACCAGATTGAATTGCTGAAAGATCACACCGATATGGTCGGCGCGAAAACGATCTCGTGCTGAGGGGGCGAGGGGCCCTAAAGACTTTCCCAGCAGGTGGACTTCGCCGTTGTCTGCGGTGTTTAGCCCGGCCAGAAGGCCCAGCAACGTGCTTTTGCCGCTTCCGCTGGCCCCGCGTAAAAACAAGTGGTTGCCGGCGTCCAGAGTGATATCTGGAAAAGTCAGGGCAGGCTGGCGGGGCTGCCAGCGAAAGGTCAGCTTGCGGATTTGTACAGAGGACAGGGCAAGCGGAGCGCTCGCCCTGTCAGAGTCTGGAGTGATCATGGTGGTTGTCGTTTTGGTCATGGTGATTGGTTCTGGCGGGTGTATGATAACTTCTTTCAATCCTCAGTTTGGCGGGGTTAAACGAATACATGGTTAATAAGTTGCACAGAGTGAGCCGTGTTCGGCGCTGTTTCACTTCCCCCTTGGGGTTGCTGCTCATGGTGTTTTTACCTTTGGCGCACGCAGAGCTACCGGAGATTGATTGGCTGGAATTGATGCCGGCGGAGGACTTGGCACTGCTAGAGAGCATGCCGGAAATTGTACACGACGGCGAAGGCCCACCCTTGCTGCCGGACGAGATCATGACCGGGCGTGTGGTAACGGCCATGGCCAATACTCGGGGCCGTATTCCGGGTTTCGTGGTGCCGCTGAAGACAACAGAGGATATGCGCATTCTGGAGTTTTTCCTGGTGCCTTATTTTGGTGCCTGCATTCATGTGCCACCGCCGCCGCCCAATCAGCTCATCCATATGAAGTACAAAAAAGGCTTCAAGCTGACGGCGCTTTACGACCCGGTTTGGGTTGAGGGTACGATTTTGATTGACCGTACCGAGAACGTGATTGGGACGTCGTCTTATTCCATGGCGGTGGAGTCGATTTATCCTTATGAGTATTGATGCTTTTGAGCGTTTCAGAGCCGAAACCGGCTGTCGGATGAGCTCAGTTTTGCGCTGCCCTGGCGACTGTTGGTTACCCACTCCACGTTCAGTTCCTGGATCTCTGGAAATTGAGCGATCAACGGGGTTGTAAGCTGGCCGCTGATATCTGTGCCTGCGCAATCGAGCACCTGGCTAACTTCTATGTTGGAATGCTCGTCGTTTGCTTCGTTATGTGATTCTTCGTGGTCGTGGTCGTGGTCATGACGATCCTGCTCAGTGGCTTCTGCGCCAAAGCTCATACTGGCGGATTTTACGGTGCAGTTGCTACCGTCGGGCGCAATCAGTGCCTGGGTTGTTAGCCACTGCCTGGCATTTTCCAAGGTTTGTTTCTGTTGCCCGGTGCGCGGTTCATGTTCGAATCCCAGCAGGTTGAAGGCAGGGCTGGTCAGAATCAGGTCAACGTTGTTGTTTCCCACCGCCATCTGCAGCCGGGCGTGGCCGTGTTGGTGTGGTTGCTGTTCGTTGGCCGCGCTGGTGGTGGCCAACGCGCACCAGCACAAGCCAATGGCAAGACTCAAAGAGTTTGTGGATGTTGGAGAAAGTAAAGGGTTACGGGACGTCATGATGGGCTCCTATAAAGTTATGTTATAACATTTTTAACCGAGTGCGATGAAAAAGCAACAGAATGTGCTCTAAAGCAACAGGAAATCGCTCTAAAGCAACGGAGATCGCTCTAAAGCAACTGAAAGTGCCATACAGGCGCTGCAATGCTAGGATAATGATACTTTTTATTATTCATCTATCAGGGTTTTTCCATGTCTTTATCCGATGCTTCCGCTGCTCCAAATATTGAGATTTCTGCGGAATTCGAGCGCTGGGCCAATGTGTTTTTGGCACACAAAGCGTTCAACCACCCGTCTGAGTTACACGGTGTTCTGTGTGGTCGTTTCGCCGCCGGTGGGCGTATGCAAGAGGGCGAGTGTGCCGCCGTAGTGTGTGAACACATTGGCTTGGCTTTGACAGCGCTGGAAGAGTCGCCGGAGCTTGGGGTGTTCGCCGCGGGTATTTACCATCAAGCCCTGGCGCAGCTGAGCAGTATGGATATGAGCTTTCAGCCCCTGCTGCCAAACGATGACTACGCGCTTGAGCAAAGGTTGGAATCGTTAATTGCCTGGGTGCGCGGCTTCCTGGCGGGTATGGCATTGGCGGCGGGTGAGTCGCTGGGCGAGGCGCCGGAGGAAATCCGTGAGTTGATGGAAGACATGGTCGCCATCAGCCAGCTGTCAGATGAAGAAGACGCCAGCGAAGAAAACGATCAGCAGCTGGTAGAAATTACCGAGTATGTCAGGTTGGGTGCGCTGGCCGTGTTTACCGAGTTTAACGAGCCGGAACAACCGGCCAAGACGCCCCCCACTCTTCATTAAAAGTCGTTAAAAGTCGTTAAAAGTCATTAAAAGTCATTAAAAGTCATTAAAGCTGCCTGGAGATTGTATGACGTCGATGATACCTGTAGAGGAGTTTGCTGAGCGCCGCCGCAAGCTGATGGAGCACATGGCGCCGGACAGCATCGCCATTCTGCCTTCGGCGCCAGAACGTGTGCGCAATCGCGACGTTTTGCACCCGTTTCGTCAAGACAGCGACTTTCATTATTTAACCGGCTTCGGTGAGCCTGAGTCGGTGCTGGTATTGATTCCTGGGCGCGCCCACGGCGAATCGGTGTTGTTTTGTAAAGAACGCGACCCTTTGAAAGAACAATGGGACGGTTTTTTAGTAGGTCAGGAAGGCGCCGTTGAACGCTACGGCGTGGACGACGCTTTTCCGATTGGTGACATCGACGACATCCTGCCAGGCCTGATTGAGGGCCGCAGCCGCGTTTACTACCCGCTGGGCAAAGACCGTGGCTTTGATACCCGTGTTATGGACTGGGTAAAAGTGATTCGCAGCAAAGTGCGCACCGGCGCCCGCCCCCCCGGCGAATTTGCCGCCGTAGAGCATTTTCTGCACGATTTGCGTCTTTACAAAAGCGCGAATGAAATCAGAGTGATGGCCAAAGCCGGCGACATTTCAGCCCAGGCCCACTGCAACGCTATGAAACTCGCCCGCGAGGGAATGAGCGAATACCATCTCGAAGCCGAACTGATTCATACGTTCCGCCAGCACGGCACCCGCGAGACAGCGTATCCATCCATTGTAGGTGGCGGCGTGAACGGCTGTATTTTGCATTACATCGAAAACAGCGAGCCCCTGAACAACGGCGACCTGGTGTTGATCGACGCCGGCTGCGAACTGGAATGCTATGCCTCTGATATTACACGCACCTTTCCCGTCAGCGGTCGTTTTAGTGAACCGCAAAAAGCGCTGTACGATGTGGTGTTGAATGCCCAGTACGCCGCGATTGATGCCGTGCGTCCCGGCAACCACTGGAATCAGCCCCACGAAGCAGCGCTGAAGGTGCTGACTCAGGGCCTGATTGATCTGGGCTTGATTGCGGGGCCTCTTGATGACGCCATTGCCAATGAAACCTTCAAGCCGTTTTTCATGCATCGCACCGGCCATTGGCTAGGGTTAGACGTGCACGATGTGGGTGATTATAAGGTGGGTGATGCTTGGCGTCAGCTCGAGCCGGGCATGGTGATGACGGTGGAGCCCGGATTGTATGTGCCACCGGGCAACACCGGTGTGGATCAGCGCTGGCGCGGAATTGGCATTCGCATTGAAGACGACGTAGTCGTCACCAAAGACGGCTGTCGCGTGCTGACGGACGGTGTGCCAAAAACAATTGACGAAATTGAAGCATTAATGGCGGGCTAAGCGTGACGGCGAACGATACAGATACCGATATCCTGATTGCCGGCGGTGGGTTAGCCGGAGCGACCCTGGCTTTGGCGCTGGCGCGCATGGTGCCGCAACTGCGGGTCACCGTGGCAGAGACGCATCCTCTGGACAGCAACGCAGAATCTGACGGCTACCAGCCCAGCTACGATGCGCGCTCTACTGCCTTGGCCTGGGGTTCCAAGCTGATTTATGAGCAGTTGGGCATGTGGCCTGCACTGGCACAGCACGCCGCCCCGATACGCCATATTCACGTATCGGACCGTGGTCACTTTGGCGCTGCCCGCCTGCACGCTGCAGAATATCGCCAGGACGCTCTGGGCTACGTTGTGGACAACCGCTGGATGGGCTTGTGTTTGGTGCGTGAGCTGTTAAAAACGCAGGTGCAATGGTTGGCGCCGGCGGAGGTAACGGACATGACCTGCCACGGCGACAACGTGCGCGTGACGGTAACCACCGCAGGCGATGCCAAGCAATTGAGTGCGCGCTGCCTGGTGGTAGCCGACGGCGGCCGTTCTGATTTGCGTGAGCGCCTGGGGTTTCAGGTTCGCCACCAGCCTTACGGTCAGAACGCGTTGATTGCTAACGTAACCACCGCCAACAGCCATCAATTTGCCGCCTACGAGCGCTTCACTGACAGCGGCCCTATGGCGTTGCTGCCCCACGGTTCGCCTGCTCGCGCAGGCCATCAATCAGCGCTGGTGTGGACTTTGTCGGACTCCGAGTTGGAGGCAGTGTTGGCTATGCCAAACGCCGAAAAATGCACGCGCCTGCAGCAACGCTTTGGCTGGCGCCTGGGGCGCTTCACCCGCATTGGCGAATGCAATCATTACCCGCTGGCGCTGACGCTGGTAACCAATCCGGTGCGCTCAAACGTGGCATTGGTGGGCAACGCCGCCCACAGTTTGCACCCGGTGGCGGGCCAGGGTTTTAATCTGGCCCTGCGCGGATTGATGACGCTGGTGGAGCAATTCCGCCTGGCCAGCGAGCAAGGTCGCAACCCCGGCGAGCTTGCGGTATTGCAGCGCTATCAGCACTTACACCAGAGCGATCGGGTGCAAACCGCCGGTTTTTCCGACTCCCTGATTCAGATTTTTGGCTCGCCACTGCCACCGCTTGCGGCGGCCAGAGATGTCGGTTTGATGGGGCTAGATCTGGTACCTGCGGCAAAACGCTGGTTTGCAGGCAACGCCATGGGCCTGGGCGGTCGCAAAGCCCGCATTCAGCGTCCTGGTTCTCATAACAGCAAGGCGTTAAGCCATGATTGAAGCGCACAGTTCACAAACGTCCTCCGTGGCGGACATTATGATTGTTGGTGGCGGTATGGTGGGGACGGCCCTGGCTTTGGGGTTGGCTCAGCAGGGTTGGCACGTTGTTCTGGTTGAGGCCAGCCCTCTGGCGAAGCTGCAGACCGCCGCGCAGCCGGCGACCGGCGTTGATGATTTCGAACCCCGCGTGAGCGCCATTTCTATGGCCAGCCAGCGCGTGTTGGAAGGGCTTGGCGCGTGGGCCGAAGTGGCCGCGGGCCGACACTGCCCGTACCAGGCGATGGCCGTGTGGGACGCCGAGGGCACCGGGCGCATCGAATTCGACGCCGCAGAGATGCGCGCCGAAGCGCTGGGCACGATTGTTGAAAACCGCCACGTTGTGCGGGCTTTGTTTAACGCTTTGGAAGCCAGCCCGGCGACCATTATCAGTGGCGCCAAGGTGGCTGGCTGGCTGGCGCAAGGGCCCGACGGAGAGGGTGGAGATGCACCTGGTATTTGCCTGGAAGATGGTCAGCACCTGCGAGCGCGATTGGTGGTCGCAGCAGACGGCGCGCAATCGCGGTTGCGTCAGTTAGTCGGCCTACCTACCCGCGAATGGGATTATGATCAACAGGCCATTGTGGCCACGGTGCGCAGCAAACAGGTGCACCGGTACACCGCGCGGCAAAGTTTCTCCCGCACTGGCCCGCTGGCACTTCTGCCGTTGCAGGCCGACAACGGTGACGAACATTTTTGTTCGATTGTGTGGTCTCAAGACACGCTTGAAGCTCGGCGTCTGATGGCGCTGGACGACGTCGCTTTTAATGCCGAACTGGCTCGGGCCATCGAGCTGCCGGAGGATTCGGTTGAAGCGATCTCTCGTCGCTTTGCCTTTCCGCTGCGCCAGCGCCACGCCATGGATTACACCGCGCCAGGCTTTGCGCTGTTGGGCGACGCCGCGCACAGTATTCATCCGCTGGCGGGCCAGGGTGCCAACCTGGGTTATGGCGACGTGGCGGTATTGCTGGAGGAATTAAAGCGTGCCCGCAAGCTGGGCCTGAACCCCGGCGATGCCCTGGTGCTTGGGCGCTACCAGCGCCGCCGAAAATCGGAAAATTTGGCCATGATGGCCGCCATGGAAGGTCTAAAGCAGCTGTTTGGCCGCGACGAACTGCCGTTACGATGGCTGCGCAATCAGGGCATGAACTGGCTTAACCAGTTGCCACCCCTGAAAAACCGGCTGGCCGCCGAAGCCATGGGGCTAAAGAACTGAATCCTCTAAACAGAGAACAATCCATGAACGGTAGTCGCCTGTTCGGGCCGGTCGCGGGATTGTTGCTAGTCGCGGTGCTGGTGCCACCGCTGAAGCGATTTAAAAAGCCGAGAGCTCACAGCAAAGATAAGATAAGGGTCAGTGCAAGCTTACACGCAACCGTCAAACAACCGGCTGACCAGCACCGGTACCGCGGTTTCTACCCGCAGTATGCGTTGGCCCAGATGTACAGCCTGGCACCCTGCCTGCTGCAGTTTATCCACTTCGTAATCGGTAAAACCACCTTCTGGGCCAATGCACAGCACCGCTGGGCCTTGTAGGTGCACAGGACAAGGCTGTGCGCTGCCCGGGTGCGCCACCAGTGCCTGTTTGCCGGCCAGAAGCGCCGGTAGCTCGTCTTCCACAAAGGGCTTGAACAGCTTGCGAGTGTGCACTCTTGGCATCAATGTGTCGCGTGCTTGCTCCAACCCCAGCACCAGGTTGTCACGCAACGCCGGCTGCTGCAGCCACGGGGTCTGCCAGAAGCTCTTTTCCACTTTGTAACTGCTGATCAGCCACAGTTCTTTTACGCCCAGAGTAGCGCAGGTTTGTAGAGTGCGACGGAACATTTTTGGCCGCGGCATGGCCAGTACCAGCGTAAGTGGCAGAGGTGCCGGAGGGGCTCGGTCAAGGCTGACGTGAAGCTCGGCGAAGTGCGCGGTCAGATTGGTAACGCAGCCCACACCGATATTGCCGTCCACTTGGCCCACCGGCACGCTGTCGCCCACGGCGATTCTGCGAACGCTGCGCAAATGCTCCAGGCGGCGATCGCTCAGGCGCACGGTATCGGTAGAAATGAAATCCGCGGCGAACAGTAACGCCAAATTCATTCGCTGCCGGGCTCTTTTTTCTCGCGGGTACCCACCACTTTGCGCTTCATCAGGCGACCGAACAGGATGCCGAGCTCAAACAAAATCCACATGGGCAGCGCCAGCAAGGTTTGCGAAATAATGTCAGGCGGGGTCAGCAGCATGCCGATAACAAAGCAACCAACCACCACATAAGGGCGCTTGGCTGCTAAGTCATTCGGTGTGGTGATGCCGGTGATGATCAGCAGAATGGTGGCAATTGGAATTTCGAACGCCACGCCAAAGGCAAAAAACATTTTCAATACGAAATTCAGGTAGCTGGTGATGTCTGGCAGTTCCACAATGCCCTCGGGACCAACCGAGGTAAAAAAGCCAAAAACCAGTGGAAACACCACGTAGTAGGCAAAAGCGGCGCCCAGATAGAACAGCAGTACTGACGTAAAAAGCAGTGGAAAGGCTATCTTTTTCTCGTGGGCGTACAGGCCCGGGGCAATAAAGCTCCACAGCTGATACAGAATGATCGGGATGGCGGCAAACACCGCCAGCACCAGGGCCAGCTTCAGAGGGGCAAAAAACGGCGAGGTAACATCGGTGGCAATCATGCTCTGGCCTACCGGCAGCAGGCTGCGGATAGGCTCAGACAGCCATAGATAGAGTTCGTTGGCAAACGGGTAAATAAAGGCGAAACACACCATCACCGCCAGCACCATTTTCAGCAGGCGGTTACGCAATTCCAGCAGGTGCTCGATCAGCGGCATTTCAGGCTGGTCGGGCACGTGGTTATCGGCCCTGGTCTGTTCTGTCATGAATGCGTATCCGAAGCATCCCCAGAGCCGGGGGGCGATTTGTTGAGGTTGATCGGGCTTTCTAGGGTCTTTTCCAGCTCAGACGTTGCACTGTGGTTGGCTTGATCCAGCTGTTGCTGCACGGGTTTAACCATGCTTTCGTATTTCTTAGCTTCATCCAGGGCATCACGGACGGTTTTTTGAACATCGTCCAGGCCCACATCGCCAACTTTGCGCAGCTCTTGGCGCAGGTCTTCGGCTTTTAGCTCACGGTCAAGTTCTGAGGTAAACTGGCTTGTCATACGGCGCGCAGACCCTATCCAGCGCCCGGCAGCGCGCGCAGCTGAAGGCAAACGCTCGGGCCCCAGTACCAATAAAGCAATAACGCCGCAGATCAGTAGCTCAAGAAAGCCGATATCAAACATTCAGCGAGTTCTCCAATGAACTCTCCAGAGAACTCTCCAGAGAACCCTCAGCTTTGGGTTTTATCCTGGGTTTTTTCGTCCGCAGCGGACTGCTGAAACTGTGCGCTGTCTTTTTCCTCCAGGTTATCCGGATTGGCGGTGTCGGCTTTACCATCGTCATCGGTCATAGACTTTTTAAAACCACGAATGGCGCCGCCAAGATCGGTACCGATATTGCGCAGTTTTTTAGTCCCGAACAGCAAGATAACAATGCCGAGCACAATAAGAAGTTGCCAAATACTAATGCCCATGGTGAATCCTCGTTCAAACGTTGGCGGTGTTCATTATTGTACGCCACTGGCGGCGCTGTAAAAACCTCTTGTAAGGTCGATAGCCCTATTCTTGGCGCGACGCTTTTTCTTCCAGGCCCGACAGGTCGAATCGCCGTGCCAATTCGCGCGTAATGTCTTCCGGCCCGGCACCCAGGCGTGACAGCATCACCAAGGTGTGGAACCATAAATCGGCGGTTTCGGCAATCAGCTCGTCGATGTTTCCGCTGTGCTCAGCGTCTTTGGCGGCCAGCAGGGTTTCAGTGCACTCCTCGCCAACCTTTTCCAAAATTTTGTTCAACCCCTTAGCGTGTAAGCTGGCCACGTAAGAGCTTTCAGGATCGGCGTTCTTGCGGGCTTCCAGAACCTGCGCCAGTTGTTGCAATACGTCACTCACCGTTGGGCTCCTTGGCATTTTGTGCTGTGTTGTAAATGGCGTCTGGGTCTTTTAATACCGGCTCTGTGCTTTGCCATTGGCCGTGTTGCAGTGACTGATAAAAGCAACTCCGCCTTCCCGTGTGACAGGCAATCCCGCCTTTCTGTTCGACCTTCAGCAAAATGACATCGGCGTCGCAGTCCAGGCGGATGTCCTTTATCACCTGCTGATGGCCCGAGCTTTCGCCCTTGCGCCAGAGCTTACCGCGGGAGCGTGACCAATACACGGCCTGGCCCTCGGTAACGGTAAGCTGCAGCGATTCGGCGTTCATCCAGGCCATCATCAGGATGTCGCCGCTGTCGGCGTCCTGAGCAATGGCGGGTACCAGGCCGTCTGCTGTCCAGCGGATGGCGTCAATCCAGGCGGGCTGGCGTTCAGTGGCAGGTGTCTGCTCCATGGGTTCAGTCCTGAAAGCGGGTTAACGGCTGCCGCGCACTACCAGCGCGCCAGCGGCAATAAACAGCATCCAGCTCCACACCGGCAAATCGCTGAGCCATTGTTGGCTGGGTGGATGGCTGGCGACAACCGCAGCGGCGACCAGCAACGCTGCGACAAAGCCCCAGCGCCGTTCACCGCGCAAATGCTGTTGTTTCAATAGTGCCAAAGTGTCGCGATTGTGCTGTTCGATGGAGCCTGCGCTTCGCAGCTGCAACAACGCATCGTGAATCAGCCGTGGCATTTCCGGAGACTGTTCCAGCCAAGCCGGAAAGTGGGTCTGCAGGGTTTTCAAAAAGCCGGACGGCCCAATACGCTTGCGCATCCACTGTTCCAGGTACGGTTGCGCCGTGCTCCACAGGTCCAGGTCCGGATAGAGCTGGCGGCCAAGACCCTCAACGTTCAGCAGGGTCTTTTGCAGCAGCACCAGCTGAGGCTGCACTTCCATGTTGAAGCGGCGGGCGGTCTGAAACAGGCGCAGCAAAAAGTGGCCAAAGGAAATTTCTTTCAGAGGGCGCTCGAAAATCGGTTCGCACACGGTGCGAATAGCCGCTTCAAATTCGTTAACCCGGGTGTCTGGGGGTACCCACCCGCTTTGAATGTGTAACTGCGCCACCTGGCGGTAATCGCGGCGAAAAAACGCCAGCAGGTTGCGGGCCAGATAGCTCTGGTCGTCTGGTGACAGGGTGCCGACAATACCAAAATCGATGGCGATGTACTGAGGGTCGGCGGGTTTGGATATATCCACAAAAATGTTGCCGGGGTGCATGTCGGCGTGAAAAAAACTGTCGCGAAATACTTGGGTGAAAAAGATTTCTACGCCTTTCTCAGCCAGCACTTTCATATTCACGCCGGCGGCGTTCAGCGTAGCAACGTCCGCAATGGGCACGCCGTGAATACGCTCCATGACCAGCACCTGCTTGCGGGTGAAGTCCCAGTCGATAAAGGGAATATAGATCAGCGGTGAGTTGTCGAAATTACGCCGCAGCTGACTGGCGTTGGCGGCTTCACGCTGCAGGTCAAGCTCGTCGTGAATGGTGGCGTCGTAGTCAGCCACCAATTCCAACGGATGCAGGCGTTTGCCTTCTACCCAGTATTTTTCAAGCAGGCTGGCCATCAGGTACATCAGGCTGAGGTCCTGACGGATGGTTTTTTCAATGCCCGGACGCAGCACCTTCACCACCACTTTCTGGCCGTTTTTCAGCGTGGCCGCGTGCACCTGAGCCACCGACGCAGACGCCATGGGGTCTGCGCTGAATTCGGCAAACAGCTCGGTGACCGGGGCGCCCAGCGCGCGCTCTATAATTTCACGGGCGCTGTCGCTTGGAAACGGTGGCACTTTGTCTTGCAACATTTTCAGCGAGTCGGCCATGTCGTCCGGCAGCAAGTCGCGCCGGGTAGACAGTATCTGGCCGAATTTGACAAACACCGGCCCCAGCTGTTCCAGGGCGATGCGCAAACGGTCACCGCGGTTAAGCTTGGGTTGCGAAAACAGATGCCAAGGGGCTAGAAAGAAAATGACTTTCAGCACCGGCGGCAGCTCGGCCGAGGGCAGAAAAATATCCAGCCGGTAGCGGCAAAACATCCAGACTATCCGAAACAGGCGTCGCAGACGGCTCACGAATTCTCCTGTTTTTCAGACGGTTCAGACGGGTGCGAGGAATGAGAAGCCGGCCGGCTCTGGGGCAGAAACTCCACGCGAGCGGCCAGGCGCTCAACCCGAAGGTTTAGAGCGTCTATATCCTGAAAGCTGGCCTCAAGCTCGCGGCGGCCAGGTAAGGCACCGGTTTCTTCGTGCAGGTATTCTTCCAGATTGCTGGCCATGCTGTGTCGCGCATCACGGCTCCACTTCGCGCCATCGCGCAAACGCTTGGCCAGAAAATGCGCGGGCACATCGCCCAGGTGGCGAGCCATGGCGGCTTCCCAATCCGGACTTAACCGTTCAATAGCACGCTGAAACTGGTGCGCCAGAGCGGTGTCGCCGCTGATGCTCAGGCGGCCGCCTTTAATGGCGCCGGTGTCGCCGCTGGCCATGGCATAAAACGCCATAGCCGGCCCGCTAATCACCAGCCCGGGCTGTGTCGCCGGTTGGCTGCCCACTAACACGCCTTTGGCGCTTTGGGTCAGGGTAAACGTTAACGCGACGGGCGCCGTCAGGTCGAACTGTACCGGAGCCGTCAGCGCTGCAAGCAACGCTTTGCGGCCGGCCGGGTCAAACTCCAGGGCTTGGTTCAGCGCTGTTTCAACAATGGCGCTGGCGGCGCTGAGCAAGGTAGGGCCAGGGAACATCAGGGTTTTATTCCTACGTGCAGGGCCACAACGCCACCGGTCATATTGTGGTATTTGCAGTTGGCGAAGCCGGCGGTTTCCATCATCGCTTTAAGAGTGTCCTGATCTGGATGCATACGGATGGACTCCGCCAGGTATTTGTAGCTCTCGCTGTCGCCGGCAATCAACTTGCCCATAAATGGCAAAGCGGTGAATGAGTAAGTGTCATAGGCCTTGCTTAGCAGCGGGTTGGTGGGCTTGGAAAATTCCAGCACCATCAGTTTGCCGCCGGGTTTTAGTACTCGAGCCATGTCTTTCAGGGCTTGGTCTTTGTCGGTTACGTTGCGCAGGCCAAAGGCGATGGATACGGCGTTGAAGCTATTGTCCGGGAATGGCAGGTGTTCAGCGTCAGCCTGCACGTATTCAATGTTGCCAGCGTAGCCACTGTCTGCCAGACGGCTGCGCCCGACTTTCAACATGGAGGCGTTGATGTCAGCCAGTACCACTTTGCCACTGGGCCCGACCAAATCTGAAAACTTCATGGCCAGGTCACCGGTACCGCCTGCGATGTCCAGCACCTGATGCCCCGAGCGCACACCAGAAAGCTCAATTGTGAAGCGTTTCCACAGGCGATGAACACCCATCGACATCAAATCGTTCATGAGGTCGTATTTGTCGGCAACGCTGTGAAAAACCTCGGCTACTTGGCTGGCCTTCTGGCTTTTTGGCACATCGCGAAAACCGAAATGGGTGACGTCGTCTTGCGGGCTGCCCGTTGCTGCGGCGCTGGCTGGCGTTTGCTGATCGCTCATGGAACTGTCCTATCAGAATCTGAGTCCCGTATTCTAACGTCTGCGGGGTTGGCTACAAGTTTAATACCGCCTTACACTGTAAAACCTGTCATTTCGCGAGAGAAACCTGATTTATGTCCTTCATTGATATTCACCGCACTCACACCATGGACAAACAGCACGCGCGTGAAGCGGCTGAGGCGCTGGCCGCCGACCTCTCCAGCCGTTTTGATATGAATTACGCGTGGCAAGGCGATGTGATGAAATTCGAGCGCAGCGGAGTGCAAGGCCAGCTCACGATTAATCACGGCGACTTACACGTCCACTTGGAGCTGGGCCTGCTGCTGCGGCCGATGAAAGGTCGGATTGCACAGGAAATCGAATCCCAGTTAGATCAGATTGTTCGCGTTTGAAGATCTGAAGCGGCCTGGATCAAAGCGACGCGGGTAGGTCAAAGGGCTGCGGCTGACCGGTCAGGATGTTGTCCATAATGCGCTGTTCACGCAGCGCTAGCCGGTCAACCAGCTTGCCGACATTATTCATGCACCGGAACGCGTTGTAGCCGCGGTGTAGAAAATCGTGCAGATCCTGCAGGTTGGCCATCTCCGCCGGTCCGCGGCCCATCGACAGCAGCCAGCCTAACGTTCGATTACGCACGTAACGATCAAGGCGATGACCCACATCGGCGATCAGTTCAATCTGGCGCAGTCGCTGGTGTTGGTCGTTGGCGTAACGGTAGGCCAGGCAATAGTCCTGTACTGCCAGAGCCGCGGCATTCATCTGATGGCAATGCAACGCACTGGCCAGATTGTGGTCCAGTTGCTGGGTCAGCAGGTTGAGCTCCACCAGTCCGGCCAGAGTTTGTAACTGGTGGTCTGGCAGCCACTTCACCGTTTTTGGAAAAACCCGATCGATATTGTCGTCGCGATGGCTTGTTCCGGTGGACGCGTACAAATCCGTCAGCAAAAACTCCAGTCCCTTGTGATAGCCCGGGTTCTGGTATAAATCTTGGTGAGTCTGTTTGAGCCGAGCGGCCTGCCAGCTGGCCACCTGAGCGCTTTGCTGCTGCAACGGATGTTGGCTGTGGCCCTGACGAAAATCATGGTAGGCCAGCAACCAATGCTGCAACTGACGGGCGTTATCGCTGTGAACGGCGGTTTCAACCAGGCGTTGGCGATACATGAAAAGGCTCCGGCTAGGCGGTTAATCGGGCGGCGGCATTGTAACTGAGTCGCGTGGTGTGCGCTGAAGTGTCATCAATAATAGCGATTGGCGACATCAGGCCTCAGCTGTCGCAACCTGCGCTAAATCCGGTATCCATCTTTTGTCATCCAGAATAATAAAGTGGCTGGGCGCCGTGGTTTCTACAATTTTCACGTTTTCGCCACCTTGGCGGGCACTGGCCAGCATGGCGTTGCGGTCGAGCACCCGGTCAGTGGCTGGAATCAGCACAATGCCGCGTGCGATGTGCTGATAGACGCTGGTGTCTGTGCGTTCCATCCAGGCCAGCAGATTGTCGATATTACGCACAATGGTCAGATGATCTTTGGTGGCGTGAAACAGTTTGCTGAGCAGTTTTTTCTTGCGCCGGTTCATCTTGCCAAAAAATGTCTGGCTGTAAGCCGAATTGGGAGTGCTGTTCAGCAGGCGGATAATCCACGGCCACATGCTGGGGCTGAGCGGCTCCAGCAATGCCAGCATCAATGGGTGAGCGCGGCCCTGGGGCAGTATTGGGGCCTCCAGTACCAGCTCTATGTCGTGGTAAAGCTCTGGCCATTGGCGGACAGCTTCTAGCGCCACCGCGGCACCGCGGGAGTGGCCGTGAATGCGCACGTTACTGCCGCTTATAAGGTTGCGCATGGCCTGGTTGAGTATGCAGGCATCGTATTCGATGGTGCCGGCCAAATGCTTGATGTCCACCGCCCAATCGGGCGTCTGCGGTATAACGCCGCTAACAGGCACATGATAATTGCTGCAGGTGATCAGGATCAGTTCGGTGGTGGGGGCGTTATAGGCTTGGGTAAAATAACAGTGATTTTCCATAAAACCGTGTATACACACCACCGTGTCCTCAGCCGGGCCACTGTGATTGCGCACAGAAATCGCACCTTCGCCGATAGAAAATACCTGACCCGAAAACATCTCGGCGTAAGCATTTTCGATAGGTTTGATCAGTTTTCGAATATGGCTTGCCTGCATAATCTCTCCTGACCGTTACAACGAGCGCTCGCATTGACAACACAGTGGCTTGGCTCTGCTTATATTATAAGCCTGCTGGTAAAACCGTGCGCAATACTTTTACCCTGCGCCGGGCATAAGCAGACTCTGGAGGCGCCGGTGGATGTCTGGCACACTATCGTTTTATTCTTAGTCTCAGGATTCGCCGAGATTACCGCAACTTAGCTCATTCTATACAAAAGGTAGCGGATTTTGAGCCAGCAAGCTTTGCACTTGATGTTGCCTGCCGACGCAGGCTGGCTGGCGGCCGAACGGCCGGAAAACCCGCTGGTTATCACCGTGTTGCTTCGTGTTCAGGGGCTGACGCCTGCTCGCCTGCGTGAATTTTTGCATGTTTACTGGGGTGCCTGGGAGCGTTTTCGTTTTCGACCGGAGCCGTACGCCGGCTATTGGCGCTGGCAGAAAAGTGCCGACTTCGATGTGCGTCAGCATCTGGATATTGTGCTGGACCGCTTTACGGCACTTCAGCAGCAGCCTTGGATAAACACCGTTATCAGTCAGCCGCTGCCCATATACCGGCCATTATGGAAATTCTGGTTGGCGCCCAACGCCGTTGGGGGTGGGTTGTTGCTCATGCGGATACACCATTGTTACGCCGACAGCGCTTCGCTGGCGCAGCTGCTGGAACAACTGCTCACTGCGTCGCCGCAGCAACACCCGGTACTTTACGGCGCAGCGCACCCGGCAGACCTTGAGCGTTGGCTGCAGTCTGCTAAAGATTGGTTAAGTGAGCGTGTTTTTGGTGCCGAGAGTTCGCCGCCCGACAATAACCCGCCACGAACGGCTGCTGTTGAGCCGCTGCCCGGCCCCGCTAGCTCAAGCGCTGCCACGGCGCTTGAGCTAGCGGGCCAGTTAGGCAGTTACTTGACCCAGCCAGACGACAGCCTCAGCAATCTGAGCCGGCCTTTAACCGGCCAGCGTCAGTGCTGTTGGTCGGCGGCGATTTCCGACGCGCGATTACAGGCGGCGGCCCAGGCGCTGGGCGTTAGCAGCCGCGACGTGTTGGCGGCCTGTATAACGGTGGCATTGCAGGCGCAGCTCGGGCTGAGCCCGCAGGCGATGGAACAGGCCCAGATCAACCTGCTGCTGCCGGTGGATGTTCGTTCCCAGCTGCCTGCCAGTTTAACGCCAGCGCTGTCTGAGCCGGGCAACGGCAGTGGCAGTGCACAACTGCTGCTACCGATAGACGGCGACAGTTTTGTGGAGCGGGTGTATCGCATAAAACAGGAGGTTCGCCGTCTTCGCGGCAGCTTGCAACCGTTGTTAACCTGGGGCCTGACCGCCTGCAGCGCTTTTTTGCCTGAACTGATAAAACAGACGCCACTGTGGCCTTTTGCCGCTCGCCCCAGCGCAGCGCTGGCCAGCTTCGACGGTGCCGGAGTGGTTCGTTATTTGGCGGGTTGTCGGGTTGATGAACTGGTGGCCTGGAGTCCGCAAATTGCCGATGCGGGAGTCAGCGTGACGGCCTGCCGCTACGCCGGCCAGCTGCGACTAACCGTGATTGCCGACTGTTCTGCTAATCTGGATGTGCAGCGCTTTCAAAGCGATTGTATGGTGGCTTTGACTCAAGCGCTTGCCAGCCACCTGAATTATTGAGCTTTCATAACGCCGGGCATTGTCAAAAAACCCGCTGAGTGTCTACAGTGTTGGGATCGGCGCGCCAAGATCTTACGTCCTCACGTGTGCGGCAGAGACTATCATTTCTTCAAGGAGGTTTCATGAGCAACGAACGGGTAGAAAGCGACAGCCTTGGCGACATCAGGGTGCCTGAAAACGCACTTTGGGGGGCACAAACCCAACGTGCCATTGAAAATTTTCCGGTCAGCGGGCAACCCATGCCGCCGGCGTTCATTGCTGCCGTGGTGCAGATAAAAAAAGCCGCGGCCGAAGCCAATGCCAGCCTGGCCTTGCTCAATAGCCCGGTTCGCGATGCCATTGTGTTGGCCTGTGACCAGCTGTTGGCCGGTGACCATTATGATCAGTTCCCGGTAGATCGCTACCAGACCGGCTCTGGCACCAGCACCAACATGAATGTAAACGAGGTGATCGCGGCGCTGGCCCAGCTCAGCGGTGTGTCGGTTCATCCCAACGACCATGTGAATATGAGTCAGAGCTCTAACGATGTCATCCCGTCGGCTATCCACGTCAGCGCGGTGACAGCGATTCACCAGAACCTGGTGCCGGCGCTGACTCATTTGCAAGGCGTTCTGTACGAACGCGAAGCCGTGTATGGCGAGCAGGTAAAAACCGGCAGAACCCACCTGATGGACGCGATGCCGGTAACCCTGGGCCAAGAGCTGCGAACCTGGCGTGAGCAATTAAAAGCGACGCAGGTGCGCATCGAACGTGCAGCAGACGAACTCTTGGCGTTGCCCCAGGGCGGCACGGCTGTTGGCACCGGTACTAACGCCGTCAGCGAATTTGCGCCTGAGTTTACCCGCTGCTTGAAAGCCAATACCGGTCTTGGTTTCAAGCCGCTAAGCCATAAATTTGTGGCACAGAGCGCGGTGGATGCGCCGGTGGCGCTGTCGGCGCAGCTGCGCGGGCTTGGCATTGTGCTGACAAAAATCGCCAACGATTTGCGTTGGATGAACAGTGGCCCCATTCACGGGCTGTCAGAAATCAGCCTTCCGGTGCTTCAACCAGGCAGCAGCATTATGCCAGGCAAGGTGAACCCGGTGATCCCCGAGTCTGTGGCTATGGTGGGTGCACAAATCATGGGGCTTGACGCCTCTATCGCTTACGCCGGACAGTCTGGAAATTTCCAGCTCAACGTAATGTTGCCGTTGGTGGGTGCCAACCTGTTGGAGATGATTGGCCTGCTCAGCAGTGCCAGCAGTCTTTTGGGTAACAAGGCGCTAAAAGGTTTTACCGTCAACGCAGAGCACTTAAACGCAGGTGTTGGCCGTAATCCTGTGCTGGTGACGGCGCTGAACCCTGAAATTGGGTACAGCCTGGCGTCTGAAATTGCCAAAGAAGCCTACGCCAGTGGCCGCCCGGTCATTGATGTGGCTGAAGAGCGCAGTGGCCTCAGCCGCGAGCGGCTTGAGCGGCTTATGGACCCGTTAAAACTGACCCGTGGCGGGCTGGCAGGATAGCGAGTGTCCAGTGTGGCTCGTTGGTGAACCTACTGCACTTCTGAGAGTCTGAAGAAACAGATGCGACCTTACAGATAGAGCATTCCAGACCAGACACGAGTGGTCCGCGTGATCAGATTGAACGAACAATAGTCACACAAACAAGCGTATTTGCGGAGGTAGTAATGACAACATCTTGTAGCGTCCCCGGCACGACCGTGCCGCGCAGTCGGTTTCCCGATCCAGAGCAGGATCTTCCCGCAGACCAGGACAACGGTCAGATAGTACTTGCGGGCGGCTGCTTCTGGTGCGTGGAGGCGGTAATTATTGCCATGAACGGCGTGCATTCGGTTGAATCCGGCTACGCTGGCGGGTCTGCTGACAGCGCTAACTATCACGCTGTGTGCACCGGTACCACTGGCCACGCCGAAGTCATTAAGGTTGAATACGATCCGGCTCAGGTGTCGTTAGGCAGTTTGCTGAAGGTATTCTTTTCGGTGGCTCACGATCCCACCCAGCGCAACCGCCAGGGTAACGATACGGGTACCCAGTATCGCTCAGCCATTTTCTATCAGTCGGCGCAGCAGCGTCAGGTTGCGCAAGCTTACATTGAGCAGTTGAATCAGGCAGGCGTGTTCCATTCGGCTGTGGTGACGGAGCTGGAGGCTCTGGAAACCTTCTACGTTGCAGAAGCAGATCACCAGAACTTCGCTGCTCGCAACCCGGGTCAGCCTTATATCATGGCGTTTGCTGCACCCAAAATGAAGAAATTGATTGACCAATACAGCGACCGGCTAAAGCCGGGCGTAATCTAGATCTACCGACGATCACTCGAATAAAGCGTAAGGAGCATTATTTTGCCCGAATCTGCAGCAGGATACGATTTGACGCCGCTAACAGCGGAACAGATTGAAGAGAAAGCCGTTGGCCTGAGCGCCGACGAGCGTCGAGTGCTGTTAAACCATGGCACCGAACCTCCGTTTTGTGGCACGTTGCTGGACAACAAAAAGCCGGGTGTTTACCAATGTCGACTGTGTGACTTGCCGTTGTTTAACGCGAACACCAAGTTTGATTCGGGTACCGGCTGGCCCAGCTTTTTTAAGCCTGTTGACCCGCAACACATTCATAATATTGAAGACGATACGCTGGGTATGCGTCGCACAGAAGTACGTTGCCTGCGCTGTGACAGCCATTTGGGTCACGTTTTCCCGGACGGCCCGGCGCCCACCGGTCAGCGCTACTGCCTGAACTCGGTGGCCCTGGTGTTTGAGGAAAACGCCGGCGATTAGCCGGTGGTGGTACAGGTAGCCGGTGTACGACACGTAGACCGGCATCAAAATACCACCGTCTACCCGATTAATGATGCGACTGCGGTCGGCGAAGCCGAGCACGGCTAAGGTGTCGAAAACACCTGAGTCCAGAACGTTGCTCACAATCAGATCGTGCTCATTTTGCACACTGCGGCCAAGGCTGAAGTCAACTCCGGCAAAGGCGCGTCAACGGCGACAACGGTCAGGCCAATAACCAGATCGCTGATGCCCAAGCTCTGGGCAACGTAGACCGTGCCCCACGCCAACATTCGGGCACGGGCAAGCAGCAGCATCAAACCCACAATCAGCCAGAAAATGACGTTTTTCAGCGGCACGGTGTGTGCCAGCATGCTTTCCTCTGAGCCGGCTTCAATAGAGCCATCTTTACCGCACAAGCCCTGTAACACGAACCAGCCCATCACCGCCGCGAAATCCGCCAACAAAACCCAACCGTCGGTGCGCGAAAGCTCGCCGTCAATCAGCTGGTAACCGGCGACCAGGGCAGGGCCAGGCCGTAGTTGCCTTCCACCGCGGCTGTAGCAAAAACAGCCAGCTCGGGCGCCGATGTGCCCACGCCGATCATCCGCAAGGTGGGCATGCCTCAGTGCTCGGCGGCGGCTGCTGGCCCGTCCACAAACTTGTCGGCGCTCCACACCAGAACAATTAAGCCGGCAATGATTGCACCTGTCACCCGCAGCGTACGTGCTATCTTTTTACCAAACCGGGGGTGTGAGATCAAAGTTGCGATGATATTGTCTGATAAAAATGGGAAAATGCACGGCAACGGAGACAGACTCCCGGGCCAGGCGAGTCGTTATATGGCGCGCAATCGTTGCCTATTACCATTTGATAGTGCGCTGAAAGCCGAGATAATCGTCACATCGCACTGAGGAAACAGTTGCCAGCATTACTCTCTCCATCTGGCAGGTTTTCGACAGGCTCTTTTGCTGACCGTGAAAGAGCACACACGCTCAATACTCGCTAGGGTGAAAAACCAATGGCCGTAAGACAGGCAGACGTAGTGCTGGTCGGTGGGGGCGTAATGAGCGCTACCCTCGGCATAATATTGAAGCAGCTAGACCCAACCATGGACATCGTTCTGGTGGAGCGTCTGGACCATATTGCCCACGAAAGCACCGACGGCTGGAACAACGCAGGGACCGGTCACGCCGGCTACTGCGAGTTGAACTACACCCCTGAGACCGACGAGGGCGATGTGGCCATCGACCGGGCTTTGCAGATAAACGCCCAGTTCGAAGTAACGCTGCAGTTCTGGTCTTACTTGGTGGAACAGGGCATATTGCCCGACCCGAAAACATTCATAAACCGTACCCCGCATCAGAGCTTTGTCTGGGGCGAAAAAGACGTTGCCTTCCTTAAGCGCCGCTGCGAACGTCTGAGTGCGCACCACCTGTTTCGTGAAATGAAATACAGCGAGTCGCCGGAAGACCTGGCCGAGTGGATGCCGCTGATCGTTAAACATCGCGACCCCATGCAGCGCGTTGCCGCCACCCGGATAGAACACGGCGCCGATGTGGATTTTGGATCTCTGACCCGCAGCATCGTAAAACACCTGGAAAGCCAGCCCGGTTTCGAGCTAATGCTGAACAGCCCGGTGCATTACATTGATCAACGCGATAACGGGCGCTGGAAAATAAGGGTAAAAAATCAGAAAACCGGTGAGCAGACCAAACTGGAGGCCGGCTTTGTGTTTCTGGGTGCGGGCGGCGGCGCTTTGCCCCTGTTGCAGAAGTCAGGGATTGATGAAGCCGAAGGTTACGGCGGTTTTCCGGTGAGCGGCCAATGGTTGGTGTGTGACCGGCCGGAAGTGGTGCAGCAGCATCATTCCAAGGTTTACGGTAAAGCACCGATGGGTGCGCCGCCCATGTCGGTGCCACACCTGGATACTCGCATTATTAACGGCGAGCCGGCCCTGTTGTTTGGACCCTTTGCTGGCTTTACCACTCGCTTTCTGAAACAGGGTTCGGTGTTTGACCTGATCAGTTCGGTGCGTTCGTCGAACCTGCGCCCCATGTTGTCGGTGAGCAAGTCCAACATGGACCTGACCCGCTATCTGATTGGCGAAGTGTTTCAGTCTCACAGCGATCGGGTAGACGCACTGCGCAATTTCCTCCCGGATGCCCGCGAAGGCGACTGGCATCTGCAGAACGCAGGCCAACGGGTGCAGATCATCAAAAAATCCAAAGACGGCGGTGGCAAGCTGGAATTTGGTACTGAAATAGTCGCTGCCAAAGACGGCACGTTAGCCGCGCTGCTGGGGGCCTCGCCTGGCGCCTCGACGGCCGCAAACGCGATGTTCGACGTGTTGCAGCGTTGCTTCCCCGAGAAGATGAAGACCCCGGAATGGCAGGCGCACATGAAAATTTTGGTGCCATCGTACGGCCAGTCTTTGGAAGAGGACGAAGAGCTGCTGTTGAACGTGCGTGAGCGAACGCTCACCACCCTCAAGCTTAAACCGTGACGCAAAATCCTGACGGGGCAAGCGTATAAAAACCGGAGCTTGGTGAGCTGGCTCCGGCTTTGTCTTACGCCGCCGGCAATAATAGACAGGCCATCAGACCTGCTGCTGGCGCCCCTGCGCCGCAGTTAACATGGCGTGCATCAGTTCCGTAGCGTCGAACTTGGTTAGCGCGGTATCAGCACCGACCTGCTCGGCATAACTCAGGCTCATTTCGCTGTTCAGTGAGGTATGCAGAATAATGTATGGCTGGTGCAGTTGGCTGTTGTCGCGCACCTTGAACGTCAGTTCATAGCCGTCCAGGCCCGGCATTTCGATGTCACTGACCAGAATCTTTACCGGTTTGCCGTGGGCGTTGCTGTCTAGCAAGTACTCGAACGCGGCCGTGCCGCTCTCGGTTACCTGATAGCCAATATTCTTGCGATCCAGCACATCGCAGAGTTGTTTGCGCGCCACCCGGGAATCATCCACCAGTAGAATCGACGTGTTGCGCAGGGTTTCTATCTCCATATCATTCAGCAGCACGTCTTGGCTGTTCAAAGACTCCGGGTATACCCGAGCCAGCAGCAATTCCAGGTCCAGCAGTTGCACCAGAGCCCCGTCAAGGGTCAGCAAACCGGTAATAAACGCGTTTTTACCCAGGGCCCGGGGCGGCGGTGACACCTTTTCCCAGTCAGCTTCTACGATGCGTTGCACGCTGCGCACCATAAAACCGATTTCCTGACGCTGCACGTCGGTCACAATAATGGAAGCTTCGGCGCGCTCTTCCGCGCTAAGCGCCGGGTAACCAACAGCCGCGGCCATATCAATGACCGGCACCGCCGCGTTGCGGAAAGTGGCCGTGCCAACAATGGCGTGGTGGCTATGGGGCAGGCGGCTAAGACGCCTGAACGGCATGATTTCGCGGATTTTCAGAGTGCCCAAGCCAAACTGCCGGTGATCCGTCAGTTGAAACAGCAGCAGTTTTTGCAGCTGCTTGGGTTGGCTATTCATAAGCGCACCTGTCAAAAAACGAAATTTATACCTAGTATTACGAGTAGAGCGGCACAGCATAACCGATGAGAGTAAAAAAACAGCGTCACTGACACAACTTGTGCGAGTACTTATGTAGCATGATATCTTCTGGTTTTGAGTAATATCCAATTTGCTCTGCCGAACCGCAAACGTCAAAGGAATTAACGATGCGACCCGTCCCGATATCCATTGCTGTTATGGTGGTATTAGCCAGCCTGTCTGGCGCGGCGAAAGCCGACTACTACCGCTGGACCGACGCCAACGGCGTTACCCACTTCTCTGACAAGCCCAAAACTCTCGGCAGCCAGGCGATCGACTTTCGCGCGCCCACCGTGATTTCTCTATCTGACAATAACCGGCGCCGTGGCGACCGTTTGCAGGGCTTTCAGTCTGACACGCAGCAGAATTCTGCCAGTGCAGCGTCTGAGGGTAGGGCTCAACAGGGCGCGCAGTCCAATGCAACCCCGCTTGCCCAGCAAAAAGCCTGTGAGAATTATGCAGACCGCATCGGTAATATAGAAAGCCGACTGCGCGCCGGTGGCTACTCAGTCGCTGGAGGAAACCGACTAAGGCGCGACAAGCGGGAGCTGACGAGCAAACGTACTTGGGAGTGTTTGCGGCGGTAGTGAGCGCATTTGCGTAATTATAAAAAAACTGATCAAAATTGCGACAGTTCTAAAAGCCCATCGAACTGATGAGCCCTAGCGGCCGGTTCGCCCAGCCGTTGTCGTTGGGAGTAGTGGTCATGTGGTATTAAGCTGTCTAACAAATCAGCAGCAGAACTATTGAAAGGCCTGCGGGGTCAGGGTTTGGTCAAATAAGGTTTTTCAGAACTAATGTTTTAGTTTGGCCTCTTTTAATAACCAGCCACGAAAAATTTCAGCGTGTGGATGAACGTACTTATTAGATGGACGCAGAAAATAAAAGGCTTCAGCCGTTGGGACTTTTTGTGCAAACGGCGCCACAAGCAGGCCCTTTTTTGAGCATATCTTTGGCCAAACTCGTCTTGCCTCTTAACCGATAACGTGCAGCAGAGTCTGTTTACTCAGCCGTTCACTTCACAGGTTAGCCGGGCATGATCTGCCCTTAGAATATTGATGGTGGCGTTGAGGTCTGCATTGTCAGCATACCCACATTCGACACATTCGAATTGCGATTCGCTGTGCAAATATGATCGCAGGCCGGACACGTCCGGCTGGTGCTACGAGGGTCGACAGCAAACACTTCACCCCCCAGCCACGCCTGCTTGTATTCCAACTGGCGGCGGAACTTGCCCCAGCCCTGATCGAGAATCGACTTACCAAAGCCGGACTTGGCGTTTATGCTTCGTCCTGGTGCCCAAAGAAGTTCTTGTACGCATTGGACAAGTCTTTTGTGACTTGTTGCAGTGTTTGTGAGGAAGAGTCGCACAAGTACGAGAATTCCTGCTTCCACGCTGGCAGCCAACGATTCATGCCAAAGTCGTTGGTGATTTTTTCTCTGGCCGTGTGTCGTTGCCATACGTTTACGTTCAGGCGCTACAATAACATTCTCATAACTCGTAAGTACTGCGAAATTATGGCAGGGTTAGGATAGTTAATTAACCAGTTGGGACACTGGGCCTTTTACATAGGGGCTTGCCCATTGAATCAGAGAGACCAGGATTATGTACGGAATTAAAACAGACGACCGTATTGGCAGCATATTGTCCGCCGTTTTTGCCACAGCTGTACTACTGGCGCCGGGTTTAGCGGGTGCTGAAATTAAAATCAGTGCGAAGGCCATCTCTGCCGCCGTCAGTGACCACTCCTACCAGGGCAGCATGAGCTCTCCTAATTCCGGTTTCAATGAATACTATGCGCAGGATGGCACTATCTATGGGCAGGGCTATCAAGGAGAGTGGACTGCACAAGAAGGCGAGATGTGCTTTGCCTACGGCGACGAGCCAACGTGCTACGACGTCAGTGTAGACGGCCCATCGATGGTGCTGCGCCAAGACGGCTCCATTAAGGGAAGTGGTATGTTGATCAGAGGCAATACCGTTCAATAGTTTGACAAGCGCAAGCGCCAATAAATCAGCAGCTACATTCTGGCTCGCCGATTGCGCACTGCGTCATCCGTCTGGGTGACGCTTTCAAGGCGATGCGGCTCTGATCCACATCCACATATTCTACGCCATTGAACGTAAGATCAAAGCGTTGAGTGTGAAGAAGCGTTGTTGTGCTTGTCAGGAATTGAATGTGCCTGGCCTGAACACACTGCAGACCTGGCTGACTGAGTGCTGACCCGCACCGCGATGGATTATACGTTGAACCAACAGCCCACCTTGATGGGTTGCTGCGAACGAGACGACCTAAAGATCAGCAACGTGCTACAAACAGATTCCGATCTGGAATGGGTCTTCATTGGTGTGGCTGCCGATGTGAATTGTCAACAGCCCCTAACGTATTTCTGTTTTTAGACCCTTGTAGAGACTGACGCACATTAGTAGCAGGATTGGAGTAAACGGCAAGGTTGCGGCAAGCGACCCAGCTTGCAGTGTCGTCAGCGCTTCAGAGCCACCACCATAAAGCAATACCCCAGCAATGACGCCCTGCAGTGCAGCCCAGAATATACGCTGTGTTACCGGCGCATCTACCTTACCGCCGGCGGTAATAGAATCGATTATCAGGGATCCAGAATCCGAAGAGGTAATGAAGAATACCAATACCACCATGATTGCCAGTGCGGAGGTTATTCCAGCCAGTGGCTTTGGAAATGCGCGCGATAAACATCCCAAAAAATGGCGACCAGGATACCCACCAAGCCCAGTAAAAAATCGTCCAGCCAGTCTTGAACGTCTCATCTTCACGGTCAATCCAGTTGCTCAATGGGACGATATCGCTGGCATAGTTAGTCATGCTGTCAAAAACGTCACCAAAGAAAGTAACGATAGACCCTGCAGAAATTACAAATAACAGCAGTATTCCCGCCAGGATCATATTGACATTACTGAGCAGCTTAACGCCGCCATTTAGACCCCGAACCACTGATAAGACAGCAATCGCTGAGACCACGATGATAATACAGATCTGGGTGACAATATTATTATCAATACCGAATAGGTAATTCAGTCCGCCAGCGGCCTGGGTAGCACCCAAACCCAAAGACGTCGCCAAACCGAACATAGTGGCAAATACGGCAAGGATATCAATGACATCTCCGATGGGGGCCCATACGCGCTCGCCCAGCAACACTCCAGAACATCAGGCCTATGCCCATACCCGCAGAAAACAGCATGGAGAACCACGACATCCTGCTGGAGTCAGGCTTGGCTGCTGCACCGCCAATTCTGATCTTGCCAACGGGCAAAAAGATCAGCGATATGCAAAACAGTACAAACAGGTTGGCGGATATCATAAACAGCCAGCCAAAAGCTTCACTCGACCAAGCGCTGGCTCCGCCCAGCGCTTCCTTGGCCTCAGCCGGGAAAATAAGTGTCAGTACAACAAAGACCAGGATTGCGAACGCGCTGATGATGAATGCGGGACGATGTATATCCATCCCCATCGTTTTTACGTTATTTTGGCCTGCGACATAGTCAGTGCAGTATTCTCCTACCAAAGATCTTGTTGCAGCTTGTTCGCTCATTAAAAACTCCATTTTGTTACTGTTGCGGCAATGGGACAAGTCTGGAGCACCCCGGTAAAACGACACCTTCTAAGTAAATCGATTGGCGTTTGGTTGCTGCCTCCGCGCCACGAAGAGAAGCTAAGGCCTTGTAGGCGATGTTGGACGGACGGAGCCGGTCGTGTATCACGGCGGTCAGGCGGACAATCAGCCCGGCCTAACCCACACGAACGGTAGACGGGCTAAAGAGCAAAGTCAGTAGCCACATGAGGGCGCTGAAAAAGAAGTTTGTGCGTGTGAATAAGTATTTTAGACACCCTCATGCAGCGCTATATCCAGTATCGAATGCAGACGGTATCTCGATATCCAAACGACTTTGCCCACGGCGTTTTTTTGCCCGTCAGGCCGTCAGGCCATTGGGTTCAGGAAGGGAATGCGAACGACAACATGCCGTCACCGTATTGGCCAGCAAACAGGCAATGGTCATCGGGCCGATGCCACCGGGAACCGGCGTGATCGCTCCTGCGACTTCTTTGGCGGCGTCGTAATCCACATCGCCAACAAGTTGTGTCACGCCGTTGCCCTGATCAATGCGATTGACACCCACGTCGATCACCGTTGCGCCAGGCTTTATCCATTCACCTTGGATGAATAACGGCCGTCCCACAGCAGCGACAACAATATCTGCACCGCTCACGATCTCTGGCAAATTTCGCGTGTGCGAATGGGCCACGGTCACTGTGCAGCTGTCTCTGAGCAACAGCTGCGCCATGGGTTTGCCGACGATGTTCGAACGCCCAATCACCACCGCATTCAAGCCCGACAGGTCGCCGCAATACTCGCGGAGCATCATCAGGCACCCCAAGGGGGTACAAGGCACCATAGCCTGCTGCCCTGTCGCAAGCCGCCCGATATTGGAAATATGAAACCCGTCTACGTCCTTGGTTGAGTCTATCGCATTAATCACCGACGTTTCGTCGAGATGCTCCGGCAAAGGCAGTTGGACGAGGATGCCATGCACGGCTGGGTCAGCGTTGAGCTGATTGATCAGCGCTAATAATTCGGCCTTAGTAGTGTCTACAGGCAGCTTATGCTCGTAGGAATTCATACCTACCTCAACGGTCTGCTTTTCCTTCGAGCGTAAATAGACCTGAGATGCCGGATTTTCGCCCACTAGCACCACCGCAAGGCCGGGAGTGATTCCGTGTTTCTTTTTGAGGCGCGAGATGTGTTGGGCAATCCGTTTACGCAGCGTGGCCGCGAATGCCTTGCCGTCGATAATTTGTGCCGTCATGTGATCGTCTTCTCCGTTAGGGGTTCCAGTACCGTGTGCGACAGGCCAACCTTACTCGGCGGAGGCGGGTTGACCCGCAGCCCCTCCATTTTCGGTGACCCAGTTTGCAGTGTTTTTGATTCCGCCCAGTGGGAAGAAATGCACCTGCTCAATGCCGAAGTTCGGATGGCGCTCCTTATGGGCGGCAAGCTCGGCCAATAATTCGGTGGGCTCATAGGGCAGAAGCAGCCTGGTCACATCCTTTGCCCTGCGTTGCAGCACCCTCATGCTGGGGCCTACGCCGCAGGAAACGGCATACTTGATCAGGGTGTGGAGCTTAGCCGGGCCGGCCAGGCCGATATGGATAGGTAAATTAATACCCTCGGCCGCTAGCCGGTCGGCCCAAGCGATGACCGGAGCTGCCTCGAAACAAAACTGGGTGGTGATCGCCACACGGGCATCCGTTCGCGCGGAAAAAGCCTGTTTCCACTTCAGCGATTGCATCACCATACGGTCAGAACCATCTGGGTCGATATCGCGGTTGCTTTCGGGGTGGCCTGCGAAGTGCAAATTCTTGAACCCGTCGAAGAGACCGGTCTCGATCATTTGCATGGAATCTTCGAATTCGCCAGCCGGAGCAGTAACGCCACCGCCCAGGAGCAGTCCTTGTTCTACTCCGGCTTCGCCCTGATATTGGGCGATCCATTCGGCCAGCTCGGCCTTATCCTTGACGAGGCGTGCGGGAAAATGAGGCATAACCTGGAAGCCCTCATCGGTCAGACGGCGTGCCGTGCGAACCATATCCTCGATCGGTGTTCCCTCGATAAGGGCTATATAGATGCGGGTGCCTGTCGGCAGAATGTCGCGGAAACTCTCCACCTTGTTGGCGGTCTGCGGCGTCACTTCAATCGAATAACCGCTCAGAAAACTCGCCAGCAAGGACGACGCCTGCCCCTCTTTACTGGCAGTAGTAGGTTTGTGAAGAAAAGAGCGCAGTCCCATAAAATCTATCCTACACGTTAGTGATTGGTCTAAGCTCGTTGTTTTAACGATTGATGAGCGTTCGCATGCGCGTTGGTCGCCCCTTTTACCTTCTGGTGAAGGCTTACTCATTGTGTTCTTTTGCGTGCTGAGATTAAGTCGCTGCGATTGTCTTACTAGGATCAAAGAACGGTTTTTCGACAACAGTGGCCGTTGTTTTTTCGCTAGAAACTTCGACGTCGAAACGTGTGCCGACCGCGGCAAAGTCTGCGTCAGCCATCACTAACGCGATATTTAGCTTCAGACGCGGAGAAAATACGACAGAGGTCACCTTATCTACGTGCTCAGCGTCTTTTTTAGAGCCCAGAACCCTGAGTCAGGACCTGTCAGTGCAAGACCATCAATCACCAAGCCAGCTTATTCTCGCTTAGCCATTTTCAAGCCATCCTGTTGTGAGGCCTTGTCCATAACGGTGACACTACACGTCACTTAAAACGCTTTAACAGAGAAAAGGATAAGAGAAATTTGCAGAGAGAGGCCTAAACAAGAGCCGAAAAAGTGGCCCATTGGGTTTGTTTATCGCACTCTTCAGTCTATTTGGGCCAAAGCAAAGCAGCGGGCTGATTGCGTACTTGATGTCGGTGGTTGTCACGCCTGACTTGCTTTATTGCTTCCTACAACGTGGCAACAACACTGCGACCAAGATGCCAATCGTGGAAAAGGTAGAATATGCATGGGTGTAACCGAACTCGCTCACAACGAAGCCCGTCACGAAGGCAAACAGCGAAAGCCCGAACAGACGCGACCACTGCTGGGTGCTGATGGGAGTTGGCGGCGCAGAGTTTGCAGGAATAATCCGAGACACGGAAGGGATAAAGTACCACACGGCAACAACGCCACTCCCCGCCAGAATGGCAAAGAACAGGTGCGCGGAGCGCCAGGCGCCTGGCTGATCGTCTAACGACACAAAACGCAGGCAGAAAAAACCCCGACCAGCGGGGCGTTAAAGGTCTATGAGCTCTGGTGTAACCTTGATGTCTCGTGAGTTGGTGGAGACGGCGTCCGCTTAACAACCTGTTTATCTACCTTATACTTCCTCGTTTCTTAAACCTTGCTTATGTGCCAGATGGCGCGGATCGAAGCGGCAAAGCCGCACTGGATACCGGCAACCGTGCCGTTAAGAAAGATTCAATACCGCGGCTGTGCCGCCTGAATCAGCCAGCTCAAGTGCTGTATTGCCGATTTCCAAACACGAGCGTCAGCAAGAACAAGGATGTGGCTTTCCGGTCATCAGGCGTCTTACTCAGGGCGGCGATATAACCATTTGGGTTGACGTCCAGGATCATTGAACCATTACACAAACACATTAAATTGGTGTCCGTTACACCATCATCCCAGCTGTTTGCGCCAGCGATTTTCAATGGTGTCTAGCTCGGCCGGGCCGTAATAGGCGCGGTCATGGGCTCCATAATGCGCCCACAGTTGATCGCCCAAATCGTAGTGCCACCACTCGCTGGGCAGGTTGGTGAAGCCCTGTTGATGCATGGAGTGGTAAAGCAAGCGGCGATGATCCCGCGCTTTTTGTTGCTGCGGTGTCGGTGCTTTCAGGTACTCAAAATAGTCGCTGTGGGAGGCAGGCAGTGCCTCGTCAAACAAAGTGCCCATATTTAAGGGCAAGCCATCGGTATCGCACAGCGTGATATCGACGGCGCCGCCGGTAAGGTGGGGGCTGGGAGCTAAGGGATCGCGACTGGGTACCGAGACAAATTCCCTCGTTCGCTCTAATAGCGCGGCCGTGCTGAGATCAGGCAGGCGGTGCCGGATTGCTTCGTGCAGGGTGTCGAACAAATACTGTTGCACCTGCCACGGACGCCATCCGTCCAAAACGATGATACCTATGCCGTCGGGTAAGCTGCGTACCGCAGCGAGCAGCGCCCGATAAACACCTTCACGCACAAAACACTCTTGCACTGCACCCGGAATGCCCATCCGAGCGTAGGCGGGGAACACGCTGATCGGTGCAGGAGCGAGGCTCATTGGTACCAGGCGCTCACCGTTATCTTTAATGGGGGTGCCGCGTAGCTGTTCCCAGTGCGGGGCTGGATGACTGGGTATAGATGGCAAGGCGTTCAATCGTGTATTTAAAGACATTGTCTTATCCAAACAGGGTAGGTAGCCACAGCGTTAGCGGTGGAAAAAAGATCAGTAGAATAAGTACCGCAATAGCCGTAAGCACAAAGGGCCAAATGGTTTTGAACAGTGAGACAATCTCAAGCCGACTAACGGCCGCGGCCACGAAAACGCAGGCGCCCAACGGCGGTGTTATTAAGGCAATCGTAATATTCAGCGTGATGATGACACCCAGATGGACGGGATCGATTCCTGCCATCATGGCCACTGGCGCAAAGACTGGCGTTAGTAACATCAACGCCGACACTTCCTCCATGAACATTCCCGTGAAGAAGGTGATAACGCTGAGCATTAATAAAATGACGACGCTATTGTCCACATAGGGAGAAAGCAGTGACACGAATTGCGCTGGAACCTGAGCGTACGAGAGTAGCCAGCTAATCGTAGCGGAAGCTGCCATAATCAAAAAAATCGCAGAGGTCAGGCGGGCCGTATCAACGATGGCTTTCCAGCATTCCTTCAAGCGTAACCCACCGAGAAAAATACCGCACAAGGCGACATATAGCGCTGTCAAAGCTCCAGATTCTGTAGGAGTAACAAAACCAAACACAATGCCTGCAACGATAATGAAGGGAGCGATAAGCGCGGGCAGGGCCGCTAAAAACGCGACTCCAAGCTGGCCGAGCGATGGCAACTTGCCACTCTTTGGCAATCGATTGCGCCAGGCATACCAAGCGTTCATTCCCATGAACGCAACACCTAGCAACAGACCGGGTATAACGCCCGCCAGAAAAAGATCCCCAACCGAGGTGTTCGTTAGTGAGGCGTAGAGAATCATAAATATACTGGGTGGAATGATCGGACCGATCAACGAGCTGCCCGCGGTCAATCCAGCCGAAAAGGCCCTTGAGTAACCTTCCTTCTCCATGGCGGGTACCAACAGCGAACCGAGTGCCGACGTGTCGGCCACCGCTGAGCCATTAATGCCTGCAAAAAAAACACTCGAAACGACGTTGACGTGGCCCATGCCTCCCCGCAGGTGCCCAACCATCAGGCGTGCCAGCCCCATCAAACGTCCTGTTAACCCGCTGACGTTCATCAGATTACCGGCGAAGATGAACAGCGGAATAGCCATCAGGGAAAAAACATTAATACCGCTAAAAAATTGCTGAGGCATCATCCGTGGAATCATTGAGGGATCGACAAACAAAAAACCGACTATCGCCGTTGTAATCAATGCAATGAATAAAGGAAGGCCTAGCAAAACGTGGATAAGAAAAACGACCAACATGCTAAGAATCATATCTGGTCCTCTATGGACTTCAGGGGCGCGGGTCCGTAGAGCAGCACATGCCAAGCCAACAATAAAAAACCAAAGGGCAACGAGAGTAGGGGCACTGTGCGGCTAATACCAAGCCCGGACGTGGTAAACATGCTGACCGATAGCGCATAGCGGTAGCTTACCCATGCGGCTCCCACGGCTATTAGCAGAGTAAGCAGCCATTGATACAGATTCAGCAAACGAGCAAACGGAGCTGGAAGCAGTTTTTCTAGGAGACCAACGCGCATGTGGCCTCCTTCTGACCAAACAGCACCGGCCGCAATCATGACGGTGGCTATGATCAAGAAGCGAGAGAGTTCATCTGTCCAGATAGGGGCGCCGCCCGCAATGTAGCGTGTAAAAACACCAAACAAAATAGCCGCAACATTGAGGGATAATAAAGCCCCCGCCAGGGTTAGAGCGGACGGACAGCTTATAAGCAGTAGGCGGGATCGAAGCTTATTGAGCATTGCAGCATTCCATGAGGCACAAAAAATAGAGGGCTGGTGAGGCACCAGCCCTCTGCTGCGGTAAAGGTATTAGCCGCTGTTAGTCGAGCAGACCGCTCATGCCTGCATCTTTCAGCGCCATATCAATCCAGCGTTGCTCAATGTCACGCTCTTTTAGCCATTTAAGATAGGCGGGCTGGCCAATGTTGCGGAAAGCTGCCAGGTCCTCTTCAGGAGGGCGAATAACTTCCATGCCTTGCGCCTTCAGGTAAGAGATACGCTTTTCAACCTGGTCTTCGTTATGCTCTCTGGCGTTGTGGTTAGCCTCGGCGACGGATTCCATGAAGGCGCTGCGAATCTCCTCGTCCCAATTTGCAATCATCTCGCTATTGCCGACAAGGAATTGGTTGGAGTATTGAATATTCGCTAGGGTCAGGTATTTTTGCACTTCATGAAGGCTGCCCAGGGCAATGTACATCGGCGGGTTCATTTGGCCGTCAGCGACACCCGTCCGCAGGGCCATATAAGTCTCGGTCCAGGGGATGGGCGTGCCGGATGCACCAAATGCCTCATAGAGTGCTACCTGACTTGGGTCCATGGCGCGGAAGCGGAGACCTTGGAAGTCTTCAGGGCGGCTGATGGGCTTTTTGCTATTGGTGAACGCCAAAAAACCTCCCTCTTCCACGACGGCCAACATATCGATGCCAGCACGCTCCTGCAACGCATCGCCGACTCCCTGCCAATACTGGCCGTCATCGAAGAAGCTGCGTGCTGCAGCAAAATCGTCGAACAAGAATGGAATAGCACTGACGAAGACTTCATCAACGAGAGGTGAAACTCCAGCAAAAGAGGCCACGTTGAGCGACGGTGTGCTCATAGTCTGCTCCATGCGCTCCTGCTCTTCTCCCAACATACTGTTGGGATACAGGGCTACCTGAAGCTGGTCTTTGGTTTTTTCTTCAACCAACTCTTTTAGATTAGTGGCGAAAACGTGAACGGCGTTTTTTTCTAGGTCAGGCGCTCCGTTGTAGCTCAGATTAATCGTGGTTGCTGCAAGAACATTTCCAGCCATTAAAGCGGAGCCCATTAGGCAAGCAGAGATGAGCCGCTTGGGCGAAAATTTTTGTGTCGTCATAGTCAGTTTCCTGTTTTATTTTCATTAGTTGCGAGGTACTACGTGCACGCACAGATTCGTCAGTGATTTCTATTAGCAGACTATGTGTTGAAGCGTTGACTATGCAATACCTAAAGTGTGGACTTTATTGCAACAGTCGAGGTGCATCAGCCGAGAAGAAACGCATTCCTTTTTGCAAATGATCGACACAGGCGGCCGACGCTATCGTTAACTCTTGGCCTTTTAGGCTCACAATTTGCGCGTGGGTGTCGTTCATAACGGGATATTGCATGGGCAGTGTGAAAATTTCTCCGCGCTTTATTTCATCCATTACTGTCAGCTCCGGCATAAACGTAACTCCGATCCCTGAACGGACGAAATTTTTTAAAACAGACACCGAATTCGTATGGAGCCGCGCTTCAAGGTGAACACGCTCCTGGTGAGCCGCCATATTTACCATCTGCCGCATACCGAAAGGATTATCCATTAACGCAAGAGGCCAACCTCTTAGGTCGTCCAGCGTTACGGGTCGATTCAGCTCAATTAGCGGATGATTAGGAGGAACAATGACGTCGAGCGGCTGGCGCGTTTCCACATGGCAGAAAAACTGCGGATCTACCGGCGGTGCATAAAGTAGCGCTATATCGACCTCGCGATCTTTGAGTAGTGACATCGCTTCGTTAACGCCGGCCATGCGAATTTCTACATTAATACCTCCAAACGCTGACATGAACGTGCCCAAAGGTGCGGCGATTAAGTCAGCGATAAAGCCTTCCCCCACGGCAATGCGAACTTCCCCTTTTACTAAGTTTTGAAGTGCCATGAGCTGAGAAAGTACGGCTTCTTCTGAAGCCCGCTGGGCATGAAAATGATGAACAAGTATCTGGCCCGCTGCTGTCGCCCGCATTCCGCGACCGTGCCGCTCGCATAGTCGGGTATCCAGTTCCTCTTCAAGCGCTTTTAACTGACGGCTAACAGCAGAAGCATCGACATTCAGATGGGCCGCAGCGCGCCTTAGGGATCCGCGGCGAATGACTTCGTTTAGGTAGGTTAACGCACGCTGGCTGAGCATAAAAAGTGCCTGTTTTGAGAGTCATATACCGTTACGGTGCAGTGAGATGGTTCAACGATTCCAAACACCAACTTGGGTGATGATGCTGCCACAATAAACGTGGTATCTGATGATCAGAAATGACCGTTGCCTGGTCCCTAACACTGTCCACTGTATAAAATGAGGTGTCGTTTGTGGGTATCTTGACCGCTACCTGCACCGTAGAGGCGAGTTTTTGGTCAGGAAGTCGACAATGTCCGTCAAACCATCATTTCCTTTTCAAGCAGCTCCAACTTGACGTGCCATCCTTCAGGCAGGGGCGTCGCCTTGAGCTTTTTGATCGCCGTGTGGCTTTCTGCTTTGGAAAGCTTCAGCCTGGTCAGCGCCTTTTTCAATTCGCTGAGTTTCACGGAATTGGCCGGGGTGACGGTGAAGCTTCGCAGCAATTCGCCTTCAGGGCGCGATTTCCATCGCAGCTTTGACTTAGCAACGTGCCGCACCTCAACAATCTCATTGCCAACCGAAAACGTTTTGTTGGCGCCGTTGCTCCAAAACACGGTTTTGACGGGAGCCTGTGTCTGAAGGCCAAGTCGATAAGCGGATTCAATGCCCTGCCTTACCAGCGTGTAGCCGTTCTGCTGAGCCCATTTTTTGGCTATTTGTTCTGCGCTTGCCGTGATTTTGATTGACGGCATGCCGGCCAAGGCTTTTGGGCGTACATAAATGCCTTTGGCTACTCGTTCAATTACACCTTCCTGAGCAAGCCTGCTCAGCGCTTTTTGCACAGACGCAGCAGTGCCCAGTGTGTGGAACTGACTGATGGAAAACGGCGCGCCCCGCCTCATGCGCTGCAATTGACGGGTCACTTTCTCTGACGTAGACATGCTTTAACCTGACATAATAAGATTTAGGTGTTTTTATATTAATCCTGTCGTATCAAAGCTTGCAAGAGAGTTTGTGTCAGGATTATAGCCATTGAGTGTAAATTTACATCTCCCGAAGAGCCGTTTTCGATCCGGCGAGCATCTGCAATATCAACAGCGCAAAGCTCCTTTGTGTTTGCTCATCGCCCAGCGCCTCCATAGAAAGTTTCTCATGGTCCGTTATGGCATCCAGCACCATGCCTGATACCCACTTTGGAAATAATCCATGCATTACCTGTTCAGGGGATGGCTATTCACCTGAGCCATCACAGAGTCATCTCGGCGTATTCTGTCGGTCACGCCCTGGGCGAAGTGAAGTTGGTTTTCATCGCTCACTTCTGAGCCAAACAGGTTGTTCAGCGTGTCGATGATTTCAGAGAGGCGTTTTTTCTCCGGATTATGGGATTTACCAGACCCCACCTCTGAAAGAGATTTGGGGCTATATTCTGCTGCGTCTCTCGGAGAGGTTGGCAGACGCCCTGCGCATGGCGGTTTGGCAGTGGCAACCAGACGCTGGATTGATTGTGCATGCTGAC